>Ga0136617_10003538_pt1 | contig 13967 bp, 14 predicted proteins | sample AntDrymUQ3222106_2_FD_129672 | JGI IMG/M metagenome (GOLD analysis project Ga0136617, IMG submission 129672) | Polar desert sand microbial communities from Dry Valleys, Antarctica - metaG UQ322 (21.06) | ecosystem: Environmental > Terrestrial > Soil > Desert | place: Antarctica: Dry Valley... | reverse complement strand
GATCCGCGCGGGAACGTGCACGAGCTTCGCGCCGGCGAGATCACCGACGACCGCCTCGCCGCCGAACTGCTGCCACCAGCTCTCGGTCTGGCGGTCGTACATGACGAGGTCGGAATTCCGGAGATTGCCTGTCGTCCCGAAGTCGAGCACACGGCTGCGGAGGCGCCGGTCGAAGACGATCGCCGTGTTGCAGAGGGGGCAAAAGGTGACGGCTACAGGCGTCCCGGCGACCTCGTCGTTCGTGATCTCGTGCCAGATCAAGATCTGGAGCGGGTACGCCCGCGCCTCGCCTCCGAGCTCGAGCTCGATCACCGGCTCGCGCGCCTCGAGCCAACTGCCGGCGGCACCGATGTCTGTGAAGGACGGGTCGTCGATCGCCGGGATGCCGTCCTTGCCGGGCCCGCCGCCCTCGAACTCGCTGAGCGAGACCGTGTGCCTCGAGAAGTCGGTCTTCCAGCCGGCCCTCGAAACGCCGAGCTCGTCGTCGCCCGCAGAGGCCGCCTGGCCCACTCCGGCCGAAGCGGGCTCGTCGGCGGGCGCGGCGGCCTTGTCCGAGCCGCCGCCGCACCCCGCCGCGAGGAGGGCGAGCACCGTCGCCCCGATGAAGAGAGGGGACCTCATGTCTTCGGTCTGATGCGTCCAGGCGCGCATTCGACGCCGCTCGGGTCGCTACGGTCCACGACGTGAGCTTCGACGTCGTCGTAGTCGGCGGGGGAACGGCCGGAATCACCGCCGCATTGACGGCAAGGTACGAAGGCGCCCGGGTCGCGCTCGTCGAGCGAAGTCGCCGGCTGGGCGGGGACTGCACGTTTACGGGCTGCGTCCCCTCGAAGACGCTCGTCGAGATTGCGCGCCTCGTCCATGACGCGACCGTCGCGGCGGGCGAAGGCATTCTCGAATCCCAACCGGTCGTCGACTTCGCCCGCGTCTGCGCGCGCCGCGCGCGCGTCGTCGAGGAGATCGCCGAGGACGAGCGCGACGAGCGCTGCACGGCGGAGGGAATCCGCGTCCTCCACGCCGACGCGCGCTTCACCGGCCCGCGCGAGCTGACGGCGGGGGAGGCCGTCCTGACGGCCGAGCGCTTCGTGATCGCGACGGGGAGCGAGCCGCTGGTGCCGCCAGGGCTCGAGCAGGTTCCCCACTTGACGAACGAGACCGTCTTCGACCTGACGGAGCTGCCGCGCCGCCTGCTCGTGCTGGGTGGCGGTTCGATCGGCCTCGAGCTCGGGCAGGCCTTCCGGCGTCTGGGAAGCGAGGTGACCGTGGTCGAGATGCTTCCGAAGCTCCTGCCGGCTGAGGAGCCCGAGGTGGGCGAGCTCGCAGCGGAAGCCCTCCGCGGTGAGGGCGTCGAGCTCCACCTGGGCGCGGCGATCACCGGGGCAGTCGCACGGAACGGCGAGATCGTGCTCGCGCTCGGGGCCGAGGAAGTCTCGGGCGACACCCTCCTCGTCGCCGCCGGACGGCGAGCCTCGGTCGCCGGCCTCGGCCTCGAGGAGATCGGCGTCGAGCTTGAGCAGGGCTACGTGAAGATCGACGAGCGCTGCCGGACGAGCGCCGAGCACGTCTTCGCGGCCGGCGACGTCACCGGAGGCCTCCAGTTCACGCACGTCGCGAGCCACGAGGGCCGGGTCGCCGGCCAGAACGCGACCGGGAAGCGCGCCAAGACCGACTATCGCGTGGTGCCGTGGATCACATTCCTCGACCCGGAGATCGCACGCGTCGGCCTGACCGAGGAGCAAGCGCGCGAGCGCCACTCGGGCGTCGAGGTCGTGACGTTCCCGATGGACCGCGTCGACCGCGCCCGGATCGTCGGCAATCCGGTCGGCTTCGTGAAGCTCGTCACCGCGAGCCGGCGCCTGCTCGGACGAGTCGGCGGCGGCGAGCTCGTCGGAGCCCAGATCGTCGGCCCGCGCGCGGGCGAGCTGATCCACGAGTGCGTCCTCGCCATGAAGACGCGCTGCTTCGCAGGGCGCCTGGCCGAGGCGATCCACGCGTATCCCTCGGCTAGCATGGCCGTCCAGCAGGCGGGCGCGCAGCTCTTCCCGCTCGGACGCGCCCTGGTCGAGGATTAGAATGGCTCCGGGCTAGCTGATTCGCGCTCGCCGGACCGCTTGCGGTGGCGATCGGAATCGCGCCGACGCTGATGCTTGCCAGCGGCCGTGCTGGGATCCTCGAGCCTCGCGATCTTCATGATCCCTGACGTGCGGGCGGTTCGCCGGGTTTTGGGGGGAGCGCGAGATCGCCGCCGCGAGTCCGCGAGTCTCACGTCGCGTGACGCTAGCTCGTCAACGGCGCCCGCGCGACGCTCGCGACAAGCGCGGCCAGGCCGCCGAGCGCCCCGGCGGCGACCAGCGCCGTCCCGGCGGGAACGTCCAGGGCTAGGAGCACGAGGCCTGCGAAGAGCACCACGCCGGGCAGGCGCGCAGAGACGAGCCGCTCGCGCTCGGCAGCGCGGCCGAGAGCGAAGTAGGTCGCGCCGAGGACGAGCCAGGGGAGCGCGTAGCGGGCCAGTAGGAGCGTGGCCGCCCAGGCAGGGAGCAGTCCGGCCCGCAGCAGGGCGACGGCGGCCGCCCCCAGAAAGAGGCCGTCGACCGCGCCGTCGAGCCAGAAGCCGAGGCGTGTTCCTTCGTCCCGCGCGCGGGCGACCCATCCGTCGAGCACGTCGGTCGTGCCGCCGGCGACGAGGATCGCCGCGAGCCAGTTTCCTGCGAGCACGAGGACGGCCGGCACGAAGGCGGCGCGGGCCAGCGTGAGGACGTTCGCCAGTCCGAGTCCCCGGACAGGCGCGCCGTCGGGGCGCTCGAGCATACCCAGGTGCCAGCTCAGCATGAGGACGACGAGGAGCCACCAGGCGGCCCCGGCGAGCGCGAGCCTCGGGCCGACCGCGACCGCGACGGCGGCCCAGGCGACGAGGCCGGCCGCGCCCAACCCTAGGGTCTGACGGTGCTCCCGCTTGCGCTCCCTGCGATTCTCACGCGCGCGTGCAAACGAGCGGGCGAGAAAGACCGACCAGGCGCGCGGCGTGAACCTCGACGCGCGCAGGTCCGCGAGGGCCTCGAGCGTCCAGCGCTCGCCCTCGGTCACGGCCGTCTGGCCACGACGACGACGTAGCCGAGGATGCCCTCGTCGAGGGCCTGACGAGCCTTCGCCGCGAGATCGATCCAGCGTCCGACGCCGCTCCCGAGCCCGTCCGGGAGCCGGTCGCCGACCAGGCGCGCGACGGCGAGTCGGCCTTCGACCCGGTCGAGGAGCTCCGCGAGCGCGCCGTCGCGCCGCTCGCTCGCCTCGACCCGGAGCCCCGCCGACTCGAGCAGCCCCGCGATCTCCTCGGGCGGGCGCGCGTCGGCGAGACACGCCGCCCAGGCCGATGCCGTGCGAAGCTCCGCCGGCAGGCTCTCGCCGTCCGCGACGACGTCGGAGAGGGCAAGCCGCGCGCCCGGCCTGAGCACGCGCGCGAGCTCCGCCGCGGCGGCCTCCTTGTCCGGGAAGAGGCAGAGCGAGCACTCGGACAACGCGCCGTCCAGAGTCGCGGTCGCGAGCGGAAGTTCCTCGGCGTCACCGTGGACGAACCGGACCTGGTCACCGAGCCCCGCTGCTTCGGCGGCCTTCGCAGCAGCCGCGACGCTCTCCTCGGAGAGATCGATGCCGATCACGTAGCACCCTGTCTCCCGCGCGAGCTGGAGAGCGCTGGTCCCCGGGCCGCTCGCCACGTCCGCCACCGTTTCACCCGGCCCGACGCGGAGAGCCCGGACGAGCTCCGAGGTCAGCGCTGTGCCGCCCGGGTGGAAGCTCGGCCCGAGGAGCCAGCGCGCCCCCGCGCTCTCATAGGCGCTCGCGCAGCACGCCTTGAGCGTCTCCGGCGCGGACGTCATCGCGCCACCGTCTGCGATCCGTACCGGGTCTCCGCGAGGATCGGCAGAAGCGGCCGAGCATTGGGGACGACCGGTGCGACCTTGGCGCCCGAGAGCTGCTCGCGCACCTCCTCGCGATAGCCGACCGTGTTGTAGGCGCAGAACGGGATCAGGCGGCCGTCGGGCGTGATCTGCTCGATACAGCACTTCATGAGCTGGCGGACGTTCAGCGTGTAGGCGTCCTGGAAGTCCTGCACCGTCACGACGAACGCGTGCGAGCGGAGGTCCTCGAGCGCGCCCGGGAGATCGATGCCGCATCCCTCGCACGCGAGGAGCGCCTCCTCCGCGCCGGGCGCGGCAGACGAGGAGAACATCCTCTCGAGCGCCGAGCGCACGTCGAGATCGGGAATGACGCGGTTCGAGACGTAGTCGAGGTAGGCGTCAATGTCGAGGAGTCGCGTGAAGGGGATGAGGCGATCGCCGTCGACGAGCGCGTAGCTCATGCTCCGGCAGGTCGGGAAGCAACACGGCACCGGGACGAAGTCGGAGACCCGGAACCAGTCCGGAAGCTGCTCGGCGACGAGCCGCATAACGTCGGGGTTGGTCAGCCGTTCGAGCGGGTCGAAGACCCGGTGCCGCCCCGCGTGCGTGACGGGCTGGAAGACGACGCTGTTGACGGCCGGGTGCGAGACGCCAAAGCGGACGATCTCTCCGACCTCGTGCTCGTTCACGCCCTTCTCGACGGCCGCGACGAGCGTGACTGTCACCCCGTGCTCCGCGCAGTTGTCGAGCGCGCGGCGCTTCGACTCCCGCAGGTCCTTGCCGCGGATGGCGAGGTGGGTCTCGAGGTCGAACCCGTCGAACTGGAGGTAGACGTGCGCGCCGACCCGGGCCACCTCGCGCGCGAAGCGCGGGTCGCGGGCAAGGCGGATCCCGTTCGTGTTCAGCATGACGACGCGGATGCCGCGCTCCTTCGCCATCTCCATGAACGTGACGATCTCGGGATGGATGCTCGGCTCGCCGCCCGAGAACTGGACGACCTCGGGCTCTCCCTCGGCGGCGACGAACGTGTCGAGCATGAAGGCGACCTGCTCGCGCGTCAGCGAGAAGCCGTCGGGCTGGTGGCCCGAGTCGGCGAAGCAGATCGGGCAGTCGAGGTTGCACGCCGTGTTGACCTCGATCAGGCCGAGGCAGGCGTGCTGCTTGTGCTCCGGGCAGAGGCCGCAGTCGAGCGGGCAGCCGTCCCGCACCTCCGTCTGGAACTCGAGCGGCAGCGTCCCCGGCTTGTTGTAGCGCTGCTGTGCGACGTAGAGCTCCGCGTCCGAGTAGACGAGCGCCTCGAACTCGCCGTGGTCGGGGCAGCGCTTCCGCATGATGACCCGGTTCTCGCGGGCGTTCACCTCGGCCTCGATCACGCGTTTGCAGACAGGGCAGATCGACTTGGTCAGCTCGAGGAAGACCTCGTCCCGGTCGACCCTCGCTTCTCTCTTTGCGTCCAGCGCCACCGGCTCTCCCTTCTCGTTGGATTCCCCGGTCGGATGCCGACCCTGTCCGGGACGATTCCGAGGGCCGAACCGACCTGGCGCGGAGGCATCCAACCGGACAACGCATGACCCGCCGCTCACTCGCCTCGCCGGCGGCGCTCCTCGTCGCCGCGACCGCCCCCCTCGCCGCCTGCTCGCGCACGAGCACATCCGAGCCGGAAACGGCGGTTACGCGCCCGGCTGCGAGCCCGCCGGCCGAGTCCGCGCTCGTCCGCTCGCGCCGCGTCACGGCGATCGCCTGCTCGCCTTTGCGCCGCCAGGATGCGCTCGCGCATGGCACCGGCGCCTTCTGCGCGCCGTTCGACTCGATTCCCGCCGTTCGGCACCCCCGTTTCCTCACGGCCAGGGAGGCGGGGCTGCCCACAGCGGAGCCTGTGGTCGCGCTCGAGCTCGCGGGAGCGGCGCGCGCCTACCCCGTGCGCTACCTCGTCTACCACGAGGTGGTCAACGACATCGTCGACGGGCAGCCGGTCGTCGTCACGTTCTGTGTCCCCTCTGTAACAGCGCCGCCGCGCACTCGCGCCGGCTGGGGAGCCGCACGCTCACGTTCGGCGTCTCGGGCCAGCTCGAGTACGCGAATCTCGTCATGTTCGATCGCCAGACCCTCTCGCGTTGGCAGCAGATCATCGGCCAGGCTACCGGGGGTAGCCTCGAAGGACGGCGGCTCGCGCCGCTCCCGGTGCAGCTTGTCTCGTTCGAGGAATGGCGGGCCGAGCACCCCGTCCGGGCTCGTCTTGCGCCCACCGGCGCCCGCGAGGTACCGCTACGGGCTCGACCCGTACGCAAACGACGATCGCGACCCGACCGAGCCGAGCCCCCTGTTCCGCTCCTCGGCGGATCCGGAGGGACAGACCCTGGATCCCCGCCTCCCGCCCAAGTGGCGGGTGGTCGGAGTGGCGACGCTGGACGGAGCGGTGGCATTCGCCGCCCCTGCCCACGGCCGGCGGCCGGTCGTCGAGACCGCGCGGCTCGGCTACCTCCGCTCGTCGGCTTCTTCCGCTTCGGGACGGCGCAGGCAGAGCGGGGCGAGCTGCTCGCGAGCGCACCGAAGGGCTGGTCGGCGACGGTCTGGCCGGCGCGGCTCGACGGCCGGCGGCTCCATTTCCGGACGGCGGAGGGCCGCTTCGTCGAGACGGGAACGGGCTCCGTCTTCGACTTCTTCGGCCGCGGGCGCTCAGGCTCGCTCGCCGGGCGAAAGCTCGAGGCGGTCCCGCAGGTGAGCGCGTTCTGGTCCGCGAGCCTCTGCTTGCCCCGAGCAGCGCCCTCTCGCCGCACGCGCCCGCTCGCCGTCACGACGACGTGAAAGCCGGGATCGTCGAACGACGAAGCGGCGGCGAGTCGGAAGACGCCCTCAGCGGAGAGTGGTTGCGCCGGCAGGCGGTGACGTCGGCCGCTGCTCCGGTTCTCCGCCGCCCGCGCAGCCGGCGGCTAGCGGCAGAAGCGCGATCGCGAGCATTCGCCTGGCCCAGGGCACGCCCTACGACAGGACGACGCGCCGGGCCGGAGACGTGCCGAACCGCGGTCGCGGCAGGGGCAGCCCGGCGTTCGCGGCCGCGTACCACGCCAGGGCGAGCATGTAGACGTCCTCGAGCAGGACCCACCACCTGAGCTCCTGCACGAGGAAGACGCCGAAGCAGCCGCAGTTGCCGACCGCAAAGCCGCGCGCGAAGGCCTGCGCGGCGAACGCCGACCAGAAGACCGCGAGCGCAAGTCCGAGCGCCCCGCCCGCGCGCCCGAGCGCTTTCGGGCCGGCCCGGCTCGTGAGCAGCAAGACAGCAGCGGCAAGCTCGAGTGAGGGCAGCAGGTACGCGGCCGCCGGGGCCGCGCCCTCGAGGAACCGAAATCCCTCGATCGCCGCCGCGAAGCCGTCTGCGTCCGCAAGCTGGCCGGTCGCCATGGCGGCGAGCAGGAGGCCGTAGAGGAGCGGCGCGACCGCCGGTCGGCGGGTCACGCCTTCTTGGCCGCCCGCAGGCCTTCCTCGAACCCGGAGAGAGTGGTCGCACCGACGATTCGCGTCACGATTCGGTGCTGTGCGTCGAGGAAGACCGTGGTCGGAAGACCCTGGAGCCCGAGCTCGTTGGCGAGCTCGCCGCTCGGATCGAAGATGCTCGGGTGGCTCCAGCTCCAGCGCTTGTAGAAGCTCGCAGCGCCGCTCTTCGTGTCCTGGTAGTCGATGCCGATCACCTGCGCCTCCGGATGCTGTTTCGCGAACTTGCGCAGATCGGCCGCCTCCTCGTTGCAGCCCGGGCACCAGGAGGCCCAGACGTTGAGGACGATCGGCTTGCCGGCATAGGCGTCGAGGCTGACCTCCTTGCCGCTGATCGGGTCCGTGCCGCTCAGCTCTGGGGCCGCCTCGGGCTCGCTTGCGCGCGGGCTAGCGCCTGCGGCCCCACCGCTGCCTGCGCGGAGCACGCCCACAGCGACGACCGCGCCGACGGCAACGGCGGCAAGGGCGATCCAGAGCCACTTGGGCGTCCCCGACCCGCCCCTGCCGGGTGGCGCCGGCCTGGCGCCCCGTACGGTCTGACCTGCCTGCTTGGCCCTACGCTGGCTCATGGATGGGGCTCCTTCCGACCGGATCGAGTCACCTCAGGCGGTTCGATGCAGTTCGCATTCGAACGATTGCGCGCCGACCTCTAAGCGCCCTCGCCCTCGGCCCGAATCCGCTCGACGACCGCTTCGGCGAGCTCCGGCTTCGGCTCGGGCTCTCGGCGGCCGAGTGCGGCGAGCGAGGTGAGGGTGGCGAGGAATGCGCTGTAGGCGGCCTGGCACATCTCGCAGCGGGCCAGATGCCGCGCCAATCTGAAACGGCGGTAGCCCCGAAGATCGCCCTCGGCGTAGTCGGACATGAAGCGCGCGGTCTCTGCGTGGGAGCCGTTCAGCGGGTGGGTGAGCAAGCGCACGGCCGTATGATGCATGCGGGTCCCGCGTCGATGCACGCGCCTTTGAGATCCCGTTCATCGCCGGGCCGAGGAGACCGCGATCGATACGGCTGCGGACGCGGGGCGATGCTAGCGTCGTCGCGTGGGCGAGAACGGTACCCGGCTTCTCGCACAAGCGCGGGAAGGCGACATCGAGGCGTTCGCCGAGTTCGTGCGCATGTTCGAGCGCCGCGTTCGCGCAGTGCTCGGGCGGCTGCTCGACGACGAGCGCGACGTCGACGAGGCAGCTCAGGACACCTTCGTCCAGGCGTGGCGAAACCTCGATCGGTTCCGAGGTGACGCGGCTCCCTTCACCTGGCTCTACCGCATCGCCGTCAACGAGGCGCTTCAGCGCGTTCGGCGCAAGCGGCTCGACACGCGCCCGCTCCCGGACGTCGAGGAGGCACGGACCTCGCCCGCGCCCAGAGCTCGTGGCTCGGACGCGGAGGCCGAGGAGCACGAGGAGCTCGCGTTCCTCACCGCCCGCATCCGCGCACTCGACTTCGACCTTCGGGCGCCGCTCGTCCTGCGCGACGTCGAGGGCCTCTCGAACCAGGAAGTCGCCGACGCCCTCGAACTCACCGTGCCCGCAGCCAAGAGCCGAGTCCACCGCGCCCGCATGCAGCTGCGGCAGGAGTTTCAGCAGTGGCGAGGCCAGCAGGACTGAGCCGTCGGGTGCCGTCTAGCTCACGAGGCGAGGTCGCCTCCGGGGAGCTTGCGAAAGGCGCTCAGGTACCCCTCCGTGAAGGTCGGAAACTGCGCGACTGTGTCCTCGAGGACGCTAACGGGAATCTCTGCCCGGATCGCGAGAACAGCTTGATGGATCCATTCGCCCGCGAGCGGGGCAACGGCCCAGGCGCCGACGAGGACACCGCGTGCCTGATCGACCACGATGCTGAGTGTTCCGCGCGGCTGCTCCTCATAGGTGTACGGGCGAGCGATCGACTCGACCAGGTCGACGGTGGCCGTAGCGGCGTCGATGCCTCGCTCGCGGGCCTGCTCGAGCGTCAAGCCGACGGCCGCGACCTCGGGATCGGTGAAGACGACTCGTGGGATGGCTCGGTAGTCCGCCTTGGCGTCCTGGCCGAGGATGTCGGCGGTCGCGACTCGCGCCTGGTACTTGCCGACGTGCGTGAAGAGCGAGACGCCGGTCACGTCGCCGATGGCCCAGATGCCGTCGGCGGCACGACAGCGCTCGTCGACCGAGATTCCGGCCGGCCCGGCCTCGATGCCGACGGTCTCGAGCCCAAGCCCCTCCGTGCGAGGCATGCGCCCGGCCGAGACCACGAGCACCTCACTGCGAACCTCACTGCCATCATCGAGGCGAAGAACGCGCTCGCCACGGTCGACGCCGACGCTCTCGGCCGTCCGGCCCAGCATGAGCCGGACACCGTCGGCCTCGAGCTCCTTGCCGATGAGCTTGGAGACGGCCGGGTCTTCGCGCTTGAGCAGCGATCGATGATTGTGGACGATCGTCACCCGGGAGCCGAAGCGGGCGAGCATCTGCCCGAGCTCGATCCCGACTGGACCGCCGCCGATGAACACAGCGCTCTTCGGAATCTCTTGGAGCGTCGTTGCTTCCCGATTCGTCCAGTACCCGGCTTCGCCCAAGCCCTCGACCGGCGGGATGAACGAATCTGAGCCGGTCGCGAGGATGATCCGCTCGCTCTCGAGCACCCGACCGTCGGCCTCGACACGACCGCGCCCGGCCAGACGGGCGTGAGCCTTCACGACGGCGACCCCGTCCCTCTCGTAGCGGGCCACCGTCTTCGAGTCGTCCAGATCGCGGATCATCCAGTCGCGGTAGGCGGCGATCCTCTGCCAGTCGAGCTCGGGCCGCGAGACGCCGGCGAGCCGCTCGCTCTCTCCTCGGGCTTCCGGTGGGCGAAGCAGGGTCTTTGAGGGAATGCAGGCCCAGTAGCCACACTCTCCGCCGACGAGCTCCCGCTCCACGAGCGCCACGCGCATGCCGGCACGTGCAAGAGCGCCGACCGCGACCTCCCCGGCGGGGCCGGCACCGATGACGACGGCGTCAAACGTCTCGCTCATGTGCTGGCCTCCTCGTGGACGGCTACGAGCTGGAGCCGCGATTGCTTGTCATTACCTCGGACAAGTTGTTATATTTGATCTGCCTTATATCAAGAAAGATGGGTACATGTCTCAGACTGCCCCATTCAAACTCCCCGAAGCCCCCGCCAGAAGCGACCTCGTCGCCAAGTACTTCCGCGGGCTCGGCGACCCGACCCGGCTGCGCATCCTCGATTTCCTGCGCTCAGAGGGGGAGCTCTCGGTGGGTGCGCTCGTCGAGCGGCTTGGACTGCCCCAGCCGCAGGTCTCGAACCACCTCGCGTGCCTTCGCTGGTGCGGGTTCATCGAGGCCAGGCGTGAGCACCGCATGATCTACAACCGGATCGCCGACCAAAGGGTCGAGCAGATGCTCGAGCTTGCGCGCACTCTGCTCGAGGACAACGCGGAGCACATCGCGGCCTGCTGCCGGATCGAGGAGGGCTAGGTGGAGCGCAAGGCCAGTATGGGTCTTGGGGCACCGGCGCTCGTCGTCTTCGCCATCGTCTGCTGCGCCGGCCTGCCGCTCCTCGTCGGTGCGGGGGTGAGCATCGCGGCGATCGGGATTGTCGGGGGCCTAGCCGCTGGACTAATTCCGGCGGCCGCTGTGATCACGCTCCTCGCCGTACGCGTTTGCCGGAGGCGTGACGCTTGCCAGGTTCCACCCGATCGACTCAAGGAGCTCGCATGACCGCCGAAAGCAGACGCCCGCTGGTTGAAATTCTCTACTTCGACGGCTGCCCGAACCACGAAGGCGCCCGCTCGCTCGTGAAGGGTGTCGGTGACGACCTAGGCATCGAGCCCGAGGTTCGGCTCGTCAACGTTTCCGACCCCGAGACCGCCGAGCGCGAGCGTTTCCTTGGCTCGCCGACCCTCCGGGTCAACGGTCGCGACGTCGAGCCGGGAGCCGACGACCGCACGGACTTCGTCTATTCCTGCCGCGTCTACCGGAGCGATGCCGGCTTCACTGGACAGCCCGATGTGAAGTGGCTTCGCGACGCACTCTCGCGCGCGGAGGCATTTCCAACCTGAACCATCAAATGTTGGACCTCAATCGCCGTCCGCTGGCGAACGTACTGGCGAACGAGCGGAAAAGATCCTGCAAAAACACTGTCTGCCGGAGCGCCGCGCGGGGCGAGTCACCCGCGCGCGCCGCTTCGCCTTCGCCTTCCCAGCGCGCGGAAGCCGGAGGCGTAGCAGAGCCCGATCAGGAGCGCGATCGCGGCGAAGACGATCTCCTTGACGTCACGGGCGAGGAGGGCCTGGAGGCCTCCCACGAGCGTCCCTCGGAGCAGGTAGACGACGGCGACGAATCCGAGCACCGGCCGAAGGATCGGGAGCGGGCGCAGATCTCCGGCGCCCGAGAGACCGTAGAGCCCGAAGGCGAGGAAGAAGGCGGCGGCGAGCAGAGTGAAGAAGTAAGGGAGCGCGGCGTTCTGATCGGCCAGGTCGCGCATCTCAGCTTCGACGTCCACCCATCGAAAGACCGTCCAGGCCCAGCCCAGAGCGACGACATGGCCGGCGGCGATAGCTAGGTTCGCCCAGCCTCCGATACGCAGTGGGACCATTGGGTTCGCCTCCCCGGCGAGTATCTCACTGCCGCTGATCGGTGACCGCCGTTCGGCGGCCCAGGGTTCAGCCCTCGGAAGGAACGGGGCGGGCTTCTGGCGGGCGCAGCGGGCTCGGCTGCGTTCGAAGCAGCCTCGCCGCCCGCGGCGGGAGCCACCAGTTCCAGCGGCCCATCAGGCGCATGATCGCGGGGACGAGCAGGGCGCGGATCACCGTCGCGTCGAAGATGATCCCCGCCGCGAGGCCGATCCCGAACTGCTTGATGTCGGTGCCGGGGCTCGTCGAGAGGACGAAGAAGGCGAACATGAGGACGAGCGCCGCACTCGTCACGAGCTTGCCGGTGCGCGCGAGCCCCAGCGAGACAGCGCTCACCGTGTTGCCAGTCTCGTCGTAGGCCTCACGCATGCGTGTGAGCATGAAGACCTCGTAGTCCATCGAGAGGCCGTAGAGAAAGGCGAAGATCATCAGTGGGATCCAGGAGATGATCGAGTCGGTCGCCGGGACGTTCCAGATCGCCTCGCTGCCGTTTCCCTTCTGGAAGATGAACACGATGATCCCGTAGGCGGCCCCGAGCGAGACCAGGTTCAGGACTACGGCCTTGAGCGGCAGGAAGACCGAACGGAACGCCCGCATCAGGAGCAGGTAGGTCAGGATCACCACGAAGAGCAGGACGTAGGGGAAGTTGCCGTAGACCGCGCGGATGAACTCGCGCTCCTCGGTCGGGATCCCGGCGAGCGTCACCTTCGCGCCGCCGAGCTCGCGCGCCGCCGCCGGGAGCACGTCCTCCTTCAGCCGCGTGATCGTCTCGCGGGTCTCCTTGCTCGAGCCGTCCGTGGTGGAGAAGGCCTCGACGAACGCGAACGTGCCCTCGCGCGCGGTCGGCGGCGCCGAGGCGCCGGCGATCCCTTCGGTCTCGTCGAGCCGCGATGCGAGGCCGTCGAGCTGCGCCTCCGAGACGTCTCCCTCGACGGCGACCTGGAAGGGCTTGTGCACGCCCGGCGTGATGCCGGCGTCTGTCAGCACCTGCGCGCCGTCGTGTGCCGGCCCGCCTCCGGGGAGGTCCTCGGTCTGAGCGTCGGCCGGGTTGAGCTGCAGGCCGTAGAAGAGAAGGAGCGCGACGACCGCCAGGCCCGCCGCTCCGACCGCGAGCGGCCGTCGCATCACCGTGCGCGACCACCGGTTCCAGAAGCCTCGCTCGGGATCGTCGCTTCCCTCGACGAGGCGCCGGGGCAGGACGCGCAGCCTGTTGATCCGCGGCCCGAGGGTGTAGAGCATCGCGGGGAGCAGCGTGATCGCCGTGAGCACGGAGACGGCCGGGATCAGCATCCCGCCGATCCCGATCGAGCGGATAAACGGCAGCGGCAGGATGATCAGGCTCAGGAGGCCGACCGCGACGGTCGAGCCCGAGACGATGACCGAGCGTCCCGCGTGGCGCATCGTCTCGACGAGCGCGGTCTCGCGGTCGGCGCCGTGGCGTAGCTCCTCGCGGAAGCGGAAGATCATCAGGAGCGCGTAGTCGATCGCCACGCCGAGCCCGATCAGCGCCACGAGGAACTGGACGATGATCGAGACGTCGGTGACGTAGGTGAGCACCCAGATCAGCGTGAACGTGTTCAGGATCGACGCGATCGCGATCAGCAGCGGCATGGCGATCGCCGGCAGCGTGCCGAAGGTGAAGAGCAGGATCACGAACGCTCCCACCCCGCCGATCAGCGCCTCGACGAGGACGCTCGGCTCCCCTGACTCTCCCTCGCCGCCGCTCGACTCCGTGTAGAGCCCGTCGATTCCGCTGACGTAGCCCTCGACTCCCTCGGGGAGCGCCGACTCGAGCGCCCGTTCGGTCGGCTCGAGGTCGACGCCTTCGAAGTTCGCCTGCCCGGCCGCGTAGACGTTCGCGAAGGTGACCTTTCGATCGTCCGAGACGTAGACGTCGTCCCCCGTGTTGAAGAACGAGCTCACGCGCGAGCCCTCGTTGGCTGCCGCGGCGCTCTCGATCGCCTCCTCGACTCCCGCGATCT
>Ga0136617_10003537_pt1 | contig 13968 bp, 10 predicted proteins | sample AntDrymUQ3222106_2_FD_129672 | JGI IMG/M metagenome (GOLD analysis project Ga0136617, IMG submission 129672) | Polar desert sand microbial communities from Dry Valleys, Antarctica - metaG UQ322 (21.06) | ecosystem: Environmental > Terrestrial > Soil > Desert | place: Antarctica: Dry Valley... | reverse complement strand
GACCTTCGGCCGCTCGACAATGATTGCGAGGCATCAGTGCGGCAGCCCGCGTTACTTGACCTGTGACAGCTCCTCAGGCGTATATGCGCGCTTGCGATCTGCCGTTGCCGCGCGGAGCTGCTGCACGGCCGATGCGTCGATGGGCGATGCGGCCTGCCCCCACGCTCGCCGGATGTAAGTCAGAACGGCTGCGATCTCCTCGTCGTTCAGCAGCTCACCGTGGGCAGGCATGAGGCCGACGGGCCCTTCCTTGCCGTGAAGCAGCACGCGGATCGGCACGCCGGGCGGGCCGATCACGGACGGCGCGCCCGCGATGTTCGGCGCGGCGCCCGGCTGCTCTCGACCGTCCGCGCCGTGGCAGCCCTCGCAGACGTTCTTGAAAATCTCGTGGCCGGCGCCAAATCGCTTTTGCTCGACCGGCGAAAGCGCTGCAGCGGCCGGAGCCGCTCCGAGTTTGCCCGGCCAGCCGATTCGCGCAAGGATCTTGGCCGCGCGATCCGCAAGCTCCCCGCTCCCGGCGGCCATCGCCAACAGCGCCGGCTCACGCGTGAGAGTCAGCGTCGGTCCGCCTGGACGTGCTGGCGGCGCCGGCGGAGTCGCGCCTTCGAGCGCGCCCGGGAATGCGCGTGCGCCACCCGGACCGCCGCGCCCGCCGGGGCACGTGTCGCAGGGCGCGTTCAGGTTGCCGCCCCCACGGGCCGGGGCTCCCGGCATCGTCGCACCGAGCAACGCCACTTCGGCGCCGCGTAAGAGCGCAGATCGTTGCCAGGACGCCCGAGCGCTGTCGGACGCCCGCGCCAAAAGCGCGTGCGCGGGCCCATCATCCCCCGCTCGCACGATCGTTGCGGCAAGCATCGTGATCGCCGCGGAACGCTGCGGCGTCTCAGCGGCGGCCTGCAACAATCGTTCGAGCACCGCCAGCTCGCTGCCGCGCATGCTGCTGATCGCGGCATCCATGGCGATGGGATCGTCAGCGTGGCGCTCGAGCAGAGACGCAAGCGCAGCCTCCTTCGATCCGGCTGGCAACTCTCCCAACGTGGCGGCGAGCTGGTGCCGCACCGCCCAGTCGTTGTCGTCGATCCGCTTCAGCACCGCACCCTGGATGGGATGGTTTGGCTGGCCAAGCCATCGTTCTGACAGACGCAGCGCAGAGACGCGAATGTCCCGGTTCGAATGTCCCAGGGCTTGCATCACCGTTGCGGGTTCAATCGCATCGAGCCCGTCGAGCGTCCATAGCGCGTGCAAACGCGTGCGAGCATCGGTTGCGCTCTCCGCGATCTTCCGGAGCGCCGGGACGACCGACTTGTCTCCTCGCTCGACGAGCAGTTGCTGCGCCAGGTCGCGTCGCCAGCCGTTCGGATGCGACAGCACCGGAACGAGCTGCGCGGCCGCTGCACGTGCGGGCAAAGGCGTGGTATCGCGGCGGGTCGTGTCGTGCACGACGCGATAGATGCGGCCGAACGAATTCGGCTGCTCGAGCTTGTGCGTAAGAACGTAATCGCGGAGGTACTCCGTCATGTACCCCTTGTGCTGGATGATGCCTCGATACATATCGACGACATAGAGCGTGCCGTCAGGGGCGAGCGACAGATTCACGGGGCGAAAACGCTCGTCGGTCGACGCGAGGAACTCGCCGCGCACCTCTCGATAGGCCTTGGCGGCCGTGATGCCGGCGCCGCTGTCCGCGAGAATGAACCGGCTGACGAGGTTGACGGTTGGATCGACCACGAACACGTTGCCGTAAAGCTCAGCCGGCAGGCGATCACCCCGATACACCACGGGTGTGCAGACGGATGTGTATTTCGCGAGCGTGCCGTCCGGGCGCAGGATGCCGTGCTGGTAACCGCGATTGACGCCGCGCGTCGGCCGAATGGGCCATGTCTCGTTCAACTCGCCGTTGCGGCCCGTCAGCGACTCGTAGCTGCCGCGCGTCCGCAGCAGGTTCGGGTGCCTCATGAAGTAGCGCGCCGGAATGAGATCGACGTGCAGCGCCGACTCATTCGTGTTCCTGTAGATGCGGCCGGCATCATCCTGCGTGATGCCCCATTGTCCCCGCGACAGCGTCTTACGCACGTCGAATTTGCCGTTCTTGAGACGCAGGTCGATGTCGATCTCCGAGGTGTAGATGTTGTTGTCGAGCGCCCAGAGCAAGCTGTTCGCGTTGTGCTCGACGTTGCCTTCTCGTCTGCCGTACTGATCCGTGACGAGCTCCTTCTGATCGGCGCGAAGGTCGCCATTCGTATCCTGGAACAGCCACAGGTTCGGCGGCTCCGCAACGAGCACCCCGCGATCGAGCACCTTCAGCCAGCGCGCGAGAATCAGGCCGTCCTGAAACACGGTTCGCTTGTCCATGCGGCCGTCCGCGTTCGTGTCTTCGAGGACGACGATCTTGCCGATCGGCGCATGCTCTCCCTTCGCCTCGATATCGGGCATGTAGCCTGGCATCTCAACAGCCCACAGCCGCCCCTGCGCGTCAAAGTCGATCATGACCGGGTCCTGAATCAGCGGCTCGCTCGCGACGCGCTCCACGTGGTATCCCGGCGGCATGTAAAACTTCTTCAGCGCGTCTTCCGGCGGGAGCGGAGGCGATTCTTCCGGGACCTGCTGGAGGCCCGGCGGCCACGCGCGATTCACCTGCGCGGCGTAACCTGCAACCACAGCGGCGGTAACAAAAAACAGGGTGGCGCGGAGGATGCGAAGAGACATGGCGGGATTATACTGACGGCCCGCGGAGGACGTAAGAAAGTTAGAAGCAAGAAAGTAAGAAGTAAGAAGTGTAAAGTTAGAAAACCGTCAATTGACGAAATCACGAGGGGGCGACATGGAGATGACGCGGCGCGAACTGGCAAAACTGGCGCTTTCCGGGCTTCCTGCGACCGGCCTTCTCGCGATCCCGCCGTTCGCGCGGGCTCAGCGCGCGGTGAAACCGAACTCCAAGGTCTCGGGGGTTCAAATCGGGTTGAATGTTCCGTACAACTTCGGCGGCCGCGACATGCCTACCGACGAAGTGCTCGACCGATGCCTCACGCTCGGCGTCAATGCCGTGGAGATGCGGTCGCAGCCCGTTGAAAGCTTCCTCGCATCGCCCGCGGCCGCCGGCAAGAAGGCGACGCCCGAGGAAATGCGGAAATGGCGCGCCGCTGTGTCTATGGATCGCGTCCGCGCGTTCCGGAAGAAGTTCGAGGACGCGGGCGTCCGTATCGAGATCGTCAAATACGACGGCATTTACAACATGGCCGACGAGGAGGTCGATTACTGCTTCACCCTGGCGCGCACGCTGGGCGCGAACGCCATCTCGTGCGAGATCGACGTCAAGCACACGCAGCGCATCGGCACGTTCGCCGACAAGCACAAGCTGATGGTGGGCTATCACGGGCACGCGACGACGACACCGGCCCATTGGGAGGCGGCGTTCGCCCAGGCGCGGTACAACGGCGCGAACCTCGACCTCGGACATTTCCTCGCGGGCAACAACACGTCGCCGGTGCCGTTCCTGAAACATCACCACGCGAGGATCACGCACGTGCACGTGAAGGATCGCAAACTCAAGGACGGGCCGAATGTACCCTTCGGTGAGGGAGATACGCCGATCACAGAAGCCCTGCAGGTGATTCGTGACAACAAGTGGCCGATTCAGGCGACCATCGAATTCGAGTACACGGTGCCGCCGGGTTCCGATCGTATGGCGGAGCTCGCCAAGTGCGTCGCATACTGCCGGCGCGCATTGGTTTCGTAAACAGGAGAGCAGGAGAGCAAGAGAATTCTTTTTGAAATAGAGTTCTCCTGCTCTCCTGCTCTCCCACTCTCCTGTAACACTCACTTCAATGAGCTTCATACACGAGGATTTCCTGCTCGACAACAAGACCGCGCGGCGGCTCTATCACGAATACGCGGCGCATCAGCCGATTCTGGATTATCACTGCCATCTGCCGCCGCGCGATGTGGCAGACGATCGACGCTTCTCAAATCTTTTCGAGATCTGGCTCGAAGGCGATCACTACAAGTGGCGCGCGATGCGCGCGAGCGGCGTGCCCGAGCGCTACTGTACCGGTGATGCCGATCCCTATGAGAAATTCCAGGCCTGGGCGGCGACGGTGCCGCACTGCCTGCGCAGTCCCCTGTACCACTGGACGCATCTCGAGCTGACGCGCTACTTCGGCATCGACGAGCTCCTGAATGAGAAGAGCGCGGCGCGCGTCTGGGAGCGTGCGAACGCCCAGCTGCAGGCACCCGAGATGAGCGGCCGCGGCATTCTCGGGAAATTCTGCGTCAAGGCGCTCTGCACAACCGACGATCCAGCGGAGCCGTTGACGCATCATGAAAAGATCGCGGCGTCGGGGATGGCGACGAAAGTGTACCCGACATTCCGCGCCGATCGCGTGCTCGACGTCCATCAGCCGGAGGTCTTCAATGCGTGGGTCGACCGCCTGTCGCGCACCGCAAACGTGCAGATCGGCCGGCTGACACATCTGCTTGACGCGCTGCGGCTGCGCCATCAGGCATTTCACGATCTTGGCGGACGGCTCTCAGACCACGGGCTCGATCGCTGTTATGCCACGCCGTGCGGCGATGCGCTGGCCGCGTCGGTGTTCGGCAAGGCGCGCGCAGGAAAAGCCGCCGCGCCGGAAGAGCGCGAGGCATTCGCGTCGTATATGATGATGTTCTTCGGGCGCCTCGACGCGGAAAAGGGCTGGACGAAACAGCTGCACCTTGGCGCCCGGCGCAACGCGAATACGCGAGCCTTCCGCGCACTCGGGCGCGACACCGGCTACGACTCCATCGGCGACCTGCCGCAAGTCGAGGCGCTCGGCGCCTATCTCGATCTGCTGGATCGGGAGAATGCTCTGCCGAAGACGATCGTCTACAACGTCAACCCGACGGAGAACTATGCGTTCTCCACGATGATCGGAAATTTTCAGGATGGCAGCATGGCCGGCAAAATCCAGTTCGGCAGCGGCTGGTGGTTCCTCGATCAGAAGGAAGGGATCGAATGGCAGCTGAACGCCCTCTCGAACAACGGGGTGCTCGCCCATTTCGTCGGCATGCTGACCGACTCACGGTCGTTCATGTCATACCCGCGGCATGAATATTTCCGCCGCGTGCTCTGCAATCTTCTCGGACGCGAGATGGAGAACGGCGAGCTGCCGAGCGACGAGGCGATGATTGGCGAGCTCGTCGAGCGCGTGTGCTACAAGAACGCGCGGCAGTACTTCGGCCTGGCGGTGTAACCGGCTATTGCCTCGCGAGCGCTCCGTCGAGCTCCGCGATCTCGTCGTTCGTCAGCCGGAACGTCGCGGCTCCAATCAACTCATCGATCTGCTCAGGCTTGCGGGCGCCGACAATCGTCGCGGTAATGGCCGGATGGCGCAGCGTCCAGGCAATGGCCACTTCGCCGGGCGTGCGCCCGTGTTTTGCGGCGATCTCGCGCAGACGCTCCACGAGCGACAATGCCCTGGTCAGTAAGGGCTCCTGGTAAAAGCGGTTATTGCGGCGCCAGTCGCCTTCGGGGAACGAGGCGATTCGTTCGCGCGTCATCGTGCCGGTGAGAAGGCCCGATTGCATCGGCGAGTACGGGATCACCCCGATATTGTGTTGCAGGCAGAACGGCAGAACATCCTGTTCGATCTCGGGCCGCAGCATCGAGTACGGCGGCTGCAGGTTCGTCGGCGTCTCGATCCGCTGAATTCGCTTCAGCTGCGCGACGTCGAAATTCGACACGCCGATAAACGCCACTTTCCCTTCATCCCTCAGCGCCGCGAGCGTTGACCATGCTTCTTCGATCGATCCCGGGTCGTGCCCCGGCGGGCTGGCAGGCCACGCCGGCCAGTGAATCTGATACAGGTCGATGCGCTCGGTCTCGAGCCGGCGAAGGCTTGCTTCAACCTCCTGGCGAATCGATGTCGGGCTCAGGCTGTGCGACACGTTGCGGTTCTCGTCCCAGACGAGACTGCATTTCGTGAAGACATACGGCCGGTCGCCTGGCGGAACGCCCCGCAGCGCCTGACCCACGATCTCTTCCGAATGTCCGACGCCGTAAACCGCTGCCGTGTCGATCCAGTTCAGCCCGCGCTCCACGGCACGCCGAATCGTGGCGATCGACGCCGCATCGTCCTGCGGGCCCCACCCGAACCGCCATTCGCCTCCGATCGCCCATGCGCCTAAGCCGATGGGGGTTAGCTGCAGGGTTGAGTTGCCGAGAGCGCGAGTGGGAAACATTGCCATATTCGCTGTGTCTCAACGCAGAGACGCAGAGGCGCAGAGCATTCGTCAAAGCAGCTCTCCGCGTCGCGGCGCCCCTGCGTTGGATTTAGATTTTCACCAGGTCAGCTATCCGTATCGCGCGCTTTTCCTCAATGCTTTTCCGCGCCGCAATTCCCGTGAGGCACGACATTGCGCCGGCGCGCGAATCGGGCAGCTTCATGTGGTCGGGCGCCGAGGCGTTTCGGAAGATCAAATCGCGCAGCCGGTCGTCGCCGCCGCCATGCCCGCCTTCGCCCTGCACGATGGGCACGCGACGCCGCAGGCCGAAGCTCTTCGTCAGGTGGACTTCGGTTTCCTCCTGTGCCGGCACCTCCCACGGCTGACGTTCGTAATCGCGAACTTCCAGCCGTCCCAGCTCGCCGTTGAAGGCGACGCGGTACCCCTCGAAGGGCATCAGCGTGTTGAGCGAATAGCTCATGGTCGCGCCGTTGGAGTACTTGACGATCGCCTGCATCGAATCGTAGATGTCGATGTCGTTGCGGAACACGCACGCGTCGCGGTAGTAACCGTCCGCGTCCTCAGCTTCGACGTACAGCTTCGTGCGCGTCGGGTTCGTTCCGATGTCGTAATAGAAGCGGCACTCTTTCTTGTGCGGGCACACGCGGCAGTTCGCCGCCCTGAATGGACCGTTCTTGCCGTAGTGCTGCAGCCGGCCGTCGGCCACGACCTCTACCGGATCGGCCGCGAGCCACCAGTTCATGAGATCGAAATGATGGGTCGCCTTGTGGACCCACAGGCTGCCGCCGCCGTTCTTGTACGCGTGCCAGCGACGGAAGTAGTCGGCGCCGTGGTACACGTCCAGATACCAGGAGAAATCGACGGACAGCACTTTGCCGATTTCGCCCGACATCAGAATTTCCTTCACCGTCCGGTGCTTCGGCGCGTACCGGTAATTGAACGTGACGATGATCTTCTTGTTGTTGCGCTTCTCGGCGTCGAGCACGGCCTGGCACTGTTTCTCGTCGATGACCATGGGTTTCTCGGTCATCACGTCGAGGCCGCGATCGAGCGCCTTGACGATGAACGCGCTGTGAAGCGCATCCTTGGTCGTCACCATCACGACGTCGGGCTTCGCCTTGTCGACCATCTCGTCGAATGTGGAGAAGGTCGGGCAATCGACGCCCATGAGCGCCTTCGACGCCGCAACGCGCTTGGGATTGACGTCGGAGAGTCCGACGAACTGGACGACGTCGGAATACCGCTCCTTGATCTGGCGTCCCCACATGCTTGTCGCGCGCTCGCCGGTGCCGATGATCGCGTACCGACGCTTCGCCGGGGGGACCTGCCCGAACACAGCGTCTGCGCCCAGCAAGGACGTCGCGGCGACGGCGCCTCCCGCGGTCTTGACGAACTCACGACGATTCACGCGATTCTGGTCGGACATGTCTCGCTCCTTTTAACGTTGGATTCGCGCCGAGCCACCTTTCGCAAGCGCGCGCACCTGCTCCAGCTTCGCCATCGTCGTGTCGCCGGGGAATGTGGTGACCAGCGCACCGTGCGCCCATCCGAGCTTCAGCGATTCTTCCGGCGATTCACCCGCCAGCAGGCCGTAAATCAAGCCGGAGGCGAAGCCGTCGCCACCGCCGACGCGATCGTGGACGTCGAGCTCGCAGGTCGGCGCCACATACGCGTGGCCGCTCATCCACGCGACCGCGCTCCATGTGTGCCGGTTCGTCGAGTGAACCTCGCGCAGCGTCGTGGCCAGCACCTTGATCTGCGGATGACGGGAAACGACCCGATCGATCATAGCGAGAAAGGCGTCCGAGGCCAACGCGGACTTCGAGGTAACCTCCGGGCCGGCAATCCCGAGACCTTTCTGCAGATCCTCTTCGTTGCCCACCAGGACATCCACATATTTAATGATCCGCGAGAGCACCTCGAGCGCACGGGCGTGGCCGCCAGAAGCGTTCCACAGCTTCTCGCGATAGTTCAGGTCGAACGACACGACAGCCCCGCTCTTTTTCGCGGCCTGCATGCCCTCGAGAATCACTTCCGCGGTCGTTTCCGACAGCGCCGCAAAGATACCCCCGCTGTGAAACCAGCGCACGCCCGAGGCGAAGATCGCGTTCCAATCGAAGTCGCCCGGCTTGAGCAGCGCTGCCGCTTCGTGGCTCCGATTGTAGAAGACGACCGGCGCCCGGACGCCGCCGCCGCGGTCGCTGTACACGGTGGCCATGTTGGGACCGCGCGCGCCGTCGTGCACGAATCGCTTGTAGAACGATCGGACCCCGACCGCGCGGACGCGCTCGGCGATGAGATCGCCGACTGGGTAGTCGACCATCGCACTCGCCACAGCGGTGCGCATCCGAAAGCAGTCTGCGAGATTTGCCGCTGTATTGAATTCGCCGCCGCTGACATGAATCGCGCACGATTGCGCTTTGTGAAATGGATAGACGCCGGAATCCAGGCGATGAATGAGCGCTCCAAGGGCGAGGAAATCGAGCTCGCCTCCGGCAGGAATGTGAAGCGGGGCACTCATGCCTGTGTCCACTCAGTGTGAAAGGCGCCGTCGCGGTCGACCCGGCGGTACGTGTGGGCGCCAAAGAAATCGCGCTGCGCCTGGGTGAGATTGGCCGGCAGCCGCTCGCTGCGATACGCGTCATAGTACGCGAGCGACGAGCTCATCGCCGGCATGGGTATGCCCATCCCGATCGCGGTCTGCAGCACCCGGCGCCATGCATCCTGGCACGAGCCGAGCGCATCCCGGAAGCCGTCATCCAGCATGAGATTCACCAACCCGGCATTATTCGCGAAGGCGGCGCGCACGTCCGTGAGCAGCGCCGCGCGAATGATGCAGCCGGCCCGCCAGATCCTGGCGACCTCCCCGGGGTCGATGGCGTAACCGTACTCGCGGGAGGCCTGCTGCAGCAACGCCATGCCCTGCGCATACGAGGTGATCTTGCTGGCGTAAAGGGCCTGCCGCGCGGCAGAGATGAGCTGATCTCTGTCGAGGGCAGGGCTGAAGCCCTGTGGTCCGCGCAGCACTTTGCTCGCGGCGACGCGCTCCGATTTGAGGGCGGAAAGCAGGCGGGCTTCCACGGCAGCGTTCACGGTGGGAATCGGCGCGCCCACGTCGAACGCGTTCTGGCTCATCCATTTGCCCGTGCCCTTTTGCTGCGCTTCGTCGAGGATGACGTCGACGAGCGGCTTGCCGGTTTCTTCATCGGCTCGCTCGAGGACACGCGCCGTGATCTCGACGAGATACGACCGGAGCTCACCTTCGTTCCATGACGCGAAGATCGACGCGATCTCACGCGCCGGCAGGCCGCCGCCGCGGCTCAGGAGGTCGTAAATCTCGGCGATGAGCTGCATATCGCCGTATTCAATCCCGTTGTGCACCATCTTCACGTAGTGGCCGGCGCCGCGCGGCCCCATGTAAGCGACGCATGGATCTCCATCCTCGGCCTTCGCGGCCATCGCGCGAAGAATGGGTGTGAGCGCGTCCCATGCCTCCGGGGGACCGCCCGGCATCATCGACGGCCCGAGTAGCGCACCTTCTTCGCCGCCGGACACTCCCATCCCGACGAACCGAAATCCCGCCACGGCGAGCTCGTCGGCGCGGCGATCGGTATCGCGAAAGAACGAGTTGCCGCCATCGATCAGGATGTCGTCCGCCTGCAGGTGGGGACGAAGGTGCGCGATAACGCTGTCGACCGCCGCACCGGCCGGCACCATCATCAACACACGGCGGGGGCGCTCGAGCACCGCCATGAGCCGCTCGGGCGCGTCAGCGCTGCCGATCCTCTGGTCCTTCGACTGCCCTGACGCAAACGCTTTCGTCTTTGCCGGATCGACGTCGTAGCCGGCAACCGGAAATCCCTTGCTGGCGATATTGCGCGCGAGGTTCGCCCCCATCACGCCCAGCCCCACGACGCCCATCTTGTAGGTCATTCTCGATTTGCCGTTTGCCGTTCGCAGTTGTCAGTTCGCGGTTTCTAGTTTCTAGCTTGCAGATTCTAGCTCTCTGGTGGTTTGCCGAGCCGGTAGAGCTGTTCGCCGGCTCGCGGTATGACAAGGGTCCCACTGTTGGCGGCCCACTCGGCCGCGTCGACGGTCGCCGGATCCTGATATCGCAGGTTGACGTGCTCGCACCGCTCGCGCGAAATACCGGTGGCGAGCGTGACCTCGATGCGCGGGCGCTCAATGGCCCGCTCCGCGTCAAAGGTACCGAGCCCCTTCACGTGGGTCGAGTGCGCCAGAATGCCGCCGGGATAGGCGCGGAATCGATCCCATTGCGCGAGAAAATAATCACGGCAGTGATACCCGATCTCGTCGAGCACCCGGCCGTGCACGTAGCTGACTTCCTTGACATGCGGCGCGTAGATGATCACTTCGCCGCCGTCGGCGACCACCGGCTCGCTCTTGTAGGTGCCTTTCGCCGCAGTCCACAGGTCGTCGTACATCAGCGGCATGATGGCGACCACGCGATCGTAGGGCTCGTCCACCCATACAATATGCCGCCGCGACGACAGCACCGCGGCCTGGCGCCACGCGTCATGCATGTCGCCGCAGAACATGCCGGCGATCCCTTCATGCGACACGACCAACGCAAGCAGCGACATCGGCGTGTCGAGCAGCGAGGCCGCGCGATCGATCACGGCGCGCACGGACGTCTGAATCGTGCCTATCACCTCGGACGACGTGATGAGCGCGCCGAGCCAATGCGTGAAATGAATGATGCCGGGCGCGGCGATGCCGGGGAACAGGTACTTGGTTCCGCCTGAGAAACCGGCGACCTCGTGGGGAAACACCGGCCCGCAGACAAGGATGTGGTCGTACTCGGTGGCCAGGCGGTTCAGCGCGACCGGCACGCCTTCACGCAGGCGTCCCTGCGTGAGCTCGGCGACGTCGCGGGCGGGAATCGACCCGAGCTCCACGAACGTCGCGGGATCGTCCCACCGATGATTGAAAATCTGCCGCGCGCCGGCGCGGCCCTTCTCAACGGGTCGCCCCACCAGCACACTGAGCTGGGCGTCGCTCATCGGCGTGTGCGTGCCGAGCGCGACGAGATAATCGAGCGCCGCCACGCGAGGCCCGAGCTCCCGCTCCAGCGTCTCGAACATCAGCGGCATCGGCATCGTACGGGTGCCGTCGGGGATCAGCACGAGCACTCGCCGGCCGTCGAGTGGCAGCGCGGCGAGCCCCGCCCGCGCCACGGCTGACACCTCTCCCGAAGTGAGATAGCCCTCAGCGACTCCACGGCCTATGACCGAATCACGCATTGGCAGATTATTGATTGACGATGACCACGCTGTGTTGGTATCCCTCGGTATATCGAACTTTACCGTTAAAGTAAACATGGCTTAGAATGCCGCACTTACGGAAAGGACGTGTTTCATGAATCGGCGTGCCTTTACCAAGACCATCCTCGCCGGCCTCGGCTCCACAGCTATTCCCGCCTTGACGGGTGCGCAGGCGCCGGTGAGAAAGCTGAAGATTGGGATCACGACGCTGATCTGGGGCGCCGTACCGCGGACGCCGGAAAACCTCGAGCCAGCGCTGAAGGACAGCAGCGAGCTCGGCTATCACAGCTTCGAGACATTCGCCTCCATTCTCGAGGACTACGAGACGAAAGGCACGCTCCGGGCGCTGCTCGACAAGTACCCCATCCCGCTCAGGTCGGCGTTTGTGACGGTGAATGTCACTGATCCGTCAGCGCGCAAAGCACAGATCGAAATGCTGCAGCGGTTCGCGAAAATCCTGAAGAACTACGGCGGGACCTTCCTCGTGCAGTCGCCCAACGGCCCACGAACGAACTACAACTTCGCCGACCATAAGGCGAACATCGTCGCGGCCCTGAACGACTACGGCAAAGCCGTGAACGACGCGGGACTCGGCACCGGGCTCCACCAGCACACCGGCACCGCGGTCGAGACGCGCGAAGAGACGTACGCGATCATGCAGGCGGTCGACACGCGCTACATGAAGTTCGCGCCCGATCTCGGACAGGCTCAGAAGGGCGGCACCGACGCGGCGCAGCTCGTCAAAGATTTTTCGAGCATCATCGTCCACATGCACTTGAAGGACTTCAAGGGCTGGGAACACATGGCCGGCTACTGTCCGCTGGGCGAGGGGGTCGTCGACCTGAAATCGGTTCTCGCGACGATGGAGAAAGCCAATCCGAACGCGAACATCATGCACGAGCTCGACGGGTCTGCGAAGATGCCTTACACCCCGCGTCAGACCGCCGAGATCAGCAAGAAGTACGTCCAGTCGCTGGGCTACACGTTTCGCACGTAAATCGGCAATGCGACTCAAGGGCAAGAAGGCGCTCATCACCGGAGCGAGCCGGGGTATCGGACGCGGCATCGCCGAAGTCTTTGCCGACGAAGGTGCCGACGTCGCGGTGAATTACGTTGAAAGCGCAAAAAAGGCCGACGAGGTCGCGAAGGTCCTTCAGGCGAAGGGCCGCAAGGCGATTACCGTCAAGGGCGACGTCGCAAAGCGCCTCGACGTCGAAGCGATGATCGACAAGGCGTGGACGGAGCTGGGCGGTCTCGACATCCTCGTGAACAACGCCGGTATCGAGACGATCGTGCCGTTCCTCGAGCTGACCGACGAGCAGTGGACGAGACTCGTCGACGTCAACCTGCGCGGCGCGTGGCTGTGCTCTCAGGTCTTCTGCCGGCGCGCCATTGCCGAAGGCCGCAGGGGCAGCATCGTCCACATCGGCTCGATTCAGGCCGCAAAGGTGCTCCCGGGACGGACACACTATGCACCGACGAAGCTCGGCCTCGAAGCGCTCACCCGTAACATGTCGGCGGAAATGACCCCGCAGGGAATCCGCGTCAACTGCGTCCATCCGGGCTTAATCGACACCGACATGACGGCGTGGGTCATGAAAAGCCCCGAAATCCTGCCGCTGGTGCTGCAGCAGATCTCGCTGGGACGGGCGGGCGAGCCACGCGAGATCGGCACCGTGACCGCCTTCTTTGCGTCCGACGAGGCGAGCTACCTTACCGGCCAATGCATTCACGTCGATGGCGGATGGGAAGGGAAGTGAGGCTGATTGACCTGAGTATGGAAGTGTTCCAGGGGATGATGACTTACCCGAACGTCGCGAAGCCGGTCATCGTTGAGATGGAGACTTACAGCCAGATGGCGAAGAGCGTTGGCACCGACCAGTACGGCGTGCACGAGATCACGAACCACTGCATGATCGTCACCGGCGACCACATCGGTACCCACATCGATTCCTGGGGGCACGTCAATCCAACGGCGCCGCGGGCGGAGGGTATCCCACTCGAGTACTGCTACGGCGACGGTGTCGTTCTGGACCTCACGTTCAAAGGGCCGGGCGACGAAATCACGGTTCCTGACATCGAGAGGGCCGAAAAGGCGCTTGACGGCTATACAATTAAGCCACTCGACATCGTGCTCCTCCGCACCGACGCCGCAAAGAATCGGCTCGAGAAGGCGTATCTCACCGACCACCCCGGCATGACCAAGGAGTCGGTGCATTACGTTCTCGACCGCGGGGTCAAGGTGATGGGCATCGACGCCATCGGCTTCGACCCACCCGTGGCGAAGATGTTCGAGCGGAAGAAATTCTGGGAAGCGCATCTCGTCATGCGCGAGCGGGAGTACTATCATCTCGAGAACATGTGCAACCTGCACGAGATCCCGCCGCCCTATCATTCGTTTACGGTCAGCGTTCTCCCCGTGAAGTGGCGCGGCGCATCAGCCGCGCCTGTTCGCGCTGTCGCG
>Ga0136617_10003536_pt1 | contig 13969 bp, 11 predicted proteins | sample AntDrymUQ3222106_2_FD_129672 | JGI IMG/M metagenome (GOLD analysis project Ga0136617, IMG submission 129672) | Polar desert sand microbial communities from Dry Valleys, Antarctica - metaG UQ322 (21.06) | ecosystem: Environmental > Terrestrial > Soil > Desert | place: Antarctica: Dry Valley... | reverse complement strand
GCCTGCTCCCAGGCCGCGGCGACGTAGCCGTGCACCACGCCGTCGTGTTCGGCGCACTCGCCGACGGCCGACACGGCGCCGTCCGAGGTGGACAGTCGGTCGTCAACACCGATGCCGTCGTACACGTCCAGACCGGCGGCCCGTGCCAATCCCACCGAGGGCCGGATCCCGCAGGCGAAGACGACCAGGTCACAGGCCAGCTCGTAGCGGTTGGCCAGTCGTACACCGGTCACTCCGGTCGGCCCACCAGTCGGCCCATCGGGCAGCACCGCGACGGCCCGGGCCTCGAGATAGCAGGGAATGCCGAGGCGCTCGACGGTGCGGCGCAGCACCGCCCCGGCGCCCGGGTCCAGCTGCTTCTCCATCAGGTGCGTCCCCTGGTGCACCACCTCCACCGCGAGCCCGCGCTGGTGCAGGCCGCGTGCCGCCTCCAGCCCGAGCAGTCCGCCGCCGACGACGACGACCCGGCTGGACGGCTGGGCCGCGGCCAAGATCCGGCGTGAGTCGCCGAGAGTGCGGAAGGCGAACACGCCGGGATTCATCGACCCGTCGGTGCCGACCAGGCCGCGGATCGCGGGCAGGTGCGGCTGGCTGCCGGTGGCGAGCACGAGGTGGTCGTACTCCCACTGGTCGCCGAGCTCGGTGACCACCCGGCGCCGGGGCCGATCGAGGTGACGCACGCGCACATCGGTGTGCAGGTCGACGCCATGGGCGGCGTACCAACCGGCCGGGCGCAGGGCGACGTCGGCGCGGGAGTGGGTGCCGGCCAGCACCGCGGACAGCAGCACTCGGTTGTAGGCGGGGTGCGGCTCGTCGCCGAAGACCGTGATGCCGCCGACACCACGGGCGACGAGTTGTTCCACGACTCGGCCGCCGGCCATGCCGTTGCCGATGACGACCAGCCGGCTCATCGCGACACCGCCTCACGTGACGGTGCCCGGCTCAACCGCGCGGCGCACACCTTGAACTCCGGCATCCGCGACGTCGGGTCCAGGGCGGCGATGGTGAGCCGGTTCGCCTCGCTCCAGTGAAACGGCACGAAGACGGTCTCCGGCTGGATCGTCGCGGTCACCCGGGCCGGCAGCGTGGCCTGGCCGCGTCGCGTCGCGACGACGACCTCATCGGCCTCGGCCACACCGAGCTGTTCGGCGAGGTGGGGGTGCACCTCGACGAACGGCCCCGGCTCGGCGGCGGCCAGCGCCGGCACCCGCCGGGTCTGCGCGCCACTCTGGTAGTGACCGCGGACCCGGCCGGTGGTCAGGTAGAGCGGGTAGTCCTCGTCGGGCTCCTCCGCGGCCGGCCGATGCTCCACGGGAACGAACCTGGCCCGGCCGTCCGGGGTGGCGAAGCGCTCGGTGAACAGCCGCGGCGTGCCCGGGTGGTGCTCATCGGGGCAGGGCCAGAACACGCCGTCCTCAGCGTCGATGCGCGGATAGCTGATGCCGGCGTAGTCGGCGAGCCCGCCGGCGCTGGCGCGACGCAGCTCCGCGAACACCTCTTCGGCGTCGGTGTGAAAGCCGGTGGACACGCCGACCGCGGCGGCGATGCCGGCGATGACCTCCAGGTCCGTACGCACGCCAGGCGGTGGATCGATCGCCTTGCGTCGTCGCAGGACCCGGCCTTCGAGGTTGGTCATCGTGCCGTCCTCTTCGGCCCATTGGGCGACCGGCAGCACGACGTCGGCTCTAGCCGCGGTCTCCGACAGCACCAGGTCGGCCACCACGAGCAGATCCAGGCCGTCCAGCCGCTGGGAGACCCGGCGCAGATCGGGGGCGGAGACGGCGACGTTGGACCCCACCACCAGCAGCGCCCGGACGTCGGCACCCAGGGCGTCGAGCAGCTCGAACGCCGAGCGTCCCGGCCCGGGCAGGGACTCCGACGGGACTCCCCACACGCCGGCCACGTGGGCGCGCGCCACCGGATCGCTGATCGAGCGATAGCCGGGCAGCTGGTCCGCCTTCTGCCCGTGCTCGCGCCCGCCCTGCCCATTGCCCTGCCCGGTCACGCAGCCCCACCCAGCATGCGGCCGGCCGGGTAGACCCAGGGCCAGGGCCAGGTTGAGGAAGGCCGTCGCAGTATCCGTGCCCTTGCTCTGCTGCTCGGCCCCGCGGGCGGTGAGGATCATCGCGCTGCCCGCCCCGGCAAGCAGTCGTGCCGCCTCGTACAACGCGCTGACCGGCACACCGGTCATCCGCTCGACCCGCTCCGGCCAGTAACCGGCGACGAGCGGACGGACGTCGTCCCAGCCGGTCGTCCGCTCAGCGATGTACGCCTGCGCCACGTGCCCACCGGCCACCAGCAGGTGCAGCAGGCCCAGGGCCAGGGCCAGGTCGCTGCCCGGGACGTTCTGTAGGTGCAGGGTGGCGACCTCGGCGGTGGGCGTACGGCGCGGGTCGATGACGATCAGCTCGCCGCCGGCGGCGAGCATGGCCTCGACATGGGCCATTGCCGGCGGCATGGTGTCGGCCAGGTTGGAACCGGCCAGCACCAGCACGTCGGTGCCGGCGATGTCGGCCAGCGGAAAGGGCAGGCCGCGGTCGACACCGAAGGCCCGGTTGCCGGCGGCCGCCGCGGACGACATGCAGAACCTGCCGTTGTAGTCGATGTTCGCTGTCCGCAGCGCGACCCGGGCGAGCTTGCCGAGGGAGTACGCCTGCTCGTTGGTGAGCCCGCCGCCGCCGAAGACGCCGACCGCGTCCCGGCCGTACTCCTGCTGGACGGCGGTGATCCCGGTGCCGATCCGGGCGAACACCTCGTCCCAGCCGGCCGGCCGCAGGGCCGCATGGCGGTGGTCCCGGACCAACGGTGTGGTCAGTCGCTCCGGACTGGCCAGCAGCGCCGGCGCGGTCCACCCCTTCTGGCACAGACCAGCGCTGGTCGACGTGGGCCGCGCTTCGACGGTCACCGGACCTGAGCCACCGCTCAGGGACATGCCACACTGCAGGGCGCAGTAGGGGCAGTGGGTGCCGGTCACCACTCGAGAGTCCAGGAGCGCTGTTTCGGCGTCGTGCGTCCCGCGTTTCGGCTTGATGACCAGTCCGTCGCGTGCGGGCGCGACGCTAGCGCGGTCTGTCTACTGCACCGCCGATCAGGGCCGGGCGGGCGCTGCCACCTCGAGGAGCACAGAACCGGTTCCACGAGTCCCGACCGCCGAACCACCCCTGGACGGGCGGGCTCACGGCAGACACGCGTTACATCTGGGAAACGACCGCGTAGCAGCGGCGGAACGTCGACCGTGGAGACTGTCGAAGTCGACAAGGCCCTGACACCCGATGCGCGAGTCGCAGGATGCGGGGAAGAGATGGACGGATTGCGCGTCGGTATCAACGCCGACCGGAAGGGCCGCGAGTTCCGCGATGCACTGGCCCGGCGCGGAGCCGACGTGACCTGGGGTCCGTCGATGCGCGTCGTCCCTCCCATCGAGGACGCGCTCCTCCCGCACGAGACGGACCTGCTGCTCGCCTCGACGCCGACGTACATCGTCGTCTCCACAGCGAGCGGCCTGACCGCCTGGCTAGACGCGCTTCCCGCTTCAACGCGGCAGGCGGTGCTCGACCTGATGGGTCGCACGCCACTGGTGGCGCGCGGAGCCAAAGGCGTCGGAGCGCTGCGGGGCCTCGGGCTCTCCCCGGTGTTCGTCTCGCCGCGGGAAACGACCGCCGACGTCGTCGACTGGATCTCTGATCGGCTCAACCCCGGCGACACAGTCGGCGTACAGGTGCACGGCGGGGAGGCCCTGGGTGAGCTCGCCACCCTGCGACGGCGCGGCGGCACGACAGTCACCGTCACCCCGTACCGGTGGGCTTTGCCGGTCGACGTCGCACCGGCCCAGCTCCTGGTCCACCGCATCATCGATGGTGCCGTCGATGTGCTGGCCTGCACCAGCGCGCCGTCCATCCGGCTGCTCTTCGACATCGCCGTCCAGGCCCAGGCGGCGGACGAGCTGCGCGCTGCCCTGCGCAACGGCACTGCCGCAGCTGCCATCGGCAACGTGACGGCGGCCGCGTTCGAAGATCTCGGCGTCCCGGTTGTGCTCATGCCGACCCGGCCGCGGACCGGCGAGTTGATTCGCGGCATCGATGCCTGGTCGCAGCGGCGAGACACCTCTCGTGGCCCGCTGGAGTTGGCACCCTCGGCCCGGGCCGTCCGGGCCGGGACGCGGGTGGTCGTGTTCGGCCAGCAAGAATTCGATGTGATAGCAGCCCTGGTGCGCCGGCCTGGTGTTGCCTGCCGCACGGACCGGCTGGCCATGGAGGCGTTCGGCCACGATTCGCCGCCCGACGCGACAGTGGTGCGGCATCACCTCTCGCGTATCCGTTCGAAGCTCGGTCCGCTCGGTAGCCACATCCAGACCGTCCGAAGAGTCGGTTACCGCTACTCCCCCGGCTGACCACCCACACTCGACACTTCGCGCGAGACATCGCGCCAGGGCAGATCCAGTACGGCGACCCGGGCACCCGACGCGGCACCGTCAGACGGCACGATAGCCAGGGCGTCGGCACCGGTCAGGCCGCGTAGCATCGCCGGCCCGGCGAACGGCATGGTAGTGGCAATGCCGCTGTCGTCGAGCGAGACAGGCACCAGCCGACTACTCGACCCACCTGTGGAGACACCGTCGGCCATGACTGCCGTACGCAACAGCGGCAAGGCCCGCCCGGTCAATCTGGCGAGCAGGGGTTCGAGGAGGGTCAGTACGCCTGCCACGGCGGCGAGGGGGTTGCCGGGCAGCCCGATGACCGGAATTCCGTCGGGTCGCCGAGCGAGCAGCATCGGATGGCCAGGGCGGACGGCGACCCTGTCCACGACGATCTCCGCACCCAGCGCACCCAGTGCCTCGTGGAGGTGGTCGACCGGCCCTGCCGCGGTGCCTCCGGTTGTCACGATCACATCGCCGCCGGTGCAAAGTGCGGCAATGGTATCGGCGAGGGTGTCCGGCACCCGGCGGGTTGCGGTGAGATCACCGCCGAGCAGCCGCACCCACATCGGCAACTGCGGGCCGAGGCTGTCCCGGACCCGGCCGGCCGGTGGCCGACCCGCGTGCACCAGCTCGTCACCGAGGACCGCCAGGGCGACACGTGGCCGACGTGCGACACATAACTCGTCGTGCCCGGCTGCCGCGGCGAGGCCGGCGACTGGCGGGGTGACTCGCGTTCCAGCCGCGACGAGCAGATCGCCAGCGCGGCACTCCGCGCCCCTGTCCCGCATGTCTCGGCCCGAGCGGAGCGGGCCGTGGAGCACACCGTCGATGAGCTGGCCGTCCTCACGCCGGAGAACGCCCGCGGCGCCGCGTGGAACGACGGCTCCGGTAGCGATCTCCCGGGCTGAACCGATTGTCAGCCGCTGTCCGGGCGGACCGGCCAGCAGGCGACGGGGGAGCACCCGCCACGGCCCCCGGCCGGCGACGACCCACCCGTCCATGGCAGCGGTCGGGAAGCCAGGCAAGTCGCAGAGTGCGAGCACCGGCTCGGCGAGATAGCGATCCAGCGTGAACGAGAGCGCGACGGCCTCAACGGACAGCGGGTAGACCAGCCCGTAGGCCGCCAGTCGGGCGTCGGCCACCGTATGGGTCCGGACCCCGCGGACGGCGGGGTTCATAGCGTCGCACCGGCATGACCGCCGCGGGTGCGTCGATGGCTCATCTACCCGAGGCTTCGGCACTCATGTTCCGCCGTCGCTACGGCTCTGTCACGCCGCGATGAACACGGCGTCGCACGCCAGGTCAGGCACGGCGTCGCACGCCAGGACAGGCACGGCGTCGCACGCCAGCATCAGTGCAGGGTCGGCAGCATCGTCGGCAGCACGGAGACGAACGATGATACGACCGCCTGACCGTACGCACGCCGGTTCAGGCTCGCCTCCACGCCGACGTATCCCCGGAACCGCCCGGAGTCGTCAATGACCTGCAGCAGCGCGGCGGTGTGGCCGCCGCCCGCGCCACCAGGGTTGCTGATGCACACGGAGTAGGGCGACTCGGCCTGCTGCACGGCGCCGGTCTGGAAGTTCCAGAAGTTCTTCCGCCCGTCGGCCGCGGGGTTCACCGCGACATAGGTGTTGAACCACGTCTTGCGATCCGCAGCGATGACCGCCTTTCCCTGCAGGCAGCGGGCGCCGGTGCACTGGTTGTAGCTGGGGAAGTGGAAGCCCACATTGGAGTACGTCGTGGCCACGGCATAGTTGTTTTGCACGATGGGGCCGTACAGCCGGGCCGAGGCGGTCACCGCCGCCCTCGTGACCCCAACGTTCGGGCTGGCGTTCGATCCGAAGCCGTAGCCCTCGCGGATATTCCGGTTGCTGTTCCAGATCGACGCGCTGACGAAGCCGGCCTGGCTGGCGTCGAGCCGCCAGGTCTCCAGGAGCGCCCCCCACTTGATGACGAGGCGACCGTATCGGTCCATGTACCAGGTGCCGGCGGTCGTCTTCGGGGTGCCGCCCGACTGGAAGCCCACAGGCGTGCGGATCGGGCATGATCGCACGCAGCCGGTTGTGGTGTATCCGCTGGGGACCTTGGTGTACTTGGCCTGCTCGACCCCGGCGATGCCGTCCTGTCGCCAGGCCCAGTACCGCTCAGTGACGGTGCCGTTGGTGGCGAACATGTACATCGACAGCCGCACGATGTGGGCGTTGCTCGCCCCGGCGAACGTCGTCATGACGTAGGTGCTCCGCCCGCCGGGCAACGTCGCGGCCTGCGCGGGAGGTCCGAGCAGGGTGGCCGGCAGCAGCACGGCGGCAGTGAGGGCGGTGAGGACGGCGGCTGTTCTGGTCATTCGCATGGAATCGTCATCGGCACGCGCCGACCGCAACCCGAGGGTCAATACGAGGCACCGCGTCGTCGGGGCCCCGACCAGCGTGCCGGAGTACGCGGAGTAGCCGCTACAGAGTCATTAGATGCACTGGCTGCCAGAAGTTCATGCCCTGGGGCAGCACAGCTTCTCTGCGCTTTGCAAGTCGCAGTCGGCTCCGTGAGCCTCGCCGAGGCTCTGCGACGATCGCCGGACGTTGCTCAACCTGGAGATCGGCGCGGTTCATGGACCTCACTTCACGGCGGCGCGGACCGCGGCTGCGCCGGCTTAGATGAACTTGAGCGACCCACGCCGGATCCGTCTCGACTACCAACTACAATCGTCGCAGCCACGACATCTACCACCGCTATCAGCGGCAGGCCTAACGGGGGCACCAGGTGACACCTCTGCGCCAGCCCGCTCGCCAGCCCGCTCGCTGGAGACAGCCCGCTAGGAGTCGTGCCGGGGCGCGGATGTAGCTATGGTGCCCCGGTGCCAGCGTGGATCAGCGATGCGCGGCACGCCGGCGAACACCCTGCGTCTGCCTGGAGTCGCCTGCCACAGGGGAGCAGATGGACAGCGAAGGGATGATGATGGTCACCCGTGAGGAACCGGGTTGGGTCAACTGGCACGGGATCGGCTGCCGCCCGAGCCGCGTCGCGGCGCCTCGGTCGCTGGCCGAACTGAGGACCGTCCTGGGCGAGGCAGCCGATCGCGGTTCCCGTGTTCTGGCTGTGGGGGCGGGACACTCCTATAACGACCTGTCGCTGACGTCGGAGACGCTGGTCACGCTCAAGCACCTCGACCGGGTCGAGCACATCGATGCCGATCGTGGCCTGGTCCGTGTGCAGGGTGGCGCCAGGCTGCGCGAGCTGCGCGCGGTGCTCGCCGGGCATCGCCTCGCTTTCTCCGTCCTCGGCGACACGGACGGCCAGACAATCGCCGGCGCCATCAGTACCGGCACGCACGGCACCGGTTTGACCAAGCACTCGCTGTCCGGCCAGGTGGCCTCCTTGCAGTTGATGCTCCCCGACGGCTCACTCCGGGAGGTGTCCGAGGAGTCCGACCCGGACCTGTTCCAGGCCGCCCGCTGCTCGCTCGGCGTGCTGGGTGTCGTGACAGCCGTGACGATGCGGGTGGTGCCCGCGTTCACGCTGTGCCGGGTCGACCGCAAGGTCAGCACGCAGGAGGGCATCGCGCTCGTCGACGATCCACCGCCAATCGATCACTTCAAGGTGTGGTTCGTGCCCTACACCGACACGGCGATTACCTCGAGTGCCCACCCCTTCCCGACCTCGCCACCGGAAGGTCAAACAGCCGCTCGGTGGGTCCGGGACGACTTCCTGGTCAACGGCCTGATGAACGTGGCAGGTATCGCAGCCCGTCACCGCCCGCAGAACGTGCCAGCGATCAACCGATGGATGACACGCCTGCCGTTGAACTCCACTGTGGTCGATCACTCTGACCGGATCTTCGTCCTGCCGATTTCGGTCATGCATGACGCGTTCGAGTACGCGGTCCCGCTACGGCACGGTCGGGCCGCAGTTCAGGCGATGCTCGAGGCGATCGAACACACTCGACCACCCCTGGCCATCCCCTGCGCGGTTCGATTCCAGCCCGCCGAGCAGGGCTGGCTCGATCCACGCTACGACCAACCCTCAGTGTGCGTGGGCGCCGCCTGGCATCGCGGTGTCGACGTCTCGGCTTTCATCCGGCGCGTCGAGCTCGCCTACCGCGATCTCGGTGGACGCCCGCACTGGGCCAAGGGACACAGCCTCAGTTCCGCCGAGCTCGCACCGTTGTATCCGAGGTGGGATGATTTCCAGGCACTGCGCACGAGCCTCGACCCGTCGGGTCTGTTCGGCAGCACAGCAATCGATCGATACCTCGGCGCGAATACTTCGACTCAGGAAACTCCGAATCGATAGCGTTCGGACTAGTGACCCTCCTGCTTGCAGCATCGTTGCTATCCGGCGCCGGCGGGTCGCACCGTTGAATCCGATCGTCAGCGCACGATGGGACGGCACGACGGCCTCCCTGTTGCTTGGCTGTTGGAGTGGTAGACGCGGCTCGCGACCCGTGGTTGGTTCCGGAACAAGACCATGTGTCGCCGATGCTGCATAGCCCGCGGCGGGTCCTCTGGCCCCGTGACCCAACGCGGCACGGCAGTTGATGCGGCAAGCTGTGCAGATGCTCGAGCCACTCACCGGGGCGACCGCTCTCCCCGACGGCACCCAGATTCGCGGGCGAGGCCGCCGCAAGCCCCTGCCCGCCGGGCCGCTGCCCGACTTCGGGCTCTACCTCGGCAAGCCACCCGACCAGGCGCGCCCGCGCCACCGGCTATGGCGACCCGACTGGCCCGCGGACTGGATCGACTGGCCTGACTTCCGCACCCCGCGCGACGACCCGTCCGCCGCCGCCGCCATCGAACAGGCCTACCTGCTCGCCCGAGCCGGCCACCGCGTCGAAGTCGCCTGCGGCGGCGGCACCGGCCGGACCGGCACCGTCATCGCCTGCATGGCCATCCTCGCCGGGCATCCCGCCGCCGAAGCAGTCACCTGGACACGCCACCATTACCGACCCCGGGCCGTCGAAACACCCGGCCAACGCCGCTGGGTCGGCTGGTTCGCCACCCACCAGCCCCCCCGCTAGCAGGAAGGACATCGCACCGGTGCGGCCGGACAGAACAACTAGTCATCAAAGTCGGCCGGGTCGTTGAACTGAGTATGCATCTCGATGGAACGGTTGGCGAGCACTTCGCGGTTGATGTTGAGGGCCGTTGCCGGCGCCAGATCCCTGAACTGCATCGCGGCCTCATGCCCGTCCATGCGCTGGACTGCTGCAGTTGCGAACACGAGTTCTCCGCCGGGCAGCCGGAGATCCAGGTCAACCGGATCACCTACCCGCAGCCCGGTATTCTGGGGCAGGTCGACGCGGCATCCACCACGCGACAGGTCCATCGTGATGGACTCGGTTTCCAGGCCGGTCTCAACTTCGCGCACACGCACGTCACAACGAAGCGTGGCCCTGAGTTCCTGACGCCGTTGCTCGACGGCGAGCGTGAAAACCTCGACCAACGCGATCTCGCCCGGTCGCGAACCGGGTAGGGCGATGGCATCGAACCATGCCGTGGTTCCCTCGGCTCCCAGGCCCCAGAGCCACACCTGCTGCTCGTCCAAATCGGTCTGATCCATCCCGGCGGCGACGACGACAGCTTCGGCGGATCGCTCCGAGGTAGCAGCGTCCCATCGTCGCACTTCCACCATCCAGACGCCCTCCCCCGAGGACGCCAGCAGGCTCGCCATTGAACCGATGATGAGGTGTCCTACCGGGAGTGGCTCAGTCGATTCTTCGCTCATTGCGTGCTCCTTAGCAGGCCATTGTCCCTACTCTGTGTGATTGGACCGTAACACAAAGTCGGAGGGGTGGCTTGCTGCATGCAGTGGTCGCGGCCGCCGGTTCGATCCCAGAAGCGTCAGCTGTCCGCAAGAGCGCGGAGCAGCGATCGTTCGTCCTCGTCGGAGAGCCCTGCCTTCCGGGGCCCGGCCGGGTCCCTGGTCAGTTCCCAGGCAAGGGTGTCCGCCAGTGTCTCCTCCAGGGGGCGGGTGGCCAGGCCGGCAGTTCGCGCCTTGCTACTGTCCCGGGCGTTGAAGCCCGCCCAGTCGGGGTCCGCGAGCCACAGTGGCAGGGAACGATCGCCCATCCACGGCTCGACGTTGTGGGCAAGCAGCCAGTCCTGCGCGGCCGCCACGACACGCCCCGAATGACCGGTCACCTCGCGTGCCATCGCGAGGTGCTGCGATAGCGAGACTGTGTCGCCCGTCACGTTGAAGATCCCGCTGACGTTGCGGCTGCCGGCCTTGACGATCCACCGGGCGAGGTCCCGGACGTCGATCACCTGGGTCGCCAGGCCGGGGGCGTCGGGCACCAGAACGCTGCCATCCCGGGTCGCTGGCTTGGCGAAACGCAGCGGCCAGTACCCGGTGCGATCGAAGACGTCACCCGGGCCGCCGATCAGCCCGACCCGCGCGATGAGCGCCCGGCCGCGACCGTAGGCGTCGAGGACGTGCTGCTCGCAGGCAACTTTGGCCGGACCGTAGGTCTGCATGCTCTCCATGACCTCGCCGTCCAGCGGAGGCAGGAGTGGGGTCGTCTCGTCCAGGCCCGGTGTGCTGTGGTCGGCGTAGACGTTCCCGGACGACACAAAGACGAACAACCGACTCCGGTCCGCCAGCGCTGCCGCCGCCCGCCGGACCTGTCCTGGCTGGCGGGAAACGTCGATGGCGACGTCCCACTCCTGACGGGCTACCTCGTCGTACGCTCCGGGCCGGTCCCGGTCCGCTGGCACGAACACCGCGCCCGCGGACGGCGCCCCCGACGAGCCGCGGGCCAGGCACGTGACCTGGTGGCCAAGCTCCAGCGCAGTTGTCGTGAGACAACCGCCGAGCCAGGCCGTGCCGCCAAGGACGAGAAGTCGCATAGCGACAGTAGACTGACCCGTCGCCGCCGACGCAACATCGTTCGCCACGAGCGCACCCTGTCCGCCGACCTACTGGACGACTGCACTCCACTGACAGCTGTCGGGCTATCCACCGGAGCGCTTCGGCTGTGCCCTGGTCGGGTCCAGGACGCGCGAGAGGAAGTCTTGGGTCCGCCGGTGCTGAGGATTGCCGAGCAGCTCCGCCGGCGGCCCCTCCTCCACGACGACCCCGCCGTCCATGAACACCACCCGGTCAGCCACGTCCCGGGCGAAGGCCATCTCGTGGGTGACGACCATCATCGTCATGCCGTCGCTCGCGAGGTCGTGGATGACCGCGAGCACGTCCCCGACCAACTCGGGATCGAGCGCGGAGGTCGGCTCGTCGAACAGCATCAGCTCCGGGTCCATCGCCAGCGCCCGAGCGATCGCCACCCGCTGCTGCTGGCCACCGGAGAGCTGGGCCGGGTAGGCACCGACCTTGTCGTCGAGGCCGACCTTGGTGAGCGTCTCGCGTGCGATCCGCTCTGCCTCAGCCGTGGTCCGATGGAGAACGCGACGCTGGGTGATGGTGAGATTCCGCAGGACCGACAGGTGCGGGAAGAGGTTGAACTGCTGAAACACCATGCCGATCCGCCGTCGCACGGCGTCGATGTCGACGTCAGGGTCCGTCACCTCCGTGCCGGCGACGAACACCTGCCCGGACGTCGCTGTCTCGAGCTGGTTGATGCACCGCAACAGAGTGGACTTCCCAGAGCCGGACGGGCCGATCACGCAGACGACCTCGCCGCGGTTGACGTGGAAATCGATGCCCTTGAGCACCTCCAGAGCGCCGAAACGCTTGTGCAGGTCGCGCACCACGATCGTCGCGTCCTCAGGCACCGTGCGATACAAGACCTTCACCTCGCCCTGGCGTTGCGAGCCTCGAGCCGGCGCACCACGATTGACAGCGGCACGGTGATCAGCAGGTAGCACAGGCCGGCCACCACCAGTGGCGTGGCATTGACGAGGGTGTTGAGCTCGTCACGGCCGAACTTCGTCAGCTCCTGGGTGCCTGCGGCGACGCCGAGGATCGCGACCAGAGACGAGTCCTTGGTCAGCACGATCAACTCGTTGGTCAGCGGCGGGATGATGATCCGGAAGGCCTGCGGGATGACGATCGAGATCATCGCCCGCGACTGAGACATGCCAAGCGAGCGAGCCGCCTCCATCTGCCCGCGCGGTACCGCCTGGATGCCGGCCCGGATCGTCTCGGCGAGGTAGGCCGCAGCCGGCATTCCGAGGCCGAGAACGATCGCCGAGTAGGGAGAGAACGGCAACTGCCGGCCGGTCGCGGTCGGAACGCCGTAGCCGAGGAAGAACAGCCACAGCAGAAGCGGGATCCCGCGGAAGAACTCGATGTAGCAGTTCGCGAACCAACGATAGGGCGTCACCTGCGACAACCGCATGAGCGCGAAGAACAGGCCGACCACCAGGCCGAACGCGAAGCCCATCGCCGTATAGACCACGGTGTTCTTCAGCGCGACCGTGAGGATGGTGGGAAAGAGTGGCCGGGCCTTGTCCAGGTTGAAGTAGCCCTCGCGGATCGTCGGCCAGTCCACCGTGAGCGCGACCAGAAGCAGCACCAGGACGAATACGGCGTACTGAGCACCCCGGATCAGCCTGATGCGCTTGGTACGCGGCAGCGAAGCGAGCGGGGACCGGCGCCGCCCCACCAGCGAGGAGACCGGCTCCCCCTGTCGGCCTACGGCCATTACGGCGAGGGCTTCTGGCCGAACCACTTCTCGTAGAGCTTGTCGTACGTGCCGTCCGACTTGGCCCTGTCGAGCACCTTGTTGACGGTCTCGAGCAGCTTGGGGTTGCCGCCCTTCTTGATGCCGAAGCCATAACGCTCGCCGGTGTCGAACTCGGTTGCGACCTCGAACTTGCCCGGGTCCTTCTTGATGTAGTCGAGCCACACGGGCAGGTCGTTGACGGCGGCGGCGATCTGTCCGGTGGCCAGCGACTGCTGCTCGGTCGCGAGATCCTCGAACTCGATCACCTTGACACCTTGCGGCTTCTGGGCGTCGACATATTCCTTGCCGGTGGTGCCCGACTGCACGCCCACCTTCTTGCCCTTGAGGTCGGCGAGCGAGTCAAAGCCGGCGCCAGTTTTCACCAGCAACGCCTGGGTGGCGTCGAAGTAGGGCTTGCTGAAGTCGATGACCTTCCTGCGCTCGTCGTTGATGGTCATCCCGGCGGCGGCGATGTCGCACTTGCCGGTGTTGAGATCCTGACCCGACTTGATGCCCTCGAAAGGAGTATCGACCACCTCCTGCTTGACGCCGAGGTCCTTCGCGACGAGGTCGACGAGGTCGATGTCGAAGCCCACCACCTTGCCGTTCTGTTTGAGCTGGAACGGCGCGTAGGGCAGGTGAGTGCAGGTGGTGAGCGTGTCGCTCTTGACGAGGTTGATGCCACTGGTCCTGGTCGAGCCACCGCCGGCGTCATCGCCGCAGCCGGTCAGGGAGAGCCCGCCGAGCGCGATCATGGCGGCAAGCAGCTGTGGATGTCGCGGGAATCGCAGGGACACGTTCTCCTCCTCGGGCAACGCAACACTAGTGGTGTGTCTCGTCATTGGTTGACTGCTTGAAGTGCCACGCGTCCACGGGCGACCTTGGCGAGGATTTCCTCGGCGGTGGCGGTCCAGACGAACGGCTTCGGGTCGTCGTTG
>Ga0136617_10003535_pt1 | contig 13971 bp, 14 predicted proteins | sample AntDrymUQ3222106_2_FD_129672 | JGI IMG/M metagenome (GOLD analysis project Ga0136617, IMG submission 129672) | Polar desert sand microbial communities from Dry Valleys, Antarctica - metaG UQ322 (21.06) | ecosystem: Environmental > Terrestrial > Soil > Desert | place: Antarctica: Dry Valley... | reverse complement strand
GATGCCGGCGGAAGTCCTGGTCGAGAAGGGCGGCTGGAGCGTCATTCGCCGGCGTCAGACGATCGACGACCTGCTGGCGCTGGAGACGTAGTGCGAGCGAAGTGGAGTGGGCGCCGGGTCCCACGTAACGAAGCGAGCCAGGCGGGGTGCAGAGGGCCCCGCCGATCATGAAGATGCGTGGGCTGCTCCTAGCGTTCGAAGGGCTGGACCAGAGCGGCAAACAGACGCAAGCCGAGAGTCTGCGCGACTACTTCGTCTCGAAAGGGCGCGAGTGCCGCCTCCTGTCGTTTCCGGACTACACGACGCCGATAGGGAGGGAGATCTCCCGCGCGCTCCATGGCGAACGCGAGTACGCCCCCGATACGTTGCAACTCCTCTACATCGCGAATCGGTACGAGCATCGCGCGGCGATCCAGTCAATGATCGACGCCGAGATCGTCGTCATCTGCGACCGCTACGCCGCGTCGAGCATCGCCTACGGCGAGGCGCAGGGTCTGGACGCCGGCTGGCTGGCCGACGCGCAGCGCTTCCTGCCGGCGGCCGATCTGACGATCGTTCTCGACATCGCGCCCGAGACGGCCGTCGGGCGCAAGGCGACGGGACGCGACCGCTACGAGCGCGATCTCGCGCTGCTCTCCGGCGTGCGCGACAGCTACCATCGCCAGAGTGCGCAGCCCAACTGGATCAGGCTGGACGGCGGGCGCAGCAAGTCCGACGTCACCGCCGACGTCCTTACGGCAGTCGCGACACGGCTCGGGCAGCCGTAAGCGCGCGGACCTCCTTCGCCCCGGCCGACAGGAGCACGGCGGCGCATGCGTCGAGCGTCGCACCCGTCGTGCTCACATCGTCGACGACTACGACCACTGAATTCTGAATACGGGCACGCGAAGGACGTCGGATCGCAAAGGCGTTCCGGACGTTGCGATGCCGTTCCCCCTCAGGAAGATCCGTCTGTGTCGCCGTCGGACGGCGTCTCCGCAGCGCGTTCACCGTCGGGACGCCAATGTGCCGTGCGAGTTCCGACGCCTGGTTGAAACCCCGACGGTAGTGACGCGTGATGTGCAACGGCACAGGGACGAGAACGTCGGCCCTGTCCAGGACGGGTGCGCCCGCCTGCGCCATCAACCGTGCGAGCGGGCGCGCAACCGAACGCCGCTTGTCGTACTTCAGGACGTGCAGGACGTCGCGCAGCGCGCCCTCGTATGCGCCTATCGCACGGCCGATCGTGATCAGGCGTGGATGATTCGCGCAGCGCGTGCACACCGCGCTCAGGGCCCCCTCGAGCCGCCAGGACGCGAGCGCGTCACCGCAGATCCGGCAGAGCGGTTCCGTCAGGGGATGAATGCGGGACCAGCACGCGGCACAGACCGCGCTCGACAGGGGAGAATCCAGCGGATCCCGGCACGCCGCGCAAGTCGGCGCGATGAGCACGGCCAGCGTAGCTTTCGCCAGGTCGCTAAGGCGTGTCGTCGCTGATTTCGACGCGCAGCGCATCTCCCCACAGCCGCTCGAGGGAGTAGAAAGTGCGGGTCTGCGGGGTAAAGACATGAACGATGAAGCTGAAGAAGTCCATCAGCACCCAGTCGCCGCGTTCGTAACCCTCGACGTGCGTCGCGCGCACCTTCGACGCGCGCAGCGATTCTTCGATCGCATCGGAGATGGCCTTCACCTGTCGCTGATTCTGACCGGAGCACAGGACGAAGAAATCGGTGAAGGCCGGGGTATCGCGCAGGTCGAGCACCACGACGTCGATCGCCTGCTTGTCGAGCGCGGCACGCACCGCCTTCGAGACTTCACTCGAAAGCTTCCTGGTTCTGGTCGCCGTTGTCGTTCGTTTTCTCTCAGTTTTGGCCATGCAAGTGATCTGCCGTGGATGGGGTGAGCGGCTGACGGCCGTAGAGGCCGTGCTGTTGAATGTGGTGTTCGATCGCCGGCGGCACGAGCCCATTCAGCGGGAGCCCCGCGAGCAGCCGCCGGCGGATTTCGGTGGAGGAGACGTCGAGCGTCGGTGCGTCCACGAGAAAAATCGATGTTCTCTCGCCGCGCGTCTGCAGATCCGACCGGCGCAACGGCAGTCGCATCCTCGGCTTCAGCGCCGGCAGCTGGCGCCTGAGAGCCGCAACCGGCACACCGGGACGCGAGACCGCGACGAACTCCGCGAGGTCGAGTACCTGCGGATAGCGCTTCCACGTTTCAATATCTGCAAAGGCGTCGGCGCCGGTGATGAAGAAAATCTGCGACGCCGCAAGACCGAGGCTGCTGCGCATGCGCTCGAGCGTATCGGCCGTGTACGACGGTCCGGGGCTCGAGAGCTCGATATCGCTCGCGCTGAGCCCCTCCACGCCATTCACGGCCAGCGCCGCCATCGCGAACCGGTGGAACGGCGATGCCAGCGGCTGCTCGGTTCGATGCGGAGGAATCCGCGCGGGGACGATGATCACCGAGTCGAGTGCCAGGGCCTCGCGCGCGGCCAGAGCAGTGTCGAGATGACCGAAGTGAATCGGGTCGAGCGTGCCCCCGAGGATGCCGATGCGCGCGGCCTCGTTCATTCAGCCACTGGGTCAGCGTCTGGTATCTGCGCCGCCGCGGATGTTCGTTCGCGAGCCGCCGCCACTTCACGCCAGACGGCTTCGATGAGCGGCGTCAGGCCGTCGCCCGCGGCCGCTGACACAGCGTAGAGCGGAATACCCCGGTCCTGCAAATGCTGCCGCAGCCGTTCGAGCCTCTCCGGCTCGTCGAGCGCATCGATCTTGTTCGCGGCGACAATGACGGGCTTCTCGGCCAGCCGTTCGCCCGACACGTCACGTCCGGGGAAGAGCTGCAGCTCGCGCGTAAGGATCTCGAAATCGTCCACCGGTTCGCGGCCGCTTCCCGATGAGACGTCGACCAGGTGGACCAGGACTTTGGTGCGCTCGAGATGGCTGAGGAATCTCGTCCCGAGGCCCTGGCCCTGGTGCGCCCCTTCGATCAGACCCGGGACGTCCGCGACCACGAATGTCCGGTCACCTGAAAGACCGACGACGCCCAGGTTCGGTACCAGCGTGGTGAACGGGTAATCGGCGATCTTCGGACGCGCGGCGGAGATGCGCGAGATCAGTGTGGATTTTCCCGCATTGGGAAAGCCTACGAGACCGACGTCCGCGAGCAGCTTCAGGTGAAGCCGCAGATCCTTCTCTTCCCCCGGAAGCCCCGGCTGCGTGCGGCGCGGTGCGCGGTTGGTGGAGGTTGCGTAGCTGGCGTTGCCGTGACCGCCGAGGCCCCCCTTCGCGATGAGCACGCGATGGCCTTCCTCGGTGAGGTCGGCGACCTGCACGTACTGGTCGTCGCGCCGTTCGTAGACGGTGGTGCCGACCGGCACCGCGAGCTCGATGTCGGACCCCGTCCGGCCCGTACGATTCGAGCCTTCGCCGTGCGCGCCGCGCTCGGCTTCGAAGAGTTTCTGGAACCGGAAGTTGAGGAGGGTATTGAGGTTCGCGTTGGCGACGAGGTAGACCGACCCGCCGGGTCCGCCGTCGCCGCCGTTCGGTCCGCCGCGCGGGACGAACTTTTCGCGGCGGAAGCTCAGCGCGCCGCGGCCCCCATGCCCGGCGACGACGTGAATCTCTACCTCGTCAACAAACATAGGGCATGGGGTGCTGGGGGGTGCTAGGGGGTGCTACGAGGTGCGTAAGGGTGTCGCACCATGAGCACCCCGCTGCACCTCTAGCACCCTGCACTACGACTGTTCGGCTGGAACGATGCTGATGGTGCGGCCGTGGGCGCCGTGGTCCGCGAACTTGACACGCCCGGTGACCTTTGCAAATAGCGTGTCGTCCTTGCCGAGACCCACGTTCAAACCCGGACGAAACCTGCGGCCGCGCTGGCGGACGAGGATTGAGCCGCCGGTCACGAGGTTCCCGTCGTGGCTCTTGACGCCGAGCCGCTGGGAATTGCTGTCGCGGCCGTTTCGAGAACTGCCCTGTCCTTTTTTTGTTGCCATGTGACTGATGACTATCGACTAGCGACTCTAGACTTCAATGCCTGTGATCCGGACGCGCGTGTAGGTGCTGCGATGCCCCTTGGTGTTGCGCATGCCCTTGCGGCGCTTCTTCTTGAAGACCCGGATTTTGGGACCGCGCTCTTCGCCGTCCACTACACCGGTGACTTTCACGTTGGGTACGAACGGCGCGCCAGCGAGCAACTCACCCCCCTCCTTCTCGAGGAAGAGAACCCTGTCGATCGTCACTTCGCTGCCAGCCTCGGCCTTGATCCGGTCGACGGTGACGACGGATCCCGGCGTGACCTTGATCTGGCGCCCGCCGCTTTGAATAATTGCGAACACTTCACACCCCCGGGCCGCTCCGCCAAGGTCGACGGCGGGCCAAGCCCGACGTCGCCTCTACAGAAGGCCGTTAGTCACTCAACGCAAAGGTATCAGGGTAACACGGCGGACTGGCTCCGGCCAAGCCGGCGACTATCTCAGCAGGATGCGGGTGCCGCGTATTTTCTGGGTGCTCAGCGCACCGAGGAAATCGGGGATCAGCTGATCCATCAGCTCGAAATAACTCGCCAGCGCCGGTGTGCTCTGCGCGGAGGGATACAGGATCTCGCGGCGGTAGCTCTCGGAGTGCCGGGTGGCTCCGGTACGCGCGTCGATGAAGACGAACTTCGGTTCGAGGATGAAGCCCTTGCGCTCCTGGTAGACGCGCGACTGCATGACCTGTCGCCGACCGAGCTGGTCGTACACTTCGCGGTTGACGTTCACGAAGCCGGCGGTCTGGTGCGGCGTGAACATGATCGTCCCGGTCACGATGAGCGGACTCTCGTATTCTTCGCCGAGCTTTTTCCAGAACGCGGCGTCGGCGAAGATCCGGTCGAATTTCTCGAGGTCCTTCTTCGAGCGAACCGGCGTCTCCTGCTTCCTGTCTTCGGGCTTTCTCGTGTCGTCTGGTGCCGTCGCGGGCGCCGCGGGCTGCGCGCCAGGGATCTCGCCAACGGCCGGGAGCGTCGCCGGCTCCGCGGCTGTCTTCGCCGCCTGCTCTCCCGCGAGCTCCACGAGCGGCAGTACTTCGGCTTCGATCACGCGCAGATTCGTCTTGCTGCGAAGCTGGCTGCGAAGCAGCCGTACCGTCTCGAGGTTCGCATCCACATCGTCTGTGCCGCCGGAGATGAAGCCGGCGATCAGTACGCGCCGGAACGCGGACACATCGAGCTTCGCCTGGATCGGCGTTTCGATCGGCACCTCGTAGAAATTGGTGCACCCGCTCGCGCACAGAAACGCGAGACTAGCGATCGCGGCGGCGCTTCGTGCGGTCATTGATTTCTTTGAAGAGATCGTAGTTCTGCCGGATGGAGACGTTCTTCGGATCGAGCTTCAGCGCGTTCTGGTAGGCCTTTTCCGCATCGTCGAAACGTCCCTGGTGTTCGTAGCCGATGGCGAGGTTGTTCCACGCCTCCGCGTAGGTCGAATCGAGTTGAACCGCCTTCTCCCAGCGGTAGGTCGCTTCTTTCCAGAGGCCGTTCTGCGCGACTTTTATCCCGAACTCGACCTGCGCTTTCGCATCAGAGCGAGCGTCCGCCAAGGCCGGTAACGGGAAGGCCAGGAGCGCCGCGAGCACCACCGAAGCCAAAAAATACATCCGTAATTCGAACACTATAGCGACGCGTCCCACGAGCCGCAACTGATTTCCCGTCCCATAAGAGGGTATTGTCGAGCAATGCACGTACCACCGGGCCCGCGCGGAATCGCCAGCGTTTTGGTGGAAGGCCGCTCGCGAACTCAAAGAGACGTCGACATTCTGCGTAAGCGCGTTGCGGGAGGTGACAGACCGTCCTTATAATGAGGACACGAGAGGCCGGGCCCGGAGCTGCTGCGTCCGCAGCAGGAGGCGCCCATGGATCTCGTCACCGCCGTCGCTACCTCCATGCTGGGGGTATCCCGCCTGAAGGCGGCGGCCGTTTTCAAGACTCTCCGTCACTCGGGATTCACGGTAACCCTGGACCTTGTCCTGGAGGCACTGGGGCTTTCTCCCGGCGACGCAGGTCCATTGGCGCGATCGGCCAGGGAGACCGCCGAATGGGCGCTCCGTGAAGCTCCCTTGCGAGGAATGACCGCTATTCCGTGGTTCGACGCGCACTATCCGGCGCTGCTGTCATGCATCGACGATCCGCCCCCGGTGCTCTGGGCACGAGGACAGATCGAGGCGGCCCTCAAACCAGCGGTGGCGATCATCGGATCCCGTGCGGCCACGCCGTATGCCCTCCAGGTGGGACGGAGATTGGCTGCTGAGCTGGCGGAACGCGGTATTGTGGTAGTCAGCGGTCTCGCCCGAGGGGTCGACTCCGCCGCCCACGCGGGGTGCGTGGAGGCAGGCGGTGAGACGGTGGCCGTCCTCGGGTCTGGCATCGATCGCATCTACCCGGCCGAACACGAACATCTCGCCGACAGGATTGTCGATAAAGGGCTCCTTCTGAGCGAGTTAGGCCCAGGCGGTCCACCGCTGGCGGAGCATTTTCCGCTCCGGAACCGGATCATCAGTGGGATCTCGTTGGGCACCGTGGTGGTCGAAGCCTCTGAGAGCAGCGGCTCGCTCATCACCGCCGCCTGCGCCCTCCGGCAGGGCCGGGATGTGATGGCCGTCCCGGGCAGCATCCTGAGCGGCCGGAACCGCGGATCGCATAGCCTCCTCAAGGACGGCGCAAAGGTCGTGGAGACTGCGGACGATATTCTTGAGGAGCTCGGCTGGCGTCTCCCTCAGATAACCGCAGGCAAGTCTCGCAACCCGCTGCAGGAAGATCCTTTACTGGCCAGGATGGAAGCGGGCGAAGGGTACCGCCTCGACGACCTCGTCGAGGCCACCGGCACGGCAGCATCGAAACTGCTCCCGCGCCTCATGGAGTTGGAGCTGCTCGGGCATGTGGAGACGGCGTCCGGCGGCAGATTCATCCGCCGCGCGTCGCCTCACGAGGTCTGATCGGCGTGTTCTGGTAACGTAAGCCACGGTGCAACACGGTGCAACGCGGGTTCAGTAACGGTTCAACACGGGTTCAGTGACGGGTCAGAGGTTATGGCAAAGGCACTGGTCGTGGTGGAGTCGCCTGCAAAGGCGAAAACCATCAACAAATATCTCGGCAGGAACTACAAGGTCGTGGCCTCGATGGGGCACGTCCGCGATCTGCCAAAAAGTAAGCTGGGCGTCGACGTGGACGAGGGCTTCGAGCCTTCGTACGAAGTCATCGCGAGCCGCAAGAAGGTCTTGAAGGAACTGAAGGACGGCGCTAAAGAAGCCGACGAGATCTTCATCGCAACCGACCCCGATCGCGAGGGAGAAGCCATCGGCTGGCACCTGGCCGAAGAGCTCGGCAGCGGCAACAAGAAGAAGATCCGCCGGCTGATGTTCAACGAGATCACCAAGAAGGGTGTGCTCGCGGCGCTCGAACATCCGACCACCATCAACAAACAGATGGTCGACGCGCAGCAGGCGCGGCGCGTGCTCGATCGTCTGGTCGGTTACAAGATCAGTCCGCTGCTCTGGGACAAGGTTCGCCGTGGTCTCAGCGCCGGCCGCGTGCAGTCGGTCGCGCTCAAACTCGTCTGCGACCGCGAGCGCGAGATCGAAGCATTCATCGCCGAGGAATACTGGAACATCACCGCGCGTCTGGCCGGACGGGTCCCGCCTGAGTTCGATGCGCGACTGCTGAAGCGGGACGGCGCCAACATCAAGGTCGGTAATCAGGAAGAAGCCGACAAGGTCCTTTCAGACCTTCGCTCGGCGAGCTGGATCGTCAGCTCCGTCACGACGAAGGAGCGCAAGAAGCATGCGCTGCCGCCGTACATCACGTCCAGGCTGCAGCAGGCGTCCCGCTTTCCGGTCAAGAAGACGATGATGATCGCGCAGCAGCTCTACGAGGGGATCGAGCTGCCGGGTGAAGGGGCCGTGGGTCTCATCACCTACATGCGAACCGATTCGACGCGCGTCTCGGAAGAGGCCATCACGGACGTCCGCGAACATGTCGGGCGGACATTTGGTCCCGACTACGTGCCCGAAAAGCCGAACTTCTACAAGACGAAGAAAGACGCGCAGGATGCGCACGAAGCCATTCGTCCGACCTCGATGCAGTGGGATCCCGGGACGGTGCGGGCCCATCTCACGGCGGACCAGTACTACCTCTATCGCCTGATCTGGAACCGCTTCGTTGCCTCGCAGATGCTTCCCGCGATCTTCGACGACACGACGGTCGACGTCACGGCCGAGAACTATCTGTTCCGCGTCAAGGGCTCCGTGCCGAAGTTTGCCGGGTGGACGGCAGTCTACGAGCGCGACGTGGCCGAAGTGCGCACCGAGGGGGCCGGGCCGGACGCGGTGAGCGCCGAAGACGAGGAAGGTTCGGGTGTGCTGCCCGTCCTCGCGGAAGGTGACCGTCTCGACCTGAAGGAGCTCAAGCCGGAGCAGAAGTTCACGCAGCCGCCGGCACGCTACAGCGAATCGACGCTCGTGAAGGCGATGGAAGAGAACGGCATCGGCCGTCCGAGCACCTATGCGTCGATCATTACGGTGATCCAGGCGCGCGAGTACGTGAACAAGATCGAAGGGCGTTTCAAGCCCACCATTCTCGGACGGGTGCTCGTCGACCGGCTGCTGAGCCCGGCCTTCGACGACATCCTCGAAGTGAGCTACACACGCGAGCTCGAGGAAGACCTCGACAAGATCGAGGAAGGGACGGAGAACTACGAGTCCACCCTCAAGAACTTCTACAAGAAGTTCAAGAAGGATCTCGAGACGGCAAAGAAGCTGATGCCCAACTTCAAGGAGGGCGTTCCGCCGGATCCCGCCGTCGACTGCGACAAGTGCGGCAAGCCGATGGTGATGAAGGCGGGGAAGTTCGGGTTGTTTCTCGCGTGCAGCGGGTATCCCGACTGCGAAAACACCCGCGAGCTCGAGACGCCCGAAGCCGGAGCCGAAGGCGAAGGCGCCATTGAGGAAGCGTGCGAGAACTGCGGCAAGCCGATGGCCCTCAAGCGCGGCCGGTTCGGTCAGTTCCTCGCCTGCACCGGCTATCCCGACTGCAAGACAACGAGAAAGATCATTGCCACCAAGCAGGGCATGACCGCGGCGAAGCCGGATCAGATCCTCGACGAGAAATGTCCGAAGTGCGAATCGAACCTTGTGATCAAGCAGGGGCGCTTCGGTGAATTCACGGCGTGCACGAATTATCCGAACTGCAAGTACGTGAAGCAGAAGTCCACCGGCGTCCTCTGCCCCAAAGACGGCGGCGACATCGTCGAGCGCAAGTCCCGGCGCGGGAAGGTGTTTTTCGGCTGTGCGAATTATCCCGACTGTGATTTCACGCTGTGGAATCGTCCGCTGGCGGAGAAGTGCCCCGATTGCGGTGCGCCGTACCTCGTCGAGAAGGTCACCAAGAAGAACGGCCGGCAGCTGGTGTGCAACAACGACGAGTGCTCCTACGTGCGCAGCGAGGAGCTGGCAACGGTTGAAGCCTGAGACCCTGCACGACCGGGTGACATGATTCATGTCATTGGGGGCGGACTCGCCGGAAGCGAAGCGGCGTGGCAGGCCGCTTCGCTCGGCGTCCCAGTCACGATCCACGAGATGCGTCCGGTGCGGCCGACGGCCGTCCATAAGACGGACCGGCTCGCTGAACTGGTCTGCAGCAATTCCTTCCGCGGTGACAAGCTCGATAACGCCGTCGGTCTTCTGAAAGAGGAGATGCGCCGGCTCGGCTCCGTCGTGATGGCGGCCGCGGACCTCGCGCGCGTTCCCGCCGGTGCTGCGCTCGCAGTCGATCGCGACCGGTTCGCGGAGGAAGTCACGCGCGCGGTTTCATCGCACCCGCTGATCACGATCCGTCGCGAAGAGATTCAGCAGATCCCCACCGGCCTCGACGGCCCGCTCATCATCGCCACCGGGCCCCTGACGTCCGACGCGCTGTCGCGCGAGATCGCTGCTCTCGTTGGCAGCGACCACCTCTATTTCTACGACGCCATCAGCCCCATCGTCCTCGCCGAATCGGTGGATCGCTCCAGGGTCTTTCGCGCGTCGCGCTGGGGCCGGAGTCTCCGAAAAGGGGACAGCCACCTTTTTGGAGACGAAAAAGGGGACAGCCACCTTTTTGCAGAAACGGACAAAAAAAAGGTGGCTGTCCCCTTTTCCGGGCCGGCGCCAGACGCGTGCGGCGTCGATGACGGCGAAGGGGATTACCTGAACTGCCCGTTCACCGCGGACGAGTACGCCACCTTCTACGCGGCGCTGATGGCGGCGGAGAAAGCGCCGCTGCACGAGTTCGACGGCGCGAAGTTTTTCGAAGGATGCCTGCCGATCGAGGTCATGGCGTCACGCGGGGTGGATACGCTGCGGTTCGGACCGATGAAACCCGTCGGCCTGGTCGATCCGCGGACCGGGCGCGAAGCGTACGCGATCGTCCAGCTCCGTCAGGACAATCTGGCTGCGTCGCACTACAGCCTCGTCGGATTTCAGACGCAGATGAAGTGGGGCGAGCAGGCGCGCGTGCTGCGCCTGATCCCGGGGCTCGAAAACGCGGAGTTCGTCCGCTACGGGATGATCCATCGCAACACGTACATCAATGGTCCGACAGTGTTGCGCGAGACGTGGCAGGTGCGCGGGCGCGACGACCTGTTTTTTGCCGGGCAGATTTCCGGTGTGGAAGGCTACGTCGAGTCGGCGGCGTCCGGACTCATTGCCGGACGGAATGCCGCCGCAATCGCGGACGGACGGGAACCCTCCACTCCGCCGCGGACGACGGCCATCGGCGCGCTGGCCTATTACGTCTCACACGCCGATCCGAAACATTACCAGCCGACCAACATCACGTTCGGCATCGTTCCGCCGCTGGAACGAGAGCCGGGTCGGCCGAGAGTGCCGAGAAAAAAAGCCGAGAGAAACGAACGGATCTCGCAGCGCGCGCTCGCCGCGCTTGCACAGTGGATGAAGAACAGTGATCTGCAACCGAGCATTTGAGCGGCCGGAACCGGAGCGAAAGCGAGTGAAGGCCGCCAAGGCGGGGTGCAGGGGGCCCCGCCGATAGATGAAAAAACGACTGGACGCCTTCCTCGAACATCTGGCCTTCAACGAAAACGCATCGGACCATACCGTCCGCGCGTACGAAAGCGACCTCTCGCAGTTCCTCGCCTTCCTCGCCCTCCAGACCGGACGCAAGCGCGCGGACCTCGTCGCCGAAGACTTCTCGCAATCGAGCATCCGCGGCTTTCTTGGGGACCGTCATAGGCGCGGGAACGCCCGGTCGTCCGCAGCGCGCAAGCTCGCCGCGCTCAGGACCTTTGCCCGCTATCTTCGACGGGAAGGCATCCTCGACGCGGATCCCGCCGCGCTCGTCGGAACGCCCAGGCGCGAGCAGCGTCTCCCCGCGCATCTCGGGGAAAAAGAAATGACGACGCTGCTCGAGATGCCGGACGTGACCCAGCCGCTCGGCCGCCGCGACCGCGCGATCCTCGAACTGTTCTACGCGTCCGGACTTCGACTCAGCGAACTGGTGGGGCTGGACCTCGAGGACGTCAACCTCTCCACGCGCATCGTCCGGGTCATGGGAAAAGGAAGGAAGGAGAGGCTCGTGCCATTCAATCGATCGACCGAGGCGGCCGTCCGCGCCTGGCTGAAAGACTGGGAGAGCTTCACTGCCGGGATGCGGAACGCGGACCGCGGGATGCGCGGGAAGCGACCGTTGAAAAAGCCGGCCATGCCGCTGTTTCTCAACTATCAGGGGGGCCGTCTGTCAACGCGCAGCGTCGATCGGCTGGTGAGAAAGTACGTCGCGCAGTGCAGCACGCGGTTCGGCATCAGTCCGCACGCGCTGCGGCATTCCTTCGCGACGCACCTGCTCGAACGCGGCGCCGACCTGCGCGCGATCCAGGAGCTGCTCGGTCACGCGCGACTCAGCACGACGCAGCGCTACACGCACGTGAACTCGACGCAACTACTGGACGCGTACCGAAAAGCACATCCGAAGGCCTGAGGCCCCGCTAACTTCCCGTCTGCGCGTACTCGCTCTCCTGCTGCGGCTGAACGGCATGGCGACGGCCGCCACGCGTGTAATCGATCCCAAGGGTCTTGATCTTGTAATTCATCACGCGCGGGCTGATCGACAGCAGCTCCGCCGCGTCCTTCTGCACCCAGTTCGACATTTTCAGCGCTTCGACGATCGCCTGCCGCTCGATGTCTTCGAGCGGAATGCCGGTCGGCGGGATCTTTACGACCGAGCTCGCATCTCCGGAGGACTGGGTCGTCGAGAGCTCACCGAGCCGCAGATCTTCGCTTGTCAGGTTCGGACCCTCGCTCAGCAGAACGCCGCGCTCGATCGCGTTCTCGAGTTCCCGGATGTTGCCCGGCCAGTTGTAGCGCATGAGGAGTTTCACCGCATCCGGCGCCAGGCCTTCGACGTGCTTTTTCAGCTCTCCGCCGAACCGGCGCAGGAAGAAAGCGGCCAGCGCCGGGATGTCGTCCTTGCGCTCGCGCAGAGGGGGCGTTTCGATGGACACGACGTTGAGCCGATAGTAGAGGTCTTCGCGGAACTGCCCTGCGGCGACCATCTGCGGCAGGCTTCGATTGGTCGCAGCGATCAGCCGCACGTCGACGCGCAGCGTGCGCGTGCCGCCGAGGCGCTCGAACTCGTGCTCCTGCAGGACGCGCAGGATCTTGGCCTGAGTATTGGCGCTCATGTCCCCGATTTCATCGAGGAACAGCGTGCCCCCGTCCGCCTGTTCGAAGCGTCCGACGCGCTGCTTGTCAGCGCCTGTGAACGCACCCTTTTCGTGTCCGAAGAGCTCTGACTCGAGCAGGTTCTCCTGCAGCGCGGCGCAGTTCACCTTCACGAAGTTGCGGGCGGCGCGCAGCGAGTTGTGATGGATGGCGCCGGCGATGAGCTCCTTGCCGGTGCCCGTCTCACCGCGGATCAGCACGGTCGTGTTGCTCTTCGCAACCTTCTTCACGACGCCCAGGACGAATTGCAGCGCGCCGCTCGCGCCGACGATGCGGTCGAAGTCGTAGATGTCCTGCTGGGTGTGGCGGAGGTACTCGATCTCGTGCTTGAGGCGGCGGTGCTCGATCGCCTTCTCGATCTTGAGCTCCATCTCCTCGATCTCGAACGGCTTCTGCACGTAGTCGAAGGCCCCGATCTTCATGGCCTCGACGGCGGTGTTGATGGAGCCAAAGGCCGTCATCAATATCACCGCCGTCGTCGGGTGCAACGCTTTGGCGGTGCGCAGCACGTCCATGCCGTCGCTGCCGCCCATCTTGAGGTCGCTCAATATGACGTCGTACTGCCCCTCGTGCAGTTTCTCAATGGCAATGTTGCCGTTCGGTGCTTCGTCCACCTCGTGGCGTGCGTCGGTCAATGCCCGCGCAACACCGCGGCGGAGCGAATCGTGATCGTCGGCTACCAGAATCCTGCCCATGTACCCTCATTCCAGACCGGCTGAAGCCGGCTTACGCGTTTATCCGAAGAGCTTGTAATTTCCGTTTACCGGTACCGTCACGACGAATCTCGTGCCGGTGTCAGGCCCGACGGTGACGTCGATTCGGCCATCGTGCGCGTCGACGATCTTGCGGACGATCGCCAGCCCGAGCCCCGTGCCCTGCGGCTTCGTGGTGAAGAACGGGCTGAAGACCCGGTCGATCAGGTCCGGTGGAATCCCCGGGCCGTTGTCGACCACCTCGATCTCGAGCATCGCCACCGATTTGCCCTCGGCCGGGCCGCCCACGTCTTCTTCCACGGCGCGCTGGGTGGCCGAGATGCGCACGGATCCTTCACCGCCGAGCGCCTCGAACGCATTCGCCAGCAGATTCGCGAAGAGCTGCCGCAGCTGATGTTTGTCCCCCTCGATCGGCGGCAAACTTTCGGGGACATCCACCGAAAGCTTGATGCCGCGACGCGGCACCTGGCTGTCGGCTGTCGTGATCGCGTCCCGCACGACGTCCGGCAGCGCGACCGGCTCGACCT
>Ga0136617_10003533_pt1 | contig 13976 bp, 11 predicted proteins | sample AntDrymUQ3222106_2_FD_129672 | JGI IMG/M metagenome (GOLD analysis project Ga0136617, IMG submission 129672) | Polar desert sand microbial communities from Dry Valleys, Antarctica - metaG UQ322 (21.06) | ecosystem: Environmental > Terrestrial > Soil > Desert | place: Antarctica: Dry Valley... | reverse complement strand
TTCAGCCATTCGGCGACCGGAACACCAAAACCCTTTTTGCTTCGGCGCGTAACAAATGGAGGTAAGAGATCGGCAACGGCGCGTTTGAGAATGTACTTCGTTTTCCGGCCTCTTAACTTGTAATGTACGGGCAGTGAAGCAGCGTATTCAGCCACCCGGCGATCGAGGAATGGCGCACGCACCTCCAGCGAGACTGCCATGCTGGCGCGATCCACCTTCGTCAATATGTCTTCCGCTAGATAGAGTCTGGTGTCGAGGTTCTGCATGCGTTCGACAATATCGTCGGCGTCACACTCAGCAAGCATGCTCCGCGCGTCTCGATAAACGTCGCCATCGCTGGCCTGCAACGCATCTGGAGTCAGCAAGCGCTCGTGCTCCTCGGGCGTGAACGAGCCAAACCAAATGTGATGGCGGGCCACGGGATCGTACTTCGCCCCGGTGATGAATCTGAGGGCCTTATAGTCAAAAGAAAGATTCTTGGTTTTGACCGGAAGCAGGCGGACAAGAGGTTCGATAACCGCGCTTTTCAGCGGCCCGGGAACGCGCGCGTAAATCTCCGCCAGGCGATGACCCCAGTACATCGGGTAGCCGGCAAAGAGTTCATCGCCGCCATCGCCGCCGAGCGCGACAGTCACATGCTTGCGAGTGAAGCGGGAAAGCAGATACGTAGGCACCAGAGAGGGATCACTGAAAGGTTCATCCATCCAAGAGCCGATGTCGCCGACAAGGTTTGCCGCTAGGTTGGCGCTCAAACGTTCTTCGTGGTGATCTGTGCCGAGAAACTTTGCCACTCCTCGAGCGTATGAGGATTCGTCGAAAGAAGACTCCGCGAACGAGATCGAAAACGTTTTGACCGCTTCCGAGGAAGCCCGCACAGCCATTGCGGTTACCGCGGACGAATCGACGCCGCCGGAAAGCAACACTCCCAGGGGCACGTCGGAAACCAAACGCATACTTACGGAATCAGCCAACAGTTCCCGGAGTCGTTCTGCCGCTTCTTCTTCACGAGGAACGGGCTCTTTCGTTTGATAGCTCAGGCGCCAGTAGGCCGCAGTCTCGATCTGTCCGTTTTCGAGTGTCAGCATGTGTGCAGCCGGCAGTTTGTTTATTCCCTGGTAGATAGAGAGTGGAGCTGGCACGTAATCGAAGGAGAGATATTGACGCAGGGCCTGCAGGTTGAGCGCGGGGGAAACGGCCGGGTGGGCCAGCAAAGCTTTCGGCTCGGAAGCAAAAATCAGTGTGTTATCAAAGACGCCCCAATAGAGCGGTTTCTCGCCAAAGCAGTCGCGGGCGATGAGTAGTCTGCGCCGCCGGGAATCCCACAAAGCGAAGGCAAACATGCCGTTAAGATGGTGAACCATCTCCTGGCCATACTCTTCATAGACATGTGGGAGGACTTCAGTATCGGAAGCGCTGCGGAATGAGTGGCCGCGTTTTTCCAGGTCAGAGCGCAACTGCCGATAGTTGTAGATCTCGCCGTTGAGAACCACCGCGACGCTCTGGTCTTCGTTGAATACGGGTTGTTCGCCGCTGACAAGATCGATAATCGCGAGGCGGCGCATTCCGAGCCCGACACCGGTAGAAACCAGCAAGCCTTCGGAGTCAGGCCCGCGATGAACCATTCGCTCACACATGGCGTGCAGCAGTTGCTTCGCGCCATCGGGGGGGGGCGTGCGCGAATCAAGGGTGGCCCAACCGGTTATTCCACACATACGTTATTGCGGTGATGAGTAATGAGTGATAAGTGACAAGTAAGAAAAGGCATAACTTCACCCTCTCTCATGCTGACTAAATTTGCAGGTAGGGAAGGGTGGTTTACCCCCGCTCGTCTTTCATGAGAGTCAGGGGGGGGTAAACCACCCTGCCTTACCTTTGAGACTATTGGTCTTGAATGATCCATTCTAACCTGAGAGACAGACTGCTAACTGCTCTGGGAATCCGGCAGTAGTGTATTTTAGAATCTCTTCTGGCTTATCACTTATCACTCATTATTTATCACTGTTCTCCAAAGCCAATTTTCTCGCGCACGGCGTAGATCGATTTCTCCTGCGACTCGTGATACGTCCGCACCAGCATCTCCGCCAGCAAACCCATCAGCAGAAACTGAATGCCCACCGCGAACATTACTATCGCCAGAATCGGCAGTGGCGTTTGCACGAAGTCACCCTTGTGAAAGAGTTTCAAAAAGATAGCGTACAAACCCGCCACCACTGATACGAAAAACGCCACCATGCCAAACGAACCGAAAACGTAAATGGGTTTCGTCTGGTAGGAAGCCATGAACTTGATCGTCATCAAATCAAACACGACTTTGAGAGTGCGCGATAAGCCATACTTCGACTTGCCCATTGTGCGCGGGTGGTGTTTGACCGGGATCTCCGAGACACGCGCGCCGGCCCAGGAGGCGTAGATCGGAATGAAGCGGTGCATCTCTCCATACAGACGCACGTCCTGGAGAGCTTCCCGCCGATAGGCTTTTAGCGAACAACCATAGTCGTGAAGTGGGACGCCTCCAATCCAGGAAATCAGCCTGTTGGCAATCATTGAAGGAATCTTGCGAGTGATCAGCTTGTCCTGGCGATTCTTGCGCCATCCGGAAACCACATCGTAACCCTCATCGAGCTTGTCCAGCAGCCGGATGATATCGGCCGGATCATTCTGCAGGTCCGCATCCATCGGTATCAGAACTTGGCCATTGGCCGCGTCAATGCCGGCGGCCATTGCGGCGGTCTGACCATAATTGCGTTTAAGAGCGACCACGCGCACGCGGCGGTCGCGCTCAGCCACTTCTCGTAGAATTCTCAGACTGCCATCAGTTGAGCCATCATCGACGTAGATGATCTCGGCCGCGCGACCCAACTTGGCAAGAGCCTCGTCCAGTTTGGCGTGAAGCGGCAGGAGGTTGGGTTCTTCGTTGTAGACCGGAAGGAACACGGAGATCTCAGGCGCTTCGCCGCCGCGTGGCGAGGTCTCCACCCGCCTTCGTGCTGCCACTTCCTGGTCGTAGACTTTCATTTATCGCAAACTCTTAAACCAATCTCTAATCCGTGCGTCGCGCGACGCAGATAATCGAAACGCCGAAGGGAAATTTGATATGACGCAGCAGCGCCGCTTCAGCGCCGAAAATACTGCCCAGCAGACCGTTCAAAAACCCTACAGTAATATTGTTTTCGGATGCGGGCCGAAATCCTGTCACGCGCATGAGCAAGCGGCCGAGCAAAATAGGGACGAAGAAAGTTATGTTCGCATAGGTTGCGAGTTCGACTTCCAAACCCGACTGTCGCACAGCCGTCTTGAGGCTGTCGAGAGTGTAGCGACGGCGGTGATTGCTGATGTCGTCCTGGACACCCCAAAGAAACATGAATGCCGGCACGAAAAGCAACGCGCGACCACCGGGCCGTAGCACCCGTCGCATCTCTTGCAAACCGGCGACATCGTTATCAAGGTGCTCGACTACATCGAGTCCGGTAACCAGATCGAAAGATTTGTCTTCGTAAGGAAGACGTTCTGCTTCACCCTGCCGCACATTTTGAAGGCCTCGGTTTTGACAAAAGTCCAGGGCCCCTGTCGAGACATCAACGCCCTCGGCTTCACCGAAGTGGGCAAGCATTTCAAGATTCGCGCCCGTACCGCACCCGACGTCGAGAATTCGCGGCTGCGAGTTGTTTAGATTCCCGACGATTCTCCTGACAAAGCTCGAAAGGATTCGCCGTCGTCCCACAAACCACCAGTGGCTTCCCTCGACCCGATACATGATCGGATAAGTATGTGGCTGCATCTCCTGCGGCAGAGACTTACCAGGTGTGTTTGCGGTGCGGGCCATTTATGGTTCTGACTTAGTTTATACCGGCTTGGAAAACGCTGTCATTGTAAAACAAATCGCCGGTGAGCGCTGATGTCTCTATGACCAAGGAGAACCGTTGCCGTAGGCTATGTCGTTCGTTGAGTGCGGTCGCTACCGCTCCCGGTTCTGTATTGAGCAACCATTCAGTTGATGCGGAACCAGCCTGCACACAAGTCCGACGTAGACGAAGGCTGGACTCGGGGAGTGCGCGGACATACTCCACTCCCTATGAGCGGTTATCCTCCGACCCTTGAAACCATTCAACGAACCTGCGAATTCCATCTTCAATCTGAGTTTGTGGATTGTATCCAAGTAAGTGTCGGGCTTTGGTTATGTCGGCAAAGGTTTGGGGCACATCACCTGGCTGCACAGGCTGGGAATCAATGATGGCCTTATGGCCAATCTGTTGTTCCAGCAGAGCGATCAACTCCCTTAGCTCCACCGTTCGCGACTCTCCCAAGTTGATCACCTCATAGTTGGTCTGATCGAAATCGATAGCGGCACGGACTCCGGCAATGATGTCGTCTATATAGGTGTAGTCGCGGCGAGTTCTACCGTCGCCAAATACCGGGATCGGCTTGCCCTGGCTGATTAAGCGGACGAATTTATGTATCGCCAGATCCGGACGCTGGCGCGCTCCGTAAACGGTAAAAAACCGCAAGCAAACCGATGCCAAATCGTATAAGTGTGAGTAAGTATGACAGAGCAACTCACCGGCAGCTTTTGTTGTGGCGTACGGTGAAATGGGCTGGCGGATTGGATCCTCTTCGCTAAAGGGCACTTTCGCATTAATGCCGTAAACAGATGACGAAGATCCGAACACAAACTTTTTGACGCTGTGCTGGCGCGCTTGTTCAAGCAGATTCAGGGTCCCATTGATGTTTGTCTCTGTATAGAGCTGGGGATCTTTCAAAGATGGCCGCACGCCCGCGCGCGCCGCTAGATGAACGATGGCATCAAACTGGGTCTGGTTGAAGACTTGCGCCAGAGACGATTGGGCTCGAATATCAGCCTCAATTAAGTTGTAGCCAGAATTCTTCTCGTGAGCACGAACGTTGTTGCGTTTGATCTCCGGCGCGTAGAAGTCGTTGAAATCGTCGACCACGGTGACGGCCCACTCGCCTTCCTCAAGTAGATGGTCCACGAGGTGAGAACCGATGAAACCAGCGCCGCCGGTGATGAGAATGTTTTTCATAGTTGGAAGCCAACTTTGGAGTGCGGGGGCAAGCTGAACCGCTCAACCAGCCCGCGACAGTGGGCGACAGCATAAAGCCTGGGGTGGAGCGCAGCAGAACCCCACGTTACCTAACAAATAGACTCAAACAGCCCGCGATAGCGGGCGCCAGCAGATCAAGAACCCTATTCGTCCCTTAAATCTTCTCAACGATGTCTTTGTCGGCGCTGGAGCCCACGCGGGCTACGAATTTGGTTTGGGGTTAACCTGGGGCTCACGCCCCAGGCTTTATGCTTTCGCCACTCTTCGCGGGCTCTAAATCAATTGCCGCACGTTGTCGCCGCTGGCCCCGCAGCGGGGGCTCTCACGCTGGGATCCCGGTCCGCTTCGCTCCACTCCAAAGGATCACTTCTTCGCATATATCCACAAATGCCAGCCCCAACGGGAAGCAAGCCTCGATTCGAGCGAACGGGGCAAGAAGCTTCCAATCAATGGCAGCCAGCGCTTGTTCAGAAAATAAGTGCGCAACTCGATTTTGGCGAAACCTTTGAATAACTCGCGCGCCTCACCCCGCGAATAAACTCGCGCCAGGGGATTGCCGGCTCCGTCCGTATTATGACTTAGAAACTCCTCAGACTTGAGATAGCTATACTGATCGTTCTTAAGTTGCGTGGCGTGTTGCCGAAGAGATTCAAGCGACTCTCCTGTTAAGCGGTGGACCAGACTGACTCCAGGCTCCCACCTCAACAGCTGTGCTCCGGCGCGGCGAAGCAGCGAAATGTTCACGCGATAGTTGTACGAATCGCGGTGGTATAGCATCACGACCGCCCGCCCACCGTGACGAAGCACGCGATAGATCTCCTTGACAGCACGCTCGATATCAGGCGTGTGGTGCAACACTCCGTGTGAATAAACCAGATCGAATGAATCGTCAGCGAAGTCGAGTTTCTCGGCGTCTGCGGTCTGAAAGGTTCCCTTAAGATTGAACAGCTCGAACCGCCTCTGGGCTAATTCAACTGCCGCATCTGTCAGATCGACTCCGGTATAATCCGCTCCGGCAGCCGCGAATTGAGCACCATCCGTCCCAAGCCCGCAGCCTATCTCCAGCACCTTTAGACCCTGGGCGCTCGCGAAGTTGGCAGCCGGCGGAATGTGCCACTCCTTCTCGTAGCGGTGCTCTTCTATGAGTTTGTAGAAGCGCCGCGTTCCCGGCGCCGCATCGGCGAATTTAGTTCCGCAGGGGTTTGCCTGCCAGAACTCACGCACCCTTTCTTTCAGATTATTCGAGTCAGACATGCGGAAGGGGAAGCATAACAGAGCAGTGGTGAGCGCAAAAGAGAGCCAGCTGAAATAGTAGTGGGCCAGGTTGATTCAGGAAGTTTGAGTTCAACCTTCAGGTTGCCGTTTCGCGACCACAAACTAAAGTCTGAACTCTAAACTTACTTCTTAACCACCGAAAGTATCCGTTCAATCAACTTGGCATCATCTGGCAACAGCCCGGACTTAGGCAGACGCGGCGTCAACGTAGCCCAATTTGGGTCCATTGCAAACACGCGACGAAACAGCGGCAGCGACTCATCTACTCGACCCATATTGACGAGGGCGATAGCATGCCAGTAGATCATCTCGGCGTTGTCGGGAACCAGTTTTTCCGCCGCACCATATTCGCGCAGTGCCCCTTCGTTGTCTTTATGCTCGACTGCGAGATCACCAGCATTCATATGGTTGTAAGCACGTTGCAGCTTCACCAACCGGCGCAGCTCTATTAAAGGTTCGGAACTGTCGTCAATACGCAAGTCGAAAACGCGATCCTTCCATGCCTGGCCGGTTGGTTTCCCTGTGACGACGATCAGTGCGGCTGATTGTTTGCCGCGAATGTCGCCGCCGGCAGTTTGCGCAGCCTCAAGCGCAGCGAGCATGCGCTCAGTTAGGTCACCCTTTGTATTTTCAAAGGCCGCGGACATCGCCGGCCAAACCGTGTCGCTCAGCATCATATTCGCTTGCACTGAATAGTTGTTGCCGATGATATGGCCCGCTGCTTGAATATCCTTCTTGCCGGTCCATGCATCGACCCGTCCTTGAGCATCAATCATGGCCACCTGGCGGACTTCGCGGCCCTCGTCTCCGGCGGTCAGCGATTTCAGAGCGTCGGGCGCACTCTTTCCAGCCCGCATCAAATCAAGACCAAGTTTTCCATAACTCGGGTCAACGAACGATTGTGTGGCCACGGCGCCGACTCCTGCTTCGGCCCAAGCGACGATTGGCCCGACCGAGAACCAGTGGGATTGCACCGCGACTCCGAGTTCGCCCGTACTTGGATCTCGCGCGACGATCGAGTAGGTATGAACGGGTCGGAGCCGGAGTAAACGTGGGTCTTCCACCTGTGATTGAGTTCTGACGGGTGCGAGCAAAACTCCTGCGACGAAAGCGCTCACCAAAAGTGTTGCAATTCGCATACATTTTCTCCAACTTAAAGATCAATCAAGTCCGTCCTGACGAGGCTATGTCAAAACTCTGTCGTGAAAAGGGACCGCGATGATCTGCCTACAATCACCCGCCACTCAATACAGAACCGAGAGTAGCGACCGGTGCTGGCACTAAACGAACTCGAGGCACGTGTCTTTTGCATCAGTTGAGTCTAGGATCCGGTCGCTGCCGCTCCCGGTTCTGTATTAAGTGGCGATTAAACTAATCCCCCATTCTCTCAGCCGCTCAGTTTTGACCCAGGCCCTGACGGGCGGAGCTACTGACTCTTGGCTACGACACGAAGGGATAAAACGGCGTGTTGCGAAAGACCCAGAAGACAAGAACGATTACGAACAAGGCCCAGATGTACTTCGCGGGGAGACTGTTCCTTCTAATCGGCTTTCCGCGGAGCACCGTGTTTGTGTAGCTCAGCAACGCGTACAGGAGGAAAGGCAACGCCAGGATCAAGAACGGATTCAACTGAAAGGCTGCGGCCAAGTTGCCGTGCAGCAACTGGTGCAGCCCACGCCTTGCACCACAGCCTGGACAGGTAAAACCGGTCAACGCGCGAAACGGACAGCCGGGAAGGAAAGCCGACTTGCCCGGCTCAAGCACAAAAAGAAAAACGCCGGCGCCAGCGATGGTCAGCCAAAGGAAGAACACACTTAAGCGCCGATTGACTATCTCATCAACAACCATGAGCTAGAAAATTATCACGAGACTCTGTCAGGGGAAACCGGTTAGCAGCTTCTGACGAATCAGTCGCGAATCTTTAGCTGGTGAGGCATTGGCGAAAGAGGCGCGACATAGTCGTGCCTCGATAAACTTAACCGCCCAACCTGAAGTTCAGAACCAGCCCTTCTTGTTCTGAATGTATGTGCGGACGAAGTCTTCATCAGACTTTGTGAGGTAGATGATTCCCTCGATGATACCTATGATGCCCCCCGCTCCGCACGTGAGAAGCCCGATAACAAGTTGGATTACGCCTTCAGTAGTATACCCCAGAACGAACTTGTGAACTCCAGCCCAACCAAGCAGGATTCCGCAAATGCCGGCAACGACCTTCTTGTCGGCACCCATCGCTTTCCAGTCTGTCATCTGTCCCGGGTTCACAGACTGCATTGGCTGGTAGCCCCCGCCCACGGGCGTTAGTGGAGCCTGGCAGGTATCGCAATATTGGGCGCTCTCGTCGTTGGTCGCGCCACACTTGGTACAGTATCTAATCATTTGTTTCGTTCTCCGCCGTTTCTTGATTAGGGCTGCGGTTCGGAAGACATCGCGCTCGGAATAACGGGAGCCCCGAGGACAAAATCTTCTCGGGGTCGGGCGGCCAGTCAGGCCGGTTGGTTGATTCCGCGCTCAGTTAACCTTGAATTGCGCCCAATCCCACACCCAATACCATCAGCACGAGATAAATCAACCCCAGACCCAGGCCGATGCCGATTGCGATGAAACTAAAGAGCTTTGCTTTCTTGGAGGCATCCATGGCGCCTTGTATGTCTCCGGAGGCTACTTTTCCATTAACCTGGGCGGCGAAGATGATCGCTACGATTGATAGAGGCCAGCAACAGAACAACGAAAGAATCGCCGGAATCAAGTAGTTAGGAATATTAGCCGGCGCGGCGGTTGGCGGCGCGGGGGGAGTCCACTGTTGAGACATTTTGAGGTTTCTCCTGGTTCTAACTAGTTTTGATAAAGCGTTTCTTCTAATGGAAAACTGTGGGCAGTCACTTTTACAACCCGGTGCCGTAAGGGCCACCGGGGCCCCTGCCAAAATCCTGCGGCAGCGGTGGTTGAGCACCTTTTCGCTTTTCAAAAATAGGTACACCCACAATGCCGCCAATAGTAGAGAAAATCAGGATAAGAACAACGAATAAGAAAACGCTCAGGAGCAGCAGCGCAATTCCACTAAGCGGAAGCTCAATACCCGAACGCCGGAACTGTTCCTCCATGCTGGTGAGCCCAAAGAGCAGCGCCAGCGGAAGTTGAATGATCATGTAAATCAAAGATCCAACCGCACCTGTCAACAGTCCGACTACCGCACCTTCACCTGTCGTAACCGGCGCCGGTGAATTTTTTATGTACATAAAGCTCGCCAGCAATCCTCCGAGAGCCGCCCACACACAGCAACAAGTGCTCACAAAGGGAACGACGCAGAGTATGCCTGCAATGAGGCCACCGAGCAGTGCCGGCTTTAGTTTGTTGATCATCAGATTTGAATCTCTCACTAACCGATTACAGAGATTAAGCTCCTGAAGAACAGGGCGGCAGGCAAAAAAAGCGCGCTGCATAACTAACAAAGAGAGGCCGGATTGTCAATAAAATTGGATGTGTAATGAGTGCAGATTGAGCAAGAGAGAGTTTTAGACATCATTCAATTGCGAACCGGTGACCGATAGCGACCGGGTCTCGAAGGTAGTCATGACTGCATCACTCGCGATTCCATATCGGTTGTAGGGAACCGCCGCAGACGCTCGGTCGCTACCCGTTTACCGGTTCTGTAGAGGTGTACGTTCTGCGAGCACACGATCCCAGTAGTGTGACGGACACGGACCAACCTCAGCCAGTCGTGCGCGGTAGTTTTTTGAAATGGAGCCGAACCGGTCAGGGACAGACGAAGTTTGTCTGAGGAACGTGGGAGCGGATGTTGGGCAAGCTAACGGACTACTTCGATGCGGTCACCTGGCTGGAGTCGTGGATCCTGAATCTTGCCCGCCTTGATCTCTTTCAATTTGAATGTAGTGGTAGCTAGTCTCCCATCCTGGACCTCGCGCGAAATCTCGATTTTGTCCCCCTGGTGCATAACACCACCGGCGGCAAGGATCGCTTGCAGCAAAGTAACACCTGGCTGAAAGACCTTCTGCCCGGGATAGGTGATGCGGCCAGCTATGTAATAGAACTCTTGGGGCCTGGCCGTGACGCTAATCATGTCGCCGTGCCGGATGAGGAAGTTGAGCGTGGCAGGGTCGCTTAGGTCCATCGACAGTCCTGCGCTGCCTGGGCGCATTATCGCTACCCGGCCAGCGTCTGACCGAGCCTGCGCTTCAGCCATGATGACATAAAGGGGCACAGCTTCACGTCTGAGAGACTTGGTACCCGGATTGTTAACCAGGCCGGTAATAATCACGCTGTGGCTCGCGTACTGCCGCACACCAACCGAAACGCGGGCACCTTCTTCAATCGCGCGGCGTTTGAGTTCACCTGCTATAAGAGCCTGAACTGCGTCGGTTGTAAGACCTGCTACCCTTATTGGTCCACCGGCGACGGCAAGGTCTATCAATCCACCATCGATCACAGTGTACAGAGTAGATCTGGTCGTAGTTGAATTGAGCAGACGTATATCAAGCACATCACCGACGCCAATTTTGTAGATGGCGGTCAACGCCGCTGCCTCTTCGGTGGCCGCAGGGGGATCACTCGCAATGGGCGCAGTCTCTTTGATTGACGACGTAAGGTTGGCAGATACAGTTCTAGGTTCCGCATTAGTTGTGGGCACTTGATTCGAATTTCCAACCTTCGAGCTCGTGGGTTCTTTGCTCGGCGCTGCAGCACGAACTAATTCAGTCTGTGTCAGCGACCAGTCGCTAGCCGTCACGCCGTCAGCAAGGGTTGCTTGATTATTGTCTTCTTTGATGATGCGAGAGAGAGAGTTTGCCAACGGAGATTTTAGTCTCAGGAGATTGTTGTACGCTTTTGCTGACTCAGCCCTCCTTCCAAGCACATAGGAGATAACCCCCAGCCTGAAGTGGGCCTGGGGCCAGTCGGGCCAAACCCGGAGAGCGCGCTTGAATGATTCGAACGACTCTTTATAGGCCTTTGTGTTGGAATAGGCCATTCCCAGCATGTAGTGAGTCTGAGGATCGTCTGGCTGGAGTTTGGTTGCCTGTTTGAAGGCCTCAATCGCCTGCTCGAGCTTGCCCGAGGCGTAAAGGATATTGCCTGACTCGTAATACTTCCTAGCTGCCAGAGAACTTGCAGCCCGTGTTTTCTCCGAGGTCGCATCAGAAGATTCGGTGGCCTCCCCCGGGGTTGAGGTGTTGGTAGCGGACTTCGCAACGGCTCTTGGACCTTGAGAACTGTTGCCGATCTGCGCAGCAACGATCCTGATTGAGGCTAGGACGAGTATTAATAAAACGGCTGTGGGAGTTACTTTCTTCATAGGGCTACCGGGTAGTCGACTTCATACACGTGTCCTTAGGAACGTGTTAGATGCGGAACCATTGCTTAGTGGCGAAATTGTACACTAACTCCAAATAAAGGTTAAGCCCCGCCTCCTTAAAACAGCTTCCACCCAGAATAACAACAAGAATCACCAACAGGGAACTTTTCCGGCTTGTACGTGTACGTCCGCAACTCAACAAAGAGTGGGCCCTTTTGTTATAGTGTGAAGTTTGCTGGCAAATGGGTTATTGCTGGTGGTGAAGGAAGCAGCCTGGTGGCTCAACGGAGTTAAAACACATGTACGAATTTGCAGTTGCTCCATCTATAACAAACCTCCGTCGGCGCGGTGCCGAGATCACTGAAGTCGCCCCTGAAAGTCTTGGCGCCGAGCTTGAGCTCGAGCGAGGCGATCGAATTACCCGAGTTAACGGCCGGCCCGTGCGCGACTATCTCGACTTTCGTTTTCAAACCGCTGGGGAAACGGAACTAGTAGTGGAAGTTCGCAAGAGTAGTGGCGAGGATTGGGAACTGCAGATCGAGCGCGCCGAGGATGAGGATTTCGGTTTCAGTTTCGAGCAAATCGTTCCCCGTCAGTGCGCGAACGAATGCATATTTTGTTTTTGCAAAGGGAATCCAGCCGATGCTCGACCATCGCTTTTTGTTCGGGACGAAGACATCCGACTCTCTTTTCTTTACGGTAACTACACTACGCTCACCTCGATTACGGAAGACGAGATCGCACGCATCATTGAACAACGACTCTCACCGCAATATGTTTCTATTCATGCTACTGACCTGGACGTGCGGGCCAGGCTTCTCGGCATAGAAAAACGGCGCGCCGATATATCGTCGCAAATGGAGCGTCTGCTTGATGCCGGCATAGAGATTCACGCCCAGGTTGTGCTTTGTCCCAAAATAAATGATGGTGAGATCCTGCGGCGCACGATTGATGATCTTGCAGCCGACTACCCTCGCATCACGAGCGTTGCCATCGTCCCGCTGGGTCTAACCCGCTATAACACCGATTCGCGTCTTACGCCGGTAACGCCGGAGTTTTGTCGCGGGATCATCGACGAGGTCACCAAGATTCAGAAGCAATTGCGCCAGCAACTGGGGACAACCTTTGCTTTTCTGGGAGATGAGATTTACCTGCGAGCAGGACGAGCAGTGCCGGGAAGAGCACACTACGGTAATTATCCCCAGATCGAAGACGGGATCGGCATGGTGCGTTCATTCGACCATGACTTCCACGCGACGTTACAGCGCCTGGAGCGACGCCCGTTGAAGGAGCCTGGCAGTGTGTGTGGGACAATTCTAACCGGTACTCTCTTCGCTCCCGTGCTGCGGAAGATGGTTGACAAGTTGAACATTCGAGTAGGCACGAGGCTTTATGTAGAAGCGGTGGAAAATAATTATTTTGGCGGCGATGTGTCCGTTGCGGGCTTGCTTACCGGCGGAGATTTTCTCTCGGCTCGCGAGCGCTTGCGCGGAAACTTTGTGATCATTCCTAAACACACACTCAAGAGCGACGAAGAAATCATGCTTGATGGCATGAAGCTCGAAGCCTTGCGCACGGAATTCGCTTTACCGGTATACCCCGCCGATCTTGTTTCGTTTGCGGGTCTGCTCTATCGCTCCAGGGGACGCAGCCAAGCGGGCTCCACTGAATTCTAACGATCGCCGACCTAGCGTTGATCCAGGTGAGGTGCTTTTACGCCAAAGGCGTTGGAAAATTGTAGCCCAGGACCGGAGTGGTAGAGTTTCCTACCCAGGGTTTGCGCAAGACCAAAGGATCCTTAACACTGAAGGTGTTGGCGAATGGCGCCCTGGCAATAGCGAACTCTTTCAGAGTTCAGAGTGTCATCGCTGGGGCTCATCCCAGGGTAGGAAACTCTACCACCCCACGCGGGCTGCCCGCGTGGGGACCCCGGGCCTAGGCTAACAATTCGCGAACGCCGTTGGCGTTGATTTTGTCGGCATGAGTTTTCAAACAGTCTTGTCTCCACTGTAACTACTCCTCCGATGACTGTCTCCGAACCAGCCCCGACTTCAGCGCCCTCCAGTAAAAAGATCCTCGACGTGGGCTGTGGCCAAAACAAGTACCCCGGCGCGATCGGAATCGACTCAAATCCGCGCACAAAAGCTGACGTAATTCACGATCTGGGTAACGTGCCCTACCCCTTCGTGGAGAACGAGTTCAATGAAATTATCTGTCGTCACGTGATCGAGCATGTTCCCGACGTGATGGCATTCGTTACGGAACTTCACCGCATTACCAAGCCGGGCGGGCGAATCAAGATCGTTACGCCGCACTATTCAAATCCAGACTGG
>Ga0136617_10003532_pt1 | contig 13976 bp, 15 predicted proteins | sample AntDrymUQ3222106_2_FD_129672 | JGI IMG/M metagenome (GOLD analysis project Ga0136617, IMG submission 129672) | Polar desert sand microbial communities from Dry Valleys, Antarctica - metaG UQ322 (21.06) | ecosystem: Environmental > Terrestrial > Soil > Desert | place: Antarctica: Dry Valley... | reverse complement strand
TTCATGATCTGAATGTTAGTCACTAACATTTGCCTTGCCTAGAGGGCGTGTCCCGCGTCAAGGAGCTGGCAGGAATTCGGGTCGGTCAAAGTTGGGTATCGCCGGGTCGGCGTGGCCGCGATGGACGTCGACGGGTCGGTTCCAGGCCAGCGCTTCGTGTGGGCGGACGGTGTTGTATTCGATGCGGTAGGCCTCGGCGTGCGCGGCCAGGGCCAGGCCGTCGGGAACGTGTTCGCGGTAGAGCCGCTCGTACTTCAGCGATTCGAAGCCGCGTTCCCGGACCCCGTGCTGCCCGGGAGTCCTCACTCGGGTCCGCACGTGCGCCAGTTCCGGCCGGGCATTATGGTCTCCGAGCGTCCCGCGCCGGTGAAGTGGGCAACTGACCGCCGGTCCTCGGCGTCACTATCGCGGGCACCCTCGATGGCATCTTCGGCTCTCATGCGGCGGCGGGGACCAGCGAGGCCGGCAGCTCCCGGCGATCATGAACTTTCGGGCACGTCGAGTCGGGGAGTGTCCGGGCAAATCGGACCAAGCATGATCGTGGGGATCCCGGCGGGTCAGTCCTCCTGGGAGGAACCTGCCGACACCTTGTCCCCGATGACGTCCATGACCGACGAGTCGTTCAGCGTGGTGACGTCGCCGAGTTCGCGCTTCTCGGCAACGTCTTTGAGCAGCCGCCGCATGATCTTGCCCGAGCGGGTCTTGGGAAGCTCTTGAACGAGCATGACCTGCCGGGGCTTGGCGATCGGGCCGATCTCCTTACCGACGTGGTTACGCAGTTCCTGGATCAGCGCCTCGCCGGCCGCCTCGTCGTCCTCGGCGGCTTCGCTGGCCGAGCCACGCAGGATCACGAACGCGACGATCGCCTGCCCGGTTGTCGTGTCGGAGGCGCCCACTACCGCTGCCTCGGCGACCTTCGGGTGGCTGACCAGCGCCGATTCCACCTCCGTGGTCGAGATCCGGTGCCCGGAGATGTTCATGACGTCGTCCACGCGACCGAGCAGCCACAGGTCGCCGGCGTCGTCCTTCTTCGCGCCGTCGCCGGCGAAGTACATGTCGGCGAACCGGGACCAGTAGGTGTCCTTGTACCGCTCGTCGTCGCCCCAGATGCCGCGCAGCATCGCCGGCCACGGCTCGCTGATCACGAGATAACCGCCACCACCAGGCCCCACGGGTTTGCCGGTGTCGTCCACGACGTCGACGGAGATGCCAGGCAGCGGGACCTGCGCCGAGCCCGGTTTGGTGGACGTGACCCCCGGCAGCGGGCTGACCATGATCGCGCCGGTCTCGGTCTGCCACCAGGTGTCCACGATCGGAGCCTTGTCGTGGCCGATGTGCTGGCGGTACCACATCCAGGCCTCGGGGTTGATCGGCTCACCGACCGAGCCCAGCAGTCTGAGCGAGGACAGGTCGAAGCCGTCGGGGATGTCGTCGCCCCACTTCATGAACGTCCGGATCGTCGTCGGCGCGGTGTACATGATCGTCACGCCGTACTTCTGCACGATCTCCCAGAACCGGCCCTTGTGCGGCGTATCGGGTGTCCCCTCGTAAATCACCTGTGTGGCGCCGTTGGCCAAGGGCCCGTAGACGATGTAGCTGTGCCCGGTCACCCAGCCGATGTCCGCCGTACACCAGAAGACGTCGGTGTCCGGCTTGAGGTCGAACACGGCGTGGTGGGTGTAGGCGACCTGGGTCAGGTAGCCGCCGGTGGTGTGCAGGATGCCCTTGGGTTTGGCCGTCGTACCGGAGGTGTAGAGGATGAAGAGCGGGTTCTCGCTGTCGAAGCCCTGCGCCGCATGCGTCTCGGACTGGCCGTCGACGAGGTCGTGCCACCAGATGTCGCGTCCCTCGGTCCAGGGCACGTCCTCGCCGGTACGCCGTACGACCAGCACCTTCTCGACATCGGTGTCCTTGATCGACTCGTCGACGGCGGGCTTGAGCGCTGACGGCTTGCCGCGGCGGTAGCCGCCGTCGGCGGTGATCATGACCTTCGCGCCGGTGTCGTCGATCCGGTTGCGCAGGGCGTCGGAGGAGAAGCCGCCGAAGACCACCGAGTGCGGGGCGCCGAGGCGGGCGCAGGCGAGCATGGCTACCACCGCCTCGGGAATCATCGGCAGGTAGATCATCACCCGGTCGCCGGCCTCGACGCCGAGTTCGGTCAGCGCGTTGGCGGCCTTGCAGACCTCCTTGAGCAGGTCGGCATAGGTGACGGTGCGGGTGTCGCCCTGCTCGCCCTCCCAGTGGATCGCCACCTTGTCGCCGTTGCCGGCCTCGACGTGCCGGTCGACGCAGTTGACGCTCGCGTTGAGCTCGCCGCCGACGAACCACTTGGCGAACGGCGGATCCCACTGCAGCGGCTCGTCCCACTCCTTCGACCAGTCAAGGCGACGGGCCTGGGTCTCCCAGAACGCCAACCGGTCGTTGTCGGCCTCGTCGTAGGCCGCGGCGGTGACGTTGGCGTTCTCGGCCAGTCCGGCCGGTGGGTCGAAGTGCCGGGTCTCCGTGCTGAGGTTGGACAGGGCCGGGCCGTCACTCATGGAACTACCTCCGGTCTCGGTTGCTGCGTTCCACCGTATTGGCTGGCGCCGAGTGGGGCACCGTCTGCTCGGCCAGGCACGTCAAGTGGGAACGGTGGTGCGACGAGCGGCGGCCGCACGAGGGCGAAGGCTGACCTTGGGTGTGCGGGCTGCAGCCGGTGTCCGGCGGCTAGCGTCCCTGAGGTGGCCCGTGACCCGCTGCAGCCGCTGCTCGTGCTGCCCGGCGTCTCCGCGGCAGCTGCCGCTGCGCGGGCGGACATCGACCGCCTGCTCTCGCACCGGGTGCTGCGGCGGCAGAGCGCGCCGGTGAGCGCTGAGTCGGCGCTTCGCGGCGCGCGGGCGTCGGCTGCCCTCGCGGGGGCGGCCTACCAGCTGGAAGCGGTCCGAGCCGGCGGGATCGACGACGTGGTGCTGATCGGGGCGCTGCGGGTGTCGGCCGCGCTCGGCTCCCTTGTGGGCACCTGGAGCCGCGCGCCGTTGCAGGTGCTCGCCCGGCTGCACGTGCTTGCGGCGACCGGACAGACCCCCGCCGACCGGCTTGGTCAGCCGATCGGCGACCCGGCAGTCGGCGCTCGGCTGGCGGCACTGGCCGGCCTGCTGACCGGCTCGACCGATGTGCCGGCGGTGGTGCTGGCTGCGGTCGTACACGGTGAGCTGCTGACGCTGGCGCCGTTCGGCAGCGCGGACGGAGTCGTGGGGCGGGCGGCGTACCGGCTGACCCTTGTTGCGCGTGGCCTGGATCCGAAGTCCGTCAGCGTCCCGGAGGTCGGCCATCTCGAACTCGGCCGGGAATACGACGCCGCGCTGGCCGGCTACCGGTCGGGCGACGTCGCCGGCTGGCTGCGGCACTGCTGCGCCGCGGTCGGGCTGGGCGCCCGGGAGGGTCTGGCGGTGTGCGAGGCGATCTTGCGGAGCTGACACACGCGAACGGCGCCTCGATTGGCGAGACGCCGTCGCGTCACGACCGGCCGGGCTACCAAGCGTGCACCTTCTCGACGGGCGCAGGCACTAGGGCCCGCCCCGACGTGCCTCCCGCGGCTGGTCGCGCGTGGGTACACCGACGGTCGTAACACACCCTGAGGTGTAAGGCATGTTCTACGCCGGATCGCCGCCGGACGGAAGGGGTACGCCGGTGATTTCGCCGCCTGCTCAGCGCCTCGTGGTCGTTGGTAGTGGGTCAGTCTTGTCAAGCTGACCCACTCCGGGGACGAGCACCAGGCCGGTTACCACGGTCAGGGACACCGCCGCCACGGTGCCGGTCGCGGCGGTGAGCCAGGCCCCGCTGACGGTGGCCACCACGAGACCGACTGCCGCCACGAGCAGCGGGCCGGTGATGGACACTGCGATCCCGGTCCGGACGCGGCTCGGCAGCGGGCCTGCGGATTGTCGGGGCCGGGCAGTCTGACCGAACAGCACGGCCGCGACGGTGACGGCCAGCACGCACACCCAGCCGAGGAGCGCCATCAGCTACTGGCCTGGGACCGGTGCCGCGAGTACCACGCCAGTCCGGCCATGGCTGCCCCCACTCCCACGGCCGCGCCGGCCAAGAGCGGGCGCGGCGGACGGGGGAATCCGCCGACCCGGCTGCGCAGGGAAACCGGGCTGGTGAAGCTGAGCACCGGCCAGCCACGCTCTAAGGCGACGCGGCGCAGGACCTTGTCCGGGTTGACGGCCGTGGGGTGGCCCACGGCTTCGAGCATCGGCAGGTCCGTGCTCGAATCGCTGTATCCGTGGCACTCGGGGAGGTCGTAGCCGCGCTGGGCGGCCAGGTCGCGAACAGCCGTCGCTTTGGCCTCGCCGTAGTTGTAGTACTCGATCTCGCCGGTGTACCGGCCCTCGGCGACCACCATCCGGGTCGCCACCACGTGGTCGGCTCCGAGCATCGCACCGATCGGTGTGACCACCTCCTCGCCGCTCGTGGACACGATCACGACATCGCGGCCTTCAGCGCGATGGGCCTCGATCAGCTCCGCCGCCTCGTCGTAGATCAGCGGGTCGACGATCTCGTGCAGTGCCTCCTCGACGATCTCGCGGACCTGCGCCACGTCCCAGCCGGTGCACATCGCTGTGATGTGCGCGCGCATCCGTTCGACCTGGTCCTCGTCTGCGCCGGAGAACATGTAGACGAGCTGGGCGTACGTCCCGCGGAGCACCGCACGCCGGTTGATGAGCCCGCCCTGGAAGAAGGGCCGGCCAAATGCGAGTGCGCTGGATTTGGCGATGACTGTCTTGTCCAGGTCGAAGAACGCCGCCGCGCGGGTCACTGTTCGAGGATAGGTCGGAGCGCGCGTGCACCGGGTGCATGCCGCGGCGTGTCCACAGCCGCGGTTGGCCGTCCACAGGTGTTGCCGGGCGGTGGTGCGTCGGGGCGGCGGCGGGTTGGCTCGCTGGTCATGGACCGGGTCTTGGTACTCACCGCCGACGAGGTGTTGCTGGACGACATCCTGCGGCTGGTCGCGGCCGCGGGGTGCCAGGCCGATGTCGCGCGTGACGTGAGACAGATCCAGGCGCGCTGGCGGATGGCGCCGCTGGTGCTCATGGGCGGCGACCTGTTGGCGGCCGTGGCCAAGGCTGGGTTGCCGCGTCGTGACGGAACGCTGCTCCTGTGCCGGCACCAGCCGCACCAGGACGGCTGGTCGCTGGCCGTGGACGTCGGCGTCGCCCAGGTCCTGACGCTGCCGGAGGCCGAGAGCGTGGTGGTCGAGGCTCTGGCCGACGCGGCAGAGACCGTCGCAGCGCCCGGACTCCTGATCGGCGTGGTAGCGGGCCGTGGCGGTGCGGGTGCGAGCGTCCTGGCTGCCGCGCTGGCAGTCACCGCGGTCCGTCTCGGGCATCCGGCGCTCGCCCTTGACGCCGACCCGCTCGGCGGCGGGATCGACCTCATCTTCGGCGCCGAGAATGAGTCCGGCCTGCGCTGGCCCGAGCTGACCGAGGTGTCCGGCCGGCTCTCGGCCGTTGCACTGCACCAGGCGCTGCCGGCGGCCTACGGCGTATCGATCCTGTCGCACCAACGAGGCCGTTACTGCGATCCGGGGATGGAGGCAATGCTGGCGGTGGCCCGAACCGGTCGCCGAGCCGGCCACGTGGTGGTGGCCGACCTGCCCCGGCAGCTGGGCACCGCTTCGTCGGCGCTGGCTGCTGCCGCCGACCTCGTGCTCGTCGTCGTACCGGCCGAGGTCAGAGCATGCGCCGCTGCGGGCCGGGTCGTCGACGCCCTCTCGTTGGCGACCGAGTCGACCAGCGTGGTCGTGCGGACCGTCCGCGGCGCGGCCCTCGCACCGGATGCGGTCGCGGGCAATCTCGGACTCCCGCTGGCCGGCGTACTCCGGACCGAGGCCGGCCTGATGGCGGCGTTGCAGCGGGGAGAGGCACCTGCCGGCCGGGGACGGGGCCCGGTGGCAGCGCTGTCGCGAGCCGTCCTGCGTGATCTCCGTCGGCCGGCAAGCCGTCGTGCCGCATGATCGTGACCCCGACCGCCTCCGTCCAGTCCGCTCCGGTTGTGTGCTCCCGGACGGAGGCGGTCTCATGACGGTGACCCCGCCCGCCTCCGTCCAGTCCGCTCCGGTTGTGTGCTCCCGGACGGAGGCGGTCTCATGACTGATCCCGCGGCCGCGGCCGCGCCGATCGTCGACCGGGTGCGGAGGCGGCTGGCCAGTTCTGGTGTGCTGCCTACTCGATCGGCCGTGGCCGGGCTGGTCCGGGAGGAAAGCGGCGGCCTGATCGGCGACGCGCACCTGCTTCGGCTGGTCCGCGAGGCCGAGGACGAGATGGGCGGCGCCGGTGCGGTAGAGCCGTTGTTGCGGGATCCGGATATCACCGACGTCCTCGTCAACGGGCCGGACGAGGTGTGGATCGACCGTGGCGGCGGCCTGGAACGGGTAGCGGTGCGCTTCGCCGACGACGCCGCCGTACGACGGCTGGCAACCCGCCTCGCGGCCGCGGCGGGGCGCCGGCTGGACGATGCGGCGCCCTGGGTCGACGCCTCGCTGCCGGACGGCACCCGGCTGCACGCCATCCTGCCGCCGGTGTCGGTCGGGGCCACCCGACTGTCGCTGCGGGTGCTGCGGCCGCGTGCGTTCAGCTTGGACGACCTCGTGTCCGCTGGCACCGTGACCGAGCAGTCGCGGCTCCTGCTGACCGACATCGTCCGCGGCCGGCTCGCGTTCCTCGTCAGCGGTGGGACCGGATCCGGGAAGACGACGCTGCTGTCCACGCTGCTCAGCCTCGTCGACCCGACCGAGCGCATCGTCCTGGTCGAGGACGCCTCCGAGCTGCGTCCGCGGCACCCGCACGTGGTGCGGCTGGTGGCTCGCCCGCCGAATGTCGAAGGGACCGGGCAAGTGAGCCTCCAGGACCTGGTCCGGCAGGCCTTGCGGATGCGGCCGGACCGGCTCATCGTGGGCGAGACGCGGGGCGCAGAGGTGGCCGACCTGTTGGCGGCGATGAACACCGGGCACGAGGGCGGCGCCGGGACCGTGCATGCGAACAGCGCCGCCGAGGTACCGACCCGGCTGGAGGCGCTTGGCGCGCTCGCCGGCCTGTCCCGCTCCGCGATTCAGGGGCAGCTCGTGGCGGCGGTTGACGCCGTGGTCCACCTGCGCCGGGACCGGGCCGGCGTACGACGGGTGCACGAGATCGGCCTGCTGCGGCGCGAGGTCGACGGCGTGGCTGTTCTGCCGGCCTGGAGATCGGACCGCACCGAGTGCGAGGCGGGACCGAGGCTGCGGGCGATGCTCGCTGAGCGGCTGGCGGGCGCCTGGTGACTGCTGTCGTCGCCGCGCTCTGCGCGGCGGCTGTTTTGTGTCTGCCGACGGGAAGCCAGGCCCGCACTCGCCTTGTCCTCGGTCCCGCTCAGGACGAGCGGCGCATTCTGCGTCGCCTGCGCGAGCTGGTCATCCGGGCGGGGCGGCGACGATGTGTCGCGGCCGGTACGGCGGGAAGCCTGGTCGCCCTTCTCGGCGCCATACCGGTGTTGGCGGCCGTGGCGCTGTCGACCGTCGCGGGATTGGGGATCCACCTGGCGTGGACGGCGCGGGCCCGGCGCAGGCGGCGAGTCGCCGAGGAGGCGAGTGTCGACTGCGTGGCGGCCCTTGCGGCCGAACTTCGGGCCGGCCGGCCGCCTCCGATCGCGCTGGCCACCGTGGCCGAGCACACCGCCGGAGTGCTGCGGGGACCGCTCGCCGAAGCGGCCCGGATCGCGGCGTTGGGTGGTGACACCGCGTCGGTCCTGCGGGCGGCGGACGTCGGCGCAGGTGAGCTTCGGCGGCTCGCCGCCGCCTGGCAGCTCAGCGTGTCCAGCGGGTGCTCGCTGGCCGGCGTACTGGATGCGGTCGACGCCGACCTTCGGGCTCGCCGACAGGTTCGTCGGTTGCTGGCGGGTCTACTGAGTGGTCCACGGTCGACGGCTGGGCTACTTGCCCTGCTCCCCGGGTTGGGCCTTGCGATGGGCGCTGCCCTCGGCGCCGACCCGCTACATGTCCTCATCAGGACCGGGCCTGGTCAACTCGCCCTTGTTGCCGGCGTGGGTCTGGACGTCGCCGGTGTGCTGTGGACGGCACGGCTCGTCCGCAGCGCAGAAGAGTGAGGCTCCTCGGCCTGCTGCTTGCCGCCACGGCGGTCGCCTCGTGGCCGCTGCCCACAGGTCCTGAGCGGCGCCGGCTGGCGGCGGTTCGGGATGGGTCCACGGCCGTGGCGACCGGTGACTGGCCGGTGGCTCAGCGAGCCGGCCGATGGCTTGTCTGTACCGCAGCCGGGCTCTCCGTCGCACTCGCATGGGGCGGACCGGTCGGGTTGTTCGCGGGGTTGACCGCCACGGCGGGTGGACTCCGGTTGCTGGCCCGGGCCGACTCGGCGGGGGAGCGTCGCCGGCGAGAGCGACGCGCCGAGGACCTTCCGGCGGCGTTGGACCTGCTCTGCGTATGTCTGCGGGCAGGGCTGCCCGTGAACTTGGCGCTGAGTCAGGTTGCCGGTGTCCTTTCGGGTCCGTTGCGCGACGACCTGGCGTTGGTCTGCGCACTGCACGACCTGGGCGCCGACGCCCGCGGGGCCTGGTCGGAGCTGGCTGGCGACCCGGTGCTGGCTCCGGTAGCCCGGGCAATGTCCCGCGCGGGGGCCAGCGGCAGCGCCCTGGCGATCGCCCTGGCTGGCGTGGCCGAGCAGTGCCGCGGGCAGCGGCAGGAGAAGGTGGAGGTGGCGGCGCGGCGGGTCGGCGTGTTCGTGATGGCTCCGCTCGGGCTGTGTTTCCTGCCGGCTTTTGTCTGCCTCGGCGTGGTCCCGACGATCCTCGGCATTGCCAGCGACGTACTTGGCTGACCCGGTTTTCCACAGCCAGCTTGGCTGTCCACAGATCTCCGCCGCGCTCCAAGTCCGTCGCATCCGCGCGGCACGGTGGTCAAGACCGGCTGAGCGGCCGGTGCTCGTGGCGGAATGGAGACAGTTGTGCATAGGTGGATGACAGGACGTTGGCACTCGGTGCAGTCCCGGCTGCGTCGCGTCCAGGGTGACGACGGGATGACGACCGCGGAGTACGCCGTAGGCACGGTGGCGGCATGCGCGTTCGCTGCGGTGCTGTACCAGGTGGTGACCGGCGACTCGGTGCTGACCGGACTCACGGACCTGGTCAACTCGGCGCTGGCGACGCTGTCCTGACGATGGTGAGGTCGCCGCTGCTCTGGCGGGCGGACCGCACGCTGCCGCTGAAGCGCGGGCGGCGCGAGCGCGGCAGCGTGACCGCCGAGGCGGCAGTCGTCCTCCCCGTCCTGGTGGTGCTGCTTACCGTCGGCGTCGGGGCCGTGTCGGCGGTGACGGCGCAGATGCGGTGTGTGGACGCCGCCCGCGAGGCCGCCCGAGCGGCGGCTCGCGGGGAGTCGTCGCAGATCGCTATGGAGCTGGCGGTCGAGGCGGCACCCGACGGGGCACAGGTCAGCCTGGACAGCGGCACGGAGCGGATCGTCGTGACTGTGACTGCCGAGGTCCCGATCGGGGGCGGACTGCTGCCCGCGGTCACGGTTCGTGGGGAGGCCGTCGCGCTGCCCGAGCCCACCGGCCCGGTGACCGTTCCCACCGGCGGGTCGCCATGATCAGGCGGCGGCTAGATCGCGGCAGTGCTGGGGTGTGGCTGCTCGGATTGTGCTCGGTCCTCGTGCTGGCAGCCACGGCCGCCGTGCTCGTGGGATCTGCGATGGTGACGCGGCACAAAGCAATCGCTGCAGCGGATCTCAGCGCCCTGGCCGCGGCCGGCAAGGCCTGGGAGGGCACTGAGTCAGCGTGCGCGGCGGCCGCGGACATCGCCACGTCGATGGGCGCGCAGCTGACCTCCTGTTCGCTGAGCGGAGTGATCGCCGAGGTGAGCGTCGCGGTGTCTGTCGAGCTCGGTGTCGTTGGTCTGGCGACGGCCGAGGCATCCGCCCGCGCCGGACCGGTCGAGTCTGTGGCTCAGCGGCTCAGCCGGTGATGAAGTGCGTCATGAGGCTTGCACCTCGTAGATGTCGACGCCCTTGCTGAACTGCTTCTGGATCGGGCCCGAGCTGCCTGACAGCCAGATCTTTAGTTCCGCGTCGAGGTCGAAGTTTCCGGCCGTCTCCACGGCGAAGTGCGTGATGGACTTGTACGGGACGCTGTGGTATTCGATCTTCTTGCCGGTCAGGCCGTTGCGGCGACGTCACACCGTTCGGGAGTCGAGGTCCCGAGTCAACCCGCAGCGTGAGAACAAACTTTGAGCACGTCGGCCGCGCCGGCCTTGTGCAGCGGGTCGTTCCCGTTGCCGCAATTGGGTGTCTGCACGCAGGATGGGCAGCCCGCCCCGCACTCGCATGACTTCCGCTGCGCCGCGTCGGAGGACTGCGGTGATCCCGATCCTGTGGGCACGCCCCACGGTGACGCGCACACCCGACGCGACGGCGGTGTCCGCTACCCCCTAGACTTCCGCCCCAGCGAGCGCCGATCGTGCGCTCTTCCGTGCTGTCCTCGCCGTTCGCTGTTCGGACACGTCCGACGCTGCGGCGCGCCGGCAACACCTGGTCGCCCCAGGCGCCCGTCTACAGGAGGACTGATGCCCGCCAGCATTACCGGTGGTGACTACGCGCTCGTCGTCATAATTTTGCTGATCGCCCTAGGAGCACTCGCCTTCGCCGCCTACCTCGTCAAGGAGGTCACGGCCGCCGATCAGGGCACGACCGGGATGCAGGAGATCGCCAAGGCGGTGCAGGAAGGGGCTCGGGCCTACCTGCAACGCCAGTTCAAGACCCTGGCGATCTTCGCGGTGATCGTCTTCGTGCTTCTCTTCCTGCTGCCTGTCACCGACGGGGGTTTCGAGACGCGCGCCGGACGGGCGGTGTTCTTCCTCGTCGGCGCGACGTTCTCCGCGCTCGTCGGCTTCATCGGGATGACGCTGGCCACGCAGGGCAACGTCCGCGTCGCCGCCGCTGCCCGTTTCGAGGGCGGCGCGAAAGTCGCCTTCCGCATCGCGTTTCGAACCGGTGGCGTCTGCGGGATGATCACGATCGGCCTCGGACTGCTCGGGGCCTCGCTCGCGTTGCTCATCTTCAATGACACCGCCCCGATCGTCCTCGAAGGCTTCGGATTCGGCGGTGCGCTGTTGGCGATGTTCATGCGTGTCGGTGGCGGCATCTTCACCAAGGCGGCCGACGTCGGTGCGGACCTCGTGGGCAAGGTCGAGCAGTCCATCCCCGAGGACGACCCGCGTAACGCCGCGACCATCGCCGACAACGTGGGCGACAACGTCGGTGACTGCGCCGGCATGGCCGCCGACCTGTTCGAGTCCTACGCCGTCACGCTGGTCGCCGCCCTGATTCTCGGCCAGGTCTTCTACGGCGCCGACGGCATGGTGTTCCCCCTGGTCGTCGCCGCGATCGGCGTACTGGCCTCCGTCGTCGGCATCCTCGTGTCCAACCTCAGGGAGTCCGACAAGAACGGGTTGGTCGCGATCAACCGCACCTTCTTCATCTCCGCCGCGTCCTCCCTCGTCCTGGTCGCGGTGGCCGCTTTCACCCTGCTGCCCAGCAGCTTCGCGGACTTCGACGACGTGGCAACCGACTCCGACGGCAACCCGGCGCTGATCGCATTCGCGTCCGTCTTCATCGGCATCGTCCTGGCCGCCATGATCCAACTGCTCACCGGCTACTTCACCGAGACCAGCCGCAAACCGGTTCAGGACATCGGCAAGTCCTCGCTCACCGGAGCCGCGACCGTCATCCTCTCCGGTATCTCGGTCGGCCTAGAGTCGGCCGTCTACTCGGCGCTGCTGATCGGCGGGGCCGTGTACGGTGCCTTCCTCGTCGGCGGATCGGTCGCCCTGTACGCCGTCGCACTGGCCGGCACCGGGCTGCTGACCACGGCCGGTGTGATCGTGTCCATGGACACCTTCGGCCCGGTCAGCAACAACGCCCAGGGCATCGCGGAGATGTCGGGTGACATCGATGCCGCCGGCTCACGCATTCTCACCGACCTCGACGCGGTCGGTAACACCACCAAGGCGATCACCAAGGGCATCGCCATCGCCACCGCGGTGCTCGCCGCGACTGCCCTGTTCGGGTCCTACTTCACCTCGCTGACAGACGCCGTGACGGAGGCGCTCGGAGAAGGCGAGGACGTGGACGGAACCATCTTGCGATCCCTGCAGCTGATCAACGCCCAGAACATCGTCGGTGCCGTGATCGGCGCTGCCGTGGTGTTCTTCTTCAGCGGGCTTGCCATCAGCGCGGTCTCCCGTGCGGCCGGCAGGGTCGTCTTCGAGGTGCGTGAGCAGTTCCGGCTGCACCCGGGCATCATGGATTACAGCGAGCGTCCGGACTACAGCCGGGTCGTGGACATCTGCACCAAGGACAGCCTGCGCGAACTGGCCACGCCCGGACTGTTGGCCGTGCTCGCGCCGGTCGCCGTCGGCTTCGGCCTCGGCTTCGGGCCGCTGGCGGCGTACCTCGTCGGTGCGATCGCTACCGGAACCCTGATGGCCGTGTTCCTGGCCAACTCCGGCGGCGCCTGGGACAACGCGAAGAAGATGGTCGAGGACGGCGCGTACGGCGGCAAGGGCAGCCCGGCGCACGCGGCCACGGTCATCGGCGACACGGTGGGTGACCCGTTCAAGGACACTGCGGGCCCCGCCATCAACCCGTTGCTGAAGGTCATGAACCTCGTCGCGCTGTTGATCGCGCCGGCCGTCGTGGCGCTTTCGCTCGGTGATGACGCCAACGACGGGCTGCGGATCGGCATCGCGCTCGTGGCGGTGGCGGTCATCGGCGCCGCGGTAGTGGTCTCCAAGCGCCGGTCGGTCGTGGTCGGTGAGGAAGCAGGCGAGGTCAGCACCAACTCCGTCGCCTGAACGTGCAGAGACCGCAGGGTCCGTGCGCGGGCGGCGGCCACCAGGCACGGTTCAGCAACTACCCTGCGGTCGTGTCCGGTCAGCTGGCGCTGTTCAGCGTCGAGGACGACGCGCCGGCGATCGCCGACGTGGAAGGGCTGCTGCTCGGCGGTGGGGCGCTGGTCCGCCGAGCCGACGCGGTTCGGATCAGCGTGGTCGTCGACTGCGGCTGGCGAGCGGAGGCGTTGCGAGTCGCGTTGGGCAACCGCGGACTCGGAGGCGAGCTCGGTACGCCGGTCGACGGCCGCCGCAGCGTGCGCAGCGCCTTCCACCCACGGCTGCTCGACGTGGCCAGGCGTTGGACAGCAGGAGCCCGGATCCGCGTACCCGACGGCTTCCGGCTGAGTCCGGCGCGGCTTCGGCTTTGGGCGGTGGCCGCCGGGTACGCCGACCACGCCGGCTACCAGCTCCGGCTGGGCGCCACTGACGAGCACCTGTGGGAGGCCGCCGGGGCCGCCCTGGCCGCGGCCGGCGTGCCTGGAGCCTTCTTCGCCGCCCGGGCTGGCGGTCCGGCGTACCGGATCGTGGGTGCTCGTCGGCTGGCTCGACTCCGGGAGCTGGTCGGCCGCCCACCGGAGGACGGCGACGACGGCGGTTGGCCGACCTAGGCGGCGCCACGCTCGAACCCGACCAGGCGCACACAAACGACGCGTGGCGCAAGACCGCTCCGCACTCTGTGGACGGCGCTCTGTTCTGTGGATGACCGCCGCGTCCCGTCGTCGCGACTTCGTAGCCTCGCTGTCGGACGGGTACACCCGGTACCTGAGGCCGATCGTGCGGAGCCGCCATGTCGACGTTGACCTTCCAGATCGCTGTGCTCGACGCTGCGGCCGAGTCGCTGTCCGCGGTCGCGGCGGCCGTCAGCCTGGCGGGCACTGACGGACGGGCGGCGATCAGCATGATGTCCCGCGCCGTTCCCGGGTCGGCCGTGAGCACCCACTTGACCGATGTTCCGGTCGAGCAGCTGGCCGGTTCGGTGTCAGCGCAGTGCCGGCAGATCGCGCAGCGGGTGGCCGGTGGAGCGCAGACCTATCGCGACATGGAGGCGGCGCTGCACAGCG
>Ga0136617_10003531_pt1 | contig 13977 bp, 15 predicted proteins | sample AntDrymUQ3222106_2_FD_129672 | JGI IMG/M metagenome (GOLD analysis project Ga0136617, IMG submission 129672) | Polar desert sand microbial communities from Dry Valleys, Antarctica - metaG UQ322 (21.06) | ecosystem: Environmental > Terrestrial > Soil > Desert | place: Antarctica: Dry Valley... | reverse complement strand
CTAGCCCTCCTCGCCTGCCCGCACCTCGACGTTCAGCAGCACCGTCCCCGTCGCCCCGTAGAGGCGCAGCCACAACGGCAGGTACATCTCCATCCCGCGGGCGGCGGTGATGTCGCCAAGGTCGAGGATCGACTCGGCGGGCCAGCCGAAGTCGTGCAGCAGCTCGCCGGCCTGCGCCTTCGCCGCGGCGTCGTCGCCGGCGACGAAGATCGTGTGCGTGCCCGCAACGAGCGCGGGCGCCACCATGACGGCCGCGGTGACCGTGTTGAGCGTCTTGACGACCCGCACGTCCGCGAACGCGCGCTGGATCTGCTCGCCGAGGCTGTCGTCGTTGCAGACCGTGAGCGTCGGCGGCATGCCGTGCGAGAAGTCCAGCGGGTTGGAGACGTCGAGGAGCACCTTGCCCGCGAGCTGCTCGGCGCCGGCGAGGTGCAGCGCCTCCAGCGACGCCGCGCCCGCCGTCGCGTTGACGACGAGCTCGCCGAAGCCCGCCGCGTCGGCGAACGTGCCCTCGCTCGCCGGTCCGCCGATCGCGGTCGCCCACGCGACCGCCGCCTCGTTGCCCGCCGTGCGCGACCCGAGCCGCACCTCGTGACCGTTGCTCAGCAGCGCGCTCGCAAGGGTCCGGCCGACGATGCCGGTGCCGAGAACGCCGATCCGCATCGCTCGAACGCTACTTACTCCGGTGTGGTCTCATCGTCCTGCTCGGCGTCCGCGCGCGCCGACGGCGCCTTCTCGGACTCGGCCTGCACGGCTTCCTGCGTCGCCTGCGCCGCCTGCGCCGCCTGCTCCTGCTCCTGCTCGGCACGCCGCAGGCTGGAGCCGTCGGCGGGGTCGAAGAGGTGCAGCTTGGCGCCGTCGAACCAGAGCTTTGCGCGCTGGCCCTGGCTGATGTCGGACTCCGGGTTCAGGCGGGCGACCGCCAGGCCCGCGCCCCCGCTCGGCGTTTCCGCGATGCCCGAGTCGCGCGCGAGCTCGGCGAGCTCGTCGGAGCTCACCTCGCCGCCCTCGAAGCTGAAGTAGACGTAGATCTCCGAGCCCATCGACTCGAGGACCTCGATCGGCGCCGTGAACTGCACCCCGGCCGGGTGGTCTGAGGGCGCAAAGCGCGCGTCCTCGAAGTCCTCGGGCCGGATGCCGACGATGACGTCGCCGGAGTGCGAGACGCCCTCCGGCGCCGCGACCTCGGCGAACGGCAGCTTGACCTTGCCGTTGCTGATCGCCCCCGAGAAGAAGTTCATCGCCGGTGAGCCGATGAAGCCCGCGACGAAGATGTTGACCGGGTCGTTGTAGAGCACGCGCGGCGTGTCGACCTGCTGCAGGACGCCCGAGCGCATGACCGCGACGCGGTCGCCCAGCGTCATCGCCTCGGTCTGGTCGTGGGTCACGTAGACCATCGTCGTCGAGAGGTTGCGCTGCAGCCGCGAGACCTCCGTGCGCATCTGCACGCGTAGCTTGGCGTCGAGGTTCGATAGCGGCTCGTCCATGAGGAACACCTGCGGGTCGCGCACGATCGCGCGGCCCATCGCGACGCGCTGGCGCTGGCCGCCGGAAAGGTTGGCGGGCTTGCGGTCGAGGTGCTCGGTGAGGTCCAGCGTGCGCGCCGCGTCCTCGACCTTCGCGTCGATCTCGGCCTGTGGCACCTTCGCGAGCTTCAGTGCGAAGCCCATGTTGGCGCGCACGGTCATGTGCGGGTACAGCGCGTAGTTCTGAAACACCATCGCGATGTCGCGGTCGCGTGGCGCGAGGTTGTTGACGACGCGGTCGCCGATCAGCAGCTCGCCCTCGGAGATGTCCTCCAGGCCGGCGATCATCCGCAGCGCCGTCGACTTCCCGCAGCCCGACGGGCCGACGAGGATCATGAACTCGCCGTCCTCGATCTCGAGGTTCATGTGCTTGACGGCCTCGGTGCCGTCCGCATAGCGCTTGGTGATGTCGTGCAGCTTGATGTCGGCCATATGTCTACTCCCTAACCCTTGACGGCGCCCGCCGTCAGCCCAGCGACGATCCGGCGCTGGAAGATGAGCACGAAGATGATGATCGGGACCGTGACAAGCACCGCGGCCGCGGCGATGTTGCCGGTCGGCGCCGTGAACTGCGATTCGCCCTGGAAGAACGCGAGCGCCGCGGGCACGGTCCGCGAGGCATCCGACGACGTCAGCGTGATCGCGAAGACGAAGTCGTTCCAGGCGAAGATGAAGACGAGGATCGCCGCCGTGAAGACGCCGGGCGCGGCGAGCGGCAGGATGATCTTGCGAAACGCCTGCCACGGCGTCGCCCCGTCGACCTGCGCGGCCTGCTCGAGCTCCCACGGGATCTCTCGGAAGAACGCGACGAGCGTGTAGATCGCCAGCGGCAGCGCGAACGTCAGGTACGGGATGATCAGGCCGACGTACGTGTCGTAGAGGCCCAGCGTGCGCCACATGTCAAACAGCGGCCCGACGACCGAGATCGGCGGGAACATCGCGATCGCCAGCGCGCCCGCGAGGATGACCGCCTTGCCGGGGAAGTCCAGCCGCGCGATCGCGTAGGCGGTGAACGACGCCAGCGTGACGGCGATCACCGTTGCGATCAGCGCGATCGCGACCGAGTTGATGAGCGGCCGCAGCAGCGGCGAGTCCAGGCCGCCCTCGAAGAGCGTCGTGTAGTTGTCGAGCGTGACGTCCTGCGGGACGAAGTTCTTGTCGCTCACGGTCGCGGGCGTCTTCAGCGACAGCGAGACGAGCCACAGCACCGGGACGAAGGCGTAGAAGAGCACGACGAACAGCGCCGCCGTCCAGCCGAGATATGCCCCCGTGCTGCGGCTCTGCATGGCTACTTCTCGCCTCCCTGGGATGGGACGGCGGTGCCGAAGCCGCGCACGAAGACGAACGCGATCAGCAGCACGAGCACGAAGATCAGCACCGACACCGCCGAGCCCAGGCCGAGGTTCAGGCGCGAGATCAGCTGGTTGTAGCCGAGGATCGAGACCGACTCCGTGTCCTGCGCGCCGCGCGTCATGACGAAGATCGAGTCGAACACGCGGAAGGCGTCGAGCATGCGAAACAGCAGCGCGACGAGCAGCGCCGGCTTGAGCAGCGGCAGCGTGATGCGCAGGAAGCGCTGCACGGGGCCCGCGCCGTCGACCTTCGCCGCCTCGTAGAGGCCCTCGTCGATCGTCGCCAGCCCGGCCAGCAGCAGCAGCGCCATGAAGGGCGTCGTCTTCCAGACCTCGGTCAGGATGATCACGCTGAACGCGCTCCACTTGTCGCCGAACCAGGCCTTGTCCTCGGCGATCCCGGGCAGGGTGTTGACGAACCCGCTGTTGGGGTCAAACGCGAAGAACCAGGCGAACGCGGCCACGACGGTCACGATCCCGTAGGGAATCAGCACCGACGTACGGATCAGGCCACGCCCGAACAGCGCGCGATGCATGATCAGCGCGAGCGCCATGCCGAGCACGAGCTCGATCGCGACCGAGACGAGCGTCACGAGCGACGTGAACGCGACGCCGCTCCACCACAGGTCCGAGCTCAGGACGGCGGCGTAGTTGTCCAGGCCGACGAAGCCGCTCTCTTCGGGGAAGCGCAGATCGACCTTCTGCAGCGACAGGACGATGGCGTACACGATCGGATAGACCGTGACGAGCAGCATCGCCCCGACCGCGGGAGCGCACAGCATGAACGCGAGCCTGCGCTCGGCCTTCGTCTTCTCGCTCGTCTGGCCGGGGTCGCCCTCGGACCCGCGGCCGATCGAGAGCGTGCTCACAGCAGGCCCTCGCGTTTGATCGCGTCGAGCACCTTCTCGCGCAGCCTGTCGTAGGCGGCGTCGAGGTTCTGCGGGTCGATCTGGGTCGTCGGGTGGACCGCGCGCTGGATCGCGAGCGACAGGTCCTGGTAGGCCGGTGACTCCGACGGCCGCGGCGCGGCGTTCTGGATCGAGGAGCGGATCTCCTCGGCGAAGCCCGGATACGCGGTCTTGATCGCGGGATCGTCGAAGAGGTCGTCGCGCACCGGCGGCAGGCCCTCGAGCTTCGTGACCTCGAGCTGGTTCGCCGGCGAGACGAGACAGCGGACCGCGTCGAAGGCGAGGTCGGGATGCTTGGCGTACGACGAGACGGCCAGGTTGATGCCGCCGATCGGTGGTGCGCTGGGCCGGTCGGGGTCAACGCGCGGGAGCTTCGCGGCGCCGAGGTTCTTGAACACCTCGGGGGCGTTGGACTTCGCCGAGTTGTAGACGAAGGAGTAGTTGACCATGAAGCTCGAGCTGTCGTCCTCGAAGCCCTGGCGGGCCGTGTCCTCGGTCGACGTCGTGATGTTCGGCGCCGCCACCGGCGAGCGCGAGAGGCGGCCGAGGATGCCCAGCGCGCGCTCGGTCGGCGCCTCGTCGAGCCGGACCTGCTCCGGACCGGCGAGGATCGACGTGCCCGCCGATTCGATCAGCTGGTTGACGAGCACGACGAGACCTTCGTAGCGATTGGCCTGCACCTGGATGCGCCCCTCCTTGGGCCCGATTCGCTCGGCCTCTTGGATCATCTCGTCCCAGGTCGTCGGCGGCTTGCCGACGCGATCCTTGCGGTACCAGAGCAACTGCGTGTTCGACCAGATCGGGACCGCGTAGGCGCGATTCTCGAAGCGCGCGGTCTCGAGCACGCTGTCGAAGACGTTGCGCGAGACGACCTGCCGCGTCTGCTCGGGGACGGGGCGGATCCAGCCGGCGTTGGCGAACTCGCCGGTCCAGACGACGTCGAGCCCAAGCAGGTCGAGCGAGTCGTCCTTCGCGCCGAGGCGGCGGACGAGCTGCTCGCGCTGCTGGTCGGCCTGCGACGGCAGCAGCTCCACGCGGATGCGGTACCTGCCGCCCGACGCCTGCGAGCAGCGGGCGGCGAGCGCCTCGACGGCGCCGCCGGGCTGGCGTGCGATGAACCACGAAAGGGTCTGGCGGCCGCTGGCGCTGTCGCTGTCACCACAAGCGCCGACACCCAGGGAAAGCGCGATTGCGACGATCGTGATGACGAGCCCGCGTCGCACGCAGCGTCAGTACCCACGCCAGCTCGTTACGAATCACACGAGCTCAGATCTCGGCGAGAAAGGCCATTCCTGGCCTGAGCTGCGCGGGTGCCCGGGCACCCGCGGGGACGGCATGCGTCGCGCGGACGACGGCGCCCGCCGGCGGCGCCGGACGCGGCTCGTCGCTCATGTTCAGCGCCACGATGTGCCGATCGCCGCGGCGGTAGGCGAGCACGCCGTCGGCGACGCCGTCGACGAACTCAAGGCCGGAGCCGAGCTCGCGGCGCTGCGCGATGAGGTCGCGGTAGAGGCTGAGCACCGAGTCGGCGTCGGCCGCCTGCTGCGCGACGCCGCCGCCGTCGACCTCGATCGCGGGCAGCCACGGCTCGGCCGCGGCGGCCGTGAAGCCGCCGTGCGGCGCGTCGTCGTCCCAGCGCATCGGGTGGCGGTGGCGGTCGCGCCCGGCGCGGTCGTGCGGCGGATCGCCGCCGGGCCCGTCGGCCATCCCGATCTCGTCGCCCTGATAGACGAAGACCGCACCCGGCAGCGTGAGCGCGAGCAGCGCGGCCGCGCGCGCGTTGCGCGCGCCGACGCGGTCGGGCAGGCGCGGGAAGTCGTGGTTGGACAGCACCCAGGCGACCCGTCCAGCCGCGCCGCCGGGGTCGAGCGCAGCCTCGATCGCGCTGCGAAACGCGGCGGCTTCCCACGGCGCGTGCAGGAGCTCGAAGGCGAACGCGCAGTCGACGTAGGCGAGATACGGCGCCAGGCGCGCGGCCGGAAGGTAGACCTCGCCGACGAGCAGCGTCTCGTCGCCGACGGCTCGCCGCAGCGCCTCGAGCGCGATCCCGATGTCGGCCGCGCTGCGGCTGTGAACGTGTTCGAGCATGCCGTCCTCGCGCTGCTCGGGCAGCGCCGGCGGCGCGGTCGCCGGCGGATCGTCGCGCAGCTGCGGGTCCTTCATCAGGCGGTCGATCGCGTCCAGGCGGAAGCCGTCGACGCCGCGCCGGCGCCAGAAGCGCAGCGCGGCGCCGACCGCCGCGCGGACGTCCTCGCGGCGCCAGTTCAGATCGGGCTGCTCGGGATAGAACGAATGCAGGTACCAGCGACCCGAGACGGGGTCGCGCGACCAGGCCGGCCCGCCGAAGGCCGCACGCCAGTTGTTCGGCGGCGCGTCGCCGTCGGCCCATACGTAGCGCTCGGGGTGAGCTCTGAACCACGGGTGCTCGATCGACGTGTGGCAGGGAACGACGTCCATGAGCAGCTTCAGCCCGCGCTCGTGTGCGGCGGCGATGAGCGCGTCGGCGTCGGCGAGCGTGCCGAAGCGCGGGTCGATGTCCTCGTAGCCGGCGACGTCGTAGCCGCCGTCGGCCATCGGCGACGGGTAGACCGGCGACAGCCAGAGCGCGTCGGCGCCGAGATCGCGGATGTGATCCAGGCGCGCGGCGATCCCGCGCAGATCGCCCTCGCCGTCGCTGCCGGAATCCTGAAAGGCGCGCGGATAGACCTGGTAGACGACGGCGTCGCGCCACCACGGGGCGCCGGGCGGATCGGTCATGCGGGCATGCTCGCGCATGCCCGCCGCGCCCGGTCGCTACGACGCAGAGCCTAGTAGAACTTGTGCGTGTCGTCCGGGATCAGCGCCATCCCGAGGATGAGCCCCAGCATGAGCAGGCACGCGATGATCGCCAGAAAGAGCTTGAAGGGTGTGACCATGTGATCAGGTCCTCCTGTCGTGGTGTCGACGGGCGCGAGCAGCCGGTTCCTGCTCTCCCAGCGCGCAAATGTATGTGCCCGAGCCGCTCCGGTTGCGCCATCTTGTGAGCGCGCACCTGCCAGCCGATCCGCGCGGCCTCGCTGCCGGACGTGCCGCGCTGGGTCGAGACGCGCGCGCTGCTGCTGTCGGGGGAGGCCATCGTCCGGCGCTCGGCTCGCGCGGACGGCGCCGTCGTGCTCGATCCTGCGCTGCCCTCCGGCTTCCTCGTGGGACGCGCGGACGCGGCGCTGCTGCGCGACGTCATGGACGGCGTGAGCGACGACTTCGAGCTCCTCGTGCAGACCGCGGCGCTCGACGACGCGCGCGCCGCGCTGCCGGGCTGGACGGCCGCGAACGCGACGATCCACGCCCCCGCCTCCCCGTGGGACGGGGGCGGCGGCGTAGCACCCGGCGTGGTCATCTCGACGCCCCCGCAGCAGCGCTGGGTCGAGCTCGTTCCCGAGGCCGACGAGATGCGCCGCTATGCGGCGATCGCGGAAGCGATCGCGCTGCGCCTCGTGGACGGCAACGTCGTGGCGGTCTGCGCTGCCGGCGACGTCACCGAGTCGCTGTGGGACGTCGGCATCGACACGCTCGACGGCCACCGCCGCCAGGGCCACGCGACCGCGGCGTTCCGCGCGCTCGCCGCCCACATGGCCGCCTGCGGCAGGCAGCCGGTCTGGGGCGCGGAGGACGACAACGTCGCGTCGATGGCGATGGTGGCGCGACTCGGCTTCGAGCCGGTCGACCGGCTCGCGATCCTCAAGGCGCGATAGGCCGGCGCCGGTCGAGCGCAGAGCCGCCGGTGGACGCCGCGCTCAGTACCCGACGACCGGCGGTTCGTCGGCGGGACGGGTGCCGATCCGCCGGGCGGCGGTGCTGGTCGAGCCAAGCGGGAGGTGCTCGCCCACGTCCGCGAGCCCGACGCGCGGCATGTTGCCGTAGACGGCCTCGTACTCGCCGGCCCGCACGCGATAGGTCTCGTGCCAGATCCCGACGTCTCCGGAACCGCGCACCTGCGTGTTGAAGGCACGCCAGGCCGGAAGGTGGCGAGCGCCGGGATCGCGCGCGAAGCGCTCGAGGTGCTCGAACGAGCGCCAGTATTGCACGACGACCGGCCCGGTCGTGAGGAAGCCCTGCGTCGCACCGAGGAAGCCGGACTCGGGATCGCGGTGCAGCTCGCGAAGCATCCTCGGCATCGCCAGGAACACCGGCAGCCAGCGATGAACCATCCACGGCTTGTTGATCCGCATGCCGACGAGAAAGACGACGAAGTCTCCCTCGATCCTCGCCGAGTGACGACCTTCGAAGATGCTCATGAAGCGACGCTACACAAGTTTCTTGCATGCGGCATGCAGTGTGTGGTGGGGTTCCGGCGGATCGCTCGTCGCGGTCGGGAGAGAGCGGGCACTCGACGGTGATGCCCGCGGACTGACATCACGCAAGGAGGAGGGACGTCATGGGCTTCGACCAGTACCACGAGCCGCCGGAGGAGATGAGCGCCGAGTCGCGCACGTTCGCCCGGATGATCGCGTCGTTGATCGAGGAGGCCGAGGCGATCAGCTGGTACGCCCAGCGGATCGCCCTGGAGACCGACGACGAGGCCAAGGCGATCATGCAGAACGCCGAGCAGGAGGAGTTCAAGCACTTCGCGATGGACCTCGAGTTCCTCCTGCGACGGACCCCGAAATGGCGAGCGGCGATGGAGAAGGTCATCTTCACCGACGGCGACATCGTCGAAGCGGGCGAGGAAGCCGAGGAGGCCGCCGACGAGGCGTGACGCGGGCCCGGCCGCCCGGGTCCTCAGTGCAGCGCGACGGTGCGGCCGTCGAGGAAGTTGTCCGACGACGCGATGACCTCGTCGATCAGCGCCTGCGAGACCTCGGCGTCGGTCGTGAGGATCATCACCGCGTGCTGCTGCTCGCCGTTCTCCGGCGAGTGACCGACCGCGGCCGAGCCGATGTTCACGTCGCGCTCGCCGAAGATCATGCCGACGCGGCCGATCACGCCGGGGCGGTCGACGTAGCGAAACAGCGTGAGGTAGGGCTCGATCTGGAGGTTGAAGCGCTGACCCCAGGCCTGCAGGAGGTGCGGGCGGTTGCGGCGCCCGATCGTCGTCCCCGCGACGGTCGTCGTGCCGCCGCCGCAGATGACCTTCACGCGCACGAGGTCGGTGAAGTCGCGCGCGACGGTGCTCTTGGACTCGATCACCTCGATCCCACGCTCCTCGGCGATCGCGGGCGCGTTGACCGCGTTGATCGGCTCCTCCGTGTGGCCCTGGAGCGCGCCGAGCAGCACCGCGGTGCCGAGCGGGCGCGTGTCGCGCTCGGCGATGCGCCCGTTGCATTCGATCTCGATGCGGTCGATCGAGCCGCACAGCGCAAGCTCCGTCCCAAGCTTGCCGAGGTGTTGGCAGAGCGGCAGGAACGGGCCCAGCACCTCCATGTCCTCGGGCTTGATCGTCGGCGCGTTGACCGCCGTCGTGACGCTGCCGCCCTGCAGCGCGGCGACGATCTGCTCGGCCGCCTGGTAGCCCGCGCGGTCCGTCGCCTCGGTCGTCGACGCCCCGAGATGCGGCGTGACGACGACGTTGGGGTAGCCGAACAGCGGGTGGTCGGTGATCGGCTCGGTCTGGAAGACGTCGAGCGCCGCGCCCCCGACCCGGCCGCTGTCGAGCGCGGCGCGAAGGTCGTCGTCGACGATCAGCGAGCCGCGCGCGACGTTGAGGATCCGCACGCCGTCGCGCATCTTCGCGAACGCCTCCGCGTTGAGCCAGCCGTCGGTCTCGGGGGTGTTCGGCAGGTGGACGGTGATGAAGTCGGCCTGCTCGTAGAGCTCGTCGGAGGTGTCGCACTTCTCGACGCCGAGGTTCGAGTAGCGCTCGGTGGCGACGTACGGGTCGTAGGCGATGACGCGCATCCCGAACGCCTTCGCGCGCACCGCGACGAGCTGGCCGATGCGCCCGAAGCCGAGCACGCCGAACGTCTTGTCCATGAGCTCGGTGCCGGTGAAGAGCTTGCGATCCCAGCGCCCGGCCGTCAGCGAGCCGTGCGCCTGCGGGATGTTACGGGCGAGCGCGAGCAGCAGCGCCATCGTGTGCTCGGCCGCGGTGACGATGTTCGAGCGCGGCGCGTTGGCGACGATGATGCCGCGCTTCGTCGCCGCGGCGACGTCGATGTTGTCGATGCCGACGCCGGCGCGCGCGATCGCTCGCAGCCGCGTCCCGCGCCCGATGAGCTCGGCGTCGAGCTTCGTCGCCGAGCGGATCAGGATCGCGTCGTAGGCGCCGATCTGCTCGGCGAGCTGCTCGCGCGGCCAGCCGATGCCGAGGTCGACGTCGAAGCCCGCGACCTGCAGCAGGTCGACCCCGGAGTCGCCGATCGCCTCGGCGACGAGCACGCGGTCGACCATCAGGCCGCCTCGATCCGCTGGACGACCCAGTCGATGCACGCGGTCAGCGCCTGCACGTCGGCGGGCTCGATCGCCGGGAACATCGCGACCCGCAGCTGGTTGCGGCCGAGCTTGCGGTAGGGCTCGACGTCGACGATCGCGTTCGCGCGCAGCGTCGACGCGACGCGCGCCGCGTCGACGCCGGCGGCGAAGTCGATCGTGCCGACGACGAGCGAGCGCTTGGCGGGGTCCTGCACGAACGGCGTCGCGAACGCGGACTCGGCCGCCCAGCCGTAGAGGTGGTCCGAGGACGCGGTCGTGCGGCCGACGCACCACTCCAGGCCGCCGTGCTCGAGCATCCAGTCCAGCTGCTCGGCGAGCAGGACGAGCGTCGCGAGCGCCGGGGTGTTGAGCGTCTGGTCCTGGCGCGAGTTGACGAGCGCGGTGTTCAGGCTGAGGAACTCGGGGATCCAGCGCTCGGTCGCGGCGATCTGCGCGACGCGCTCGATCGCCGCCGGGCTGAGCAGCGCGAGCCAGAGGCCGCCGTCGGAGGCGAAGCTCTTCTGGGGCGCGAAGTAGTAGGCGTCGGCCTGCGCGGCGTCGAGCGGCAGGCCGCCCGCCGCGGACGTCGCGTCGACGAGGACGAGCGCGTCGCCGGCGCCGGCGGGCCGGACGACGGGGACCATGACGCCGGTCGAGGTCTCGTTGTGCGCCCAGGCGATCGCGTCGGCCGCCGGATCGGCGACCGGCTGCGGCGCCTCGCCCGGCGCGGCCTCGACGACGATCGGCTCGCCGAGGAACGGCGCCTTGCGCGTGACGTCCGCGAACTTGCGGCTGAACTCGCCATAGGTCAGGTGCAGCGAGCGGTCGCGGACGAGCGAGAGCGCGGCGGCGTCCCAGAACGCCGTCGTGCCGCCGTTGCCGAGCGCGACCTCGTAGCCGTCCGGCGCGCCGAGCAGCTTCCCCAGCCCGCTGCGCACGCGCGCGACGAGCGCGCGGACCGGCTTCTGGCGGTGCGAGGTGCCCAGCAGCGCGGCGTGCTCGCCGGCGAGGGCGACGAGCTGCTCGCGGCGGATCTTCGAGGGGCCGCAGCCGAACCGGCCGTCGGACGGCTTCAGTGCTTCTGGGATCTCCAGCTGCGTGCTCGTCGTCATGGGCAGACGTCCCTCGGTCGCGGGGTGAAGGTCTGTGCCCAGGCGTGCGGCTGCAATCTCCTCCGCCGCTCCCCGGTGGTAGCCCACCCGAACGCCAGTCGCGACGGCCCGACGGAGTCTAGTGGGTCGTCCAGGAACGTTGCACTAGGCGGTTACCGGCCACGGCCGGGCGGCGCGAGCCGGCTACTCGTGGAAGTCCGTGTCGATCCAGTCCATCATCGAGCGCAGCTCCTTGCCGGTCGTCTCGACCTTGGAGGCCGCCTGCTCGGCGCGCATGCGCTTGAAGTTCTCCTGGCCGGCGCGGTTCTCGGCGATCCATTCGCGGGCGAAGTCGCCGGACTGGATCTCGGCCAGGATCTTCTTCATGTTCTCGCGGGTCTCGTCGGTGATGACGCGCGTGCCGCGCGTGTAGTCGCCGTACTCGGCGGTGTTGGAGATCGAGTAGCGCATCCCCGCCAGGCCCTTCTCGTACATGAGGTCGACGATCAGCTTGAGCTCGTGCAGGCACTCGAAGTACGCCATCTGCGGGTCGTAGCCGGCCTCGACGAGCGTCTCGAAGCCCGCCTGCACGAGCTCCGACGCGCCGCCGCAGAGGACGGCCTGCTCGCCGAAGAGGTCGGTCTCCGTCTCGTCCTTGAAGGACGTCGCGATGACGCCGCCGCGCGTGCAGCCGATCCCCTTCGCGTAGGCGAGCGCGAGCGCCTGCGCGTTGCCGGAGGCGTCCTGCTCGACGGCGACGAGGCCCGGGACGCCGGAGCCCTCGAGGTACTGCCGGCGCACGAGGTGGCCCGGGCCCTTCGGCGCGATCAGCGCCACGTCGACGCCCGGGGGCACCTGCACCTCGCCGTAGTGGATCGAGAAGCCGTGGCCGAAGAGCAGCATGTTGCCCTCCGCGATGCCGTCGCGGACCTCGCCCTCGTAGACGCAGCGGTGCAGCTCGTCGGGCACGAGAATCATCACGAGATCGCCGCGGCTGGCGGCGTCGGCGATCGGCAGCACCGCGAGGCCGTGCTCCTTCGCCTTCGCTTCCGAGCCGGACTCCTCGCGCAGGCCTACGACGACGTCGACGCCCGAGTCCTTGAGGTTCAGCGCGTGGGCGTGGCCCTGCGAGCCGTAGCCGATGATGGCGACGGTCTTGCCGTCGAGGAGGCTGAGGTCTGCATCGTCGTCGTAGTACATGGCGCGGGATGCTAGATGGTCGATCCGTCATGCTCCCGGCTTGTGGCGGATTTGGGGTTCGGCCTGGTTGTGCGGTTCTCTCTGCGTCCTGGCGGCGACGGGGCGTTTAATCGATTGGTCGCAGAGACGGTGTCGCTGATCGAGGAGCGGGAGCCTGGCACGCTCGTGTACCTCGTGCACCAGATCGAGGACGACCCGGAAGGGCGTGTGTTCTACGAGCTGTACCGGGATCACGCGGCGTTTGATGAGCACAATGCGCAGGAGCATGTGCGTCGGTTTCTGGCCGAGCACGAGCAGTACCTCATCGCGCCACCACGAGTCGAGTTCTTGAACTTGCGCTCGGATGCCGGCCCGCTTGCGACTCGACTCGACTCAGCGGCGGTGGCTGAGTCGTCGCTGGGAGACCGGGTCGCGTTCCTGCGGCACAGGCGAGGCGCTCGAAGCAGCTTCGCACGCGGCACCCGTCGCGACGAAACGCCGGCTCGCACCGCCAGGTCACGCCTCACCAGCGAGAAGACCCGACAGATCCGGTCCTGGACGAGTCTTGAGATCGGCAAGCCATTCCACTGATTGCCGGTAACGTCAGCGAGAAATGGAGCGCTCCGCGACCGAGCCGACCGCGTGCATGATGTGCGGAGCACCGTTGAGCCGGTTCAATCGGGAGACCGTCTGCGCTTCATGCACGAGCGCGCGCGCAGTGGCACCGGTAACCACTCCCTGGCTGCGCGGCAGAGGTCCGAAACGGACCATCGGAGACAGGCGTGGAGTGGGACAGCTCCTGAGGGAGTACCGGACGGCGTATGGCATCACGCAAGCCGCCCTCGCCGACCGCTTGGGATTCGACCAGTCCTACGTCTCCAAGGTCGAGTCTGGCGCCCGGGAGATGCGCGACCTCGAGGCTCTTCGACGGATCGCCGAGGTGCGTGTCGTCGCGCCGGAGGATCTGGGCCTGTCACGCGAAGAGCTCAACAGCGAAGCCTCGGGATTGGATGTCGACGCGGAGGCCGTTGTCGCACGCAGCCAGCGCGAATGGCGCATGACACGCGAGCACCTGAACCATTCGCGTGGGGAGCTCGCTCGGATAGCTGGAACGCTGTATGACGGGCTGCCCACGGAGGGTTGTCGTGGTCCGCTGCTGATGCCCCCGGGCTGGTTGTTTGCGGAACCACTGGACTTCCACCAGATCGCGCTGCGCTGGAGCGGCGCAGCGTCGTCGCCACCGGTCACTGGCGGCGAACCCGAGGCTGACGCCGTCCTCCCGCTGAGAACCCTCGACCGCCGCTATCACCGCTACACGCGGGCGATCCGCGACCTGGATCGCCCGGCCCTCTTCGAGAGCCGTGCCAGCTTCCGCCTGATCGACGTGGACAACTCGATCGCGGCGTCGCCGTGCTTGACCTTCGGCCACACGACCTACTATCGACGTGGTCGACGTCTGCGAAGCAGCTGCTCATGAACTGGCGGCCGTCCACATGGCCGGCAAGCGCGTGGGTTGGCCGACGTTGGCATTCCG
>Ga0136617_10003530_pt1 | contig 13983 bp, 16 predicted proteins | sample AntDrymUQ3222106_2_FD_129672 | JGI IMG/M metagenome (GOLD analysis project Ga0136617, IMG submission 129672) | Polar desert sand microbial communities from Dry Valleys, Antarctica - metaG UQ322 (21.06) | ecosystem: Environmental > Terrestrial > Soil > Desert | place: Antarctica: Dry Valley... | reverse complement strand
GAGCGGAGCGAGCTGGAAAGCTAGCCCATCTTCTTCTGCAGGCCCTCGTCGAGCCCGGCCAGGAACTCCTGGGTGGTGAGATAAGGCGTGTCGGCGCCGATCAGCAGCGACAGGTCCTTGGTCATCTGGCCGCTCTCGACGGTGTCGATGCAGACCCGCTCGAGGGCATCGGCGAAGCCAGTGACTTCGGGCGTCGAGTCGAGCTTCCCCCGATGCGCCAGGCCCCGCGTCCAGGCAAAGATCGAGGCGATCGGGTTGGTCGAGGTGGGCTTGCCCTGCTGATGCTGGCGGTAGTGCCTGGTCACCGTGCCGTGCGCCGCCTCGGCCTCGACAGTGCGGCCGTCGGGCGTCATCAGCACCGACGTCATGAGCCCCAGTGAGCCGAAACCCTGGGCCACCGTGTCGGACTGCACGTCACCGTCATAGTTCTTGCAGGCCCAGACGTAGCCGCCCTCCCACTTCATCGCGGCGGCGACCATGTCGTCGATCAAGCGATGCTCGTACGTCAACCCAGCCGCGGTGAAGTCAGCTGCGAACTCGGCCTCGAACACCTCGGCGAAGATGTCCTTGAACCGCCCGTCATAGGCCTTGAGGATCGTGTTCTTGGTCGACAGATACACCGGGAAGCCCCGGTCGAGGCCGTAGCGCAATGAGGCCCGCGCGAAGTCGCGGATCGATTCGTCGTAGTTGTACATCCCCATCGCGACCCCGCCGCCGGGGAAGTCGGCGATCTCAAACTCCATCGGCGCGCCGCCATCGGCCGGCGTGTAGGTGATTGCCACGCGCCCTGGGCCAGGTACGACGAAGTCCGTCGCCTTGTACTGATCACCGTGCGCGTGACGGCCGATGATGATCGGCTTGGTCCAGCTGGGCACCAGCCGCGGGATGTTGGACATCACGATCGGCTCGCGGAAGATGACCCCGCCGAGAATGTTTCGGATCGTGCCGTTGGGTGAGCGCCACATCTTCTTCAACCCGAATTCGGCCACCCGCGCCTCGTCAGGCGTGATGGTCGCGCACTTCACACCCACGCCGTGCCGCTTGATCGCCTCTGCCGCGTCAATGGTCACCTGATCGTCGGTGGCGTCGCGATGCTCGATCCCCAGGTCGTAGTAGTCGAGTTCGACGTCGAGATACGGCAGGATCAGCTGCTCCTTGATGAACTGCCAGATGATCCGCGTCATCTCGTCGCCATCGAGCTCGACGACCGGACCCCGCACCTTGATCTTGCTCATCAATCTGCCGATCCCCTCTACATACTGTCGATGTCGGCCTGCTTTACCCTGACTGCCTCCGCCGCCTCGCGCAGCGACGTCAGCTCAGATTCGGTCAGGTCGCGCTCGACGATCTGGCGTACCCCGCGCGAGTGCAACTCGGCCTCCACGCCGAGGTAAACGCCGCTGATGCCGTACTCGCCGTCGACCCAGGCACAGACCGGCAGTACGACACCGAGGCCCTCGGCGACCGCCCGGGCCATCCGGGCCGCTGCGGCCGAGGGAGCGAAGTAGGCCGAGCCGGTCTTGAGCATCGACACGATCTCGGCGCCGCCGCCCCGGGTGCGCTCGACGATGGACTCGATGACCTCGGGAGCGAGCAGGTCGCCCAGCGGCTGCCCGCTGACCGTGCAGGCGCTGGGCACCGGAACCATGGTGTCACCGTGCGATCCGAGAGTCAGCGTCTGCACCGACGAGATCGGCACGCCAAGCTCGGTGGCTACGAAGTTGGTGAAGCGCGCCGTGTCCAGCATGCCTGCCTGACCCATGACCCGGTGCTTGGGGAAGCCGGAGACCTTGGAGGCCAGCGCGGTCATCTCATCGAGGGGGTTGGAGACCACGATGAGCACCGCGTCCGAGGAGGCCCGCGCAACGTTCTCCACGACCTCTCGGACGATCTTGGAGTTGGTCTCGATCAGATCCATCCGGCTCATCCCGGGCTTGCGCGGGAGGCCGGCGGTGATGATGACGATGTCAGAACTCTCGGTCGGGCCGTACTCACCGCCGCCGACGCCGATCACCTCGGTCTGGAAGCCCTCGATGGACCGCGACTGGTTGATGTCCAGAGCGAGCCCCTCGGGCTTGCCCTCGATGATGTCGGTGAGCACGACAGTTTCGAACATGTCGTACTCGGCCAGCCGCTGGGCCGTCGTCGAGCCATAGTAACCGGCACCCACGACGGTCACTTTGCCTTTGTTCACCGGCATAACGACGAGCTCCCTCGAATCGCTGGGCAATCAGCGGAGGCTATCTGAACGTCAGGGATTGGTGACGTCCGGGCGCAGGTCCGGCGGTTGTTCGCCCCGGAGTACGGCCAGGGCGACGCCGGCCTGTGCGGCCCGGACGAGCACGTGGTCGGTGCTGAAACCGGACATCGACGTGAACGGGATCCGGGCCCCGGCCAGGCGGGTCGCCACATCGGCGAGGAAGCCCACCATCTCCCATGGCAGCGGGCCGGCGAACGTGATCCGCCGCCAGCCGGCCTCGATCGCCTCGGGCGCGTCAAGGTCGTCGAACACCTCGTCGGGCGCGACCACGGTCACCTCGTCGTGGTCGACCACCAGCGCCAGATAACCCGGCGCGGAGGCCGGCGGCATCCATCCGGCCGGATAGCGAGCGACCGACAGAGCGGTCAGGTCGAGCTCGGGTCGGAGGTCGGTGAGCCCGCGCTGCCCCCCGGGCGGCTGCGCATTTTCGGCCATACCGGATGAGTCTAGAGCGATCCGGCGGCGCGCTCGGCGGCTTCGACGACGTTAGTGAGCAGCATCGCCCGCGTCATCGGGCCGACTCCACCTGGCATGGGTGCGAGGCGGCCAACAACCTCGCGTACGGCGGGGTCGACGTCGCCGACGAGCTTGCCCTCTGGCGTACGGGTGATCCCGACGTCGAGCACGGCCGCCCCGGGCCGCACATCGACGGCGCTCACCAGGCCGGCCTTGCCGGCGGCCGCGACGATGATGTCGGCCCGGCGCAGGTGGCCGGGCAGGTCGCGGGTGCCGGTGTGGCACAGCGTCACCGTGGCGTTCTCCGTGCGGCGGGTGAGAAGCAGGCCCAGCGGCCGGCCCACGGTCACGCCGCGGCCGACGATGACCACGTGCGCTCCGGTCAGCACCACGTCATAGCGGCGCAGCAACTCGACGATGGCCCGCGCCGTGCACGGCAACGGTCCGGTGATTCCGAGCACCAGCCGGCCCAGGTTGGTCGGGTGCAGGCCGTCGGCATCCTTGTCGGGATCGATCGCCTCGAGGACCCGGTTGGCGTCCAATCCCGATGGCAGCGGCAGTTGCACGATGTAGCCGGTGCAGGCGGGATCGGTGTTCAGCTCGGCCACGACGGCGTCCACGTCGGCCTGGCTGGCATCGGCCGGCAGCTCGCGCTGGATGCTCGCGATGCCGACCTGGGCACAGTCCCGATGCTTGCCGGCCACGTACGCACGGCTGCCCGGGTCGTCGCCGACCAGCACGGTGCCTAGACCGGGTGTCACGCCTGCCTCGAGCAGGTGCGCCACCCGGACCCGCAACTCGACGCGAATCGTCGCCGCCGTGGCCTTGCCGTCGAGGATCACCGCCGTCACGGATGGCAGTCTGCCATCACCACCTCGCCACTCCCCTCGCCGCAACTCGGGGGCGGGGTGCGGCTAGTGGAAGAAGTGCCGGGTGCCGGTGAGATAGAGAGGTATGCCAGCCGCCTCCGCCGCGGCGATGACCTCCTCGTCACGCACCGACCCGCCTGGCTGTACGACCGCGACGACACCCGCGTCGAGCAACACCCGCAGCCCGTCGGCGAACGGGAAGAACGCATCGGATGCGGCAACCGCGCCGCGTGCCCGGTTACCCGCTCGCTCGACCGCAAGCCGCGCGGCATCGACCCGGTTGACCTGTCCCATGCCAACGCCGACGGTTGCCTCATCAGTAGCCAGCAGGATCGCGTTGGACTTCACAGCGCGTACGGCCCGCCAGGCGAAGGCCAGATCACGCAACCCGTGCTCGGCAACGGGCTGCCCGGCCGCGAGGGTCCACCTGGCCGGATCGTCGCCCGGTGCGTCGATGGCGTCCACCGTCTGCGCCAGCGCGCCGCCGCTGATATCACGGATCTCGACACCGCCCGCTGTCCGGGGGGGACAGCCGAGCAGGCGCACATTCTTCTTGCGGGTCAAGATATCTAGCGCCCCGTCGTCGTACCCGGGTGCGACGACGACCTCGGTGAACACGTCGGCGACCTGCTCGGCCATGGCGACGGAGATGGGCTGGTTCGCGGCGATGACGCCGCCGAAGGCAGACATCGGGTCGCAAGCGTGTGCCTTGCGGTGGGCCTCGGCGATGTCGGTGCCGACGGCGATCCCGCACGGATTGCTGTGCTTGATGATCGCGACACAGGGGCCGGCGAAGTCGTAGGCGGCCCGATGAGCGGCATCGGCGTCGACGTAGTTGTTGTACGACATCTCCTTGCCGTGCAGTTGCTCGGCCTGCGCGATCCCCGGCCGCGCGTCGGGCTCGACGTACAGCGCCGCGCGCTGGTGCGGATTCTCGCCGTAGCGAAGGATATCGGCCCGCTCGAACGCCCAGCCCGCATACGCCGGCCAATAGTCCTCGCCACCCCGCGCCAGGCTCGTGGCGAACCAGTTCGCGACCGCCGAGTCGTACGACGCGGTGTGCGCGAATGCCTGCGCCGCCAGCCGCCGCCGGTCGGCCGCGTCGAAACCACCGGCTCGCACCGTCGCGACCACGTCGGCGTACGACGAGGGGTCGACGACCACCGCGACACTGCCGTGATTCTTGGCCGCCGCCCGGACCATCGACGGCCCGCCGATATCGATCTGTTCGATGACCTCGGCCTCACCCGCCCCACTCCGCACCGTGTCGCCGAACGGATAGAGGTTGGCGATCACCAGCTCGAAGGCGGCCACCCCCAGCTCGGCGAGTTGCCGCACGTGCTCGGGGTTTCCCTGATCGGCCAGGAGCCCAGCGTGCACATGTGGATGCAGCGTCTTGACCCGCCCGTCAAGCACCTCGGGGAACCCGGTCACCTCGCTCACCGGCGTCACCGGCACTCCCGCCTCGGTGATCACCCGCGCGGTCGACCCCGTGGAGACGATCTCCACGCCGCAGCGATGCAGCCCACCCGCCAACTCTGCCAGCCCGGCCTTGTCGTAGACGCTGATCAGCGCTCTTCGTACCTCGATGCGCGCCATCCGAACACGACCTCCCTTCCTCGGACCGAGTAGCCCGTGCGGACCATCCGCTCCACCGTTTTGACGAGCAGCGAACCCTCTACGGCCTTGATGCGATCGTGCAGGACGCTCTCCGTGTCGCCGGGCAGCACCGGGACGCCGGCCTGAGCGATCACCGGTCCGGTGTCGACACCCGCGTCGACCAAGTGGATGGTGACCCCGGTCAGCTTGACGCCGTACGCGAGCGTGTCGCGTACCGGGTGGGCGCCTGGGAAGGAAGGCAGCAGGGCTGGATGGGTGTTAACCACCCGATGGGGGAAGCGCGCGAGGAACTCCGGCCCGACGATCCTCATGAAGCCGGCCAGGACCACGAGATCGGGCTGATGCGCCGCCACCGCGTCAGCCAGCGCGTGGTCCCAGGCGGGCCGATCCGCAAAGTCCCGGACCCGGACGACGAAGGTCGGCAGCCGGGCGTCCGCCGCCACATCCAGCGCGGGAATCCCTCTGCGGTCAGCGCCAATCGCGACGACCGCCGCGGCGTACGCGGGGTCGGTGCCGGCGTGGAGCAGCGCCTGCAGGTTGCTGCCGGTGCCCGAAACAAGCACGACGAGGCGGGCGGTCAGGGTGTCCTCCGGGGGTGCGTCTCCGTGGGAGCGTCCCGCCACCTTAGCGAGCCCAGCTGAGCGCCGTTTCTTGACGGATTGTGTACAAGTCGCAACGATGCCCCAGACCGGACAGGGAGGAAGCCCCACCGGCCGAGACCCTGCCACCCCCTAACTGGAGGACACATGACCACCCCGCCCAACGCACCACCCCCAGCCGGCGGCTATGGCGGCCCGCCGGCCGGCGGATCTTCGAGTAATACACCGACCATCTTGGGCATCATCGGGATCGTGTGCTGGTTCTGCTGCTCCCCCGCCGCCATCGCGCTGGGCCTGTTCGGCCAGTCGAAGGCCAGGGCGACCGGGCAGAGCGACACGCTGCCGAAGATCGCCTGGATCGGTGGCGTCGTCTTCCTGGTCATCGGCATTATCTTCGCGATCATCAACGCCACATCCGGCAGCTAGATCGCGTGGCTGCTCGCCCCTCCTAACTGGCGGCGGGGTTGTCCGTACGGTTGACCCCGCCGCCAGCACTGGCTCCGGCCATGGCTCCACCATGGCTGGTGGCTTGACTGTGGACTCGGCTGTCGCGACGATGCCTCAGACCGACTCGTCACATCCACGTGCCAAGGAGCCACATGACCACACCACCGAACCCACCGGATGACCAGGGCGGCTGGCCCGGCGGCGGATACAACCCGCCCCCGTCCGGCGGTGGATATGGAGATCAGCCACCTGGCGGTGGCTACGGCTCGACACCTCCTCCCGGTGGTGGCTACGGTCCGCCTCCCGGTGGTGGATACGGTCCCCCGCCGCCAGGTGGCGGCTACGGTGCCCCGCCGCCCGGTGGTGGCTACGGAGCACCCCCTCCCGGACATGGCCAGCCGTCGAACAACACGCCGACCGTCCTGGGCATCATCGGGATCGTGTGCTGGTTCTGCTGCTCCCCCGCGGCGATCGTGCTAGGTCTGATCGGCCAGTCAAAGGCCAAGCAATCCGGACAAAGCCCCACGCTGTCGATGATCGCCTGGATCGGCGGAGTCGTCTTCCTGCTCCTCGGCATCATCCTCACGATCATCAACATTTCGACCACCAGCGCGAATTCGCCTTACTAGCCGGCTTCGCGGGTCGCAGCAGCGGCTTGCACACCCCCCGCCCGCGGAGCAGGCTTCAGGTCATGGCAGGAAACTGGTCGGTGTTGTGACCCCCGTTGCGCAGCGAGCGATGGGTCGCATCCCGTTATGGGCCGCACCGGCCGCGACGGCCGCCGTTGCCTTGGCCGCCTGCACGATTGCCGGAATCGCCGACCCGACCCGACCCGGCAGCGGGCTGCCCGCCTGCCCGTTCAAGTCCGTGACCGGCTGGGGCTGCCCCGGGTGTGGTTCGACCCGGATGCTGCACCAGCTGGTCCACGGCGACATCCTCTCCGCCGCCCGGTACAACATCGTGGCTCTGCTCATGGTGCCGGTCCTGGTGTGGATGTGGCTCGTCTGGACCCAGCGGCGGCTGGGATACCGAGGTCTGCCGACCTGGCGCCCCACGGCGCGCATCGGCTGGATCGGCTTGGCCCTCTGGCTCATCTTCTCGGTCCTGCGCAACCTGCCGTGGGAGCCGTTCACCGCGCTGAAGGTCTAAGAGACTCCTGAGCGTCTCGTCAGCCGGGGCGGCAAGCGGCCCGCCACGCCGCCACCACGGCGACGGGCGCGACCTCGATGGCGAGTACGGCCGCAACCCGCCAGGCCGACGGGCCCACCGCGGCCAGCCGTCCGCTGCCAGCGGCTCCGGCAGACAGCAGGCAGAGCAACCCGAGCAGTGCGCCAGCGGCGGGACCCGTCGCGGCAGCGGTCGGTAGCAGCCACCGCAGCGGGGCTCCGCAATGGTGCCTACCGATCACCGTGCCGGCGAGCGCTCCGGCCACTATCGGCACGGCGATCAGCGCCGCCAGCCAGGGACTCACCGGGCCGCCGGGCAGCGCGGCCAGCAGGGGCAGCGCGGGCACCGGTCCCAGCCGGGCCTCGAATGGGCTAACGACGGTGCCCGCGCCGACGGAGAATCCCGACCCGGTGACGAACGCTGCCGCATAGACGATGGCATTCGGCAGGTAGGCCAGTGACAGCAAGAGCAGCGCAACGGCGCCGACGGCGCCGACACCCAGACCATTCAGCACCCGGCCTGCCTCACCCGCACTGAGAGCCAGCGCACCGCCGGCCAGCACAGCACCTCCCGCCAGGACCACCGTCACCGCGACGGCGCCGCCGCGCATCGCTACCCGTACCGAATCGGGAAGCAGCGCCCACACCTGTGGCCAGAGGCCGGCCCCTCGGACGACCCCGATGCCGCCGCACACCACGGCCAGCCCCACCGCCGCCACGAATGCCCGCAACGGGGATGCCTGGACCTGCGGAGTGGCCGCCGCACCCGCCACCACAACCGCGAGCACCCCGTAGGCCACAGCCAGCGCGCAGATAGGACCCAGCACGCCGCTTGGACTGGACGCACCGATGGTCCGCGCCAGGGACGTGCCGGCCCGGACCAGCAGGTACGCAGGAAGCACGGTGAGACCGAGCGGAACCAGCGCAAACGGCGTACCAGAGACCCGCAGCGAGGAGCCGTTAGCGAGCAGCCAGACGTCGGCAGCGATCCGCAGCGCCGCACTCGCATCAGCCCCGGAGTCGCGCTCGACCGTCCAGGCCAGGAGCACGACAACTGTGATCGCGATCAATCCGACGCCGGCCGCCCATATCGCCGCATAGAGGGCCGCCAGCACCACAGAGCCGGGCCGCTGATCCGCCGGACTCCCGGCAGGTTCGCTGCGACCGCGCTGGTCAGAGGCAAGCAGATCGATCACGCCGTCCACTGTGACATTTCCACAGCCTCAAAACTGGCCAGCCACGCCGACCTGAGAGGTCGCTAATCTTCTCGACGTCCGAGAGCCCGATTTCGAGGAGCGCAATGACCAAGCCCACCGGCCCGGACGATCCGCCGCGCGTCAGCAACAACCTGATATGGGCGATCCTGGCGACGCTTTTCTGCTGTTGGCCGCTGGGACTCGTCGCGATCGTGAAGGCTGCCCAGGTCGACGGCCTGTTGGCTCGCGGTGACTATTTCGGCGCCCAGCTGGCCGCCGTCAGCGCTAAGAAATGGATCTTCCGGAGTGCGGCCATCATGATCGTCATCTATGGGCTGGTCGGCGCGGTATGGCTCGTCGGCCAAACCGCGGGCGGCAGTTACTGACCCTCAGCGGGCGACCTCGCGCATGAGCGCAGCGGTCTCGCTGGGGGTCTTGCCGACGCGCACCCCAGCCTTTTCCAACGCCTCTTTCTTCGCCTGAGCCGTACCCGACGAGCCGGACACGATCGCTCCGGCGTGACCCATCGTCTTGCCCTCCGGTGCGGTAAAGCCGGCGATATAGGCCACCACTGGCTTGGTGACGTGCGCGCTGATGTATTCGGCCGCGCGCTCCTCGGCGTCACCGCCGATCTCACCGATCATCACGACGGCGTCGGTCTCGGGATCGGCCTCGAAAGCGGCCAGGCAGTCGATGTGTGTGGTGCCGATGACCGGATCGCCGCCGATCCCGACGCAGGTCGAGAAACCGATGTCGCGCAGTTCGTACATCATCTGGTACGTGAGCGTGCCGGACTTGCTGACCAGCCCGACCCGGCCCGCCCGGGTAATGTCCGCGGGGATGATGCCGGCGTTTGACTTGCCGGGGCTGATAACGCCGGGACAGTTGGGACCGACGATCCGGGTCGTGCCGCCCTTGCTCGCCGCGTAGGCCCAGAAGTACGTCGAGTCGTGCACCGGGATGCCTTCGGTGATGACGACGCACAGCCCGATGCCGGCGTCGACGGCCTCGATCACCGCGGCCTTGGCGAACTTCGGTGGGACGAACACCACCGACACGTCGGCCTCGGTCAGCGCTATCGCCCGCTCGACCTTGGAGAAGACCGGGACCACTGTGCCGTTGAAGTTGATCTGCTGGCCGCTCTTGCCGGGGGTGACACCGCCGACGATGGTCGTGCCGGCCAGCAGCATCCGGTTGGTGTGCTTGCGGCCCTCGGACCCGGTCATGCCCTGCACGATGACTCGGCTGCGCTCGGTGAGGAAGACGGCCATGGGTCAGCTCTCCTTGTGGACGGGCACAGGGGCAGACGCAGCGGCGGGCGCTCCGGTGGGCACAGTGGCGGCGAGCTCGGCGGCTCGATGGGCGGCGCCGTCCATCGTGTCGACCCGCTCGACGAGTGGATGCGCCGCAGTGTCGAGGATCTCCCGGCCAGCCACCGCGTTGTTGCCGTCGAGCCGGACGACCAGTGGCTTGTCGATGACATCGCCACGGGTCTCGAGCAGTCGCAGCGCTTGCACGATGCCGTTGGCCACCTCGTCACACGCGGTGATCCCGCCGAAGACGTTGACGAACACCGACCGGACCGACGGGTCACCCAGGATGATGTCGAGGCCGTCGGCCATGACCTGCGCCGACGCGCCGCCGCCGATATCGAGGAAGTTGGCCGGCTTCACGCCGTACTCCACGCCTGCGTACGCCACGACGTCCAAAGTGGACATCACCAGGCCGGCACCGTTGCCGATGATGCCGACCTCGCCGTCGAGCTTGACGTAGTTGAGGTGCTTGGCCTTGGCCTTTGCCTCGAGCGGGTCGTCGGCGTGCGAGTCGGCAAGCCCGGCATGCTCCGGGTGCCGGAATCCGGCGTTGTCATCGATCGTCACCTTGCCGTCGAGCGCCAGCACAGTGCCATCGGGTGTCTTCACCAGCGGGTTGACCTCGACCAGGGTCGCGTCCTCACCGGTGAACACATCCCACAGGCTCACGATCACGTCGGCGGCTTGATCGAGGATCTCCTCGGGGAAGCCGCCGGCGACGGCGATCTCGCGGGCGGCGGTGGTGTCGATCCCAGCCAGGGCGTCAACCGGCACCTGGGCCAGCGCCTCGGGAGTCTCGGCCGCCACCTGCTCGATCTCCACGCCGCCCTCGCGGGATGCCATCGCCAGGAAGGTCCGGTTGCCGCGGTCGAGCAGGAAGGAGAAGTAGTACTCCTCAGCGATGTCGCTCGCCGCGCTGATGAGCACGCGGTGCACGGTGTGGCCCTTGATGTCCATGCCGAGGATGGCGGTGGCATGCTCGGCCGCCTCATCGGGGGTCGATGCCAGTTTCACGCCACCGGCCTTGCCCCGGCCACCGGTCTTGACCTGCGCCTTGACGACCACCGGGCCGCCGATCCGCTCTGCGATTGATCGCGCCGCTGGTGGCGTCTCGGCGACCTCGCCGGCAAGCACTGGCACGCCGTGGGCGGCGAAGATATCCCTCGCTTGGTACTCGAACAGATCCACAGCTCAGGTCCTCAACATTGGGGGCACGGCTCGTCTGCGAACTCTAGCCAGCACTTCGGACCACTCGTTGCCCCGGGCGTATCCCAGCGGCGACTGCGCTGCGCTGACTTCAGGCTTTGGTCGGGTCGTCGACGCGGCCGACGATCAGCGGGGTCGCCGTCTCCACGTCGTGGATGACGAACATGAACGGCCGGTCGACGCTGACGCGCAGCGGCGGCGGCGGCGACGAGGTGAGGCCCATCGTCACAGCTGTGGCGGCCGCGGCCTCGGTGCCCTCCTCGTCCACGGCGATGAAGGCTTCGTGCAGCACGGCCTTGATAGCGACTTCTTCCTCCGCTGTCATGCCGGCGAAGTCAGCCTGGTGGGTGAACGCTGTGGGCATCCCAAGAGCAGCCAGCTGCTCGCCGAGACCGGCGCGAGTGCGGAAGCTCCAGCGCGGCAGGGACAGCGCGACGGCGCCTGGGCGCAATTCGGCCAGCAGCCGGCTCAGCCACGCACCGTCGAGGCCGCGCTGCACGTCCGCAAGCTGGCCTTGCTCCGGTACGACGACGGCCATGGCAAGTTGCGATCCCGCATAGCGCAGGTCGACCGCCTGCCAGCCCGGCCCGCTCGCGTGACGGCCGGATTTCACGACATGGCTCATCATCGGCACCGAGACGTGCGAACCATCTACCCGCGTGAAGGCGGCCCGCTGCGTCTGCCCGCTGCTGAAGGGCTCCTCCCATGGAGCCTTCAGATAGATGGCGTTCACGACCAGCAGCCGGGTCAGCCTGTCCAGGGCTCCAGCGGGCACGAGATCGGGAATCTTGCCAGCGGTCTGTTCGCTGGTCCACGCATTGATCGCCTGCCGCGCCCCGTCGGCGTCGGCCGCATAGTCGATCAGCCGCACTCCGGTGCCGTACTCGCTGGCAAGGCGGTCGAGAAACGCTTGTTCCCAGGTAGTGCCCTGCTGCCCCCACAGGGAATTGGCTGCGGCAAGGGACACCTTGGCCGTCGAGCCGTCAGCGCGCTGGCGGACCCCTGCCCGGCTGTCAAGATGTTGCGTCAGCGCGTTGAGGCCGCTGTTCAGCTCGGCCAGCGTCAGCGCGTGCATGACCCGGTCCATTTCGGTGGCGGTCGTGCCCCGCGCGCCATTGCGGGTCATCGCCAGCGCAACAGCGACGGAGTACGGAGAGCAGACGAGGTTGCCAGGCCGTTGCGCGAGCTGCCGGTAGAGATCAGCGCTGAAGCCGTGCAGGGCCCGCACCACTGCCGGCACCGCCGTGCCGTCGGCATCCGTTCGGACCACCCGGGAGGTGGCCAGTCCCGCGGTTCCCACGACGGCTCCCTAGGTCATGTGGCCGATGTCGGGTCGTTGCTCAAGCTCTGGCGGCGCCGGCGTGCTCGTTGACCCAGTCGACAATCGACGTGGTCGTGGCTCCCGGCGTAAAGACCTTGGCCACACCTATCCGAGTCAGCTCTGGGATGTCGTCCTCCGGGATGATTCCGCCCCCGAAGACCACCACGTCGGTGGCCCCCCGGTCCTTGAGCAAGTCGAGGACCCGGGCGAACAACGTCATGTGCGCTCCCGACAGCACTGACAGCCCCACGCAGTCGGCATCTTCTTGGATGACCGTTTCGACTATCTGCTCGGGCGTCTGGTGCAGGCCGGTGTAGATGACTTCCATGCCGGCGTCCCGTAGCGCGCGGGCGACCACCTTGGCCCCACGGTCATGGCCATCGAGGCCGGGTTTGGCGACCACGACGCGGATGCGCGAACTCATGACGACCTCCGAAGCCGGTGTAGGAGCGAAGGGTAACTTGCCCGACTGTTACGCAGAGCGACTGAGAACTACTTTTAGCTATCGGTATCAAACCCGAACAACCCTGGCACTTGTCCCTGACGGCGCCAACCATTACGGTTCGATCTCATGCCGGGGTTTCGTGCCCTGGCGCTTCTTGTGCACGCGTGCCGCCGACGGAAGGTTGTGTGTGCCGTCCCACCGCCAGGCTAGTGGTCGCCGTCCGACCAGCGGTCGCCACCGTCGGCCCGACGCTGCGGCGGCGCAACCGAGTGCACCGCAGCACGGCAGGCACCGCAACGCGCCCCCGCCGAAGAGTCGCTACGCGGCCGTGGCGACCACCGCGGTTCTCGGAGCAGGGATCGTCGCTCTCGCAACTGCCGCCTCGCTACAGCCGCAAGGCCGGTCGACGCCCGCCGCGGCGACGAACGTGGACTCTCCGGTAGCGGGTATCGGCTTGGGCGACGGCGTACCGCCCGTCCACGGCACCGCTGCTCGCTTCGATCCACGGGTCGGATTTGTCGCCCCCCGCCCCCCCCGCCCGCCCCGCGCCACCCGGGCCCGGACACCGCAGCCCGTCAGCCTGCTGCCGGTCGGAACCAGTCGCATGACCAGCTGCTTCTGCATGCGCTGGGGCGTACACCACGATGGCATTGACCTTGCCGCTCCCATGCTCACCCCGATCTACGCCGCACAAGCCGGAGTGGTCAAGGAAGCCGGTGCTGACCCAGGCTTCGGGAACAAGGTCGTCATCACTCACGACACCAAGACGGACACTTTGTACGGTCACATGGAGAAGATCCTCGTACGTGAGGGCGAGCGTATCCGCGCCGGCCAACTCATCGCGCTGATCGGCAACCGGGGCCAGTCCACTGGCCCACACCTGCACTTCGAGGTCCACCTTCTCGGCACACCGGTCGATCCGGTCCCGTGGTTGGAGCGCCGCGGCGTCAAGTTCTAATGCCACCATCTCGCCCCGCGCCTCACTCCACTCGCCCAACCTTCATCTCGCATCCCACTTCACCGTGATCCAGGGAAGCGCGCATACCGGATCAGGTACGTAGGATTCCCTGGATCACCGGGGGGCT
>Ga0136617_10003529_pt1 | contig 13984 bp, 19 predicted proteins | sample AntDrymUQ3222106_2_FD_129672 | JGI IMG/M metagenome (GOLD analysis project Ga0136617, IMG submission 129672) | Polar desert sand microbial communities from Dry Valleys, Antarctica - metaG UQ322 (21.06) | ecosystem: Environmental > Terrestrial > Soil > Desert | place: Antarctica: Dry Valley... | reverse complement strand
TGCAGAGCGTCACCGGCAGGGTCGCGGCGAGCGGGATCTTGCCGGACGAGGTCTTGATGAAGTCGGCGCCGGCGGCCATCGCGAGGAGCGAAGCGCGGCGGACGTTGTCGTAGGTGCCGAGCTCGCCCGTCTCCAGGATCACCTTGAGGTGGATCTCGCCACAGGCCTCCTTCACCTTGACGATCTCGTCGTAGACCTTGGCATAGCGGCCGGAGAGGAACGCGCCGCGGTCGATTACCATGTCGACCTCGTCAGCGCCCCACTCGATCACCTGCCGCACCTCGGCGAGCTTGATCTCGAGCGGCGACTGGCCCGAGGGAAAAGCGGTCGCCACCGAGGCGACGCGGACGCTCGTCCCGCGCAGGCGGGCGACGGCGGTCGGAACGAGGTTCGGGTAGACGCAGACCGCGGCGACTGACGGGATCGAGCTGTCGACCGGATCCGGTCGCACGGCCTTCGAGCAGAGGGCGGCGACCTTCCCGGGGGTGTCGGCGCCCTCGAGCGTGGTCAGATCCATCATCCGGACCGCCAGCTCGAAGGCCCGCAGCTTCGACTCCTTCTTGATCGAGCGCTTGGCGAGCGTCGCCGCGCGCTCCTCGAGCGCGACCGCGTCGATCGACCCGATCCGGGGTAGCCGGGGCTCGAGTGGAAGCTCGAATCCGCGCGGTAGAGCGGGCGCCTGGGCCATCCCTCCAGTGTAGGCGCTGACGCCGGCCGGCCGTTTCAGCCGAGCGGAGAGTCGCCACCTGGCTCGAAGGGCCACGTCTCCCGCGGCCACGTCCAAGGGGCTGGCCCTAGTCCTGTCCGGAACGGACAGGACTAGGAGTAGCGTCCGGCTCGCCTGGGCACGATCTCCGGCGATGAAGTGGCGCAGAGGTACGGGCAAGGGCCAGGTCGAGGACTACCGTGGTGGCGGCGGTGGTCGCGCCGGCGGGATCCCGATCGGGAAGGCCGGCGGCGGGCTCGGCCTGATCGTCACGCTCCTCATCCTCTTTCTCTCGGGCGGCCTTCCCGGTGGCGGCGGAGGCAGCAGCGGCTTTCCGATCGACCTCCCCGCAGCGCCGGCCGGGCCAGGCGCCAGCGGGGGCGGTGGCGGTGGCGAGCCGCCCGCAAGCGACGACGAAGCGCAGTTCGTCCAGTTCGTCGTCGCCGACGTGCAGGCCACGTGGAAGCGGATCTTCGCCGAGGCGAACCAGACGTACGAGCCGACGACGCTGCGCCTCTTTACGAGCGGGATCCAGACCGGCTGCGGCGGGGCCTCCTCCGAGGTCGGCCCGTTCTACTGCCCGGCCGACAAGCACGTCTACATCGACCTCGGCTTCTTCCGCGAGCTCCAGAGCCGCTTCGGCGCGCGGGGCGACTTCGCCCAGGCCTACGTGATTGCGCACGAGTTCGGCCACCACGTCCAGAACGTGCTCGGCGTCAGCGCCGACGTCCGTCAGCAGCAACAGGAAGACCCGGACGGCGCGAACGAGCTCTCGATCAAGCTCGAGCTCCAAGCCGATTGCCTCGCAGGCGTCTGGGGTCACTCCGCGCAGCAGGAGGGGCTGCTTCAACCTGGCGACGTCGAGGAAGGCCTAAATGCGGCGGCCGCCGTCGGCGACGACCGAATCCAGCAGAAGTCGGGCCGAGGCGTCAACCCGGAGAGCTGGACGCACGGCTCCTCCGAGCAGCGGATGGCCTGGTTCCAGAAGGGCTTCGAGAAGGGCGACCCCTCCGCCTGCGACACCTTCAAGGGCGACATCTAGCGGGACTTGCGCCGCCGCGGAGGCGCGGAGATGATGCGGCCGTGCCCGACGAGAGGAGCGGCTGCGGGTGCGAGTCCGAGGTGATCCTCGACGTCGTCTTCCACCGCGGACTGCTCTTCCTCGCGGTTGCGAACATCGGCGACCGGCCGGCGCTCGAGGTTCGAATCCGCTTCAAGCGCGCTTTCACCGGGCTCGGCGGGACGCGCAAGCTGCACCGCCTCGCGCTCTTCGAGCGGCTCGAGTTCCTCGCCCCGCGCAAATCGATCGAGGTCTTTCTCGACCGCAGCGCCTCCTACTTCGCGCGGGACGAGCCGACCTTGCTCGAAGCCGCGATCGCCTGGCGAACCACCGCCGGCGAGGAGCGCAAGAGCAACGTGACCCACGACCTCGAGATCTACCGCGATCTCGCCTACATCGACAGGGAGGTTCCCACCCGTGCCGACCCAGCGTGACAATCCGTATGCGAACTTCAACTTCGTCGTCGAGATCGACGGCGTCGAGGTGGGAGCCTTCAGCGAGGTCGACCTCCCCGAGGCGACGATCGAGGCGATCGAATATCGGGACGGCAGCGATCTGAGCTCAGGCGTCCGCAAGCTGCCCGGCCGCGTCAGCTACGCGAACGTCGTCCTCAAGCGGGGGCTCAGCGGCCGCACCGATCTCTGGGAGTGGTTCAAGGCAACGCGGGACGGCACGCTCCAGCGGCGCAACGTGGCGATCGTGCTCCTCGACGAGGCGCGCAAGCCCGTCCAGCGCTGGCTGCTCCGGGATGCCTGGCCGGCGCGTTTCTCCTTCAGCCGGCTGGACGGACGCGGCAACGAAGTGGTGATCGAAACGCTCGAGCTCGCCTACGAGGGGTTCGAGACCGAATAGTCCGACGGGACGGGCGGCGAGCGCGGCGGCGAGTAGTCGCGGTCGCCGACCTCGATCGCGCGCGCGATCAGACGCACGGCGCGCTTGCTGTCGCGGGTCCCGCGCACGCGCCAGGCGAGCTCACCTCGCGTGCTTCGAGCCTCGACGAGCCACGGACGTCCGAAGACAACTCTCGTGACGAGGCCGACAAGTGCCACGAGGACTGCAGCGACCCCCACGAAGAGCGGGATCCCTCCGAGCAGAAGGAAGAGGAGGACTCCGAGGAGGATGAGGGAAAAGGCCGACTCCGAAGTCGTCGTGCCAGGACCGGAAAGTCGAGACCCTCCGTGGTCGGGCGCCATCCTCGCCGTCGCCAGCGTGGAAGCTCGAACCAGCGGGCGACCCACCGTCCACGCAACTCCATCGGGGTCGACGACGTCCACTCAGAGCCCCAGCCGGTCGAGCTGGGCGTCCTCGCGGCGCCAGCGCGGGCGCACCTTGACCACGAGCTCGAGGAAGATCTTCTTTCCGAGCAGCCGCTCGATCTCCGGCCGGGCGCGCACGCCGATCTCGCGGATCACCGCGCCCTTCTTGCCGACGAGGATCTGCTTCTGCGAGTCCGTCTCGACGAGGACGAACGCGCGCAGCAGCTTCTGATCGAGCTCGTCCAGCTCGACCGAGATCGAGTGCGGCACCTCGTCACGCGTGAGCTGCAGCGCCTTCTCGCGAATCAGCTCGACGATCCGCTCGGTATCGGTCTGATCGGTCGCCGACTCGCGCTCGAAGAACGGCTGCCCCTCGGGCAGCAGGTGCAGCAGATCGCCGCGCAGCTCGTCGACCCCGTCCTTCGTGACCGCGCTCACCGGATGGAGCGCGTGGAAGTCGCCGAGCGCCGCCGCGGCCTTCATCCCGGTGACGATGTGGCTCGGCTTCAGGTTGTCGACCTTGTTCAACGCGATGATCACCGGGACCCCGAGCGCGTAGACCCGCCGCGCGATGAAGCGGTCGCCGCCGCCGATCCGGTCGCGCGCGGACAGGACGAAAAGGACGATGTCGATGTCCTCGAAGGACGTGTCCACCGTCGTCTGCATCCGCTCCGTCAGCTTGTCCATCGGCTTCTGGAAGCCGGGCAGGTCGACGAGCACGAGCTGGTAGTCCTCGCCGTTCGCGACCCCGTAGATCCGTCGCCGCGTCGTGTTCGGGACGCGCGAGGTGATCGCGATCTTCTCGCCGACGAGCGCGTTCACGAGCGTCGACTTGCCCACGTTCGGGCGGCCGGCAACGGCGACGAAGCCCGATTTCACTGATGCGCCGCGAGGATCTCGACCTCGTACTTTGCGATCTTCGCATCGCTCGTCAAGAGCGCCATCCGCTCGAGCCGACTCTGGGCGATCAGCAGGCGATCGAAGGGATCGCGATGATGAAACGGAAGCATCGCCGACTCGACAGCGTGCGCGATGCTGATCGGCAACTCGATGAAATCATTCTCCTCGAGCCAACCTTCAATCTCGCCCTCAGCATCGAGCCGACCTTCCACACGCTTCACCGCAACCTCCCATGCCGATGCCGCGCTCACGAAGATCGTGTTCTCCGGAGCGACAATCGCCGCACGCGCTTGCTCCCCCAGTTTCTCGCTCGTTCCGAGCCACCAGAGCAGCGCGGAGGTGTCCAGCAGCAGCCTCACTCGGCGCCGAAGGCCCCGGCGAATCCTTCAGGTAGCTCGTCGAAGTCGGGGGAGATCCAGATCTTGCCCTTCATCGAGCCGGGCACACGCGGCTTCTTTGGCACCGAGTACGCGACAATCTTCGCGACCGGCTCGCCCCCTCGCGAGACGATCACCTCTTCCCCGGCCTCCGCCTGCTTGACGAGCTTGGAGAAGTTCGTCTTCGCCTCGTGCATCCCGACGATGATCATAGCGTCAGATTAGCTAGACTTAGTCTAGTCCGCAAGCTCGAAAGACTCGGGCAGTAGCTCGGCGGGCGTCATCGTCACCACCTCGCCGCGATTTCGGAAGGTCACCCGCTCGAATCCCATCTCGGCGAGCCATTGGCGGCAACCGCCGCAGGGCGAGGCGTTGATCGCGATCGCCTCGAAGTGGCCGGGACGGTAGCCCTGGGTGATCGCGGTCGAGATCGCGTTCTTTTCGGCGCAGACGCCGAGTGGATAGGCGCCGCTCTCGACGTTCACTCCCTCGATCACCTTGCCGTCGCGCGCCAGCACGGCGACGCCGACCTGGAAGCTCGAGTAGGGCGCGTAGGCCCTCTTGGCGATCGCGTCGGCGCGGGCGAGGAGTTCGACGTCCGTCACGGCGTCAGCTGGAAGACGGCGAGCGAGACAAGCGCGCCGAGAACTCCGCCATAGAGCACCTCGACCGAGGAGTGGATCCCGGATTCGATGCGCGTCTGGGCGACGAGCAGCGCCATCAGGAAGGTCAGCGAGGAGATCGCGAAGCGGTGCTGGGTATCGTCCAGGATCAGGGTCGCGGCCATCCAGCCGGCGAACGCGACGGCGGCGTGGCCCGAGGGGAGGCCGCCTCGTAGCGGTGTCCCGCGCCCGGTCAGCGCCTTCGTCCCGATCACGAGGATCGTCGTCAGGACGAGCGCGACGAGGGTCAGCGAGGCCGGGGCGTTCGAAAGCCGGTCGAGCAGGCGCGAGCTGCGGTCGGAGACCTGGCCGGAGAAGACGAGATAGCCGACGGCGACCGCGACGGCGGTCGCGATCAGGACCGAGCCGGCCGCAATGTCCTTGGCGAGCTTCGCCATCGGGTCGAACGAGGTCGTGGCGACGTCGACGGCCGCCTCGACGGCAGTGTTGATCATCTCCGCGATCAGGACGAACGCGATTGCGAGGAGGAGCGCGATCAGCTCGAGCTTGTCCACCCCGGAGAGGAGCGCCGCGATCATCACGAGGAAAGCGACGGCGAAGTGGATCCGCATGTTCCGCTGGGTGCGAAGGACGTGGATGATCCCCTGGAAGGCGTAGTTGAAGCTCTCGACGATCGAAGGCGCCCTGCGCGGCGTACTCACGTCCGGTGCTCCGCTTCCCGCGCCGCCATTTCCGCGCCGTGCTCGTGTCCGAGTAGGTGGAGGAGCCCGTGGACGAGCGGCTCGCGCCACGCCTGGCCGACGACCTGAGGGCAGAGGAAGACGTCGCCGAGCGCGCGCGGCACTCCGTCGGGCACCTCGTCGCGGCCGTCGAGCGGGAACGAGAGCACGTCGGTCGCCTCGTTGATCCCTAGGTGCTGCGACTTCAGCGCGCGGCTTTCGTCGGGCCCGACGAACGCGAGCCCGATCTCGCCGTCCTCGACGCCCTCCGCTGCGAGCACCCGCCGGGCCAGCGCGACGGCGCCGCTCTCATCCACCTCCACCCCGCTTCGATTCTCGACCTCGACCGCGATCATCGCGTGCGCTCGAGGCCAGTCTCCTCCGCGTGCTGCTTGTACGCCTCGACGATCCGCTGCACGAGCTTGTGGCGGACGACGTCCTCGTGCGTGAACTCGACGAAGCCGATCCCGTCGATCGAGCCGAGGATCTGGCGCACCTGGATCAGCCCCGAGGCCTGCTCCCGTGGGAGGTCGATCTGAGTCACGTCGCCCGTGATCACGACCTTGGAGCCGAAGCCGAGCCGCGTCAGGAACATCTGCATCTGCTCGGGGCTCGTGTTCTGGGCCTCGTCGAGAATGATGAACGAGTCGTTCAGCGTGCGGCCGCGCATGAAGGCAAGCGGCGCGACCTCGATCGTGCCGCGCTCCATGAAGGCGGTGAGCTTCTCGGGATCCATCATGTCGTAGAGGGCGTCGAAGAGTGGCCGGAGATACGGGTCGACCTTCGCGAGCATGTCGCCCGGGAGGAAGCCGAGCCGCTCGCCGGCCTCGACCGCGGGGCGCGTGAGGATGATCCGGCCGACCTGCCGCTCGGAGAGCGCCGCGACCGCGAGCGCCATCGCCAAGTAGGTCTTGCCGGTGCCCGCCGGGCCGATCCCGAAGGTCACCGTCGAGTTGCGGATCGAGTCGACGTAGCGCTTCTGGGTCAACGTCTTCGGGGCGATCTTCTTGCCGCGGTGCCGCCAGACGACGTCGTCGAAGACGTGACGGATGTCCTCGGCCTGATCGAGCGCGGACGCGACCGCCCCGACGGTGTCGGGGCCGATCTCGTGGCCGCCCTCGACGAGCTCGACCAGCTCGTCCACCACCGCGCGCGCCGCGGCGACCTGCTCGTCGCCGCCCTCGATCGTGAGCTGATTGCCGCGCAGGCGCAGGGTGCAATGGAGGCGACCGCGCAGCGCGTCGAGCACGCCGTCGCCAACGCCGGCAAGCTCGGCCGCAACCTCGTTCGGGACGGAGAGGACTTCCTGCATCCGGCTCAGTCTAGGTGAGGAATCAGGCGGTTCCGGCGCGGCCGGGGAGCATGAGCTCGCCCGACCGCGCCGGCCGGAATGCACCTACCGCGTCTGCGCGGTCGTCCGGTCGAAGCTCGCGACGAGGCGGCGGGCGGCGAGCTCGACCGCCTCCTTTGCCGTGTCAACCGCAGCGCCCATCCCGAAGAACTCGTGCGTGACGCCGTCGAACTTCTTGTGCTCGACGTCGACGCCCGCAGCAGACAGCTTCTCGGCGAAGAGCTTGCCGTCGTCGCGGAGCGGATCGACCTCCGCGTTGACGATCGTGGTCGGCGGCAGGCCCGTCAGATCCGCCTGGGAGACCGCGAAGTGCGTGTCGTTCTGGTCGGGCGCATAGTGCTTGCCGAACCAGTCCATCATCGGCTTGCTCAGCGGCTTCGTGTTCGCGTGCTCGCTGAACGACGGCTTGGTGAAGTCGCCGTCGACGATCGGATAGACGAGGAGCTGGTGCACCGGCAGCGGCATCCCCTCGTCGCGCGCATGGATCGTCACGCCGGCAGCAAGGTTGCCGCCCGCGCTCTCGCCGGCGATCGCGACACGACCGTCGCCGCCGATCTCCTCCATGTTCTCGAGCACCCACCGATACGCCTCGACGGCGTCGTCGTGAGCGGCCGGGTACGGATCCTCCGGCGCCTGCCGGTAATGAGAAGAGACGACGATGCAGTTCGCGGCGTTCGCGAGCGCCCGCGGCGAGCTGTCGTAGACGTCGAGATCGGCGATCACGAAGCCGCCGCCGTGGAAGTAGAGGAGAACAGGGAAGGGGCCGTCGCCGATCGGCGTGTAGACGCGGAGCGGGATCTTGCAGACGTGGCTCAACGCGAGCTTGCCCAGGCTTCGAGCGCTTGGCGCTGATCTCGAAGAGGCGCTGCCTGCGGCGCGATTGCCTGCAAGCGGGAGATGGCTTCTTCGACCGAGACATTCTCCCCGTCGATCAGCACCGCCGCAGCCACCGTCGCCGAACGTTCGATTCCGCCACGGCAGTGGACAGCGACGTTCCGTCCGCCCGCACGAGCCTGCGCAATCAGCTCCGTGGCGGAATCGAGTAGCTCGAGCGGATGGGTGCCCAGATCCCGCACCTGGCAATCGCGATCCTCCTCGATCCCGGTCTCGGCAAAGGCGGCTTCGACCGCGTCACGCTGGCCGTCCCAGTACTCGGAGTCCTCGCACATGTTCAGCACGAGCCCGACACCCTCCGCGGCGAGCGCATCGACGTGATCGCGCTCGAACGGCAGGTTCGTGAGCATCAGCCCTCGGCGACCCAGTGGCCGGTGAAATGCCGATGTCCTGCGGGAATGTCGATCGCCGGCGGCGAGCCCGGCTGCTGCGCCGGCCGGAGCGTCAAGCCAGCTTCTCGCGGACGAGCTGACTGACGGACGAGCCGTCGGCTCTGCCCGCGATCTGCGGCATCACGTCGGCCATCACGCGGCCGATGTCGCGCATGCTCGTGGCCCCGACCTCGGCGATCACGTCGTCGACGATCTCCTCGATCTCCTCCTCCGAGAGCGGCTCGGGCATGAACTCTTCCAGCACGTCGAGCTCGGCCTCCTCCTTGTCGGCCTGCTCGGCGCGGTCGCCGTTCCGGAACGCCTCCGCCGCCTCGATCCGCTTCTTGCGCTCCCGCTGGAGCACCTGGAGCTCCTCGTCCTCCGAGAGCTCGCGCTGCAGCTCCTTCTCGGCGCCGCGCAGGCTCGCGAGGATGAGGCGAAGCGCGTCCCGGCGAGCGTCGTCGCGCTCGCGCATGGCGTCCGTGAGCTGGGACTCGATCTCCGCGATCAGGGTCACGGTTTGGCCTTCACTGGGGCATCCCGCGGATTCTCCCACCCAGCACGTGCCAGTGCAGATGGAAGACGGTCTGGCCGCCGCCGGTGCCGACGTTGACGAGCACCTTGTAGTCCTCGAGCTTGGCCTCGCGCGCTACCTGCGCGACGAACTCGAGCATCCGCTTCGACTCGTCCGCTGTGAGCTCGCCGACCTCGCGGAACGTGTCGACGTGGCGCTCGGGCAGGACAAGCAGGTGGACGTCGGCCTGGGGGTTGATGTCGCGGATCGCCACGAAGCCGTCGGTCTTCGCGACGTGATCGCCGTCGCGGACGAGCTTGCAGAAGAGGCAGTCGACAACCACGAGAGCGCGATTCTTACTGACGCACGTGGAGGTCGGCGGCCCAGCCGTCGACCCCGATCCGCCGCTCGCGGCGATAGCCCTCCAGCTCGGGCTCGTCCGAGACGAGGTAACCGGACGTGATCGCGCGCGCCGCCCGCAGCTTCGGCCCGAGCGCGAGCACCGCCTCCGCGGCGATGTTCGCGAGCGCGAGGTCGACCTCTGGCAGCTCGCTCTCTCGCAGGTCGGCGAGCCGCGCCTCGACCTCGACCTCGTTGTCGCGGGCGTTGCGCTCCGTCGCTTCGACGGCCTGCGGGTCGAAGTCGATTCCGAGCACCGGCGAGAAGCCGAGGCGGACAGCGGCAATCGAAAGGATTCCTGAGCCGCAACCCACGTCGAGGACGCTGCCGCGCGGCTCACTCGCGAGTAGGTCCAGACAGAGCCGCGTCGTCGCGTGCCCGCCCGTGCCGAAGGCGCGGCCAGGATCGATCACGACCGCCAGTGCATCCGCGTCGGGGCTCTCCCAGGGCGGGCCGATCCAGAGCTTCCCGACCCGCGACGGCTTGTGGAACTGGCGCCAGCGTTCCTCCCAACCGCCGTCGATGTCTGAACCGGCGGCGCCCCCGAAGGCCTGCCAGATCCGCTCCTCGCCCGCCGAGTTCGTGTAGGCCGCCAGCTCGAGGCTGCCCTCGTGATCGATCTCCTCGAAGCCTGTGGGAAAGAGCTCGAGCATGACGGCGCGCGCCTGCTCGGCCCGGGCCGGCGGCACGGTGACGGAGACGCGCCGCAGGAGCTTCAACGCAGAGCGCTTCGGAGCTTCTCGAAGAAGCCTTCGTCGCGCTTGTATGTGTCGTCGGTGGAGTGCTGCTCGAACTGCTCGAGCAGCGTTCGCTGCTCGGCGGTCAGCCGCCGCGGGACGGAGACGTTGACGAGCACGCGCTGGTCGCCGCGGCCGTAGCGCTGGAGCGCGGGCATTCCCTTGCCCCGAAGTACGCGGACCTCGCCGGGCTGGGTACCCGGCTCGAAATCGAGCTCGACATCGCCCTCCAGCGTCGGGACCGGAACACGAGCGCCGATCGCCGCCTGCACGATCGTCAGATCGACGCTCGCGAGGATGTCGTCACCGTCGCGCTCGAAGTGCTCGTGACGGGCCACGCGCACCTCCACGTAGAGGTCGCCGGCGGGTCCTCCCTGTGCCCCGGCGTGGCCCTCGCCGCGGATCCGGATCTGCTGGCCGCTCTGGATCCCGGCCGGGATCTCGACGTCGACCATCCTCTCGCGAGTCGTCCGCCCGGCGCCCGCGCACTCCCGGCACGGCGTCTCGGAGACCCGGCCGCTGCCGCCGCAGGTCGGGCACGCCTGCGCGCGCACGAACTCGCCGAAAACGCTCCGCGAGACCTGCTGGACGCGGCCGGCGCCGTCGCAGGTCCCGCACGTGATCGGTGTCGTGCCCGGCTCGGCGCCGTCCCCGTCGCAGCGCTCGCAGGTCAGTGCCACCTCGAGCTCTACTCGGCGCGCCACTCCGGTGAAAGCTTCCGCCAGCTCGATCTCGACGGCAAGCCCGACGTCGCCGCCCCGGCTCGCGGTCGTACGGCCCGCCCGCCCCATCAGGTCGTCGCCGAAGAAGGCGGAGAAGATGTCGCTGAGGTTGCCGAAGTCGAAGTTGCCGGGCGCGTAGCCGCCGCGCTTCAGGCCGGCGTGCCCGTACTGATCGTAGAGCTTGCGCGTCTCGGCGTTCGAGAGCACCTCGTAGGCCTCGGCGACCTCGCGGAACCGGGCCTGCGCGTCGGGCTCCTGGGAGACGTCGGGGTGGAGCTTCTGCGCGAGCCTGCGGAAGGCCTTCTTGATCTCGGCGTCGCTGGCGCCGCGCTCGACGCCGAGCAGCTCGTAGAGGTCTCGCTCGGCGGTCGCCATCGGTTCAGGGTAGATGTTGCGACGGTTAGCTCTCGTCGTACGCAGTCTCGACGAGCCGCGAGAGCTCGAGAGCGGCGGCTCGAACGGTCCGGACTGCCATCCCGTAGTCCATTCGCACCGGGCCGAGCAGGCTGACGGTGCCGAGCGTTCGCGTGGACAGGCCGTAGGTGGCGCCGACGAGGGCGACGCTCTGGAGGTCGGGGTGGTCGAGGCCGACGCGGACGAAGGGCCGGCGTGCGTCGAAAGCGTCGCTCATCAGCTCCAGCACGGCCGCGCGCTGCTCGAGCACGGAGAGCAGCCGCCGGCACGCTTCGAGCTCGTCGTCGCGCACGTCGTCGAGGAGCGACGCAGCGCCACCGACGTAGAAGAGCTGAGCGGTCGGCGCCGCGAGGTCGACGAATGCGGGCCGGAGCGCGTCAAGAAATCCCTGCTCACGCGCCGAGAGGCTCGCATCCTCGACGCGCCGCCGGAGCAGATGCGTGCCCAGCTGAACACCGGAAACCCGTTCGTTCAGATACTCGTTCGCCCAGGCCGCGAGGCCCGGATCGACCGGCTGCTCGAACTCGAAGAGCCGCTTTGCGACACCGCCCGTCGAGGTGATCGTCACCACCATCACCACCCGCGGCTGGAGCACGAGCACCTCGATATGGCGCACGGTCGCGGTCTGGAGGCCGGGCGCCGAGACGAGGGCCAGGAGGCGCGTGACCTGGGAGAGCATCTCCGTCGTCGACTGCAGCGCGAACTCGAGCTCGCTGCGCATCGCGGTGAGATCGAGCGGGAAGCGCGCGGGCCGTGGCTCGACGGCCTCGAGGATCTCGGAGGCGTAGAGGCGGTAGCCGGAGTCGGTCGGAACTCGGCCCGCGGAGGTGTGAGGATGGGTGAGGAGCCCGAGCGACTCGAGCTCGGCCAGCTCGTTGCGGACGGTCGACGCGGAGACTGGCAGCCCGGAGCGCTCGACGAGCGACTTCGAGCCCACGGGCTCGCCGGTTGCGATGTACTCGGCGACGACCCGTCTCAGGATCTCGCGCCGCCGTTCGGTCAGCTCCGCCATTTGCAGGGGATTTTAGCTGGGAGAGTCGGCGAGCAGCTCGGCGGTGACTCCGCCGCCGAGGAAGCGACCACGCGTGGTCAGCTCGAGGAGGCTGCCGTTGTCGCGCGTGCGGGCGAGGCCGAGCCCTTCCAGGCGCTCCACGGCCTCGTCGTCGAGCGCGCCCCGGAGCCCGGCCGTCTGGAGCGGTTCGTCGAGCCTGAGGCCGAGCAGCACTCGCTCCCTGGCCTGGACGTCTGCGTCCAGCGGCTCGAGCTCGCGGGGAGGGCGTTGGCCGCGCGCGAGGGCGGTCGTATAGCGCGCGACGCTCGGCGCGTTTCGCCAGCGGAGGCCGGAGACGGTGGAGACGGCACCGACTCCGATCCCAAGGTAGTCGCGACCGAGCCAGTAGCCGAGATTGTGCTGCGCGCGCAGCTCGCGATATGAATCCGGCCGGCAGAAGCTCGCCGTCTCGTACCAGCGGTAGCCCGCGGCGGTGAGGGTCTCCACGACCGTCTCGAAGTATCCCTCCATCGCGTCGGCCTGCCTCGCGAGCTCGTCGCCGTACGCGTGGGTGAAGCGCGTGCCGGGCTTCGCCTCGAGCTCGTAGCAGGAGAGATGCTCGGGCTCGAGCGCGAGCGCTTCGTCGAGGTCGCGAGCCAGGTCTGACGCGGTCTGGCCGGGAATGCCGTAGATCAGGTCGAGCGAGAGGTTGTCGAAGCCGGCTCCCCGCAGGATGGGGACGGCGGCGCGGACGGTGGCCGGGGTCGCGCGGCGCTCGAGCACCTCGAGTAGGTGAGGCTGGAAGCTCTGCGCGCCGAGTGAGACGCGGTTGACGCCGTGCTCTCGGAGAAGAGCGGCGAGCTCCGGGGTCACGGTTTCCGGGTTCGCCTCGACGGTCACCTCGGCCGCGGCCGGGAGCGCCGCAAGAAGTCGCGCCAGCGCGGCCGGCTCGGTGAACGTCGGGGTGCCGCCGCCGAGGAAGATCGTCGCGACCTCATCGGCGAGCAGGTGCCGCTCGAGCGCGAGTTCGGCGAGGAGCGCGTCGACGTAGCTGCCGTGCTCGCCCCGCTTGCCGACGGCGGTGACGAAGTCGCAATAGCCGCAGCGGTGGACGCAGAACGGGAGGTGCACGTACAGGTGGCGTGCCCCGAGGGTCGTCCCTGCCCGCGTCGGCCCGAACTCCGCCGGTCCAGCCCCCCGTTGGGGGGCGCGCACGCCCCCTTCTGGAACGGTATGCGCGGAACCATCACGGAGGTGTGACGGCTTCGTGCCAACTTCGTGACTTCGGCTCACCGTGCGCCGCTCACCGCTTCTCGTCGAGGTTGAGCACGGCGAGGAACGCCTCCTGCGGCACCTCGACGCCGCCGACCTGCTTCATCCGCTTCTTGCCCTTCTTCTGCTTCTCGAGCAGCTTCCGCTTGCGGCTGATGTCGCCGCCGTAGCACTTCGCGAGCACGTCCTTGCGCTTCGCCTTCACCGTCTCACGCGCGATCACCCGTGAGCCGATCGCAGCTTGGATCGCAACGTCGAAGAACTGCCGCGGGATCTCCTTCCGCAGCCGCTCCACGAGCAGCTTGCCGCGCTCGTACGCGAACTCGCGATGGATGATCAGCGAGAGCGCGTCCACGGGCTCGCCTGCGACGAGCACGTCGACCCGGACGACGCTGCCGGCCCGGAAGCCGGCCATGTCGTAGTCGAAGCTGGCGTAGCCGCGGGTCCTCGACTTCAGCGCGTCGTAGAAGTCGAGCACGATCTCCCCGAGCGGCAACTGGTAGACGAGGTGCACCCGCTCCTCGGAGAGATACTCCATGTGATCGAAGCTGCCACGGCGCTCGTTGCAGAGCTCCATCACGGCGCCGACATACTCCTTAGGCACGATCACGGAGGCCTTGATGTACGGCTCCTCGACGGCTTCGAGCTCGTTCGGCATCTCGGCCGGGTTGTGCACCT
>Ga0136617_10003528_pt1 | contig 13986 bp, 16 predicted proteins | sample AntDrymUQ3222106_2_FD_129672 | JGI IMG/M metagenome (GOLD analysis project Ga0136617, IMG submission 129672) | Polar desert sand microbial communities from Dry Valleys, Antarctica - metaG UQ322 (21.06) | ecosystem: Environmental > Terrestrial > Soil > Desert | place: Antarctica: Dry Valley... | reverse complement strand
TTCCACGTGCGCGCATGGGATCGGGCCGGCAACGTCGAGACGCCGCCGAGCAGGCCGGACTTCCTCGTGCGCGTGCGGCGCTAGTGTCCTCGGGCCGGCCACCAGGCCCATCTAGACTGGACATCATGGCGAACGGCCCGCGCACAATTTTGCTCGCCGCGCCCCGCGGCTACTGCGCGGGGGTCGACCGCGCGGTCCAGACCGTCGAGAAGGCGCTCGATCTCTACGGCCCGCCCGTCTACGTCCGGAAGGAGATCGTCCACAACAAGCACGTCGTGGCCCAGCTGCGCGAGCGCGGGGCGGTGTTCGTCGACGAGCTCGACGAGACGATCCCCGAGGGCGCCGTCACGGTCTTCTCCGCTCACGGCGTCTCGCCCGCGGTGCACGCCGACGCGCAGGAGCGCGGGCTGCAGACGATCGACGCGACGTGCCCGCTGGTGACCAAGGTCCACCGCGAGGCGGTCAAGTTCGCCGGCGAGGGCTACACGATCGTGCTGATCGGCCACGCCGGGCACGAGGAGGTCGAGGGAACGATGGGGGAGGCCCCCCAGCACATCGTGTTGGTGGAGACCGAGGCCGACGTCGACGCGCTCGAGGTGGCCGATCCCGGGAAGGTCGCCTACATCTCGCAGACCACGCTGTCCGTCGACGAGACGAGCGTGATCATCGCCCGGCTGCGCGAGAAGTTCCCCGGCATCACCGGTCCGCGCACGGACGACATCTGCTACGCGACCACCAATCGCCAGCTGGCCGTCAAGCAGATGGCCGCGGAGTGCGACCTGGTGCTCGTGATCGGCTCCCAGAACTCCTCCAACTCGCGCCGGCTCGTCGACGTGGCGCGCGACTACGGCGCCGACGCGCACCTGATCGACAACGAGGCGCAGGTGCGCGACGAGTGGCTCGAGGGCGCGCGCGTGGTCGGGGTCAGCTCCGGCGCCAGCGCGCCGGAGGAGCTGGTCACGAGCCTGGTCGACTTCTTCCGCGCGCGCGGCTGCGAGGACGTCGACGAGTTCGAGGTCCTGCGCGAGGACGTGCGGTTCATGCTCCCGAAGAGCATCCGGCAGGCGATGGCCGCCGGCACCGCCTGACCCACAGGGGCGGGGTCAGATCTTGCATTCCTGCACCGGGAAGTGGTGTGCTTGATCGCAAGATCTGACCCCAGGGTGGTGGTGGCGCTGGCGGCGCTGATGCTGGGCTCGCTGCTGCTGCGCACGGGGGCACTGGACTCCAGCTACTGGATCGACGAGGGGATCAGCATCGGGATCGCCTCGCGCGACCTGCTCGACATCCCGCGCACACTCGGCCAGGACGGCTCGCCGCCGCTGTACTACCTGCTGCTGCACGGGTGGATGGCGCTCGTCGGGACCGGCGAGGCGGCCACGCGGGCGCTGTCGCTGCTCTTCGCCCTCGCCGCGGTGCCGGTCGCCTGGTGGGCCGGCTCCGCGCTGTTCGAGCGCCGGGTCGGCGTGCTGGCCGCCGCCGGCGCCGCCGGCTCCCCGTTCCTCACGTACTACGCGCAGGAGACGCGCATGTACTCGCTCGTGGTGATCCTCTCGCTGCTGGCCTGCGCGAGCTTCGTGCTCGCGTTCCTGCACGGCCGCCGCGTGCACCTCGTGCTGCTCGGCCTGTGGATGACGCTGCTGCTCTACACGCATTCGTGGGCGGTGTACCTGGCGGCGGGGCTGGCGGTCGCGTGGCTGGTGCTGTGGCGGGAGGGGAGGGTCGCCGGCCGCGACGGGGCGTGGCTGGGGGCGGGGGTGCTGGCGCTCTATGCCCCGTGGCTGCCGAGCCTGCTCTACCAGGCCACGCACACCGGTGCGCCCTGGGCGGAGCGTCCGTCCCCGCTGCAGCTGCTCGAGGTCCCCGGCGACCTGTTCGGCGAGCTCGCGGTGCCGCTGCTCGCGGTCGCCGTGATCGCCGCCGTCGCTCGCGGACGCGTGCGTGACGACGTCGTGCGCGTGCTGGCCACGATCGCCGTCGCCGCGGCGGTGCTCGCCTGGCTCAGCTCGCAGGTCCAGCCCGCGTGGGCGGGGCGCTACCTGGCGGTGCTGTTCGGGCCGCTGCTGCTCGTGCTGGCGGCGACCGTGGCGCGCGGCGCCCGCGTGACGGCGGTCGCGCTCGTGGCCGTCGCGGCGGTCTGGGTCCTCAGCAGCCCGCTGGCGCCGAAGAGCAACGTGCGCCACGTGGCCGCCGACGTCACCCCGTCGATCCGCGCGGGCGACGTCGTCGTCTCCACCCAGCCCGAGCAGGTGCCCGTCCTGCACCGCTACCTGCCCGACGGCGTCATCTACGTCACGCCGCTGGGCATCGTCTTCGACGAGAGCGTGACCGACTGGCGCGACGGCATGGAGCGGCTGCGCGCCGGCCGCGCCGGCCGCGACCTGCTGCCGCTGCTGGACCGCCTCGGCCCCGGCCGCCGCGTGCTGCTCGTCACGCCGGTCTCCGGCCGCCGGCGCTCGCAGGCGCCGTGGAAGCGGACCGTCCGCGTCCGCACCCGCGAGTGGCGGCGCGTCCTGCGCGCCGATCCCCGGCTGCGCCCGATCGGCCAGGCGCCCAGGTCCACGTTCCCGCACCGCCGCAGCACCGTGCGCGCGGAGATCTTCGAGGTCCGCTAGCGCGCGAGCCAGGCGCGGATCTCCTCGCCGTGCTCGTCGAGCCGCGGGGGCGGGTGGCGGATCGGCGGGCGCTCGCCGTCCACGCGCAACGGCGGGCGGATGAGCGGGAGGCCGTCGTGCTCCTCCGTCGGCTCCGTCCCGAGCGCCTCGGCGAGCGCGAACGCCTCGTCGACCCCGTTGATCGGCCCGGCGGGGACGGAGGCGGCGCGCAGCACGCCCAGCCAGTGCTCGGCCGGCTCGCGCGCGAACACCTCGCCGAGCCGCTCGGCGAGCGCGTCGGCGTGCTCGATCCGCTCCGTGTTGGTGGCGAAGCGCTCGTCGGCGGCCAGCTCGCCCAGGCCGAGCGCCTCGCACAGCCGAGCGAACATGCGGTCGTTGCCGACCGCGACGGCGAACGGACGGTCGGCGGCGTCGTAGGTCTCGTACGGGACGATGCTCGGGTGGCGGTTGCCGCGCCGCGTCCCCGCCACGCCGGCCGAGACCCACGCTGAGCCCTGGTTGAGCAGCGTGGTCAGCGCCGAGTCCAGCAGCGAGACCTCGACGTGGCGCCCGCGCCCGCTCGCCGCCCGCTCGAGCAGCGCCGCCTGGATGCCGTTGGCGGCCAGCAGCCCGCAGACGAGGTCGACGACCGCGGTGCCGACCTTCAGCGGCGGCCCGTCCGCCTCGCCGGTGAGGTGCATCAGCCCGCCCATCGCCTGCAGCAGGAAGTCGTAGCCGGGCAGCGCGCGCCCGGCCTCGCTGGTCCCGAACGCGGTCACCGAGCACGACACGAGCCCGGGGTTGCCCGCCGCCCGCAGCGCGTCGCCGTCGAGCCCCCAGCCCGCCATCAGGCCGGGGCGGAAGGAGTCCACGAGCACGTCGGCGCGCGCCGCGAGCCGGATCGCCAGCTCGCGGTCGCCCGCCTCGGAGAGGTCGAGCGCCACGGAGCGCTTGTTGCGGTTGAGCCCGAGGTAGTAGGTGCTCGTCCGGTCGCGCCACGGCGGTCCCCACGCTCGCGTGTCGTCTCCCGTCCCGGGCCGCTCGACCTTGACCACATCCGCGCCGAGGTCGCCCAGCAGCATCGTCGCGAACGGGCCCGCCAGCACGCGCGAGAAGTCCGCGACCAGAAGGCCGTCCAGGGGCGTCATCCGCGCCACCCTAGCCGCGGCGAGCCGGCGGCGTGCGGCGTCTAGGGTGAGCCGCCGTGCGGACCCTCGTCGTCTCCGACCTGCACCTCGGCGCCACCGAGCGCACCGACCTCCTGCGCCGGCCGGAGCTGCGTGCGCCGCTGCTCGAGGCGGTCCGCGACGTCGACCGGCTCGTGATCCTCGGCGACGGGATCGAGCTGCGCGACCGGCCCCGGCGCGCCGCCGCCGAGCTGGCCGCGCCGCTGTTCGCCGAGCTGGGCGCGGCGCTCGGCTCCGACGGCGAGCTGGTGCTGACGGCCGGCAACCACGATCACGGGCTCGTGGCCGGCTGGATCGACGGCCGCCTGGAGACGGAGCCGTCCGGCTTCCTCGGGCTCGAGCAGCGCATCGCGCCGGAGGACGCCGGCCCGCTGGCCGCGACGCTGGCCCGCCACGCGCAACCCGCCCGCACCAGCCTGGTCTATCCGGGCGTGTGGCTGCGCGACGACGTCTACGCGATCCACGGGCACTACTCCGACCTGCACACCACCGTGCCGACCTTCGAGCGGCTGGCCACCGGCGCGATGGCGCGCTGGGTCGTGCGGCTGCCGGAGGGCGACCTCACGCCGGACGACTACGAGGCGGTGATCGCCCCGCTGTACGCCTGGATGAGCGCGCTGACCCAGCGCTCGGACCGCGCGGTGCTGTCGGCCGGCTCGGGCGCCTCCGCCCGTGTCTGGGTGGCGCTCGGCGGCAGCGGCCGCCGCCGGCGCCCACTGCGCGCCGCGACCTTGGGCGCCGGCTACGCCGCCGCCGTCACCGCGCTCAACGCGATCGGGCTCGGGCCGATCGACCGCGACCTCTCCGGCAGCGCGCTGCGCCGCGGCGGCCTGCGTGGGATGGCAGAGGTGCTGCGCCGGCTCGGCATCCGGGCGCCGTACGTGGTCTCGGGCCACTCGCACCGCTCCGGCCCGTGGCGCGGGGACGACGCCGCGGAGTGGCGGACGGCGGCCGGCACGCAGCTCCTCAACACGGGCTCGTGGGTCTACCAGCGCCACTTCCTGTCCGAGCGGCCCAACGCCTCGCCCTACTGGCCGGGCACCGCCGTCCTGCTCGAGGACCGGGCGCCGCCGCGGCTCATCCGCCTGCTGGGGGAGCGGGGCCACCGGGAGCTGGCGCCGCCACCCCCGGCGTGAAGCAGGTCATGTGGCAGGTCAGGCCGGCGCCGACCTCGAGCGCCAGCACGCCCGCGGTGTGGTACGCGTGCTCGACGAGCGGGTGGCAGCCGGGTGCCTCGATCGCGACGGCTCGCCCGTCGACGGTCAGCTCCCCGCGCCCCTCGAGCACCGCCCACGCCGCGCCCGCCGCGTACGGGCCGGAGTAGGCGCCCGGCTGGTCCTCGGTCTGGGCGGGGAGCAGCACCCCCGGCTCGTCCTCGGGGCGCAGCGGCGGCCCCAGCTCCCGCTCGACGCCGAGCAGCGCCTGGACCTCGCGCTCGGTCTCCTGGTAGGCGCCCTCGCCGTAGTGCATCGAGTACAGCGCCCCGGCGGCGTCCCACAGGTAGCGGCCGGGCCAGCCCTCGTTGCCGTACAGGTCCCAGACCTCGAGCTGCGTGTCGATCACGACCGGGTACTCGATCCCGAGGCGCTCGACGGCCCTGGCCACCTCGTCGTCCTCGCGCGAGGGCGGGAAGGCGCCGGTGTGGACGCCGATCACGCGCAGGCCCGCCTCCGCGTAGCGCGCGTGCCAGGCCTTCAGGTAGGGCAGCGTGCGCAGCGAGTTGACGCGGCAGAAGTCCCAGAACTCGACGAGCACCGGCCGCCCGCGCTGCTTGTCCATGCGCAGCGGCGCCACGTTGAGCCAGGTCAGCCCGCCCGGGAACGGGGGCGCCGGGATGCTGGCGGATGACGCGCGCACGGCCGTTTGAACGTAGCAGCGGCGAAACTTCCGCCCTCCGTGTGGTATCTCCGCATGACGCCTACCGAAGACTCCTGAGGAGGAGACCTTGCGCAAGACCCTGATCGCCGCCCTGGCGGCGCTCACCGCCCTGGCCGTGGCCGCCGTCGCCTTCGCCCAGAACCCCGCCCCGACCGCCAGCCTCGACGTCTCGGTCGCTCCGATCAAGGCCGGCACGAAGAACAAGCCGAGGTCGGGCCGGCTCGAGATCTCCGCAACGACCAACCGCGAGTCGAAGTCGACCGCCAGCCGGATCGAGATCTTCGTGCCCAAGGGTGTCACGCTCAGCACCAAGGGCCTCAAGAAGTGCACGACCGCGACGCTCAACAGCCAGGGCAAGACCGCCTGCCCGCGGGCGTCCAAGGCCGGCTCGGGCGAGGCCGACGCGCTGCTCAACCCGTACGCCGAGAACCCCGCGCCGATCAAGTTCATCGTGACCGCCTTCGCCGGCGGGCGCTCGAACGGCAAGGACGTCATCAACTTCTACCTCGAGTCCGAGAGCCCCGAGGTCAACCAGGCGCTGCCCGGCGTGATCTCGAACGTCAGCAGCCGGCTCTACAAGCAGAAGCTGACGATCGACATCGCCAGGAACCTGCAGCAGCCCGCGCCCAACGTGTTCTCGTCGCTTCAGCGGCTCGAGACCAGCGTCGCGCTGAAGTCCGGCAACCGGCGGCTCGTGGGCGTGACCGACTGCCCCGGCGCCCGCGAGAACCAGTTCCAGCTCCGGCTCACGTTCGTGCCCAACCCGACCGCGCCGGCCAGGACGACCGCGACCGCGATCGACGGCGCGCGCTGCTCAGGCTGACCGGCGCCCGTCACACCTGAACGGCCTGCGACGGCCCCGCCTGGCGGCGGGGCCGTCGCGCGTTCATAGACTCGCCCGCCCATGCTGGTCATCGCGCACGGGATCGTGGGCAGGGCCGACCTGCCGATCCCGGAGGAGCTGTTCGGTGCGGCCGCGGCGGCGGTGCTGGTCATCTCGTTCGTCGCCCTGGCGGCCGGCTGGTCGCGCCCGCGGCTCGAACGCATGCGCGAGCGGCGGCTGTTCCGCGTCCCGCTCGCCGTCGAGGTGCTGCTCGGGACCATCGGGGTGGCCGCGTTCGCGTTCGTCGCCTACGCCGGGCTGGCCGGCACGGACTCCCAGCAGGACAACCTCGCCCCCACGGCGGTGTACGTCGGCTTCTGGGTCGGCGTGCCGTTCGTCTCGCTGCTGGGAGGCGACGTGTTCCGGCTGTTCAGCCCGTGGCGGGCGATCGGGCGTGCCGCCGGCTGGGCGGCGGGGCGGCTGACGCGCGGCGAGGCGACCGAGCCGCTGCCGTATCCCGACCGGCTCGGGCACTGGCCCGCCGCGGCCGGGATCTTCGCCTTCGTGGTCTGCGAGCTGTGCTGGGGCGCGGGCCAGGAGCCCGGCACGCTCGGGGTCCTGATGCTGTCTACCTGCTGGTGCAGCTCGTCGGCATGGGCGTCTACGGCGTCGAGGCGTGGACGCGCCGCGGCGACGCGTTCGGCGTCTGGTTCGGCCTGTTCGCGCGCCTGGCCCCGGTCGCCCGCGCGCGTGACGGGCGCCTGGTGCTGCGCGCGCCGGTGGCCGGCGCCGCGCAGCTGGCGCCGCTGGCGGGGACGGTCGCGCTGCTCGTGGTCGGGGTCGGCTCCACCGGCTTCGACGGCGCGAGCGAGGGGCCGGTGTTCAACGACGTCCGCGACGACCTGCAGCAGGCGTTCGTCTCGCTCGGCGTCGGGCTCGGCACGGCGCTGGAGCTGGCGTTCGTGGTCGGCCTGCTGGTCGCGATCGCGCTCGTGAGCGTGCTGTGGTGGCTGGGGACGCTGGGGATGCCAGGTTCTCGCGGGCTCGACCGCCGCGCGCTCAGCCGCCGCTTCGCCCACACGCTGATCCCGATCGCCGCCGCCTACGTCGTGGCGCACTACTTCTCGCTGCTCGCCTACAACGGGCAGGATCTGTGGCGGCTGGCCGCGGACCCGCTCGGGCGCGGGCCCGACGAGGGGAGCGAGATCGACTACTCGATCGTCTCGGCGACGGCGATCTGGTACGTCCAGGTGCTCGCGCTGGTGGCCGGCCACGTGGCCGCGCTCGTGCTCGCGCACGACCGGGCGCTGGTGGTCTACGGCTCCGCGCGCGCCGCCGCGCCCTCGCAGGTTGTCATGCTGGTGCTGATGGTCTGCTTCACCCTGCTCGGACTCCTGCTGCTGTCGGCGGCGCTCGAGGGCTGATGCTGCTGCTCGCCCACGCCGGCCACTGGCTGGTGCAGCTGATCTACCTCGTGCCGGTGGTGGTGCTGGTGGGCGTGGTCCTCGTCGGCCGCGCCCGCGATCGCAGGCGGGGAACGCACGAGCAGGTGCGTGACGGTGAGCCTCCTGCGGTCAGGACGGCAACCACCCGGCGTCCTGGCGCGTAGACGTACTCGAGACCGGGCAGTGCGTCCGGCAGGAGCCGGAGATGAGCGTCAACGAGCTGAAGGTCCTCCTCGACCAGGTCGCCGACACGCGCGAGCTGGTCCTGCGACGCGGCCCGACGTGGGCACCTGTCCACGACGCCTGGAGCGACGCGCGCGAGGACGCCGCGAGCGCCTACGGCGTGTGGCGGCGACGTCGCGACGTCGCCTCCTACGCGGCCTACCGGGCGGCGCAGGACCGCGAGGACGCCGCGCAGGACGCGCTCGCGGCCTCGCCAGGGGTCTGAACGCCGTCAGGCCCGCGTCGGCGGCAGCGGCGTCACCGTCTCCTCGATCCGCTCGCGCAGGTGCTCGTAGTCGGGCGGCAGCGAGAGCCGCTGGCCGAGGCTCTCCTGGGGCTCGTCGACCGCGAAGCCGGGTCCGAGCGTGGCCAGCTCGAACAGCACGCCGCTGGGCTCGCGGAAGTAGACCGAGCGGAAGTAGAAGCGGTCGATCACCGGGGTCGGGCGGGCGCCGCCCTGCAGCACCCGCTCGCGCCACGCCTCCTGCTCGTCGGGCGCCGTCGCGAACGCGACGTGGTGCACCGTGCCGGCGCCCTGCACAGCCGGCGCCTCCGGCGGCTGGTCGTACGCGTAGGTGCCCCCGCGCGCCGCGCCGCGGACCTCCCAGCCGCTCTCGGTGGGCGCGAACGCGAGCGCCTCCTCGAGCAGCGAGCGGCTCGCCTCGGTCTCGGCGGCGTACGCGCGCACGCCGTCGAAGCCGCGCAGCGCGTGCTCGGCGGGGACCTCCGGGTGCTCGGCCATCAGCGGCTCGTCGCCGCTGGCGTCGACCGCCAGCTCGTGCTCCAGCCCCTCCGGATCGCGGAAGGGCAATGGACCGGGTGGGCGGGACCGTGTCCGGTCGACGGCCACGCCCTCGCCGGCCAGCCGCTCGGCCCAGAACAAGAGCGCGTCCTCGGAGCCGACGCGCCAGACGACGCGATGGACCATCCCGCGCCCCGCGCGCCCCGGCGAAGCGCCCGGGTACTCGAAGAACGTCAGGTCCGAGCCGGCGCTGCCGCGCTCGTCGGCGTAGAACAGGTGGTAGACCGTCGGGTCGTCCTGGTTGACGGTCTTCTTGACCATCCGCAGGCCCAGCACGCGCGTGTAGAAGTCGACGTTGCGCGGCGCGTCGCCGGTGATGGCGGTGATGTGGTGGATGCCTTCGAGTCGCACGCCCGCTAAAGCTACGCCTCGGTCAGCCCCCGGCGGATCGCGTAGCGGACCAGCTCGACGCGGTCGCGCATCCCGAGCTTGCGCAGCAGGTTGCCGCGGTGGGACTCGACGGTCTTCTCGGCCAGGTGCAGGATCTCGGCGATCTGCTTGTTCGTGTGCGCCTCGGCGATCAGCTTGAGCACCTCCTGCTCGCGCGGGGAGAGCGGCTCCTCCGGACCGGCCGCGCCGTCGGACATCCAGTCGCGCACCAGCGAGCGCTGGACCGCGTTGGTCAGGAACGCCTCGCCGCGGTGCACCGCGCGGATCGCGTTGAGCAGCGCCTGGTCGACCTCGCGTTTGAGCACGTAGCCGGAGACGCCGGCCTTCAGCGCGTCGAACACGTAGCGCTCGTCGTCGTGCATCGACAGCGCGAGGACCTGCGTGTCGGGCAGGTGGGCGCGGATCTGGCGGGCGGCCTGCAGGCCGGTCATGCGCGGCATCGAGACGTCCATGACGCACAGGTCCGGGCGCGCCTGCAGGGCGCGCTCGAAGGCCTCGACGCCGTCCTCGGCCTCGGCCACGACCTCCATGTCCGGCTGGCGGTCGATCAGCAGCTTCAGGCCGCCGCGCACGATCCCGTGGTCGTCGGCGATGAGGATCTTCATGTGGCTCCCATGGTGAGTTCGATGGTCGTGCCCTCGCCGGGCACGGAGAAGATGTCCAGGTTGCCGCCGACCAGCAGCGCGCGCTCGCGCATGCCGGAGACGCCGAGCCGGTTGCGCCCGGCGCCGTTGCCGGTGAGGAAGCCGCGGCCGTCGTCGCGCACGCGCAGCACCGTGCGCCCGACGAAGGTCAGCTCCACGTCCACCTCCGAGGCGCCCGCGTGCTGGACGACGTTGGAGAGGCTCTCCTGCGTGACGCGGTAGATCACGAGCTGCTGCTCGTCGGAGAGCAGTGGGACGTCGCCGACGGGCTGCCGGAAGCGCGAGCGGATCCCGGTGCGCTCGCCGAAGGAGGCGACCTGCGAGGCCAGCGCCGGCACGAGGCCGTGGTCGTCGAGCGCCGTCGGGCGCAGCTCGCGCGCGAGGTGCAGCAGCTCCTCCATCGCCTGGGTGGCGAGCTGCTTGGTCTCGTCCAGCTCGGCGACGAGGTGCGCCGGCGCGTCGGACATCGTGGCCTCGAGGCGCAGGAGGATGCCGGTCAGCGCCTGGTTGACCTCGTCGTGGAGGTCCTGTGCGATCCGCGTGCGCTCCTGCTCCTGCGCGCGCAGGACGGCGCGCCCGGCCTCGCGGCGCTCGTGCTCGAGCCGGCCCAACATGCGGTTGAAGTCCGCCGCCAGGCGCTGGACCTCGCTCGACGCGCCGCGCGTGACGTCCGCGCGCATGCCGGGGGAGGCCAGATCGACCTCGCTCATCGTCTCCACGAGGCGGTCCATCGGCTCCAGCCGGCGGCGCAGCAGCAGCGAGTTGAGCAGCACGACGCTGACGACCGCGAGCCCGATCAGGAGTAGGCCCTGGGTGCTGACCGCCTCGTTGAGACGGTCCCGCGCGATCACGGCCGCGACGAACGCGGTGACCGCGACGAGGACCGTGTTGACCGCCAGGACCTGGGTGAGGAGCGTGCGCGAGCGCATCGCTTTCGTCATCGGCACGCGGGCGTCCGACCGTGATCGGTAGGGGCTATACTTCCTGAAGTATTGAAACCTGACCGAGTTCGAGGACTTTCACGATGAGCCCCTCCGGTGCGGAGGTCATCCGCCAGATCAAGAGCCAGATCGACGAGGTCGACCCCTCCGAGGTCGACGGCGCCGCGTCCAACGGCAACGGCTCCCGGCCGGTGCTGATCGACGTCCGCGAGAGCGAGGAGTGGGACGCCGGTCACATCCCGGGCGCCAAGCATGTCCCGCGCGGCTACCTGGAGTCGCGCATCGAGGGCGCGGTGCCGGACCGCTCGCAGCGCGTGGTGCTCTACTGCGCCTCTGGCAACCGCTCCGCGCTGGCCGCCCACACGCTGCAGGAGCTGATGGGCTACGAGAACGTCGAGTCGATGACCGGCGGGATCACGCTGTGGAAGGACCGCGGCTACGACGTCGAGGTCCCGCAGTCGCTCTCCAAGGAGCAGCGCGAGCGCTACTCGCGCCACCTGCTGGTGCCCGAGATCGGGCTCGAGGGCCAGACGAAGCTGCTGCAGGCCAAGGTGCTGCTGCTCGGCGCCGGCGGGCTCGGCTCGCCGACCGCGCTCTACCTCGCGGCCGCGGGCGTCGGCACGCTGGGCATCGTCGACGACGACGAGGTCGACCTCTCCAACCTCCAGCGCCAGGTGATCCACACCACCGAGGGCATCGGCACGCCGAAGGTCGACTCCGCGGAGCGGGCGATCGCCGCCATCAACCCCGACGTGGACGTCGTCAAGTACCAGACGCGCCTGGACGCCACCAACGTGATGGAGATCATCGACGGGTACGACGTGATCGTCGACGGCGTCGACAACTTCCCGACGCGCTACCTACTCAACGACGCGACGGTGCGCCTGGACATCCCGGTCGTCTCCGCCTCGATCCTCGGCTTCGACGGGCAGCTGTCGGTGTTCAAGCCGCACGACGGCCCGTGCTACCGCTGTCTGTACCCCGTGCCGCCGCCGGCCGAGCTGGCCCCCTCGTGCGGCGCCAACGGCGTGCTCGGCGTGCTGCCCGGCACGATGGGCCTGCTGCAGGCCACCGAGGTCGTCAAGCTCGTTACGGGCGCGGGCGAGCCGCTCGTCGGCCGGCTGCTGCTCTACGAGGCGCTGGGCGCGACGTTCACCGAGCTGAAGGTCCGCCGCGACCCGGAGTGCCCGGTCTGCTCGAAGGACCCGTCCGAGATCTCCGACGAGGAGATGGGCGTGTTCCCCGACTACGAGGCCTTCTGCGCCGCCGCCGGCTAGCCTCCCGCGTCCTTTCCATGGCCACGATCAAGATCCCACCCGTCCTGCGCCCCTCCGTGGGCGGCGAGAAGGAGGTGGAGGCCGGTGGCGGCGACGTCGGGACCGTCCTGCACGACCTCGCCGAGCAGCACCCCGCCACCCAGTCGCAGCTCTTCGGCGCCGACGGGCAGCTCAACCGCTACGTGAACGTCTACCTCAACGACGAGGACGTCCGCGTCCTCGACGGCCTCGGCACGACGGTCGCGGACGGCGACACGCTCGTCATCCTGCCGGCGATGGCCGGGGGGTAGCCGCCTGACCAGGCGGTATCGTGGCCGGCGTGGCCACGATGCCGGGTCTGCGGCCGCTGGGCTTTGGGGAGATCCTGGACGTCGGGATCAAGCTCTACCTGCGGCACTGGCGCCCGCTGATGCTCTGCGTCGTCGGCCTCGTGCTGCCGGCGCAGATCCTCTCCGTGCTGGCGCTGCTCTCCGTCGCGCCCGACCTGCTCGACCCGACGACCACGTCGACGATCGAGCCGGGGGAGGAGGACTCGTTCATCGCCGCGCAGAGCGTCGCCGCGCTGCTGCAGGCGCTGGTCTACGTGATCGCGACGGCGGCGTGCTTCAAGGCCGTCTCCGACGCCTACCTCGGCGCGGAGCCCAGTGCCCGCCGGTCGCTCGGCTTCGCCGTCGGCGCGCTGCCGAGGCTGCTCCTGCTCGCGCTGCTCGCGATGCTCGGGCTGATCGTCGCCTTCCTGCTCCTCGTCATCCCGGGCATCTGGCTGTCGGTCGCGTGGTCGCTGGCGGTGCCGGCGCTGCTGTTCGAGAAGGTGTCGCCCTGGAAGGCGCTGGGCCGCTCGCGCCGGCTGGTCAAGGGCCGCTGGTGGCCGATCTTCGGTGTGCTCGTGGTCGGCGTGGTCCTGGTCAGCTTCCTCGCCGGGATCGTGCAGGCGATCGTGCAGGTCGTTCCCGCGCTGCTGGCCGACGGCAACCAGGTCGTGCTGGCCGTGTCGACGGTCGTGGCGGGGACGCTCGGCAGCGTGCTCACGACGCCGTTCACCGCCGCGATCGTGGCGCTCGTCTACTTCGACCAGCGCGTGCGCAAGGAGGGCTTCGACCTGCAGCTGCTGGCCGATGGCCTGGGCCAGCCGTATGACCCGAGCACGGCGCCGCCCGCGCCGCTGATCGAACCGGAGGTCACCCCGGCCCAGCGCGCGAGCGCCCCGTACTGGCCGCCGCCGCCGGGGTGGACGCCGCCTGAGGAAGAGCGCGCGGAGGCCTCGCCGCCGGGGTGGGCGCCGCCGGGGCCGGAGCGCGCGGAGCCGCCGCCGCCGGGGCCGGAGCCCGCGGAGGCCTCGCCGCCGGGGTGGGCGCCGCCGGGGCCGGAGCGCGCGGAGGCGCCTCCGCCGGGGCCGGGGCCGGGGCCCGTCGAGGACCCGCCCGACCCGGGCGAGCGCGACTGGCAGCCGCCGCAGGCTCCGAGCTGGCCTCCCGACTCGCCTCCCCGCGGCTCGGGCGGTCTGTGAGCGCAGGCCGGACCCTCGCGGTCGCCGCCCTGCTCGCCTCGCTCGTGCTGCCGGCCTCCGCCACGGCCGAGGCGGTGAGTGGGGCCCAGCTGCGCGAGCTGGCGGCGCGCTCCGCCGGCGACCCCGCCGCGCTCGAGCGCCTGCGCCGGGTGGACCGCGTGGACGGCCGCCCCGCCGACGTCGCCGGCAGCCTGCGCGGTGCGTCCGGCGCCGAGCTGCGCGCGCGGCTGACGGCGCTCGCGGCGGCGGCGGCCACGCGCGCGCGGCCGGACGCGG
>Ga0136617_10003527_pt1 | contig 13987 bp, 11 predicted proteins | sample AntDrymUQ3222106_2_FD_129672 | JGI IMG/M metagenome (GOLD analysis project Ga0136617, IMG submission 129672) | Polar desert sand microbial communities from Dry Valleys, Antarctica - metaG UQ322 (21.06) | ecosystem: Environmental > Terrestrial > Soil > Desert | place: Antarctica: Dry Valley... | reverse complement strand
GCACAGCTTAGGTTTCGGGCTCCCGTTGCTTAAACCCAACGAGGGTTATGGCCAGTTCGTAAACAAAAACCATTTTGCGTATTTGATGGAGATGGGCCTCGGATTAACTCTCGGAATGATTGCTGGCGGAGGTGTCAAACAGGAGCGAGCTTTGATTTACTTTGCATCGCTGCTGCCAATTTGGTCTGCTCTAGTTTTGTCAAACTCGCGTGGTGGCATCCTCGGGATGCTGGCTCAGCTGGTTGCCGGGGCCTTGCTGCTGACGATCGTTGAGCCAGCGTCAAAATCAAACAGCTCCCAGTTAGCAATAGTTAGCTTCGCCAGACTGTTACCTGTCCGCGTGCTGCTGCTGCTGCTCCTTCTGCTGGGTGTAGCTTGGGGAACCATTTGGCTCGGTGGGGAACAGCTTGCCAGTAGAATCGAGGAAACGCGCGGCGAATTTGATCTGGCAACCGACGAATCACGACAGGGAGCAAGTAGAAACGAGATCTGGCGAAGCACGTGGCAGATGTTCAAGGCTAACCCCATTGTTGGGGTAGGGATGAATGGCTATTGGGCGGCCATTCCTGCATATCACGACGCTTCCGGCATGCTGACTCCGCAAGAAGCTCATAACGAGTATTTGGAGTTGCTCTCCAGCGGGGGGATTATTGGCCTTGCAATCGGAGCGTGGTTTGCTCTCGTCCTGTTCAGAAGAATTCGGGAAAACTTGCGTTCGCCAAATCGCTTCCGACGGACCACGTGCTTCGCAGCTTCACTGGGTATTGTCGGTGTCGCGGTTCACAGTCTTCTCGATTTCGGCCTCCACATGATTGTTAACGCCCTCGTGTTTATGGCGCTAGTGGTGATTGCCACCTGCCGCTGGGAACATGAAAGCAGACTTCGCAGAAGCTATGTCTAAGAACTCCTGAACCAATCGTGCTATCGCGCTGCTGCTGGCGCGTTCAGTTGTTTCACATTTTCATCAGAAAACCATTGACCTCCCCATAGGAAGCGCATTAGACTTCCAGTCACGAATGGCGGTTCTATTCACGACTCTTAAATATAGTCAAGAGAAGGTAACAATCAAATGAGATTAAGACAGCGGAAGGCTTTTAAAGCACTTGCCGCGTTCCTCGTCTTTACCCTCGCCCAAGTATATACACAGTTCAGTTTTGCGCAGCCCAACCCAGCAAACACTGTTCTTTCGGTGCAGCAGCAACTAATCGCCAGGCTGACTCAACACAGAGGTAGACAAGGCATCACGGTCAATGGCAACAACGTAGGGAGTGGAGCATCGATCGTTACCGGAGCTTTTATTGAAACCAGCGCGGACCAGTCTGCTACCATCAATCTCGGCCCATTCGGAAGTGTTGCAATCGGACCGAACACAGGATTGAGACTCGACTATGACGATCAAGGTAATGCGAAAGTTACTTTGACCCAAGGTTGTGTAATAGTCCGATCCAGGAAAAAGGCCGTGAGTGAGGTTGTGACGAACCTGGGATCTGCAGGTAAAACCGAGGGAGAAAACGGCGGCAGTTATCTAGACGTCTGCTTCTTAAATGGTAAGGCAATTGTAAACCAGGGTGCGGCAATGGTCGCGGGCGCCGGGGCAGGAGCGGGAACGGGAGCGGGAACGGGCGGCGGTATCAGTAGTGCAACAATAATTTTGATTGGCTTGGGTGCGGCCGGGGTTGGCGTAGCGGTTTTAGCTGGCGGAGGCGGAGGAGGGTCCGGGGGTGGGACCAACCCCAGCCCTTCATCTCCCTAGAGTAGTCAAATCAAAGTAATCCGCAGCAGGACACTTGAAAACGTGTCTCTCTTAAACAGAGGGCACGTTTTCATTTGCGCGGAGCCTGAATCTCCGGTGCAGATGCAGACTAACTACTCGCCGTATCTTTCTCAGCGTACGCTACGGGTCATCGTCTCGCTGATCGGGATCCTGGCCTGTCTTCTCGCCATTTGGATGACGGCGCAAGCTGGCTTTTCCAGATTGCTGGGAAAGTATGCGACGCTTGAGGCAAGCTTACCCGCAGCGGATAGGGCGATCGCACTGGCACCCTCAAGTTCGGAGTCTCACCGGGTTCGCGCTGCAGTCCTATATCACCTCAAGCAATTGCCAGATGCTGCCAGGGAGCTCGAGCTGGCAGTTAGTTTAAGGCCGCGTCACGATTATCTCTGGCTGGAGCTCGCGATCATTAGAGATGAGTTGGGAGATTCTGCTGGCGCTCTGGCGGCTTTCAATGAGTCTGTCCGGCGTGCCCCACATTACGCGTACCCGCGTTGGCAACGCGGAAATTTCCTGCTGCGGCTGGGGCGCTTCGATCAAGCATTTGCGGATCTGCGCTATGCGGCCGCGAGCAACCCCGATTTGATTCCGAGCTTAATTGATCTGGCATGGGGAATTTCGAAGCGCGACACTCAGGTAACAGTACAACTGGCACACATCACAACGAGCAAAATGAGAGCAGCCTTTGCCGGATTCCTGGCAAGGAAGGGAAGAGCAAAGGAAGCTCGTGAACAGTTCGAGTTAGCCGACGCCGTTTCTGAGCTGACCAGGCGCGAGCTTGTGCGACACTTGATCTCGGCAAACGCTTTCAAAGAGGCGTTTGAAGTCTGGAAAAAAAAAGGGAACTCTGAAGCTGCGGAGCGCAGGCCGGCAGCGATCTACGACGGAGGTTTCGAAGGACCGCTCACTTTTGACGAATTTGGTTTTGGGTGGCGCGTGTCCCGGGCTTCGCAGAGCGTTAGACTGGCGGCGGATTCAAGCCAATTCCACAGCGGGTCGAAAAGTTTGCTTATCGAATTCTTAGGCGACTCCAGCCCCGACTCTTCTTTGGTTTCTCAGTTAATTCTCGTCGAGCCGTCCAGTCGTTATCGACTTAACTTTGCCGCTCGAACGCAGGATGTCGTTACGGGCGGGTTGCCATTGGCGATTGTGAGCGACGCCGCCGGCGTCTTTAAGCGCCTGGGAGAGTCTGCGCCATTGCGGCAAGATACAACTAACTGGCAGGTGTCGAGCTTTGACTTTCGGACAGAATCCGGAACCAACGCAGTCACTCTCAGCATCCAGCGAAAGAACTGTAGTACGTCTCCATGCCCGATCTTCGGATCGATCTGGATGGACAGCTTTTCAATCGAAGAGCTGAAATAAGGCGACAGTTGGAATTGCTTCAGTCAGCCTGCTTGTCTATCAGGCTATCGCGTCGACGATGACTAATACACCTCTGATCTTGAGTGTCGACACAGCGACCCTGGGCGGCAGTGTTTGCCTGGCACGCGGAAGTACGGTGCTCGCTTTACGGGTCGGAGATCCCGAGGTCTCACACTCCAATAGCCTCCTGAAGGATATTAATAAATGCCTGGATAGAGCCGCAGCTTCTTTGAAGGATGTGGGTCTGTTCGCCGCTGCTTCTGGTCCGGGAAGTTTTACGGGTTTGAGAATAGGTTTGGCGACGGTGAAAGCGCTGGCTGCTACTCTCGGAATGTCTTGTGTTGGAATACCGACACTCCATGCCGTGGCACACGCGGCGGGACCGGCAACCGCCACGGTTGCTCTTCTGCCCGCCGGTCGAGGAGAGGTGTTTTTGCAGTTGCTTTCCGTCTCACCCGAGGGAAGCGTGTCTTCACTCGACGAGCCGGCCCATCTGTCGCCAATTAACGTGCTCGAGAAATATGGTGCGCTTAAAACTCTTAAATGGTCCGGGCCAGGCGCACATATGTATCGTGATCTTTTAGAGTCATATGCTCGAGAGAAGGGAATTGAATTCAGCGAGAATGGTTTGCTGAAGCCAATCCAGCATCAAGGGTGGACCCTGGCGCCGGAACAAAAGAATCTCAGCAGGCATGTTGCCGCTCTGGCGTTTCAGCAATTTGAGCGCGGCGAAGTGGTCGACCCTCATTCTCTAAGCGCAATTTACGTTCGGCTCTCAGATGCAGAGTTAAAATGCCCTTAGCAGGTTCCGCGTCCTCCGACCCTTCGGAAGCGGTTTACATCTCAATCATGACTGAGCACGACCTGCTCGAAGTCGTGGAAATTGAGGAACACTCGGGCCTGAGTTGTTGGGGATGGGCGGCCTACTACGCCGAGCTACAAGCCAGTAATCGAGGGTTGATGCTGGTCGCGCAAGTCGCACTGCCACTGGAACAGGTCAAGACCGATCAAATCGCCGGGTATATCGTAGCCCGTCTGGCAGCCAATGAACTTCACATCAATAATGTTGCGGTGCGAGTCGAATATCGGCGGCGCGGCATTGGAAGTGCACTGTTGAAGCGTATCCTGGAGGAAGGGAAGGGCCTGGCCGCGACAGCGGCGTTCCTGGAGGTTAGGGCTGGAAACTCCCTCGCACAGGCACTTTATAAGAAGTGTGGCTTTCGGAGTGTCGGCCGTCGTCGGAACTACTACTCGGCCCCGCTGGAAGATGCGCTAATTATGAGCGCTCAACTAAAGCAGAATGCTTGATTCGCGTGGTCAATTGGGCTACCATTTTTTCGTGCCGGAACATTTCATGGTGGTTTCTTTAAACCCGACAACCCACCCAACCATCCCACAAGTTCATCGTCTGAAAGGAGACATGCGCGCCAATGGACACTGCAACGACGGATAGCCTAAAGGAAGAGCTGATGACTCGCGACCCTGAGTTTCGTGAATTAGCTACAGAACACACTCGATACGAACAGCGACTCAGTGAGCTCTCAGCTCTGGCCTATCCCAGCGACGAAGAACAACTGGAGAAGATTACCCTGAAAAAGAAAAAGTTGGCTCTCAAAGACCAGATGTATTCGATTATCTTGCAATACCAGAAGAATAACGGCCTGGGCCATTAAATCACCACGGAGAAGACCTTCTCCTGGTTCGAGATGATAGGGGACGTGGAATGTACTACGCGTCCCCTTTTGTGCAGCAGGAGTCTCAATCAAGACGCAGAAGATTTAGAGGATTAAATATAAGTTTGAGAATCGCTCGCGAAGGATTTCCGTATATTCTGGCGCCCGCACTGTTGTCGATAATCCTGTTGGCTGTAGGTTATTGGTATGTTGCCATTCCTTTCATGCTGCTGGCTGCCTTTATGACTTACTTCTTCCGCGATCCAAAGCGTGATCCGCCGGACGATCCCAGTGCGATAGTTGCTCCAGCCGACGGAAGGGTCACTCGAGTGAGCCAGCTGGTGCCAGGGCGCGAGGACTCATCAACGCTGATTAGTATCTTCCTGTCGCCTTTGGATGTACACATTAATCGATCGCCGATTGCCGGCAAGATTACTGACGTCTCGTACACCAAAGGAAAGTTTCTAATGGCGACGGATGAGAAGGCCAGCCTGGTGAACGAGCAGAACGCGCTCACCATTGAGGGCAGCAGGATTACGATCGTGTGCAAACAAATTGCCGGCATCCTGGCGCGGCGCATCATCTGCTGGAAACACGAGGGAGAGGTGGTGGCGCTGGGAGAACGGTTTGGTTTGATCAAATTCAGCTCGCGCACCGATGTCATAGTGCCGGAAAGCGTCGAGGTTTTAGTCACACCGGGTGTGCGAGTAAAGGGCGGAACCACAGTTATCGGCCGGCTAAAATGATAGGAGCGACTGCCTTTGCATCCTGATCATCAAGTAAAAAACCCGGAACGGCGCGGCTTAAGGAAGGGACTGTATCTCATCCCTTCGGTTTTCACGGCGGCGAATATTGGTATGGGTTTCTATGCCGTGATGGCGGCGGTTCGAGGGTTTCAGTTTATCGGCGGCGGAGAAGAGGACCTCATCCACGCTTCTACCTTTCTTGATAACGCAGCGAAGGCAATCGGCTGGGCAGTTCTTTTTGACATGCTCGACGGCCGTATTGCGCGCATGACCAAAACAACAACGGAGATCGGCGTCCAGCTTGATTCAATTGCAGACGTTGTCACGTTTGGTCTCGCCCCTGCGGTCTTGGCGTATGTGTGGGGTTTTGGCGCAAGTTTGAAAGAAGGAAGCGATTTACACCAGTTAGCCTGGTTTCTCTCGTTCATGTACTTGATGTGTGGCGCTTTTCGTCTGGCCCGTTTTAACGTTCAGGCGTCCCGTCCACGCATTCTTGCCGAGGGCACAAGAAAAGTTGACAAGAAGAGCTTTGTTGGCCTGCCAATCCCTGTTGCCGGCGGACTGATCGCCGCAATAATTCATTTCAACCCACTTCCGCTGCCGCACTATGGGCCAGAAATGGCGAAAATCTATTCTTTGCTTCTTATGGCGCTGGTGGGACTGCTTAGCCTGCTGATGGTCAGCACGCTTCGTTTCTCGAGTTTTAAGACAGTTGGGACTCGCAGCCGCAGCATGCGAACGATAATCCTTGCTGTGGGTGTGGGAATGCTCATCTTCTTGTACTCCCGCCACGTCCTATTAGTGCTGGTAGTTTCCTACATTTTGCATGGATTACTTTCGCGCGTGGTAGGGGTTTTCCGGAAGCGTCCAGAGCTCAGCGAAGCCAAAATTGAAGCGGAGCAGATGTAATCGTTTTTGGGCTTTCCTTTGGCCGGGCGAAAGCAAGAAAACCGTGCTCGGTTGTTAAGAGCACCGCATCGCCCACAGCTATCGGCGAAGCAGACGTCGTTATCTCCTCACCCGTAGGAAGGGAATTAACCAGCCGTCCATCTTGCAACCCCAGCACAACTCCTGCTGGACTGGTAAGCGGAGTAAATAAGGCGCCGTCTTCGGCAGTTAGCGGCTGAGCGGATATCCTTCCCGGGAGCTGTCGTTTCCACACCCGCCGGCCATTCAGCGAGAACCGGTAGACAAAGTTATCCAAAGACGCCACCAGGAGTGCGTTGTCAACCAGGGCGACTGCTTCCACTCCCGCCCCGGTGCGTTTGCGCCAGAGCAAGCGGCCATCTACCGAGCTGACCGCGTAGAGGTATCCATCTCCAGATCCAAAATAGACCATGTCATTCGCAACCGCTACTGGGCCATGAACGGATCCCTTAGTGCGATGGCGCCACAACATCTTCCCGGTGGCCTGTTCGATGGCGAGCAGATTTCCGTCGTCGTTGCCGGCGTAGACCCTTCCATTCACCGCGACAGGATGGCAATTGAAACGCCCTCCGTATGTCAGAGTCCACAAAATCTCCCCGTTGCTTTTGTCAAAAGCGCGAAATCGCCCATCGCTTCCACCGGCGAGCAGTTTGTTTCCACTGATCGACAGGCTCCCTCGCAGTGGCATTGCCAACGTCCGCATCCATTGCGTGACGCCACCCTCCCGACCAAGGGCGCGAAGTGTGCCGGTTGCTCGGCGAACACCGGCCTCTGACGTTCCGCCTTCTGGTCCCATTTCTGAGGCCACATAAACCCCGCGTTCGTCGGCCACCGGCGATGCCGAAAGTTCCCCACCCATTTCTGACCGCCAGTAGAGTTGCCCGTCCCGTGCTCTAAGCGAGACGATCGTTCCTCCCGCAAGAGGAAGGTAGATGCGTTCCTCATCAAACGCCGGCGTGAGATTTAGCGTTAGATTGGAGTCGTAGCGCCACCTAATTGTTAAAGGCTGAGAAAGGGCTAGCTGGGTTCCGGCGGAGGCGTGACCAGCATTCACAGCTAACGCTGCGCAAAAAGCAAGGACCAGGGAAAGAACGATTCCCTTTGGCAAAGTAAACTTCGACATTTCTTCATCTACTTTAACTACTATTCGACAAATAACAAACCCATGTACCGCTTATTCCTCTCAAACTCTGAAAGCGACTTACAATCACTTTCAACATGACCCACCAGCAGCAACCAAAAGGTTTTGAGTTATTCTGATGCGAAAAGTATAATCCACGACTTCTCGTCGCAATCCTATTCGGTTAGACGCACGAAAACCATCAGAGGTTATCTTTCTTGACCAGCGCTAATCACCACGAGACCGTCATCATACTCGACTTTGGATCTCAATATACACAACTAATAGCCCGGCGAGTTCGTGAGGCTGGAGTCTACTGCGAAATTCTGCCCTTCAGTACCCCAGCCGAAAAGATCGCGGCACAGCGTCCACGAGGGATGATTCTCTCGGGTAGTCCAGCTTCGGTTTACCAGGAAGGAGCACCAAGGCCGGCAGCAAGGCTCATAGAAACGGTGGATTGCCCAGTACTCGGAATCTGTTACGGGCTGCAAGTTCTGGCTTTTGAAATGGGCGGCCAGGTGAGGTCTTCTTCGAGCCGGGAGTTTGGCTATGCGCGGCTAAAGGTAACCGACTCTCGCAGTCGTTTGTTCACCGGGCTTCCGGGCGAAATGGATGTGTGGATGAGTCATGGGGATCACGTGACCGGTGTGCCGCCTGGATTTCAAGTGACGGCGGTTACAGACGATGCGCTGAATGCCATTGAGGATGCAAGCCGCGGAATATTCGGCGTGCAGTTCCATCCAGAAGTCGCTCACACGCCACTGGGCGCACAAGTGCTACGCAACTTTCTCTTCTCGGTTTGCGAGTGTCGCGGAGATTGGTCACCCGCAGCAGTGATTGAAGAGCAAACCATTCGCATTCGCGAGCAGCTTGGCGGGATCGGCAACGTAGTCTCCGGTCTCTCGGGTGGAGTCGATTCTACAGTTGCGTCGGCCCTTGTTCATCGGGCAATCGGGGAAAGACAGACTTGCATTTTCGTCGATAATGGTCTTTTGCGCGAAGGAGAGTTTGAATCAACCCTGGCTTTGCTGAAACGGTCAATGAACTTAAATATTACCGGAGTCCGGGCCGGTCACCTTTTTCTGGATGCGCTTAAAGCAGTGACCGATCCGGAAGAGAAGCGTAAACAGATTGGCAAAGTTTTCATCGATGTCTTCCAGCGAGAAGCAAATAGACTGGGCGGAGTTGCCTACCTGGTGCAGGGAACCCTCTATCCTGACGTGATCGAGTCCGTTTCCGTGAGAGGGCCGTCAGCCGTGATCAAGAGCCATCATAATGTCGGTGGTCTGCCTGAGACGATGCACTTGCGTTTGATTGAACCGCTGCGAGAGCTGTTCAAGGATGAAGTGCGGTTGATGGGCAGGGAACTGGGCGTCCCGGAAGAGATACTCTCACGCCATCCATTTCCTGGACCTGGGATGGCGGTTCGGATCATTGGGGAGGTGACTGAAGCGCGAATCAGGCTGCTCCAGGCGGCTGACAGAATTCTGGACGAAGAGTTGCGGCTTGCAGAACTCTATCATTCGGTTTGGCAGGCCTTCCCCGTGCTTCTCCCAATTTCGACGGTAGGCGTGATGGGTGATGAGCGCACCTATGAACGAGTGGTTGCGATCCGCGCGGTCACGAGCGTCGACGGAATGACGGCTGACTGGGCGAGACTGCCGCAAGAAGTGCTGGCGCGTATCTCTTCCAGATTGGTATCCGAAATTCGGGGCATCAATCGCGTTGTTTACGACATTAGTTCTAAACCTCCGAGCACGATTGAGTGGGAGTGAGGTAAGACCTCAGTAATAGAAATTTACTTCATGTTGGGTATTTAAGGCAGTTTTGTCATCAACCCGCACGCACATGCATATCAATTGTTCAGTCGGATGGATCGTGAGCGTGCCTGGCCAGCGTGATATAGTGTCGTAGCGTACTGGATTCGTAGTTCATTCCTGCTTGGGCAGATAAACAGCCAACAGAAATTTTCCTCTATCATGCCGGATCAAAGATTCGTTCACCTGCATCTGCATACTGATTACAGCCTCCTGGACGGCGCGATACAGATCAAGCCACTTGCAAAACGCACCGAAGAACTTGGTATGTCAGCATGCGCCATGACTGATCACGGAAACATGTTTGGCGCTATCTCTTTCTACAACGCTATGGAAGGCCACGGGGTGAAGCCAATAATTGGCTGCGAAACGTACATCACCCGTGGCAGTCGCAGCGATCGTTCCGCGGGAGCGCCAGGCGAGAAGGCGAATTTTCATCTGATCCTGCTGGTGAGGAATCTGGAAGGTTACCAAAACCTTGTCCGGCTTACCTCAAAGGCTTACACCGAAGGCTTCTATTACAAGCCCCGGATCGATAAAGAACTCCTGGCTGAACATGGGAAGGGACTGATTGCGCTCTCGGCTTGTATGTCAGGAGTGCCTTCGGCAATGCTGGCCCGCGAGAGATTCGATGAAGCCGCCGCTGCGGCAATCGAATTTGAAGAGATATTGGGGAAGGGCAACTATTTCCTCGAAATCCAGGAACACGGATTAGAAGCTCAGGATCGCATCCGAAAGCCTCTGGTTGAACTCTCGAAGCGCACAGGCATTCCCCTGGTGGCCACTAACGATGCGCACTACCTCAGACCAGAAGATGCGCGAGCACACGATATCTTGTTGTGTATCGGCTCCGGTAAGACAGTCAAAGATACTAATCGCCTACGCTATCCCAGCCCCAACTTTTATGTTCGCTCGCCCGAGGAGATGTGGCGGATCTTTGGTGACGAGTTACCGGAGGCTTTAACCCGCACCGTGGAAATCGCGGAGAGATGTGATCTTCGCCTACCGGAGAACGTCAACTATCTCCCAAATTATCCGATTCCCGAGTCTGACGCCGGGCTGTCTATCGATGAGTACTTCGAGAAGGTAATCAGAAAGGGCTTCGAACGTCGTCGCCAGACGGTGTGGGATCGACAGATATCCCGAAACCAGTTGAAACATCCGCTCACGGATTATCAGACCCGACTGTCCAGCGAGATAGCCATGATTAAGCAAATGGGCTTCGCGGGGTATTTCCTTGTGGTCTGGGACTTCGTTCGATACGCACGAGATCACTCCATACCTGTAGGCCCTGGCCGCGGCTCAGCTGCCGGATCTCTGGTCGCCTACTGTCTGGAGATTACAGATATCGATCCCCTCCAGTACAACCTTATCTTCGAGCGTTTCTTGAACCCAGGACGAGTATCTCTACCTGATATTGACATTGACTTCTGTGTTCGCGGGCGCGGACAGGTTATTAATCACGTTGCCAACCTCTACGGCCGCGAGTCCGTTTGCCAGATCATCACCTTCGGGACACTCGCCTCGAGGGCCGCGATTAAGGACGTCGGAAGAGCTCTCGACATGCCTTACGCTGATGTCGACCGGATTGCCAAGCTCATCCCTCCTCCGGTTCGGGGCAGAAATGTCAGCCTGGCGCAGGCCCTTGAACAAGTTCCGGAACTGAAGATGCAGGTTGAAACTAACCCCCAGGTTAAAGAACTCATGGAGATTGCTCAGCGCCTTGAGGGCTGTGCTCGCCACTCGTCGGTGCACGCGGCCGGGGTCGTTATCTCGCCCGTGCCCCTTCAGGAACTTATTCCTATTGCCGTTTCCGGGAAGGATGAACTCACTACTCAGTACGTTATGTCCGACCTGGAAAAAACGGGCATGCTTAAGATGGATTTCTTAGCGCTTACCGCGCTTACCGTTATAAATGACTGCTTAACTACAGTTAAGCAGCTGCTTGGGAAGGAGATTAACTGGACGGACTTAGCGCTTAACGACGAAAAAACGATGGCCGTTTTTGCGGAGGGGCGGACCGACGCCGTGTTTCAGTTTGAATCTTCGGGCATGCAGGAGATTTGCCGAAAGCTTAAGCCTAAGGGTGTTGAGGATTTGTCCGCTCTAAATGCGCTCTATCGACCTGGACCCCTTGATGGCGGAATGGTCGATGAGTTTATCCAGCGGCACTTAGGAAAGAAAACTGTGCGTTATCTGGTACCTGAGATGAAGGAGATCTTAAGCAACACCTATGGCATCATGGTCTACCAAGAACAGATCATGCAGCTAGCTCAAAAACTCGCCGGCTACACCATGGGTGAAGCGGACCTGATGCGCAGAGCCATGGGGAAGAAGAAACGGGAGGAGATGGTGGTTCATGAGGAGAAATTCATAAGCGGAGCCGTGGAGAGGGGCATTAGGAAGGATAAAGCTGAGAAGATTTTCTCGTTGATGGCAAAGTTTTCTGAGTATGGCTTTCCTCGCAGTCATAGCGTCGCATATGCCTATCTGGCTTTTCAGACTGCTTACTTGAAGGCACACTTCCCGGAGCATTTTTATGCGGCAGTTCTGTCGAGCGAAGCCCAGGACGCCGCCAAAGTGCTCAAGTATGCAAAGGAGCTTCGAGCCCAACGGATCGAACTGCTACCACCTGACGTAAACGAGAGTTATTCTGGCTTCACGCCTTTGGCAGGCGCTATAAGACACGGCTTAGCCGCGATCAAGGGCTTAGGACAATCGACTGTTAACGCAATCATGGCAGCGCGCAATCAGGGCACCTTTCGATCGTTCTTTGACTTCGCTGAGCGAGTCGAGCAAGGCACTCTAAATAAGAAGTCCTTGGAGAGCCTCGTTAGCGCTGGCGCTTTCGACTCCCTAAAACCCGATTCGCGCGACCTGCCAGAATGGCGGGCGGCGCTTCACGCTTGCATAGACTCCGCGCTAGCGCGCTCCCAGCGCGCGAAACGTGAACGCCTACAGGGGCAGAATGGACTTTTTGCAATCGCTGCGGACGATGCTGAGCGGGTCGAAGAGTTGCCGCCTCACGCGAAAGCCTGGACACTTCCTGAATTACTCGCGAATGAGAAAGCAACGTTAGGGTTTTATATCACTGGTCATCCATTGGGAGACTATGTAGCTCTGCTGCAAAGTCTGCAGGCCGCAAAATCCATTGAGCTTGCGGGGTTGTCGTCCGGCAGTCGAATTTGCATCGGCGGGATCATCAACGACTTGCAAACGCGCACCACCAAAAAAGGTGACAGGTTTGCACTGCTTCGCCTTGAGGACGAAGCAGGAGGAACGAAATGTGTGGTGTGGCCGGAAACTTACCGGAAATACTCTGCGATGCTGCAGAACGAATCGCCGGTTTTGGTTACAGGTCGCCTCGAACTCAGCGAGGACAACCCGCCGACTGTGATTGCTGATCAGGTGCGTAGTCTCGACGACATTCTCAAGAATCGGGAGTTGGTTGTGTTCCAAGTGCCGGCAACCGACGATCAGGAGGGGTTGTTCGATTCAATTCTCCACTTAATAAACACACATCCCGGCAGCTGTGATGTAACGCTCGAGACAGTAATTGATACCGATACCGTGGTTCGGGTTAAGGTAAATTCTGCGCTGCGGGTTGCCCGCTCAGCCAAGCTGGAGTCCGCCCTGAAGCAACTGGGCTGTACCGTCAGGATAGAGACGGTTGCGGTAACTGTTCAGCTACCGAACGCCTCCGATGGGTTGTAAGGCAGCGGGCATAAGTCATGATTCTCTACCGGGGGGCATCATAATAATGACCCGGTCAGTCAAACAATGTGGTCCGCTTGTAAAGCGCATAACAGAGCGAAAGCCCAACACCGTTGAGAGTCGCTTCCCCGTCCTAGTACAATCTCACGCAAACCTGTGTTGCCTACCGCATTTTCTATGTGGCTTTCACCAGACGTTTGGGAGGGACTAATGTCTCAGGGTTGCACTGATAGCAGTTACAATGAGGTGGCAGAGGCGCACCGAATGAGTACGGCTTCTCCAGAAATTCAATACCTGGCCCGGCGATTACTCGCTTTCGAGGCGGCGCACGACAACTCTTCCGCTGCACGCGTAGATGTCGCGGTGCAGGTCATTGAGGGATTGCGTACGCACCTCATCAGGCTGACGGGGGTTGATGGCTTTCGATCTCTTTTATCCCGGGCTTTGACACTGGCAAAGGCGGAAGTTCCTTCATTAAATATGGTGCATGTACGCCCAGACGGATCTTTGGAGGGGTTCGGTGGAATTGAGCAGAGCCAGGAGGCGGGGGCGGCAGGCCAGGCCGGGATAACGCTCGTGGCCCGCTTGCTGGATCTGCTGGTGACCTTCATTGGCGAATCTTTAACGCTGCGCCTGGTGCGTGAGAAATGGCCGGATGCGTCCATGGACGGGGCGGATTTGACAACTGAGGAAAAACCATGAGCGTGCAAGACAAGGTGAGTATTCGGACACTGCCCACCGGCGTGCCGGGTCTGGATGAGATTTTGGGCGGTGGCTTACCGGAGTTTTCATTTAACATCATCGCGGGCGCGCCCGGCGGCGGGAAGACCACGCTGGCCCATCAAATCATGTTC
>Ga0136617_10003526_pt1 | contig 13991 bp, 11 predicted proteins | sample AntDrymUQ3222106_2_FD_129672 | JGI IMG/M metagenome (GOLD analysis project Ga0136617, IMG submission 129672) | Polar desert sand microbial communities from Dry Valleys, Antarctica - metaG UQ322 (21.06) | ecosystem: Environmental > Terrestrial > Soil > Desert | place: Antarctica: Dry Valley... | reverse complement strand
CCCTGGATACGAGCCCGTTCTGTTCGAGCACGACCTGCGCCCCGGCCTTCACCTGAGCATGCTGGGCGCCGACGGGCCGGGCAAGGCCGAGGCGGTGCCGGAGGCAGTGGCCCGATGCGAGCTGTTCTGCGACGAGTGGACCCAGGCCAGCCACGGCGGTGAGCTCACCGGCGCCGTCGAGGGCGGGCTCGTTTCGCGGGATCGGGTGACCGAGCTGGGCGACGTGCTCACCGGCGCCGTCTCCGGACGTTCACATCCGGAGGCCGTGACCCTGTTCGACTCCACGGGCCTGGCCATCCAGGACCTGGCCATTTGCCTGGCGCTGCTGAGCGCTCACCGAGCGGGCCGTTTGCGGGCCGCTACGGTGAAGCTTTGACCCGTCGCCTGAAGTTCTGCCCGCCGCCGCCGATAGGAATGATGATGCCGCGAATTCTCCTCACACTCATCGCCCTGCTCACCGCCGCCACCGTCGCCGTCGGGTGCGGCAGCGATGGTGCTTCTTCCTCCGGCGCGTCCTCTCTGGCTCCCGCTGGATCGGTCATTTACGGCGAGGCCACCCTCAAGCCCGAGGGCGACCAGAAGGCGGCGATCGATTCGCTCGTCGAGAAGTTCCCCGGGAAGGGGGGCGCGGGCGAGCGCATCCGCGACCTGATGCAGAAGGCTTTTGCGGACTCGGACTCCGGCCTCTCCTACAAGAAGGATGTAGAGCCCTGGCTGGGTGACGAGGCCGCCTTCTTCGTGTCGCGGCTCACCGCCGAGGGCGATGATGGCGATGGCGCATTCATGGTGGCCACCGAGGACGAGGAGAAGGCCACGGCGGCCCTCGACAAGGGGATCGACGGCAAGAAGCGCGACTACAAGGGCACCGAATACTTCGTTGAGGACGACGGCGCGGCCGGCGTAGTCGACGGCATGGTCGTGCTGGGCACCGTGCCCGCCTTCAAGGCCGCGGTCGACGTGGCCGACAGCGGCCGCTCGCTGGAGGACGACCAGAAGTTCCAAAAGACGCTCGAGGGCGCTTCGGAGGACCGGCTCGGCTACATCTACGTCAACTCGCCTGAGATCTTCAAGACGCTCGAGCAGTCGCCGGCTGCGATGCAGCTCGGCCAGTTGAAGGGGTTCTTCAAGGAACCGGTCGTAGCCACGATGAACGCCGACGAGTCGGGGGTGCGCTTCGAGGCCAGCGTGCCCAAGTCGCTCGCCGCGGGCTTCCCGATCGTGGCCGAGGGCGCTGACATCGCCGGTCAGCTGCCGGCCGATTCCTGGCTGGCCATGGCCCAGCCGGATCTCGGCAAGACACTCGAGCAGTACGTGGAGCTCTTCGGCGCCCAGCTCGGGGGTCGGGACAACGTCGAGCAGCAGTTCGAGGCCACGACCGGCCTCGACCTCCAGGACGACGTCCTCTCATGGATGGGTGACTGGGGCCTGTTCGTGCGCGGTACCAGCGTCTCCGAGCTCGGCGGCGCGCTGATCGTCGAGACCAGCGACGAGCAGAAGTCGGGACGAGTGCTCGACACGATCGCCCGCTTCGCGCGCCAGAGCGCCGACTCCGGCGAGCAGGTCGGCCCGCTCGAGTTCCCCGGTGGGGGCGAGGGCTTCACGCTGCGCAGCCCCGACGTGCCGCAGCCGATTCATCTCTTCCAGCAGGACGGCAAGGTCGTGCTGGCCTACGGCGACGAGGCCGCGGCCGACGCCATCTCGCCGGGCCAGACCCTGGCCGACACCGCCGAGTTCACTCAGGCCGAGGATGCTCTGGGCGGCGACTACAACGTCTCCTTCTACCTCGCGGTGGAGCCCATCCTGGCGCTGGCCGACTCCGCCGGCGCCGGCCAGTCTGAGGGGTGGGTCAAGGCAAAGGCCTACCTCGAGCCGCTGGGCGCGCTCGTGGGCGGAGCCCAGGAGGACGGCGACAAGCTGCGCTCGGCCTTTGGGATCACGGTCAAGTAGGACTAGCATCACCTCGGTGAACGACGAACCGCATACCACCCTGAGCGACGACGAGATCCTCGATCTGGTCAGGCGGCTGTCGCGGCCCCTGCCTTCGGGCGATCAGGTGATCGAGCGCGCGGCGATTCTCGCGGCCGGCGCCGACTTCACCAAAGTGATCGACTGGGTGGAAGCCCACGACGGCCGGCCCGAGGAGGCGGTCGTCGCTGCTCCGTCGGGCGGACTGCACGGCTCGCACTTCGAAGACAGCGGTGCGAGGCCGGCGCCGCCGCATCGCTACATATTGCCGGCAGCCGCGCTCGGCTGAACCTCCCTTAGCGCGTGCTGAACGGCGCCCGTCGCAGCGCTGAGCGGTTGCCGGCGCGGTCGCGGGCGGACGCCAAGAGCCGGTAGCGGCCCGGGCGGCTTCCCGACAGGCGCAGACGGTCGCGGTTAGAGCCCCGGCGCCCGGTCTGGACGCTCGGCCGGCGCGCGGCGACCCAGCGCACGCAGCGCCGCCGGCATCCACGGCGGGTGGTTGCCTGCTCCAGGCGAAGCACCACGCGCGAAGGCTCCGAAAGGCGGTAGGACACGTCCAGAGCGCGGCCGCCCTTGCGCACGGACACGGCAAGCCGGGAGAGCACCGGCCGCGTGCGGTCGCGCTTTCTGGGTGGGGCCGCGGGCTCGACGGCGGACGGGGGCGGGAGCGGAAAGGGCTGCGCGGCGATCTCGGCAAGCACGTCCCGAAAGGCGAAGTAGGACGGCTTGGGTGTGAAGTCGCGCTGGAGCAGGCCCATCTGGCTCTCGCGGTCGAGCGGGTCGGTGCCCTTGTTGCGCAGGTTGTAGACGCTGACCGATTCCACGTAGTCCCAGCGGTCGCGGATGATCCGAAAGGCATCGCCCAGGTAGCGCGCCTGCAGGTCGGGCGTGATGCACCAAACGCTCGTGCCGGGCGCGCAGCTCGACCATCCGAGCTCGGTGAACCACATCCGCTTCGCCGCGTCGCCGTTGGCGATCATGATCTCGCGGACCCAGGGCACCCCGGTCAGGTACACGTGTGCCGCCCCGAACGGTGGGAGCGTGATGTCGTAGGGGTCACGCCCCTGGTTGAAGGGGCGCAGCGAAAGGCCATCGAAATAGCCGCCGATCCCTGCCGCGTAGAGCTTCGCCAAGAACGGGGCGTCGGACGCCAGCATGGCCGGGCCGAGCACAGGCAGGGCGGGCTTGACCGCCTTGATGCGCGGGTAGGCGGCGCGCAGCATGGCCACGTAGTCCACCTCCGGCGTGGGCGTGTTGAACCAGCCGATGTAGTTGGGCTCGTTCCAGATCTCGATGGCCGCCATGTCGTCGCCCCAGCGCTGCGCGACCCATGCCGCGGCATCGGCGAAGTCCGCCACGTTGATCGGCGGGTAGTAGCCCACGCCACGGTCCCACCACCCCGTGGCACAGCCCAGCTTGGCCTCGGGCGGAGCCCGGGAGGCCCAGCACGGCGTGGTGAAAAACGTTGCGATGACCCTCAGGTTCCGAGTGCGGGCGTGCGCAAAGAAAGTGTCGGCCTTCTGGATGTAAGGCAGGTTGAGCTGGTTGTTGCCGTCTTGCTCGAGGGTGGACCAGCCGATGTCGATGCGTACCGTGTTGGCGCCCGCGGCGACGAGGAGATCGAGCTCGCGGTCGAAGTCGGCCACGCTCGAGTCGACCCACAACGGGTGGGTGGCCGCCCCACGCAGGGGCGGGGCGTTCGCAGCAGCGGGGCCGGCGAGCGTAAGCACCAGCACCACCAGGCAGGCGAGATGGCCGAGCAGCCTGGAAATCGTTCCCGGCGCGATGGTGCCAAATCTACCGGAGTCCTGGACCAGGTACTCGCCCTGGAGCGTAGGCTCGAGCCATGGACCTGCCGCCCGGCCCGCGCGCCCCCGCCGCCTGGCAGACCGTCGCGTGGACGGCGCGGCCTGCGGCCTTTTTGGGCCGCGTGCACGAGCGCTTCGGTGACCCGGTGACCATCCGCACCTACTGGATGGACGAGCCGATGGTGCTCTTCTCACACCCCGATGCGGTCCGCGAGGTGTTTCGCCTCGACCCGGCGATCGCGCCGGCCGGGCAGAGTTGGGAGTTCCTCCGGCCCTTCGCCGGGCCGCACTCGATCCTCGTGCTCGATGGGGAGGAGCACCTGCGCGAGCGGCGGCTGATCCAGACGCCGTTCCACGGCGAGCGCATGCGCGCCCTGAGGCCGGCCGTGGCCGAGCTCGCCCGGCGCGAGCTGAGCAGCTGGAGCGGCCGCGTCGTCACGCTCGAGCGGATGAAGCACCTCACGCTGGAGACCATCCTGCGCGTGGTCTTCGGCGTTCGCGGCGAGCAGGAAGCCGCGCAGCTGCGCGACGCCGTCCACGGCACGCTCGACACCGTCCGTTCAATGCCGCGCATGCTCGCCATGTCGCTCGTGCAGCGCGATCTCGGGCCGCGCAGCCCGTGGGGTCGTTTTCGCCTGGCGGTCGAGCGCTTCGATGCGCTGCTAATCGACCTCGTGGCGCGCCGGCGGGCCGAGCCGGGCGGTGACTCGATGCTGGCGCTGCTGCTCGAGCAGCGTGACGCGGACGGCAACCCGCCGAGCGACCGCCACCTGCGCGACCAGCTCGTGGCGCTGCTGGCGGCCGGGCACGACACCTCCGCGGCCTCGCTGGCCTGGGCCTTCGAGCGGCTCGCGCGCCATCCCGCCGAACACGCGCGCCTGAGTGAGGGCGATCCGGCCTACCTCGACGCGGTCGTCAAGGAGGTTCTGCGCGTGCGCCCCGCACTGACCATCGCTCCGCGCCGGCTGCTTGCGCCGGTGCGGATCGCCGGGCAGACCCTGCCCGCCGGGGTGCACGTGGCCGCCTGCCTGTGGCTGGCGCTGCGCCGCGAGGACCTCTGGCCCCAGGCCGCCGCGTTTCGGCCCGAGCGCTGGCTCGAGCGCCCCCCTCCCGACCCAGCATCGTGGATCCCGTTCGGTGGAGGGGTACGCCGCTGCGCCGGAGCGCCGTTCGCCGAGATGGAGATGCGCGAAGTGTTGAGCGCCGCGGCGGAGCTGAAGATCCGCCCGGTCCGCCCCGAGCCCGAGCGTGCGCGCCGCAGCGCGCTGGTGGTGACGCCGCACCGCGGCGGCGAGGTGCTGGTGGGATGACCCTCCCGCGCGGCGCGCGTGCGGGGAGCTAGAGGACTGCGGCCGTTGCTACGGCGCGCAGGGGCCGGCCCTCATTGCGCGTCGTGACGACCAATGTCACGAGCGAGTCCCCACGTGCGGCTTTGTCCGATGCGCGTCTGCCGACGCGCATCGTCAGCTGGCGCTTTCGTCCGGGTTCGAGCCGGCGGAAGCGCTTGCGGCCCAGCACCAGCCCTTGGTCTCGAATCAGCAGCGAGCCGGTGCAGGGCCGCGTCCGGTCGGCGGGGCAGCCGACCCCGGTGCCGAGCGAGTCCCCGGGGACGAAGGTCAGCGCGAACGCGAGGGGGAGCGAGTCCAGATCGCCGACCGGAACGGCGCGCGGCGCGCCAACTCGAACAGTTCGACCGCATCGCCCGCTGAGCATGTCGACGCGATCCAGCATGGCGCCATCGCCGCCTTGGCAGTGCACGTCGTCGGGATTCCCGTCCCTCGCCTCAAGGCGATCGCGCCCGCCCTCGCCGTAGAGCTGGTCAAACCCCCGACCGCCGTCGAGCCTATCCCGACCCGGCCCTCCGCTCAGCGCGTCGTCACCCGAGTCTCCCCGCAGCGTGTCGTCACCCGGTCCACCCGCCAGCACGTCCGTGTCACCGCCGCCAAAGAGCCGGTCGCGAGCCGGCCCGCCGTCGAGGGTGTCATAACCGCCATGACCGACGAGCCGATCGTCCCCCGAGTCGCCGTAGAGATGGCCCCCGAGGCCGAAGGGCACGCCACCCGCGCGGAGAATGTCCGCGCCGCTCCCGCCGTGGACCACCGCGGGCAGATCCGCGGAGAAAACGTCGTCCCTATCGCCGAGCGTTGCCTCGAATGAGGGCAACCCCGGGCTCAAACCGACGCGGCAGGCGACGGCGGTCAGATCATCGGGAAGCGGACTTTCGCAGCCGCCAAGGGGCGATATCCCCGCCGGGTCGGTGAGTTCAAGAGCCGTTGGGGTCAATGTCGCGGCCAGCCGGTTCGTCTCGCCGGAGGCGGCCACGAAGAGAATCTGCTGATAAGGGTGGCCCCCCGGGTTGGTGAACCGCTCTTGACTGAGGGCGGAGCCCGCCAGAGCGGAAGGCACCAGCACCAGGGGCGCCACGAGGAACAGCAGGACTCCGGCCGAGCGCGCGATCTGGCCTCCAACATTGCCGAGCTCCGGCATTCTCGTTTTATCGGCCGACCAGCGGCGCGTCTTGAGTCGCTGCCGGCGCTCTCGAAGCCGTTGGGCCGGGCTAGAGCGGGATGTTTCCGTGCTTTCGCTTCGGCCCTTCGACGCGCTTGGTCTGCAGCGTCTCGAGGGCGCGGATCAGCTTGGGGCGGGTCTCGTGGGGAACGATCACGTCGTCGATGTAGCCGCGTTCGGCCGCCGAGTAGGGGTTCGCGAAGCGGGCCTTGTAGTCACCGATCAGCTTGGCGCGGCGCTCGTCGGGGGTGGGTGAGGCCTGGATGTCGCGGCGGTGGATGATGTTCACCGCTCCCTCGGGGCCCATCACCGCCACCTCGGCGCTCGGCCAGGCGAAGACGAAGTCGGCCAGCATGTGCTTCGAGTTCATGACGTCGTACGCGCCGCCGTAGGCCTTGCGCGTGATGACCGTCAGCTTGGGCACAGTCGCCTCGGTGAAGGCGTAGAGCAGCTTGGCGCCGTGTCGAATGATGCCGCCCCACTCCTGCTCGGTGCCGGGTAGGAAGCCGGGCACGTCCATGAGCGTGAGCAGCGGGATGTTGAAGGCGTCGCAGAAGCGCACGAAGCGCGCCGCCTTCTCCGATGAATTGATGTCGAGCACGCCGGCGAGCTGGCTGGGCTGGTTGCCCACCACGCCGACCGGCCGCCCGTTCATGCGCGAAAAGCCGATGATGATGTTGCGCGCGAAGTGCTCCTGGACCTCGAAGAACTCGCCGTTGTCGACGAGCAGGTTCACCACGCCGCGCATGTCGTAGGGCTTGTTGGGGTTGTCGGGCACGATCGTGTCGAGCTCGGCCTCCTCGCGATCCGGGTCGTCGCCGGTGTCCATCTGAGGCGGAAGCTCGAGGTTGTTCTGGGGAAGGAAGGACATGAGGTAACGCGCGTCTTCTAGGCAGCCCGCCTCGTCCTCGGAGGCGAAGTGGGCCACGCCGGACTTCGTGTTGTGGGTCATCGCTCCGCCCAGCTCCTCGAACTCGACCTCCTCGCCGGTGACCGTCTTGATCACGTCGGGGCCGGTGATGAACATGTGCGAGGTCTCCTTGACCATGAAGATGAAGTCGGTCATGGCCGGGGAGTAGACCGCGCCGCCAGCGCACGGACCCATTACGAGCGAGATCTGCGGAATCACGCCCGAGCACCGGACGTTGCGCACGAACACGTCGCCGTAGGCGCCCAAGGAGACAACGCCCTCCTGGATGCGCGCCCCACCCGAGTCGTTGATTCCGATCACCGGGCAGCCGATGCGCGCGGCCAGGTCCATCACCTTGACGATCTTCTCGCCCATCACCTCGCCCAAGGAGCCGCCGAAGACCGTGAAGTCCTGGGAGAAGACGCACACCGGCCGGCCGTCGATCTTCCCGTGGCCGGTGACCACCGCGTCGCCCCAGGGGCGGTTCTTGAGCATGTCGAACTCGGCCGTGCGGTGGCGCACGAACGTGTCGAGCTCCTCGAAGGAGCCCGGGTCGACCAGCTTCTCGATGCGCTCGCGGGCGGTCAGCTTGCCCTTGGCGTGCTGCTTTTCCTCCGCCTGGGGATTGGTGTGGGCCGCCTGCTCGCGCAGCTCCTGAAGCTGAGCGAGCTTCTCTTCGTAGGTCTCGGGGGACTTCTGGCGCACGCGGGCGCAGGTTATCCCGCGCGGCGGGCGCCCAGCAGATCGGTGAAGCCGCCGGGCCAGACCAGGGTGGTGATCCACCCGCCCGAGCCGTCGGGTCGGCCACGCAGGCGTCCGCGGGCGTCGTAGGTGAAAGCCCTCATGCGGCCGCGGCCCACGCGCAGGCGGACGTACTGCACCATGCTCGCGCTGGTGCGCAGAAGGGCTTGCGTCTTGCCCCGACCCGTGAGCAGCAGGCGTTCGACCTCGGGCTCCAGGAGCACCGCGTCGAGATCCGTCGGCTCCCCGTTGCCCCGATATGCGGCGCTGAGAGCGGTGGGCCCGGGTCCCAGCAGCGCGCAACGACCCAAAGCCTTGCACGTCGAGGTAACCGGCCTCGGGGGTGATTCCGGGTGGCCCGGCGCCCCCTGGCCATACCGCACCGAGGCTCGCGGATCCGGAGCTGTATTGGGATCGTCCGCCGCGCGGCGCGCCTTCGCTACTGTCCCCGCGTCTCGATGCGTCCCTCCAGCAGCAGCAAGGGTCTGACGCGACGGCACTTCATCGGCGCGGCGGGTGCTTCTGCCGCCGGTGTGACCCTCCTCGGCTCGAGCGGCTGCCGCACCGAGTCGAAAGGGTCCTCCGACCGGCTGAACGTTCTGCTCGTGATCCTCGACTCCGTGCGCAGCGATTTCGTCGCGGCGTACGGCTCGCCGCGGGTGCGCACGCCCAGCATCGACGCGCTCGCCGCGCAGGGCGTGCGCTTCACCCGCTTCTTTCCCGAGGCGATGCCCACCGTGCCCGCCCGGCGAACGATCATGACCGGCCGGCGGACCTTTCCCTTCCGCGGCTGGAAGCGCGCCCCCGACCTCGGCCGCGGCCCCGGCGCGGCGCCCATCGAGGACCTCGGCCAGGTGTTCACCACGCAGCTCTCGCGCGCCGGTTACTGGACCGCCTCGGCCAGCGACAATCCCTTTCTCGGCTTCACCAAGTCGTTTCGCCCCTTCCGGCTGAGCTTCGACCGCTACGTGTCGGTCGAGGGCCACAGCGGCTTTCGCAACGATCCGGCCACGGTCAGCGACGCCCAGCTCGAGCGTTGGCTTCCCGACGGGCTGCGCGACGACGACCGCTACGTCGAGGGCATGCGCAAGTACCTGGCCAACACCGGCTACGGCAAGGACGCTTCCGAGTCCAACGCGGCCCGGGTGTTCGGCGAGGGCACGAAGCTGCTGGAGGAGGCCGCGGAGCGCCAGCCCTTCGCGCTCGTGGTCGATTCCTTCGATCCGCACGAGCCGTGGTCCCCGCCCGCCGAGCTCATACGCCTGTACGCCGACCCCTCCTACCACGGGCCCAACCCGGGCACCGCGCGCTATACGCGGGCCGAGACCTACCTCGAGCCGGGCGAGCTGCGTCAGATGAACGCCGTGTACGGCGCCTCGCTCACCAACGCCGACCGTTGGCTCGGCGAGTTCATGGCCCGCTTTCGCGAGCTCGGCCTGCACGAGAACACCGCGCTCGTGTTCGTGAGCGATCACGGGATCCTGCTCGGCGAGCGGGGCTGGACGGGCAAGATCGCCCAGGAGCTGCATCCCGAGCTGATCCAGGTGCCCTGCGTGATGGTTCACCCCGAGCGCAAGGGCGCGGGCAGCACGAGCTCGTACTTCGCCTCCACACACGACGTCGCGCCGACCCTGATGTCGATGGCCGGCGTGCGGCCCCGGACCGGCATGGACGGCGAGGATCTCTCGCGGCTCTTCGACGGCGAGCAGCTTCCCGAACGCCCCTACGCCTACGGCGGCTACTTCAATCACCTCTACGTCCGCAACCGTGCCTGGTCGTACGTGGCCGACAATCGCGGCGACCACCGCGAGCTGTTCGACCTGACGCTCGACCCGGCCGAGCTGAACAACGTCGCTCGCGAGGAGCGCGCGGTTCAGGAAGAGATGCACCGGTGGCTGGTGGAGCGGATCGGCGGGTTGCCTCCCTACTACGAGGGCGAGGTCGTCGCGCCGGTCAAGCGCTAGCGAGCGATCAGCACGCGCAATTCGGTGAGCATGAGTTCTGGCTCTTCGATTACGTCGTTGTAGGTGTAGCGGCGAAACTCGTCGCCGCGGGCTCGGGCTTCGCGTTCGCGGTGGCGGTCTTGTTCCCAGGCGTGGCGGGAGTTGTGGTAGCGGTAGCCGTCGAGTTCGATGGTCAGCTTGAGGTTGGGCCAGCGGCAGTCGACGCGGCGGGTGCCGGCGGGTCGGTTGGTTTGGGGAAGCGGTAGGCCGGCCTCGCGTAAGCGCTCGAGGAAGCGGGCTTCGAGCTTGCTCAGCGTCACGCGGACGTCTCCACGCATGATCGCGCGGAGCTTGGCGGCGCCCTTGGCGTTCGGGTGGCGGGCCATGACGGCTTCTACTTGGGCCGGGGTGGTGTGGTGGCGCACGCCGGCTTCGTGGCAGGCGCGGGCCAGTTCGGTTTCGTCTACGACAGCAGCCAGGGCCACCAAGGCCCGGGCCGGGGTAGTGATGGGGATGCCCTGCCACACGGTGGTGTCACGCGGGTCCATGCGCCGGCAGCGACGCGTGATCACTCCGTTGACCCGCCGCTCGGTCGGGCACGTGACTGCGGGGTCGGGCGCGGGGCCGCGCACCAGGCCCCACAGGTACGCAGCCGCCCTCCCGCTCAACACCGCTTCTTCACCGCAAGCCCGCACCGCAGCCAGGTAGCGCGCTTCGAGGCTCGGCGCCCTGTGCCCCACGCGGTACACGCCGCGGTGCACCGCGATCAGCGCCCCCGCGCGGACCCTGCCGTCGATCTCATCACGCGTGACACCGGCCCGCTGCAGCTCGGACCTGGTCACCACACCGTGAGTTCGCGTCGCCAGCCGGGCCACTTTCTGCTCTACCGTCCTGCTTCGACCGCCCATATGACGGTCAAGTCAGGACAGCGGCCAGATTCGCCCCCGCGGAGTGGCTCGGGGCTGCCTCAGATGCCTCCGTACCAGGGCAGCTTGCCGCCCGCTCGGGCCAGCACCTTGCCGTAGAGGTCGTTCACCACGCTGGGATAGCGCCCGGACACGTCGTTGTACTGGCCCGGGTCGTTCTCGAGGTCGAAGAGCCTGAAGTTGCTTGGCCGGTTGTAGCCCCACAGGGCCCAGCGTTCGTTGCGGATGAAGAAGGAGTCGGAATAGCCGCCGTAGGCGAAGGGACGCTCGGGTAGGCGGCGGCCTCGGAAAGGGCGGGAGAGGTCGGCTCCGGTCATGGCCTCGGGGGCATCCACGCCGGCCATGGAGAGCACGGTTGGGGCGACGTCGTGGGTGGAGGCGTAGAAGTCGCTCGAGCGCCCGGCGTGGCGGCGGGCCGGGTCGACGACGATGAAGGGGACGTTGATCAGGGCGGGGTAGAGGGCCGTTTGGATCTTGCCCGTCCAGCCGTGCTCGCCCAGCAGGACGCCGTGGTCGCTCACAAGCAGGATCACTGTCTCGCGCTCGAGCTCCATGTCGTGCACCCGGTCGAGCAGGCGGCCCAGCCAGAGGTCGGTCATCGTCACCTCGGCGGCGTAGAGGTCGCGGATGCGACTGAGCACGGCCCCGCGCTCGCCCGCTCCGAGCCAGTTGCTGGCGCGCCCGTAGCGCAGCATCCCGGGCTCCGGGCCGCGCCAGTCGGGATCACCGTAGATCTTCAGGAACTTCGGCGGCGGTGTCCAGGGCTCGTGGGGCTCGTAAGTGTCGACGATGAGGGCAAAGGGCCGCTGCTTGGCGGCGTCGTCGAGCACCTCCAACGCGTTGCTGAATACGCGGCCGGCGTAGGTCTTTTGCGGGTCTTCCCACGAGCGGCTGTTGGCCAGGTAGTAGCCCACCCGCAGGCGGGTCTTGGCGTCATAGCTCGAGGGGTGGAGCCAGTGGTTGAGGATTCGCTCGGGCACGCTCGACACCGGCCGCAGGCCGCCGATCTGGCCGCCCGTGCGCGCGAAGCGGTTCACGCTCTGGCGCAGCGGGGCGTACGTCTTCGAGAAACCCAGGAACGGATTGTCGGTCACGTAGGCGGTCCAGTAACCGGCGCGGCGCAGGACGCTCGGCAGGGCGCGCTGGACGTTGCGCAGCGGCGACCAGCCCGGCGCCTGGATCAGTCCCTGGTAGTCATGCCAGCCGCGGAAGGGAAAGACCCGGCGTCCGCTGAGAATCGAGTTGCGGGCAGGGACGGTGGGCATCGCCTCGGGATAGGCGTTGGGGAAGCGCAGTCCTTGGCGGACCAGCGCGTCGATGTTGGGCGTGCGGATCGCCCGGTCGTAGACGGCGTCGGCGCGCAGGGAGTCGACGATCACCACGAGCACGTTGGGGCGGTCGGGACGCTGCGCGAAGGCGCCCGGCTCGGACAGCGCGGCACTCGCCGCCGCGGCGGCGGAGGCTTGCAGGAAGCGACGACGAGAAACGGTCACGGGGGGATTGTGCGCCGTGGAGCCGCTCGCGTCCAGCGGGAGCTAGCCGCGCGAGAACGGGCGGTGGTGCGCGGAGCCCAGCGCCTCGAGTGCTTCCTCGAGTACCGCCCGTGCCTCGACCGCTGCCGCCGGCTCGGGCGCGGGGGTGGATTCGGGCTTGGGTGTCGGCTCGGGCTCTGGTTCGGTTTCCAGCGCCGGCTCCGGCTCGGCGGCGATTGGCTCCTCCCTCGGCCCCCAGGCGAAGAGCCGAGCGAAGAAGCCCGTCTTGCGTGGGGGCCCTTGCTCCTCCGGGAAGAGCTCGTCTTGGGGTTCGTGTACGGCCTCGGGCTGGGCGACGGCCTCAGGCTCGGCGACGGCCTCCAGCTCGGGCTCGGGCTCGGGCTGCGGCTCGGGCTCCGGCTCGCCCTCGACCTGAGCGTTGAGCGTGACCTTCGTCCCCCAGCCGGAAGGCTCGATCATCACGGTTCCGCTTGCCGCTTCGCCCTCCCAGGCGACCGTGTGCTCGGGCTCCAGCTTGGTGATCTTGATCTCGCCAAAGGCCCCCAGGTGGCGGGCCAGCCGCTCGACCTCGCTCAGCTCGCTCCAGAGCTCAGGGGGTGACTTGACGAGAGTGCGCTTCGCGGTGAGAGAGTGCATCGCCTCTCGGCTTCGCCGATCCACGGGCCTCTCCTTCCCCGGGACGAAGCCTTGCAGGGGCGCGCCCCTATGATCGCGGCGGTGCTTCGCCCGGTCCTCCTCGCCGCTGCTCTGCTCGTGGCGCTCGGGCTCGCGCCCGCGGCCCACGCCCAGGGTGTCGCCGCCCCGTGTCCCGGCCAGCCGATCGAGGCCGACCGCACGATCCAGGGCGACTTCGGGCCCCAGCTGAGCAAGAGCTACGTGATGGTGCCCTTCGACGTGCCTCACGGCACCACCGCGGTCCGGGTCAAGTACTGCTTCGACCGTCCCGAGACCGGTAGCAGCCGCCACACGCTCGACCTCGGCCTCTACGAGCCGAGGCGGGGGCGCTCGCCGGTGTGGGGCATGGACGAGTTTCGCGGCTGGGGGGGCTCGAGCCACCCCGACGTGACGGTGTCGGGCGAAGGCTTCTCGACCGAGGCCGAGTACACGGCCAGCCCGCGCATCGACCCGCCGGGCAAGACCACCCGCGCTTTCCTGCCCGGACCCATCCGGCCCGGCCTATGGGCCGCCGAGCTGGGCGTGGCCGCGGTCATCCCACAATCGGAGGGCGACGCCGACGGACGCGTGGCCTGGCGCCTCGAGATCGACTTCGCCGACGATCCCGCCTTCGCCGACGAGCCCTACCGACCCACCCGCTACGACCGTCGCCCGGCTCGCCGCCAGCCGGGCTGGTACGCCGGTGATTTCCACGTTCATGCCGAGCACTCGGCACTGGGCGACGCCACCATGGCCGAGACCTTCCGCTACGCCTTTCGCCCGTTGGCCGAGGGCGGCGCCGGCCTCGATTTCGTCACGCTCTCCGACTACGTGTCGGGCAGCGCCTGGGGAGAGATCGGGCGCTACCAGCCCTTCTTTCCCGGCAAGCTCGTGGTGCGCAGCGCCGAGGTGATCACCTACCGCGGCCACACCAACAACCACGCCAGCGCGCGCGTGGTCGACTACCGCGAGGGGTCGATCTTCGAGCGCCGCGAGGACGGCACGCTGCAAGGGCTGCGCGGCAGCCGCGACCCGAGCGAGCT
>Ga0136617_10003525_pt1 | contig 13991 bp, 13 predicted proteins | sample AntDrymUQ3222106_2_FD_129672 | JGI IMG/M metagenome (GOLD analysis project Ga0136617, IMG submission 129672) | Polar desert sand microbial communities from Dry Valleys, Antarctica - metaG UQ322 (21.06) | ecosystem: Environmental > Terrestrial > Soil > Desert | place: Antarctica: Dry Valley... | reverse complement strand
GCGGCGTCGCCGCTCAGCCGCTCCTGGCCGCCACCGCCGCGACGGCATCGACGACCAGATCCCAGAACCGCGGCGCGTCGAGCTGGGTCGCCACCTGGGCGTTCGCCGGCGCGCCGAGGCGGCCGTCCAGGTCGGCCACCGTGGCCGCGCGTGTCCAGCGCCCGTCGAGCTCGATCGCGAGGAAGCACTCCTCGCAGCGGACCACGCTCGGGTCGATCAGCCGCGCGAGCGCGCAGGGGTCGTGCACGGGCGGCGCCGCCGCGCCGTAGTGCGCCCGGTACGTGGCGCCGAAGAAGTCCAGCCAGCCGGCCACCGTGGCGCCCAGCGGCTCGCCGAGCGCACGCAGGCGCTTCACCACGTCGGGCGTGGCGCGCGCCTGGTGGGTCAGGTTGAGCCCGACCATGGTGAAGGGGACGCCGCTCTCCAGCACCCGGGCGAGCGCCTCCGGGTCGACCGCCGCGTTGAACTCGGCGTATGGCCGCGTGTTGCCGCGGTCGGTAGAGCCGCCCATCCACACGATCTCCGGTGGCTGCGCGCCCAGCTCGAGCGCGTGGGCGACGTTGGTCAGCGGGCCGGTGGCGACCAGCGTGACCGGCTCGGCGGCCAGCACCTCCGCCGCCGGGCGCGGGTCGAGCGGTACGGTGGCCTCGGGCAGCTCCGGCCCGTCGAGGCCGCTCTCGCCGTGGATGTCGGGCGCGGTGACCAGCGGCCCGTGCAGGGGACCGGCCGCGCCGGCCGCCACCGGCACGGCGTGCGCGCCGGCCAGCGTCAGCACCCGGCGGGCGTTCTCCGTCGTCCGCTCCAGCGTGCCGTTGCCGGCCACCGTGGTCACCGCTCGCAGCTCGAGCGCAGGGCTGCCGAGCGCGAGCAGGATGGCGATGGCGTCGTCGTGGCCGGGGTCGCAGTCGAGCACGATCGGGAGCGGCGGCATGCCGCGTATCGTGCCTCAGGAGGCGGCGGCCGTGCGTTCCGGCTGCTCGAGCGCGACGCGCTGCTCGCCGTCCTCGAAGCGCACGAGCGGCTCGTAGGGCCGCTCGGGATCGACGTCGGCGACCACGCCGGTGCGCCCGTCGGGCAGCGTGACCTCGGTGCCCACCGGATGCGGCATTACCACGCGGCGGAAGGTCTTCACGATGCCGGGGTCGAAGGCCGAGCCGGCGCCCTCGCAGATGACGCCGACCCCGACGTGCGGGGGCTGGGCGTCGGCGTAGGGCCGGCGGCTGGTGACGGCGTCGTAGACGTCGGCCACGGCGGCCAGGCGGGCGAACTCCCCGATCGCGAGCGCCTCGAGGCCGCGCGGATAGCCGCTGCCGTTCCAGCGCTCGTGGTGGTCGCGCACGACGGTGCGCACGAGCGGGCTCACGGTGGCGGACTGCAGCAGCGCGCAGCCCGCGTCGGGGTGCGCCTTGATCAGCTCCCACTCGCCGGCGTCGAGCTTGCCCGGCTTGTCGAGCACCTCGGCCGGGACGGCCATCTTGCCGATGTCGTGCAGGAGCAGACCCATTCCCAGCTTGACCAGGCGCTCCTCCATCCGGTCCCAGCGACGCTGTCCGCGGTAGTCGATCCAGCCCTCGCGACGCCAGTGCGCGCGGGCGAGCAGCAATCCCAGGGCGGTGACGTTGACCGAGTGGTGGTGGGTGTACTGGTCGGCGGCGGCCATGTCGCCGAGGAAGAGGGCGGCGTCCGCGGAGTCGGCGATGCTGGCGGCGATCCGCTCGACCACCGCCTGCAGCTCCGTCAGCCGGTCGTGCCCGAGCGGCTGGGATGCGCCCAGCGCGTCGCGCGCCTCGTCCAGCGCACCGGCCACCTTGGCCGCGGTCTCGGCCCGGACCGGCTCGGGCAGCAGGTCGACCGGCACGATGCCGTCGCTCAGCTCGTCCTGGACCCACAGCGCCCCGATGCCGAGCTCGGTGAGGGCCTCGAGCATGCGCGGTGTCAGGACCGCGCCGCGGCGGAGCAGGGGGATCCGGCCCGGCCCGGTGGGCGGGAGATCGCGGGCGACGGTCATGCCTCCGGCGCGAGAGACGGGAATCAGCCGCATCAGGTCCTTGATCGGCCGCAGCGCCCGAAGCGTGAGCGCTCACGCGCGAGCCCGTCAGGGCGGGGACACGAGGCGCTCCACCAGGCGATCGAGCTCGGCGTCCGGGTCTTCGGTCAGCCCGGTGTGGACCGGCGAGCACTGGATGATCGTGCTCGACGGCGCGACCAGCCAGTGGAAGCGCTCGGACGCCTCCAGGCGGGCCATCGCGCCGGCGTCCTCGTCACCGGCGGCGATGCGGCTGAAGGCGACGAGGTGCGCCTGCAGGCCGGCGAGGTCGGTGTCGGGCGCCAGCCCCGTCACGCGCCGGTGGTCCAGCGCGATGCGGGCCGCGAGGAAGCGGCGCGCACGGCAGAAGACGATCACGCCGGCGTTGAGGCACTCGCCGCGCTCCACGCGCGGGACGACGCGGATGATCGCGTACTGGAACGGGTCAGGCGGCAAGCCGGGCCTCCTCCGCCTCGGCGGCGAACGTGCGCGGCGACGCCAGGCGGGCGATCAGATAGGCGCGGTAGTCCTCGCGCGTGTGCGGCGCGAACCACGCCTCGGGTACGAGAGCGAGCACGCGGGCGACCGTTTCCTCGCCCAGGCGCGGCGCCAACCGCGCGTCGGCCGCCGCGACGCTGCCCGCGTCGCGCAGCAGCACGTGCGTGCGGATGGCCGGGAAGGGCCGCCGCGCGACGGCCGGCGGGTCCTCCCACGCGTGCTGCAGGTACAGCGCCGCGCCGTGGTCGATCAGCCACAGTCGCCCGTGCCAGTCCAGCAGGTTGGGATTCTGCGGCGAGCGGTCGACGTTCGTGCACAGGGCGTCGAGCCAGACCACCTCGGCGGCCAGGTCGGGAGCGGGCGCGGGCCCTGCGGCGGCGGAGTGGGTGAGCGCGCCCGGCAGGAAGTCCATGCCGACGTTGCACCCGCCGCTGGCGGCGATCAGCGCTTGGATCTCCGGGTCCGGCTCGGCGCGCCCGAGCTCCGGGTCGACCTCGACGAACACCAGCTCCGGCACGGGCAGCCCGGCCGCGCGGGCCAGCTCGCCCGCCACCACCTCGGCGAGCAGCGCCTTGGCGCCCTGGCCGGCGCCGCGGAACTTCAGCACGTAGAGGCCGTCGTCGTCTGCCTCGACCAGGCCGGGCAGCGAGCCGCCCTCGCGCAGGGGCGTGACGTAGCGGGTGGCGGTCACGGTGCGCACGTGGCGCGCAAGTGTGCCGGATGCGCGGCGCGCTGTGCCATGCTCACCCGATGGGGGATGCGCTGCGCTGGGGACTGGGCGCTGTGATCGCCGGCGGGCTGCTGGCCGGTTGCGGCGCGAGCGGTGACGACTCGGCGGCGCGCCCGGCCGCCACCCCGGCGCCGTCGGCGGCCGCCACCGCCACGCCGTCGGCCACCGCGGCCGCCACCGCGACGCCCGCGCCGGCCCGGGCCGCCGCGCGCGCGCCGCGCCTGCGGCGCGTGGGGCGCTTCGACCAGCCCGTCTTCCTCACCTCGCCGCCCGGCGACGCCCGGCGCCAGTTCGTGGTCGAGCAGGGCGGACGCGTCTTCGTGCTGCGCGACGGCCGGCGGCTCGACGCGCCCTTCCTGGACCTCCGGTCGCTGGTCACCTCGGGCGGGGAGCAGGGCCTGCTCTCGCTCGCCTTCGCGCCCGACTACGCCGCCAGCGGGCGCTTCTACGTCTACTACACCGACAACGACGGCGACCAGCGCGTGGTCGAGTACCGCCGCGCGAGCGCCGAGCGCGCCGACGCCGGCTCCGCGCGGCTGGTGCTGCGCATGGCCGACTCCGAGAGCAACCACAACGGCGGGCTGCTGCTCTTCGGTCCCGACGGGCTGCTCTACATCGGCACGGGCGACGGCGGCGGCGGCGGCGACCAGCACGGCGCGCGCGGCAACGCGCAGAACCTCGGCTCGCTGCTCGGCAAGCTCCTGCGCATCGACCCCAGGGCGAGCGGTGGCCGCGCCTACCGCGTGCCGAGGTCCAACCCGTTCGTGAACCGCGACGGCGCGCGCGGCGAGGTCTACGCCTACGGGCTGCGCAACCCCTGGCGCTTCTCCTTCGACCGCCGCACGGGCGACCTCTCGATCGGCGACGTCGGGCAGAACGCCTACGAGGAGATCTCCTTCGTGCGCCGGGGACGCGGCAGGGGCGCCAACTTCGGCTGGCGGCCGTTCGAGGGCCGCTCGCGCTACGCCGAGGGGGAGTCGGCGCCGGGCCACGTCCGGCCTGTGATCGTCCGCTTCCACGGGGCCGGCAACTGCTCGATCACCGGCGGCGTCGTCGTGCGCGATCCGCGGCTGTCGCTGGCGGGCCGCTACGTGTTCGGCGACTTCTGCCGCGGGCGGATCGAGTCGGCGCGGCTCTCGTCCGGACGGGCGCGGTCGGTGCGCGGCACCGGCTTGCAGGTGGAGAGCCTCTCCTCGTTCGCCGAGGACGCCCAGGGCCGCGTGTACGCGATCTCGCTCGGCGGGTCCGTGTACCGGCTCGTGCCGCGGTAGTGGCCGCGCGCGGGGCCGCGGCGCCGTGGGCTGCTCGGCGCCGGCGAACGGCGGCTGGTGAAGGCGGCGCGTTCCGTGGCCGTTCGTTTGCGCCGCGCGCTGCTCGGCGCAGGCAAACGGCGGCAGGTGAGGAGGGCGAGACCTGGGGTCAGATGGGTCTCCCGATGGGTGGAGGGGGCTAGCCGATGGCGGCGGTGGAGGTCCTGCGGGTGCGGGCGGACAACCCGTCGCCCTACACGCTGGAGGGGACCAACACGTACGTGGTGGGCCGCGACCCGGCGTGGGTCGTCGATCCCGGACCGGCGCTGGACGCGCACGTCGAGGCGGTGGCTCGCGCCGTCGAGGCGCGCGGCGGCCCCGGCGGGGTGATCCTCACCCACGACCATCCCGATCACGCCGAGGCCGCGGGCGCCCTCGTCGCCCGGCTGGGTGGGCCGCCGCTGGCCGCGATGCGCCATCCTGCTGACGTGGCGCTCGTCGACGGCGCGACCTTCGGACCGTTCGTGGCGGTCGCCGTGCCGGGCCACGCTGCCGATCACGTCGTGCCGGTGGCGGGGGAGGAGGCCTTCACCGGCGACGCGGTGCTGGGCGCGGGCAGCGTCTTCATCGCGCCCGACGGCGGCACGTTGGGCGACTACCTGGCGGGGCTGCGGCGCCTGCGCGGGCTGGGCCTCGCCCGGCTGTGGCCGGGCCACGGGCCGGTGATCGAGGACCCGGCGGCGGTGCTCGACGCCTACGCGGCGCACCGGCTGGAGCGCGAGCGCCGCGTCCTGGCCGCCTGGGAGGCGGGCGCCCGCAGCGAGGACGAGCTGCTCGCCGCCGCGTGGGACGCGATCCCGGACGGCCTGGAGCTGCCGGCCCTCTGGACCCTCCGGGCCCACCTGGCGCAGCTGCGCGCGGACGGCCGGATCCCCGCGCCGTAGCCGCCGCGCGCTGACATAAGCGTGATATCCACGCTTATGTCAGCGCGCGACGCGGCGGGCCGTTTGCGGCAGGCCAGGCCGGCCGGCGCTCGCTCTCCTCACCTGCCGCAGTTGACGTTCTGACCCGCGCGGCAAAGGGTCAGTGCGCCGGCGGCGGCGCGACCGGCTCGGGCGTCGCCGGTGCGGGGGCCGGCGCGGCGGCGGACTCGGGCGCGACGGCGTCATCGGCTGGGGCCACCGGCGCGGCGGGCTTGGCCGGGCCGGCCTCGCTCGTGGTCTCCTCGGGCGCGAGGGTGCCGCCGGAGGACGGCTGGGCCTGGCCGTCCACCGGCACGGGCGCTTCCCCGTTGCCGACGGTGGGCTCGGTCGTCTCGGGCAGCGCCGTGAGGGGCGCCGCCGACGCTCCGAGGCGCTCCGCCTTCCCGGGCTTGCGCTTGCGGGCGTCCGCGTCCGCGCCCTTGCGCTCGGCCCCTGCCGGCGCGCTCGCGGCCGGCCGTACGACCTGCGGGACCGGGCGGGCCAGGACGGCCGGCGCCATGGCCGGCACGGGGGCGAAGGCCGGCGCGGGGGCACGCTCGCGCTCGGCCGGCGCCGGGGTGGTCAGCTTGCGCGCCTCCATCGCCCCACCGGCGGTGATGGCGGTCGCGCAGACCACGGCGGCGACCTTGCACGCCGCGGTGGCGCCGCCCGCCACCGCGCCGCCGGCCAGCGAGCCGCCGGCCAGCGAGCCGCCGCCGGCCGCCGCGGCGCCGGCCCCACCGCCGCCCAGGCCGCCCAGCCCGGCCAGCTTGGCCACGAGCGCCAGCGGCCCGGCGCCGACCGGCGCCAGCGCCGCGAACGAGCGCCGCATGCCCTTCAGCGCGCCGCGGTACTCACGGCAGCCTGCGCAATCGCGCATGTGCCGGCGCGCGCGACCCGAGGCCTTGACGCCACGGTCGTAGGAGCCCATCAGGTCGCGCCGGATCTCCGCGCAGTCAGTGTCGCGCGCCTCCTGCGCCTCGACCAGTCCGACCCGCGCGCGCACCAGCAGCGACTTCACGGCCGGGACGGTGACGTCCAGCGCCCCGGCCAGCTCGACATAGCTCAAGCCGTCGATCTCGCGCATCAGCAGCGCCGAGCGCTGCTGATCGGGCAGGCGGCCGACGTCGGCGACCAGCCGCTTGAGGTCCTCGCGCCGCTGCGCCTCGTCGACGGGGTCCAGCAGCGGCCGGCGCGACATCTGGAACACCTCGTCGGGTGACGGGTGCGGCCGGCGCAGGTGGTCGATGCAGCGGTTGTGGGCGACCCGGTAGAGCCAGGGCCGGACCTTCACCTCGCGCGTGTCGCTGCGCAGCGCGCCGAACGCGCGCACGAACACGTCCTGCAGCACGTCCTCGGCGTCCTGGCGCGAGTGGGCGGAGAGCATCTGGCGCACGTAGGCGAACAGGCGCTGGCGGTAGCGCTCGTGAAGCACGCCGAAGGCGTCGTCCGACCCGGCCCGGAACAGCGCGACGAGCTGCTCGTCGGAGCGCAGGCGGAGCAGGGGAGAGGAGAGCCCACGCCGGCGCAGCGCGGACGGCGCGTGCAGCGCCGAGGCCTCCACGCTCAGGACTCCCTAGTCGAGGACACGTCCACGAGAACCCCCATGGTGACCGGAAGTCTTGCTTAAGCCAAGTCGCGGCGCTGTGCTGAACTTGGCCGCGTGCCCGACGAGCTGCCCGTGCGCCCCGGCCTGGCCCTGCCGCTGAGCGAGATCACGCTGCGCACCAGCCGCTCCAGCGGGCCGGGCGGTCAGCACGCCAACGTGACCGCCTCGCGCGTCGAGGCGTCGTTCGACGTGGCGGCCTCGCAGACGCTCTCGAGGCCCAGAAGGCCCGGATCTCCGCGCGTCTGGGCCCGCGCCCGACGGCGTCCGCGCAGGACACCCGCTCGCAGGCGCGCAACCGCGAGCTGGCCCTGCAGCGCCTCGCCGAGCGCCTCGCGCACGCGCTCGAGGTGCCGCGCCCGCGCACCGCCACCCGGCCGACGCGCGCCAGCGGCCGGCGCCGCCTGGAGGGCAAGCGCCGGCGCGGCGAGATCAAGCGCGGGCGGCGGTGGAAGCGTGAGGACTGACTCAGCTCAGCGACGCCATCACGTGCTTGACGTTCGTGTACTCCTCGACGGCGTACGTCGAGAGGTCCTTGCCGTAGCCGGACTCCCCGAAGCCGCCGTGCGGCATCTCCGAGGCGAGCGGGATGTGGTCGTTGATCCACACGCAGCCGAAGCGCAGCGCCTTGGAGACGCGCAAGGCGCGGCCGACGTCGCGGGTCCAGACCGAGGAGGCGAGGCCGTACTTCGTGCCGTTGGCCCACTTGATGGCCTCCGCCTCGTCGGAGAACGGCTGCACGGTGATGACCGGCCCGAAGATCTCGCGCTGGGTCATCTCGTCGTCCTGGCGCAGGCCGCCCACCACGGTCGGCTCCATCCAGTAGCCGGGCTGGTCGGGCGCCTTGCCGCCCGTGACCACCTCGGCGTGGTCGGGCCGGCGCTCGAGGAAGCCCTGCACGCGCTCGCGCTGGCGCGCCGAGTTGACCGGTCCGAGCGTCGTCTCCTCGTCGGCCAGGTCGCCCATCTTGTAGCCCTTGGCCTGCTCGGCCAGGCCGGAGACGACGTCGTCGTAGACGCCGCCGGCGGCGAGCACGCGGGTGGCCGCCGTGCAGTCCTGGCCCGCGTTGTAGTAGCCCGTGCCGGCGACCGTCTCCAGCACCGCCTCCATGTCGGCGTCGTCGAAGACCACCACGGGCGCCTTGCCGCCCAGCTCGAGGTGGACCCGCTTGAGCGTCTCGGCCGCCGCGCCCGCGATCCACTTGCCGGTCTCGACCGAGCCGGTCAGCGAGACCATGCGGATGTCGGGGTGCTTGACGAGCGCCTGGCCCGTCTCGCCCCGGCCGCCGATCACGTTCAGCACGCCCTTGGGGAGGAACTCGGACGCGATCTCGGCCAGCTTGAGCGTGCTCAGGGGCGTCGTCTCGGCCGGCTTGAGGACGATCGTGTTGCCCGCGGCCAGCGCCGGGCCGATCTTCCAGATGGCCATCATCAGCGGGTAGTTCCACGGCGTGATCTGGGCGACCGGGCCGATCGCCTCGCGCCGTACGAAGGAGGTGTAGCCGGAGACGTACTCGCCCGCCGCCTTGCCCTCCAGCAGCCGCGCCGCGCCCGCGAAGAAGCGCAGGTTGTCGGCCATGACGGGCAGCTCGTCGCCGCGGAACGCCGCTTCGGGCTTGCCGGCGTTGGCCACCTCGAGGGCGGTCAGCTCGTCGCCGTGCTCCTCGATCGCGTCGGCGAAGCGGATCAACGCGAGCGCGCGCTCGCCGGGCGTGGCGTCGGCCCAGCCCTCGAAGGCGGCCGAGGCGGCGGCGACCGCCCGGTCGACGTCCTCGGGGGTCGAGACGGGCGCCTGGGCGAGCTCCTCGCCCGTCGCCGGGTTGAAGACGGTGTCGGTGCCGCCGGAGGGCTCCACCCAGTCGCCGTCGATGAAGTTCTGCATGGTTCCGACATCGGTGTGGGTCGCCGCCACGGGGTCTCCTCTTCTCATGGGCCGGGCCTTTGGGCCGACGCTAGCACCGGCCGCGCGGGCGCTCTGGCCAAAGCAGGACGCAACCTTTCGCCGTCGAACGGGTTGACGTGCGCATGCGCATGATCGCGACGCTCGCCGTTTCCGCGCTGGCGCCGCTGGTGGCCGCCGCGCCCGCCCCGGCCCGGCTCGTCTACGTGAAGGAGTACGAGACCGCACGCCCGGTCGTCTACGCCGCCACCGACGCCGGCAAGCGGCCCGTCCGGCTCGGCGTGGGCCGCGCGCCGACCGTCTCGCCCGACGGGCGCTGGGTGGCCTACGTCACCGTCCCGCGCGAGGCCGGCGAGCGCGACCAGGTCGTGGTTCGCCGCTCGGGTGGCGGCGGGACCGTGCGGATCGTGATGCGCTCCAAGGCGATCGACTCGGTGCACTTCTCGCCGGACTCGCTGAAGGTGGCAGCGGTGCTCTCCGGCCGGCGCCTGCACGTCTACGACATCGGCGCCGACACCGTGCGGACGATCGCCACGGGCGAGCTGCGCGGCTACGCGTGGTCGCCGGACGCCACGCTGCTGGCGCTGGGGCGGGCGACCGGCAAGGCGATCGACGCGCCGAGCGACATCTGGATCGGGCGGGCCACGGGCGGCGCGCTCCAGCGCCTGACCACCACCCGGGACTCGCTCAACCCGGTCTGGGGCGCCAAGTGGATCGTCTTCGACCGCCAGCGCCCGCGCCGCGATGACGCTCCCGCGTACAACCTCTGGGCGCTCGACCCGCTCGTGGTGCCGCGCGCGCCGCGGCGGCTGACCAAGCTGAGCATCCCGCGCCTGGTCTCCGGCCTGGTGCCGCTCGAGCTCTCGGCGGACTCGAACCGCCTGCTGGCCGTGTTCACGGGCATGGACACCGAAGTCGGGTTCACCGTCAACGCGCTGACCGGCAAGACGCGCGCGCTCTCGCGCGACTTCGAGACGGGCATCGTCGGCTTCGACCTCAGCGCCGACGGCCGCACGATCCTCGGCCACACGGGAGGACCTGACCCCAACCAGCCCCACGACGTGGTCACCGTCACGTTCCGCTCCGACGGGCGCCGGCAGACGCTGGTCGAGGACGCCGCCTACCCGGACTGGAGCCGATAGGCCACTAGGGCGGCTCAGGCTCGGTCGCCACGATCGTGCGGCCGGGCGCCCAGGTCAACAGGGCCTGCGCGCTCTCGAAGGGCGCGAGCTGCTCCAGATGGCGGACGGTGGGAAGGAAGAGCTCCAGCTCGCCGCGCCGGCCCGCCGCCAGTGCGCCGGCAGGCGTGTGCCAGGCCAGGTCCACGATCTCGCTCCCGTCCGGCTCCGGGCGAGCGCCGTCGGGCAGGGCGGCGAGGAAGAAGTACGTGTCGAAGCGGATCGGCAGCTCGCGCGGGGTGATCCAGCGCGAGAAGGCGATCAGCGCGGCAGGATCCTCGAGGCGGACGCTCGCCTCCTCTTCGAGCTCGCGCACGGCCGCGGCCCGGTGCGCCGCGTCGCCGCCGCCCTCGTGCGGGTCGACGGCGCCGCCGGGGAACACCCACGCCCCGGGCATGAAGCGGGCGGCCGCGCTGCGCTGGACGAGCAGGACCTCGAGGGTCGCGGCGCCGCCCCGCAGGACGATGACGCTGGCCGACGGGCGCGGTTCGGTCGCCATCGCGGCTCCGATAGTAATGAGTGGTTCCGCGACCCTCACACCCGGCGGCACGCGCCCCGCGGCGCCGGATCCCCCACCCGCCAGACAGATTCGTACGCCGGGTACTGTCCCGGTCTGGCGGGCGGCGCCCGGCATCCACGGTGCGCGCACATCCGGGCACGAGGGCCGCGAAACCACTCATCTAGGCTGGGGCCTCATGAGCACGCAAACCGCCCAGCAGTGGATCTGCGAGTCGTGCGGATTCATCTACGACCCCGCCGAAGGCGACCCGGACGGCGGGATCCCGCCCGGCACGCTGTTCGAGGACATCCCGGCTGACTGGTACTGCCCGGTCTGCGGCGCGCGCAAGGCCGACTTCGTCCTGTTCGAGGGCTGATCAGGCGTCCGGGCCGAACTGCGCGTCGATCAGCCGGGCGATGTAGTCGTCCGGCGTCGGCCACGGCACCGGCGCGCCCGCGCTGCGCAGGGTGGCGAAGCCGTGCATGCTCGTCCAGATGGCGATCGCCACCTCAGGCGCCTCGTCCGCGCGCGCCGGGTCCAATGCCGCGCGCGCCAGCGCCACGAGCCCGGCGAAGCCGGCCTCGCGATCGACCGCCGCGGTGGGCGAGTCCTTGGGCGGCAGGCGCCGCGCCGTGAAGAGCACCGCGTAGAGGGCGGGCTGGCGTTCGGCGAAGCCCACGTAGGCGTGGCCCATGGCAGCGAGGCGGACGCGCGGGCTCGCCTCCTCCCGCGCAGCCGCCTCCAGCAACGCCGCGTTGAATGCGGCGAAGCCGGCGTCGACCGCCGCGTCCACGAGCGCGTCGCGGTCGGGGAAGTGCAGGTAGAGCGCGGTGGGGGAGACGCCCGCACGGCGGGCGATGGCGCGGACGGAGACCCGCTCGGCGTCGCCCACCTCGTCGATGACCTCCACGGCGGCGGCCACGAGCTGCTCGCGCAGCCGGGAGCCCTCGCCGCGCGGGTTGCGCGGCCGCTCGGCGCCGGGTTCCGTGACGGCCATGTGAAGCAGATTACCGGGCAACTTGACAGATGTACATGTACTGGTGTTCACTCCCAAGTGAGTAATGGCTCACAACCTTGAAGGAGCACCCATGCCTCGCCTCGCCGCCCTCGTCACCTCCCGCCCCAAACGCACGCTGCTCGCGACGCTGGTGTTCGTCCTCCTCGCCGGTGTCTTCGGTGGTCCCGTCGCGGGTCAGCTCGCGGAGGACGGTGGCTTCGTGGACGAGCGGTCGGACTCGGTCCGTGCCGAGGAGCGCATCGAGGCGGCCAGCGGGACCGCGCCGGGCGCCGGCATCGTGCTCCTCGCCGACACGCCGTCCGGCGCCGACAGCCCCGCCGGCCGCCAGCGCGTGGCCGCGCTGCAGCGCGTCCTGGCCCGCGAGCCGGGCGTCGCCTCCGTCACCTCCGTGCTCGACACCCGCGACCCGCGCTTCGTCAGCCGCGACGGCCGCTCGACGTACCTGGCCGTCACGCTCGAGGCCGACGCTGACGAGGACGCGATCGTGGAGGCCTACGAGGAGCGCTTCGCCGACGACCGCAGTGTCACGCTCGGCGGCGGGCTGATCGCGGGCAACCAGATCGGCGACAGCGTCGCCGCCGACCTCGGACGCGCCGAGGCGCTTGCCTTCCCCGTCCTCTTCCTGCTCTCGCTGATCTTCTTCCGCGGGCGCGCGGCGCTGCTGCCGCTCGTGGTCGGCATGACGACGGTGCTCGGCACCTTCCTCGTGCTGGCCGGCGTCAACCAGGTCTTCGGGCTGTCGATCTTCGCGCTCAACCTCGTCATCGGCCTCGGCCTCGGGCTGGCGATCGACTACACGCTGTTCCTCGTCACGCGCTTCCGCGAGGAGCTCGCCGCCCAGGGACCGGGCGCGGGCGCCATCGCCACGACGCTGGCGACGGCGGGGCGCACGGTGGCGTTCAGCGCCGCCACGGTCGCTATCGCGCTGAGCACGCTGGTCATCTTCCCGCTCAACTTCCTGCAGTCGATGGGGATCGCCGGCGCCGTCGTCGCGGTCATGGCGGGCCTGGCCTCGCTGATCGTCGCGCCCGCCCTGTTCGCACTGTGGGGGGCGAAGCTGCAGATCCGCCGCCGCCGGGCCGCCCGGCCCGAGCACGCGGGCGCGTGGTACCGCCTCTCGCACGCGGTGATGCGACGCCCCGGCGCCATCGCGGCGGCCACCGCCGTCCTTATGATCATCGTGGCGGCGCCGTCGCTGCGCGTGGTCTGGACGCCGGTCGACTCCTCGGTGATCCCCAAGGACCAGAGCGCGCGCACGGTGGCGGACGCGCTGCAACGCGACTTCCCCGGCGCCGACGAGGGTTCCGTGACCGTCGTCATGTCCGCCTCCCGCGACGAGGCGGATGCCGTGCAGGCCTACGCGGCGAGCCTGACCGAGCTGCCGAACGCCCGCGCCGCGCTCGCGCCACGGTCGCTCGACGCCGAGACCTGGCAGGTTGACGTGGTCCCGCGCGGCGAGCCCGACGGCGAGCCGGCCCGCGCACTGGTCGAGGCGATCCGCGCACAGGACGCGCCGTTCCAGACGCTGGTGGCCGGGCCTGCGGCGGCGTTCGTCGACCAGCAGGCGGCGATCGGCTCGCGCCTGCTGCTGGCCGGCGCCCTGCTGGTGGCGCTCACCTTCGCCGTGCTGTGGCTGATGACGGGCTCCGTCGTGCTGCCGGCCAAGGCGATCGTGATGAACGTGCTGACCGTCGGGGCCTCGCTGGGCGTGCTGACCCTCGTGTTCCAGGACGGCCGCTTCGAGGGGCTGCTGGGCTACACGCCGAACGGCGGGGTCGAGCCGACCGACTTCCTGGTCGCGGCGGCGCTGATCTTCGCCCTCTCGACCGACTACGGGGTCTTCCTGCTCGGCCGGATCAAGGAGGCGCGCGACGGCGTGCGCTCCGAGCGCGAGGCCGTGGCGATCGGCCTGGAGCGGACGGGCGCGGTGGTCACCGCCGCGGCGATCCTGCTCGCCGTGGCGATCGGCGCCTTCATCACCTCGTCGATCTCCTTCATCCAGCAGATCGGCGTGGCCACGGCCACGGGTGTGCTGATCGACGCCTTCGTGGTGCGGGCGCTGCTGGTGCCCTCGCTGATGGGGCTGCTGGGCCGCTGGAACTGGTGGTCGCCGGCGCCGCTGGCCCGGCTGCACGACCGGATCGGCCTGAGCGAGGGCGGTGCGCCGGCGCCCGCACCGGCCGCCACCCCGGCGAACGGCTACTAGTGGCCCGTCTCGCAACCATCGACCCGAAATGACGCACGTCGATCACCGACAGGCGTCGTCCTCGACCACTTGAAATCCCTAGGGGGATTCCTGCGGGTCTGCGTCCTTGCCTGTCGGCG
>Ga0136617_10003524_pt1 | contig 13993 bp, 13 predicted proteins | sample AntDrymUQ3222106_2_FD_129672 | JGI IMG/M metagenome (GOLD analysis project Ga0136617, IMG submission 129672) | Polar desert sand microbial communities from Dry Valleys, Antarctica - metaG UQ322 (21.06) | ecosystem: Environmental > Terrestrial > Soil > Desert | place: Antarctica: Dry Valley... | reverse complement strand
GGCCGCACTTCACCACCGCCGACCCGCAGCCGGTCGCCGGCCGCACTCACCACCGCCGACCCGCAGCCGGTCGCCGGCCGCACTTCACCACCGCCGACCCGCAGCCGACAGCGGACCGAGCCAACCGCCGACCCCCCCGTCGCCGGCCGCACTTCACCGCCGGCGACCCGCACCTGTCGGTTCGGCCGACCCGCCGAACGTTTCGCGCAACAGGCACCTCACGAGCACCCGCACGCGGGTCAGAATCAGCCGCGATCACGACGGCTGGCTGAACGGCTCGCGAGCTGGTGGCAAAGGATTCGGCGGACGCGATGTCCGGATCTCCGTCATGCTCGCTCTGTCCCAGCAAACGGGCACCGGATAACTGCGACTGCGTACGACCACACCATCAGGTCGGCACCGATGGTGGCTGGCTCCGCCAGCCAGTTTGGACGAGGACGCATGCCTGCCGATCGCCTTGACGAGAGCGTGGATCTCGGCACGACAGGCACGACCGAGGTGCGGGTGCACGGCGTCAGCGGTACGCCGCCGGAACAGGCGCTCGACCACCCGCTGCTGCGGCTGGTCGCCGGGGACGACCGGGCCGGCTTCCACCGGCGCTGGTTCCCCGGTGGCAGGTCGGCTGACCTGGGCCAGAAACGTCGGCTGGAGGCATACAGCTGGGGCGGGCTCACTTCGGGCGGCGCGACCAGGGCCGTCTGGCTCCTCCTGCTGCCGTTCATGCTGGCCAACCTCGCGTACTGGATGCTGCCCGCAGTGCCAGACGGTGCTGGTTCGGTCCAGGTGCGGGCGGCGCGGCTGTCTGCGGCCCTGCTCCGCGTGTTCGGTCTCGCGCTGACGCTGACCCTCGTCCTGACCGGGGTGCAGGTGGCCGTTGACGTCATCGGCTGGCAGTGCGGAGGGGACCCGCGGTGCGTCGAGCAGGCACGCTTCCTCGGACCGTTCACCTCCGGATTCTTCGCCAGCCCCGGCCGTCGGGTCGTGCTCGCGGCCATCTGGCCGCTCCTGCTGATCGCGGTGGTCGGACTGCTGGGGCGCCAGTCGGTCCGGCGGACCGCGCCCACGCCGAACGCCGTGGTGACCCGGGCGTCGGACGAGCCGCTCGCCGACGGAGCGTTCTGGCGGGGCAATCCAGGCATGCCGGTGCTGCGCACCACCCATGTCGCCGCAGCCGCCGCTGCCCTTGCCCCCCTGGTGGCGTGGCCGGCCACCTCGCTGGTCGCCACCGGCGTCGGCCACACGCTCGGCGTCGCACTCTGCCTCACCAGCGTCGCGGTGTTCGCGGTGTGTGTCGTCCTGGTCGCGCGCGAGCACGCGACCGGACGCGAGGCGTCCGACACAGGTTCGGGCATGCTGTCGCCGACCGGCGCGAACTGGGTACGGCGCACCGCGCTCGTCCTGCTCGCCCTCGCTGCCGTGTACTCAGCCTGGGACTGGCCCGGTCCGTGGACGTTCGCCGGCCGGCTGCCGGGACTCCGCGGCGCCGTGCTGGGCAGCTTCAGCGTGACCGTGGTGCTGCTGCTGGCACTCACCGTCACGGTGACGGCGCAGCGTCCGTGGTCCCAGACCCGGGTCGAGGGCTACCGTCCCGCCGTGCGCGGGCTGGCCGCGCCGACCACCGCAGCGCTCGCCTTCCTCGCCTCAGGTGGCTTCTCGGCCGGGTTCACGTTCCGGATCGCCGAGCTCTTCGGCCGTCCGGTGCTGAGCCAGCGGACGCGGGTGGAGCAGCTCATCCAGCGCGAGACGACCATCGCGGACCCGACCCGCTCGTTCGACGAACGGCTGGCCGCCGCGACCGGCGACGCTCCGCTCGCGATCCCGCCGTCCTTCGCCTGGGCAGGCGCAGCGACCACCGCGATCACGCTCGTCCTTGTCGTGATCGTGGCGGTCACGGTGCTCCGCGTCCACCGGCGGGTTCGCGGCCTCGCCGAGGCGGTGCTGAGCGCCCGTCCGACCGAGGCCACCGGGCGCGCCGCGACCGACCGCGAGGTGCGGAAAGTGGCCCGTACGGTCGCGATCGCCGCGCTGGGCGACGACATCGGACGGGTGGTCGGCCGCCTGGTGGCCGCAAGCGGCGTGGTCCTGCTCGCCGGCGCCGCCTTCTATGCCGCTGCGCAGGACAACTGGCGGTTCGTCGAGGAGCCGCCGCTGTCGACCGCGACCCGCATCGGGACCTGGCTCATGGGGCTGTTCACGGCCGGGACGGTCGCGCTCTTCTGGGCCTCCTACCGGAACCCGACGATGCGCCGCACCGTCGGCGTGCTGTGGGACGTCGGGTGCTTCTTCCCGCGCGCGGCCCACCCGCTGTCGCCACCGTCGTACGGCGAGCGCGCAGTCCCCGAGCTTGCCGACCGGGCCGGCGAGCTGACCCAGAACGGCCGCGTGCTCCTCTCGGGCCACTCGCAAGGATCGATTCTGGTTGCCGCCACCGTGCTCCAGCTGGCGCCCCCGGTCGCCGAGCGCGTCACGCTGGTGACCCATGGGTCGCCGCTGCGCCGGCTCTACGCCCGGTTCTTCCCCGCCTACCTCGGAGTCACGACGCTCGCCGCGGTGCGCGACACGATCGACGGCCGTTGGCGGAACATCTACCGCGACACCGACCCGATCGGGTCGTGGGTGCTCGACGGCGTCACGCGCCCCGCCGCCGAGGTCGACCGGTTCCTGGTCGACCCGCGCTCGCTGGCCGCGGCCATCCAAGGCCACTCCGACTACTGGGGTGATGCCGGCTACGAGGCCATCGTGGCCGAGCTCGTCGACCCGGTGGTCGACCAGACGATCGCGCCCGAGCCGACTCCTCGCTGATCGACGCGGAGCGTGCCTACAGTTGCCGCCATGGCGCAGACCGGGATCGTGGTCGGGCTGGACAACGGCGGGACGACCAACAACGCCACCGTGCTGGACCAGTCCGGGGAATTCCTGGTTGCCACGCTGGTCGAGACCCCGAGCCGTGTCCGCGAGGGCCCCGCGGTTGCGGTGACCGCCCTCGTCGAGGCACTGGACGCGATCCTGGTCAGGGTCGGGGCGACGCGGTCCGACGTCCGAGCGGTCGGCCTGGACACGCCAGGCCCGGCCAGTGCCGATGGCGTGATCTCGTCGAAAGGATCGACGAACTTCGCCAACTCGACCTGGCGCGGGTTCGACATCCGAGGAGCGCTCGCGCATGCGCTCGGCCTGCCGGTGGTGTACCACAACGACGGCAACGCGGCAGCGCTCTATGCCCACCACGCCCAGCTTGGAGCGCAGTCGCACGTGCGGTCCTCGGTGTCGGCGATCATCGGCACCGGCCTCGGCGGCGGCCTGGTCCAGAACGGTCGAGTGGTCGACGGTGCGGCCGGCATGGCCGGTGAGCTCGGCCACGTCCATGTCCCGATGGATGGGCTGCTCGGCCCCGGGCAGCCGGTGCCCCGCTGCAACTGCGGGTTCGCCGGCGACGCGGAGAGCGTCGCCTCACTCACCGGCATCGAGCTCAATCTCCTGCCGTACTGGCTCACGCAGTTCGAAGGCCACGAACTGGCCGACGTCGAGCCGCGGACGGCCGCCAGGCTCGTCCGCGGGTACGGCGAGCGCGGCGACCCGCTCGCCACCAAGATCTTCGAGCAGCAAGCAATGGCCATCGGGCGGCTGTTCACGATCGTGGCCAACATCACCGATCCGGACGTCTACTTCGTCGGTGGTGGTGTCGTCGAGGCGGAGCCGCACTTTCGCGACTGGTTCCTCGCCTCCGTCGCGACGAGCACGACCTTGCGCGAGGAGCAGGCCAGGGTCGCGTCGTTCGCGCTCGTCCCGGATCGCGACATGGCCGGCGCTCGGGGCGCGGCGATCGCGGCGCTGGCTACGATCCGCGACCGTTGACCACGCAGTGTGGACGATTGATCACGTTCCTAGGTGCTTGCCCGCTCCACCCTGCTGCGACACGATCATGACGCCACCCGCACCGTTCCCCGGAGCTCCCCAATCGCTGATCGACCGCGACGGTCGCCGCCGACCGGTCCGCGGCGACCGGGCGCGCTTCGCGGCGGCGCCCCGGCCCTACCGGCTGGAGACCCCGCGCGCGGAGATCCTCGCAATCACGGCGTGACGGGTGTCGGGGCTGGAGCAGTCGTGATCGCTGCACACGTGCACCTGCCCCAGGCGGACGCCAGCCTTCGGGCCGAGCTTTGGATGCTCCGCCAGCGACTCAAGACTGCGGGCCGACGCATGGAGATCAACGATTCGTGGATCGCGGCGACCACGATCGCACACGCCTGGCCGCTCGCGACCCAGGACCACGGCTTCCCGTCCGACCTTCCCGACCTCACCGTCATTGAGGTCTGACCTCTGGCAGTCCACGGGGTGGCGGCCGCGCACCTTCGACACCTGGCAGTGCCACCACCAGCGCGGACGTCGGCGCCCTCGCATGTTCCGTGTTGAGCCGGCGGCGAGCATCAGGACCTGATGGACTCCGTCGTCCGACGAGGTGTGGGCATGAACGCGCAAGACGATCGACGAGAGCGGTACGGGCATCGTGCTGACCCGGCGGTCCGAGGGCTTCGTCGTCGACGGCCCGACCTCGACGGGACCATCCGGAGGCTGCGCGCGTACCCCGAGGCCGGCGCCGACTGTCTCTCCCCGGCGGCGATCATTCCGAATCAGCGCGGGCGGGCGACGCGACCCTCGTCCCAGACCGGTTCGGGCGCCTCGTACACGCCACCGTCGGACCCGAACACGAGGAACCGGTCGAACGACCGCGCGAACCACCGGTCGTGCGTGACGGCGATCACCGTCCCCTCGTACGCGGCGAGGCCGGTCTCGAGCGCCTCGGCGCTGGCCAGGTCCAGGTTGTCGGTCGGCTCGTCGAGGAGCAGCAGCGTGGACCCCTCGAGCTCGAGCAGCAAGATCTGGAAGCGCGCCTGCTGGCCACCGGACAGGGTCTCGAACTGCTGGTCGCGCTGACCGGCGAGCTCGTAGCGCGACAGCACCGGCGCGGCCGCGTCGATCTGCAGCGACGCGACGTCCCACAGGATCTCCAGCGGTGTCCGACCGGTGAGCTCCGGCCGCTCGTGCGACTGGGCGAAGTGGCCGGGCAGCACCCGCGCGCCGAGCTTCCACCGCCCGCTGTGCGCGACCGCGTCCGTCGTCGGCCAGCCCGCGAGCAGCCGCAGGAAGTGCGACTTGCCCGAGCCGTTCGAGCCGAGCACCGCGACCCGCTCGCCGAAGAACACCTCGAGGTCGAACGGCTTCATGAGCCCGGTGAGCTCGAGGTGCTCGCAGGTCACCGCTCGCAGGCCGGTCCGACCGCCGCGCAGACGCATCTTGATCTTCTGCTCCTTGGGCCGCTCCTGCGGCGGGCCCGCCTTCTCGAACCGGTCGAGCCGGGTGACCGCGGCCTGCAGCCGGCTGGCCATGTCTGAGTTGTACTTCGCCTTCTGCCGGTACATGATCACCAGCGCCTTGATCTTCGCGTGCTCCTCGTCCCACCGCCGCCGCAGCTCGTCCAGCCGCTCGTGCCGCTCCAGACGGGCCTCGTGGTACGACGCGAAACCCCCGCCGTGCACCCAGGTCGAGCTCGACTCGACGGTGACGATCCGGTTCGCCGTACGGGCCAGCAGCTCGCGGTCGTGCGACACGAGCAGGACGGTCTTGGGCGACTCCAGCAACCGGTCCTCGAGCCAGCGCTTGCCCGGTACGTCGAGGAAGTTGTCCGGCTCGTCCAGCAGCAGCACCTCGTCGGGCCCGCGGAGGAGCGCCTCGAGCGCGAGGCGCTTCTGCTCCCCGCCGGACAGGGTGGCGAGATCGCGGAACTGCGCGCGGTCGTACGGGATCCCGAGGGCGGCCACGGTGCACGTGTCCCAGAGCACCTCGGCGTCGTAGCCGCCCGCGTCACCCCAGTCGGCGAGGGCCTGCGCGTAGCGCAGCTGGGTGGGCTCGTCGTCGCTCTCCATCATGGCCAGCTCGGCCGCGTCCAGCGCGGCCGCCGCAGCCCGGACCGGCGCGGGCGCCAGTGAGACCAGGAGGTCGCGCAGCGTCGCACCCGGGGGCAGCGCGCCGGCCTCGTCCGGGTCGCTGACCCGTCCGGTGAGATCGGCGCGCTCCGCGCTGCACTCGAGCCTCGCTCCGCCTGTCCCCACTCCGACGAACTGGCGCATCACACCGAGCCCGCCGGATCGGGCGACGCTCCCGACCTGTGGCGTGACGTCGCCGGCGATGATCCGCAGCAGCGTCGTCTTGCCGGCGCCGTTCGCACCGACCAGCGCCACCTTCGCGCCGTCACCGACCCGGAAGATCACGTCCTCGAACAGCACCCGGCCGTCTGGAAGCTGGTGCCGTACCCCGTTCACGTCGACGTGTCCCACGAGTGGAGAGTCTCACCCCCGGACGCCACCGCCGCGACCCGGTTTCGCCGGGCGGCGTTGCACCGGGCCCACCCTGGCACGGGGTGACCTTGCGCTGGACCTCTTGGCACGGGGTCACCCCGTGCCAGACAGGGATTGGCGCGGGGTCCGTGCCAACCAGGGATTGTCGCAGGGGCGCCCGGGAGCCGGGTTGGCTACGGCTTGCCGCTGCCGTCGTCGAGACCGGCGAGGAACCGCTCGAACTCGGCGCCGATCTGGTCGCCGCTGGGCAGCTCGCCGTCGGCGTCGAGCAGCGTCGCCGGGTCCCTCGCGATGACCGCGTCGTGCTGGCGCTCGAGCTGGGCAACCACCTCCTGCACCTCGGTCGAGGCGGCGACCTGCTCCTCGATCGCCTCCCGCGTGCTCGCCGCGGTGACCGCGAGCTGGTCGGTAGGGAGATGCAGGCCGGTGCTGGCGGACAGCCGCTCGATCAGCGTGATTGCCGCGTCCGGGTACTCCGTCGCCGCGAGGTAGTGCGGGACATGCGCGGCGAAGCCGCCCGCGTCGAGACCTGCCTCGCCGATCCGCAGCTCGAGGAACGCCGACACGCTGGCCGGGACGCGGATCTCGCCGGTGAAGATGTTGCCGTCGGTCGGGACGAGACCGGGCTTGGACCCGTGGCCGGTGACCGACATCGGCCGCGTGTGCGGGATCGTCATCGGGATCGCGAGAAGCCCGATCGTCACCCGGACCTCGAGCCGGCGCACAAGGTCGATGACGGCGGCGCCGAACCGCTCCCACTGGAAGTCTGGCTCGCGGCCGGCGAGCAGCAGGAAGCGCGTCCCGTCCGCGTCCTCGACGGCGTGCAGCACGATCTCGGGCGCCGCGTAGTCCTGGTAGTGGTCCTCCGCGAACACCAGGGCCGGCCGTGCGCCGCGGTAGTCGATCAGGATGTCGTGGTCGAAGCGGGCCACCACAGTGCTCGGCAACGTCTCGAGCAGGTGCTCGGTCACGAGCCGAACGCCGGAGCCGGCATCGACGAAACCGGGCAGCGCGTGCACCAGGACGGGTTGGTCGAGCTCAGGCCACGCATCGGCAAGCGTGAACAGCCCGGCTGGATCAGGCACCTGCAGCCCCTTTCCGGGCAGGCCCACCGGTCGGCGTCGGTCCGCGCCGACCTGGTCGTGGAAGGTCCATTGTCGCAACGTCCGACGTTACGCGTACCGCGGTTCGCGCGGCGGACCCCGCTCCGCGTGGCGGACGGCCAGGACGGGACGGCTGCCGCCCCGCGCCACACCGGCGCGTCACCGACGATTCTCATCTCGACCACCTAGCGTCTGCCGACAAGGAGGTGGCGCGATGCCGACCGGACCGGTCCAGATGTCGCGCGACCTCCGATGGCGCGCGTCACCGGCGAACACGGCTGCAGTGGCACTCGTCGTCGGCGCCGTGTCCTGCGCCGTCCTCAGCCTCGGGGCTCGTCTGCTGGGCGTCGAGCCGTTCGTCACGCTCTTCGCAGTGACCAGCGAGCAGAATTTCCCTACGTGGTACGCCGTCGGACTGTTGATGATCACCGGTCTGCTCATGGTTGGTATCGGCGTCCTGACCCCGCGCTCGCAGCGGCGGCTGCGGTGGGGCTGGTGGGTGTACGCACTGGTGCTGCTCGCGCTGTCCATCGACGAGCTGGCCAGCCTGCACGAGCGGCTCGGCTCGTACGGCGCGAGCCTGGTCGAGAACGCGTCCGGGCTGCTGCACTTCGCCTGGGTGGTCCCGGGCCTGGCCGTCGCGCTGGTCCCGGTCGCCGCGCTTGCCTACCTCGCCTGGCACCTCCCCCGCGCCGTCGCGGTCGAGCTCGCCGCCGGGCTCGGGCTCTTCCTGGTGGCAGCGTTCGGGCTCGAGATGATCGGCGGGCTGGTCCTGGAGCAGATCGGGGACGGGCATGCGTACGCGCTCACCGCGGCCACCGAGGAGTTCCTGGAGATGGTCGGCGTGATCGCGATGCTGCACGCCGCTGCCCGCATGCTGGCCGTCGAGCGAGCCGGTACCCGCCTCGCGATCACCTATGCACCACCGCCCGGTGCGAGGGCGGTCAGCACGCCCGGGGCATGATCGGGCGTTCGTGACCGGGAGGACGACATGCCAGAGGGCCACACGCTGCACCGCCTCGCCCGAGAGCAGACCGCCAGGTTCGCCGGGGCCCCGGTCGCCGTGACCAGCCCGCAGGGTCGGTTCGCCGAGCAGGCCGCGCTGGTCGACGGCCGGGTGCTCGACGTCGTGACGGCGCACGGCAAGCACCTGTTCGCCGCGTTCAGCGACCGCGTGGTCCACGTCCACCTCGGGTTGTTCGGGAAGTACGCCGCCGGCACCGGCGAACCGCCGGCACCGCGCGGTGCCCTGCGCATGCGCTGGGTCGCCGACGACGCCTGGACCGACCTGCGCGGCCCTACCGCGTGCGAGGTGCTGGCCCCGAGCGAGGTCGAGGTGATCATCGCGCGGCTCGGCCCGGACCCGCTCGCACGAAGGCCTGACGGCGGCGCGGCGTACGCCCGGATCGCGCGGAGCCGCGCGCCGATCGCGGCGCTGCTCATGGACCAGGCGGTGGTCTCGGGCATCGGCAACGTCTACCGGGCCGAGCTCCTGTTCCGGCATCAGGTGCCGCCGCTCCTGCCTGGCCGGGATCTCGGTGGGTCGCGCTGGACCGCCATGTGGGCCGATCTCGTGACCCTCATGCGAGCCGGGCTGCGGACCGGGCGGATCGTCACGACCCGACCCGAGGACCGCGACCGAATCAGTGGACGCGTTCGCCAGCTCGATGCCCACTACGTCTACCGGCGTACAGGCCTCCCGTGCCGCGTCTGCCGCACGCCGATTGCCATGCAGTTGCTCGTAGCCCGCAAGCTCTACTGGTGCCCGCAGTGCCAGGCGGGCTGACCCACCCACCCCGCCCCCGCACATACCTGCCGTGATCTTGGAGTACGCCGGGCGTCATCTCGCCCGTACCGCCGAAATCGACCCAGCCAACGTCAAGATCACGCGGAGGTGGCGGTCCGCACCTGCATGGTGACCGCAGCACGGGCGGCGAGCTCGTCGTCCGGCGGGTAGGTCACCGACTCGAGCGTGAGGCCGCCAGGTGGCAGCACGGTGACGGCGGGGTCCCGCTCGCCTGACACGAGCACCTCGCCCGGCCAGGCCAGCTCGCGTCGACCCTCGCCCACCGCGACGAGCGCACCGACGACTGCCCGCACCATGTGGTGGCAGAACGCATCGGCCTGGTTGTCGACCACGACCAGGCCGTCGTGGTCACGGGTGCAGCGCAGGCTCAGCACTCGCCGGATTGTCGTCGCGCCGTCGCGTGGCTTGCAGAACGCGGCGAAGTCGTGCTCGCCGACGAGCGGTGCTGCCGCGGCGTCCATGGCGGCTGCGTCCAGCGCGCGCCGGTGCAGCAGCACGTCGCGACGCAGCGGGTCGGACCTGGCCGGGTCGTCGCAGATCCGGTACGCGTAGCGCCGGGCAAGTGCCGAGAAGCGCGCGTCGAAGCCGGGCGGCGTCGCCGCGGCGTGGTGGACCCGGATGTCCGGCGGCAGGAGGCCAGCGAGCCGGTGCACCAACGACTCCTCCGGAGCGGTCGGCGAGCGTCCCGGCAGCGCTGCCCAGGCCTCGGCGTCCACGTCGACGTGGCACACCTGACCGCGGGCGTGCACGCCGGCGTCCGTCCGTGCGGCGACGGTGGTGTCCGGTGTCGGGTCGGCACGCAGGATGGTCCCCAGTGCGGTCTCGAGCTCGCCCTGGACGGTGCGTTGGTCGCGTTGGCGGGCCCACCCGGCGAATGCCGCGCCGTCGTAGCCGAGGTCGAGCCGAACGCGGACGAGCCCGCCGCCCCCGGCCGGGGCAGCGGGCTCGGTCCCCGACTCGCTGTCGAGCGCGCCCGAGTCTGGACTCAGGACTCGTCCTCGGTGGGGCTGCCCGGGTCGGCGACGACCGCGTCGAAGCCGGCGGCCTCGGCGGCCTCGGTGGTGGCGAACCACACCTCGGCGATCGTGGCGTCGTAGTACGGGCTCTCCGGCGTGTGGTACTTCCGCGAGTTCGCGTTCCCCTTGATCGGGAACCCGTCGGGAGCGCTGTCGTCGTCGAGGGCGTCGTGCGAACCCTCACCGTACGGGCCGTCCGCCGTCGGGTCCGGCTCGACCTCGTCACCGCTCTCGGCGCTGGCCGCGGCGTCGGCCGCGTCCTGCGCATCCGCCGCCGCCGGGCGGGCATCGTTCTTGCTGCCGCGCACGAAGCGGGTCCGGCGGGCGCGCTCGCCCTCCTTGACCGCCTCCTGGCCGACGGTCTCGGCCTCGACCAGCTCGATCACCGCCATCGGGGCGTTGTCGCCTTTGCGCGGACCGATCTTGGTGATCCTGGTGTAGCCGCCCTGCCGGTTCTCGAAGCGCGGACCGATGTCGGTGAACAGGGTGTGCACGACGCCCTTGTCCCGGACCACCGTCAGCACCTGGCGCCGCGCATGGAGGTCCCCACGCTTCGCGAAGGTGATCATGCGCTCGGCCAGCGGGCGAAGCCGCCGCGCCTTCGCCTCGGTCGTGGTCAGCCGGCCGTGCTCGAACAGCGCCGTGGCGAGGTTGCTCAGCATGAGCCGCTGGTGCGCCGGGCTGCCGCCGAGGCGCCGACCCTTGGTCGGGGTGGGCATGATCTGCTCTCTCCTGTCGAACCGAGGCGCGAAGCGCCTTGGTTGCTCTTCTGTTCGTCACACCCGGGCGAAGCCCGCAGTTCTGTCGGGGCCGTAGGCCCCCCGGAGGTACTTGGGGGGAACCCGGGGGCGAAGCCCCCGGGCGCTAGTACTGCTCGGTCTCGGCGAGTCCGTTGTTGTCGGCGTCGTCGACGAACGTCTCCTCGTCCTCGTCGTCGTCGTAGGCACCGACGACGGACTCGGGGTCGAACCCGGGCGGGCTGTCCTTGAGCGCCAGACCCATCGACGCCAGCTTGGCCTTCACCTCGTCGATCGACTTCGCGCCGAAGTTGCGGATGTCCATCAGGTCGGGCTCGCTGCGGGCGACGAGCTCACCCACGGAGTGGATGCCCTCGCGTTTGAGGCAGTTGTACGAGCGCACGGTGAGCTCGAGGGACTCGATCGGTAGGGCGAGGTCGGCGGCCAGCGCCGCGTCGCTCGGCGACGGGCCGATGTCGATGCCCTCGGCCTCGAGGTTGAGCTCGCGGGCGAGACCGAACAGCTCGACGAGCGTCTTGCCGGCGCTCGCCAGTGCGTCGCGGGGCGACATCGAGTTCTTGGTCTCGACCTCGACCACGAGCCGGTCGAAGTCGGTGCGCTGCTCGACGCGGGTGGCCTCGACCTTGTACGTGACGCGCAGCACCGGGGAGTAGATCGAGTCGACCGGGACACGCCCGATCTCCTGGTCCGGGCTGGTGTTCTGGGTCGCGGAGACGTACCCGCGGCCGCGTTCCACGGTGAGCTCCATGTCGAGGCGGCCCTTGCCGTTGAGCGTGGCGATGTGGAGGTCCGGGTTGTGCACCTCGACCCCGGCGGGCGGGGTGATGTCGGCAGCGGTGACGTCGCCCGGGCCCTGCTTGCGCAGGTACATGACCACCGGCTCGTCGTGCTCGGAGGAGACCACGAGCCGCTTGACGTTGAGGATCAGGTCGGTGACGTCTTCCTTCACGCCGGGGACGGTCGTGAACTCGTGCAGCACGCCGTCGATCCGGATGCTGGTGACTGCGGCGCCAGGGATCGATGACAGCAGGGTCCGGCGAAGCGAGTTGCCGAGCGTGTAGCCGAAGCCCGGCTCGAGCGGCTCGATGATGAACTTCGACCGCGAGTCGTCGATCGGCTCTTCGGTGAGGTTGGGGCGCTGGGCAATGAGCACGTTGGACGTTCCTTTCGGCGGCGACCGCTATTTGTCGCCACGGTGGGTTTCGAACTACTTGGAGTAGAGCTCGACGATGAGCTGCTCCTGGACCTGGGTGTCGATCTGCTGCCGGGTCGGGAGCTGGTGGACGAGGACCCGCATGGTGGTCGGGATGACCTCCAGCCAGGCTGGCGGCGTCCGGTCGCCGTGGGTCTCGCGGGCGACGATGAACGGCGTCATGTCCTTGGACTTGGCGCGGACCTCGACGATGTCGTGGCCCTGGACCCGGTACGACGGGATGTCGACCTTCTGGCCGTTCACCGTGAAGTGCGCGTGGTTCACGAGCTGGCGGGCGTGCCGGCGGGTCTTGGCCAGACCCGCGCGGTAGACGACGTTGTCCAGCCGTGACTCGAGGATCTGCAGCAGCGTGTCGCCGGTCTTGCCGGACTTGCGCGTCGCCTCCTCGTAGTAGCGACGGAACTGCTTCTCGAGCACGCCGTACGTGTAGCGGGCCTTTTGCTTCTCGTGCAGCTGGAGGCGGTACTCGCTCTCCTTGACCCGGCCGCGGCCGTGCTGGCCCGGCGGATAGGGGCGGCGCTCGAAGGCTTTGTCGCCCCCGACAAGGTCCATGCCGAGCCGGCGGGACTTCTTGGTGAGTGGTCCGGTGTAACGAGCCATGATCGGTGTCGTCTCCTGCTGGTCAGACGCGCGGGCGCTTGGGCGGGCGGCAGCCGTTGTGCGGCATCGGCGTGACGTCCTGGATCGTGCCGACCTCGAGACCCACGGCCTGCAGCGATCGGATCGCGGTCTCCCGGCCGGAGCCGGGGCCCTTCACGAAGACGTCGACCTTGCGGACGCCATGCTCCTGAGCGCGACGACCAGCGGCCTCGGCCGCCATCTGCGCAGCGAACGGCGTGGACTTGCGCGAGCCCTTGAAGCCGACCGCGCCGGAGCTGGCCCAGGCGATGACGTTCCCCGCCGGGTCCGAGATCGAGACGATCGTGTTGTTGAACGTGCTCTTGATGTGCGCGTGCGCGTGGGAGACGTTCTTCCGCTCCTTGCGCCGCACCTTCTTCGCGGCCGCCTGGCGACTCTTGGGTGGCATTCTCGACTCCTACTTCTTCCCGGGCTTCTTCTTGCCGGCGATGGCCTTGCGGGGGCCCTTGCGGCTGCGCGCGTTCGTGTGCGTGCGCTGGCCGCGGACCGGCAGGCCACGACGGTGGCGGATGCCCTGGTAGCAGCCGATCTCGACCTTGCGGCGGATGTCGGCCTGCACCTCGCGGCGCAGGTCGCCCTCGATCTTGTAGTTGGCTTCGATCCAGTCGCGGAGCTTGACCAGCTCCTCGTCACCCATCTCGTGCACGCGCATGTCCGGGCTGATCCCGGTCTCGGCGAGCGTCTTCTGGGCGCGGGTCCGGCCGATGCCGAAGATGTAGGTCAGCGCCACCTCGAGCCGCTTTTCGCGGGGGAGGTCAACGCCTACGAGTCGTGCCATCGGGCAGGTCGTCCTTTCGTCGTACGGAGGTCTTGTGGCGTTCTCGCGGTCCCGCCTGCCCAGCGGGTCCCCGGCCTCCGTGCCGGGGGTGGCGTCCAGGTCCGGCCATGACGGACGGGGCCTGGACGAGCGAGAACGCTCGGAGTGCTGGTGATCAGCCCTGACGCTGCTTGTGGCGCAGGTTCTCGCAGATCACCATGACCCGCCCGTGACGGCGGATCACCTTGCACTTGTCGCACATCTTCTTGACGCTCGGCTTGACCTTCATCGCTGTCTCCAGGTCGGGAGGCAAAGCCTCACAAATCACATTCGGTTGCGGAGGGAGG
>Ga0136617_10003522_pt1 | contig 13998 bp, 10 predicted proteins | sample AntDrymUQ3222106_2_FD_129672 | JGI IMG/M metagenome (GOLD analysis project Ga0136617, IMG submission 129672) | Polar desert sand microbial communities from Dry Valleys, Antarctica - metaG UQ322 (21.06) | ecosystem: Environmental > Terrestrial > Soil > Desert | place: Antarctica: Dry Valley... | reverse complement strand
GGTTTTTCATTCAAGTTGTCGGAACTGGCGGCGCATCCGCCGTTTTTCGCTTCGCTTAAACGGCGGGCGGACGAGCCGTCCGCGCTCCGACTATAAAATAATTCTGTCCGCTTACTTAAATAAGAAGGACACAAGTAACAGCTCAAACTCTGTTTATAGGGAAAAACTATTTCCCAAAAGTTGTTCATTGCTTTAGAATGACTGATTGAAATTTGCAGAGAAAACTTATGCTCAAATTTAATAAGATAAATTCAAAATTATTTCTCTTCGTCGGCATAATTGTTTTCCTGTATTTTTCAGCCGCAGAAAAAATCAATGCTTTTCCCAATTTCGATTATGACGGCATAGCCGACTTCGGCGTTTTTCGTCCCTCGAGCCGCACCTGGTATACACATTCTACGGAATCTCGATATTCTTCAGGCTTGCAATGGGGCTTGACGACTGACGTTTTGACACCAGCCGATTACGACGGCGACAGTCTGACCGATGTTGCCGTCTGGCGACCGGAGAACGGTGTCTGGTATGTGTATCGAAGCCGGGACAAAAAACTATTTGCGATTAAATGGGGAACGACCAGCTTTAATCAGTTCGGCTCGATACCGGACGTTCCCGTTCCCGCCGATTATGACGGCGACGGACAGGCGGATATTGCCGTCTGGCGACCGGAAAACGGTGTCTGGTATGTACTTCAATCTTCAAACGGCTACAATCCCGCTTTTGCCGGATATTTTCAGTGGGGCAAACTCGGCGACATTCCCGTCGAGGCGGATTATGACGGTGACCGGCGAGCCGATTTTGCCGTTTTTCGTTCGACGGAGAATCGCTGGCATATCCGGCAAAGCAGCAACAATCAATCGTATTCGGTTGTTTTCGGGCAGGCAGGCTCCGATTTGCTCGTTCCGGCTGATTATACCGGCGACGGCAAAGCCGACCTTGCTTTTTACCGAAACGGAACCTGGCATATCAGAAACAGTCAGAACAATCAGGTCGAAATTCAGCAATTCGGATTGCGCGATGACAAACCCGTTCCCGCCGATTATGACGGCGACCGGAAAACGGATATAGCGGTTTATCGAAACGGAATTTGGTATATTTTAGACAGCTCGACAAAGCGATTCAGAGCTTTTAATTATGGTTTGGCAAACGATATTCCGCTTGTTTCGGCGCACGTTAAACCGAGCATCGTTCCCATTCCGTGACGTTCAGGCGAATTTCAATCGAAGATAGAGAAAGTCGCAGGGCTTTCTCTTTTTTATTTCCCGAAATAAAGCTAAAATTGAGCAATGAAAAAATTCTTTTTTCTATTGTTTATTTTATTTTTCACGCTCGACATCTCGGCTCAAAGCCGTGATGAAATTCATTCCAAGATTCTCGATGCCGTTGAAAACAGAGATTATCAAACTGCGACGGGTGAACTGCAAAATCTAGAGCGCACCGATAAAAAAGTTTTCGCGCATAATAATTACGATTATTTGCTGGCGCGAATGGCGGAAAAGCGCGGTGATTTGGCGACGGCGATGGCAAATTACCAAGCAGTTGTTAATCGCAATTCCGTTTTGAGCGAATACGCGCTGCGGCATTTGGCGCAAATTGCGCGTGTTACGGGAAATTTGATGCTTGAAAGAATTTATCTGCGTGAGCTTTTGACCGTTGCGCCGAACGGTTTGACGAGCGACGCGGCAAACGCGCGGATGGCGCGAAGTTATTTTGAAAGCAAGGATTTTAACCGGGTAATTCAACTGCTCAATCAACAGAGTGGTGAATTACGAATTACGAATTACGAATTACAAAACGAAGCAAGTCCGAAGTCCAGCGTCCAGCGTCCAGCGTCTGAAGACCAAAATCCAAAATCCAAAATCCAAAATCCAAAATCGCCGGAGGTTCGTGAAAATCTCGTATTGCTCGGACAAGCGTATCTGCATAGCGGAAAGTTGAACGAAGCGCGGGAAGTTTTTGCGAGATTGACGACGAATCTGCCGAATCCGGCGCAGCCGGATGATTTTGCGCTCGCGGGCGCGAGAGGTCTGGACGCGCTCGACGGCGGCAGCGAGAATTTCGGCAAGCTCGCCGCGCAATTAACCGACGCGGAACATTTTCGACGGGCTTTTATCTACCAATTCAACCGCAATTTCGGGCTGGCGCGGCTGCATTATCAAGCGATTGTCAAACGCTTTCCGCAATCTCCGAATGTTCCCGACGCGCTTTTCCAAATCGGGCGCGGATTTGTTCAGGAAAGAAATTATAACGACGCGATAAATTGGTTTGAGCGCGTGCAAGCCGAATTTCCCGACGATCCGATTTCAAAAGATGCGCTGAGTCAAACCGCATCGGCTTTTTCGCGCGTCAACAAACCGAAGGAAGCAATTTCGCGCTATCAAAAACTTATCGAAAAATACCCGGACGCGGACAATCCGGAACGCGCCTATTTGAACATCGTCGACGTTTTGCGCGACCGCGGCGAAGATTTCGAGTCGCTGAAATGGACGGCGAAAACGCAGGAAGTTTTTCGCGGAAAACTTCCCGAAGCAATCGCGCTTTTCGCGCAGGTACAAATCCGTATCGCGCAAAGCGATTGGACAAACGCTCTGAATGATTTGAACACTTTGCAGGCATTTCCGGATTTGGGCGGAACTCGCGTTCCCGGCGGCACAAACAAAGCCGAGATAATGTTTCTCAAAGGTTTTGTTCTGGAAAACCTCGAGCGATATGCCGAAGCGATTGATGTCTATCTTTTAATCCCGGACGGGCGCGGCGAGTATTACGGCTGGCGCGCAACCGAAAGATTGAAGCGGTTGGCAAACGATGACAAAACCAGATTTTTCATCGTGCGAAAACTCGGCGAATCGACGCAAAATATCGAGACGAGAAATGCCGAAGCGCAGAGAAAATCCGCCCAAGCCGTTTTGCGGTTAACGGAAAATGCCGAGATTCGCCGCAAAATGCTGGAAATCTTGGAAAAGTCTTATGCAGTTTTGCCCGGTTATCAAAAAATTCCAGGCGGAAAACTGCTCGAATTCGGGCGCAAAAATGTTCTAAAGGAAAAGCGTGAAAATCCGGCGGCTGATTATCACAAAAATCTAGCCGACGAACTTCTCTTCTTGGGACTTTATGATGAAGGAACGCCGGAACTCGAAACTTCAATAATGGAAAATGGAAAACGGAAGATGGAAAATGACGGAGACATTGAACCGAATCCGAAATCCAAAATCCAAAATCCAAAATTGGAAGGTTTGGATTTCACTTTAGCGACTTTTTACAAACGCGGCGAGATGGCGAATCGCGCCGTCGCTTTTGCCGAACCGCTTTGGAAAAATGTTCCCGCCGATTATCAAATCGAACTGATTCCGCGCGGGCAAATCGAACTGCTTTATCCCGCGCCTTACAGCGACGCGCTTTTGCAGTTTGCGCCTGCGAAAAATGTTGACCCGCGTTTTATACTGGCGATTATGCGGCAGGAATCGCGGTACCTCGCCGATGTCAAATCAAACGCGGCGGCTCGCGGGCTTTTGCAGTTTATCTCGACGACTTCCGATAAAATCGCCGGCGAACTCGGACGCGAAAACTTTAATCAAGACGAGCTTTACAATCCGCCGACGGCGATTCTTTTCGGTTCGCAGTATTTATCTAATCTTTTCAAACAATTTCCGGGTCAACCTCAAGCCGTCGCAGCCAGCTACAACGGCGGCGAAGACAATATGCTGCGCTGGCTCGCGCGTGCCAAAACCGACAATCCCGACCGATACGTTCCCGGAATCGTCTTTTCGCAGTCGAAGGATTATGTTTATAAAGTGATGGCGAATTATCGTGTCTATCAGATGTTCTATAATGAAAAGCTAAAAGCCAAATGAATTTAGGATTCAGAATTCAAGATTCAGGATTCAGGATTCAGAATTCAGAATTCAGAATTTAGGATTGCTTATTGGTTTTGTATCTTAAATCTTAAATCTCAAATCTTGAATCCTGAATCCTAAATCCTAAATCTTGAATCCTAAATCTTGAATCCTAAATCTTGAATCCTAAATCTTGAATCCTAAATCCTGAATATGGTAAAAATTATGCGTTATTTTTTATTGATTTTATTTTCGACTTTACTTTTTTCGGCTTGCCAGAAGGCGGAAACTCAAACTGCTTCGGCGGAAGCAAAACGATATGCTTTGAAAGGCAAAATCGTCGCGGTTGACAAGGCGAAAAAGAAGGCGAACATCGCGCACGATGAAGTTCCCGGTTATATGCCCGCGATGACGATGGATTTCCCGATAAAGGACGATTGGGTTTTTGATGAATTGTCAAAAGACGCTGAAGTTCGCGGTGATTTGGTGGTTGATAAAGACGGCTTCTGGCTCGAAAACATCGCCATTGTCGCCGCGCCCAATCCGAATCAGCCGCCTTTGCCGATAAAGGAAGATGTCGTTCAAATCGGCAAGGAAGTTTCCGATTTCACTTTGACCAATCAAGACGGAAAGCGTATCTCGTTCAAAGATTTTCGCGGCAAAGCGTCGGCGATTACCTTTATCTACACAAAATGTCCGCTTCCCGAATACTGCATCAAGATGTCAACCAATTTTTCCGACCTCGCCCGCCAACTGCAAAACTCGGATTTGAAAGATAAAATCCGCCTGTTGAGCGTTTCCTTCGACACAAAAACCGACACGCCCAAAGTTTTGAAGGATTACGGACTCGCCTATCTTCGCGGAATCGAAAACCCGGATTTTACCGTCTGGCAATTGGCGACCGGCACCGATAAAGAAGTAAAAGACATCGCCGGATTTTTCGGTTTGCGCTACGAAACGGACGAAAACGACAAAACACAATTTAACCATTCCCTCAGAACAATCGTCATCACGCCCGAAGGCAAAGTGCAAAAGGTTTTTTCAGGCAGCGATTGGACAACCAATGATTTATTGACGGAATTGCAAGCGACAATGAAATAAGTTCGCTCAGTTTTTGAAGAATTATAATTCCGCATAATTTACTATACGGAATTATGTTTCGCCATGAAAATGAAAGTAGAAATTGGATAAGTCAAATTATTTGTTGACTTAACTTTTAATATTGTCTTTGTTTCCCTTAACTTGTGTGTTTGCGGTTTCGCCCCACGTCATCTCAATCGTTGGGCGGCACTCGTGAAATGAACAAAGATTTTGACTGACAAATTATTATTAAATTTTGTCTGTTTAAATTTTAGAGCAAAAATTTAATGCTTAAGATTTGTTTCAATATTTCTCAACTTTTGAGGCACGAACAAAAAAATAAAAAGAACAAATTTTGATGATAAGTTTTGTTTCGTTTTGGTGCGTATATAAATGAGAAGTAAAAATAATGAATAACCTAATTAATTTTTTGACAGGAGAAGAATGTGAAAAAGATTTCCTTTTTGGGGCATAGATATTTTACGCCGATGAACGACGGACTTCAACGGAAGTCAAATGCCCGTCTTTCATCCTACCATTGGACGTGAGGGCGAAACAGCAACTTTCTTATCGCGTTGTCTTTTTAACTCGGAGTTGCGTGGATCCGGTTTCGCCCCACGTCAACTCAATCGTTAGCCGCTTCTTGATAAAAATTTTAAACGTGGCGGATGTTTGACAAGAATAAGACGCTTCGCGTTTCCCCGATGTTGTGCGAGGCAATGCGCGTGGTAAAGATAACAGCGCGGCTAACAAGACACTGGTTTCGAGATGAAAACAGCACTTTGTTATCACGTTGCCTTTTAACTTTCGGCGGGCTTGGTGTTGGTTTCGCGCCACATCATTTCAGCCATTGAGTCATTTTGTTGAAATCACAATACGCTATTTCAAATGTAGGTTTCAAACCCGACATTTAGTATGAGAGAGGTAAAAAATATGAACAATCAAATTAACGAAAACAATCTTTGTCAAAAAATTGAAAAAGACGAAACGCGAAGATTCAATCGGGGTGAAAATGTCAAACCGTTCGGCGGATTTATTATCATTCGCTTGGTCGAGAGGTATTCTTATTTTGAGAGCGATAAATTGCAAGACCTGGCGAAGAAGCATCAATTGACGCGACTCCTATCAATTCTGGAAACTTACAAACCTCAAAACATCAGACGGAATGTTAAGAGCGTTTCCGTAAAAAAACTGAGAGAGTTGGAAGAAAATGCCCGCCGGTCGGAGTTTCCGCCTTTACATAGTCTGGCGGCTTACTGGCGGTTGGATTATCGGAATTATGAGGGAAATCTCGACGAACTGGTTGAAAAATTTCAGGAATTGCACGAAGTGGATTTAGCTTATAAAGAAATGTCCGTATCCGACCCGGTGATAAATGCCGGTGATGATACATTCGCCGCTCAACAAGGTTATTTGGATGCTGCGCCGGATGGTATTGACGCACGCTGGGCTTGGACGCAACTCAATGGTGAAGGCGCAGGTGTTGGATTTATTGATTTGGAACAAGGTTGGATACCCACTCACGAAGACTTAGCCGCCGCCGGTCCGACCTTGGTATTTAATGATAATCGGGACGGTGTCGGCACATATATCGGCGACCATGGCACGGCTGTCTTGGGCGAAGTTGTCGGGGTTGATAACAACCGGGGCGTGGTCGGAATAGCTCCATCGGTCAGTTATGTGAGAATGGTGTCACATTTCGAAGCCGCCTCCGGCACTACTCTACACGTTGCAGATGCCATCGTCGCGGCGATTACCAATATGTCTGCCGGCGATGTTTTGTTATTAGAGGTTCAGCGTGGTAGCGGTTTGCCGACCGAAACCGACGGCGCAGATTTTGATGCCATCAGATTGGCTGTCGCCAACGGAATAGTCGTTGTCGAAGCGGCAGGAAACGGTAACAACAACTTAGACAATTGGACTAACGCTGGCGGCTTGGACATCCTTGACCGAGGCAGTGTGAATTTTACCGATTCAGGCGCTATTATGGTTGGCGCAGCTCTTTCGCCCTTGCCTCACAATAGAGCGGGATTCTCAAGTTTCGGCTCTCGCATCGATTGTTATGCATGGGGTGAAAATGTCGTTACATCAGGCTATGCGAATCGAAACGGTGGTTCTCTCGGGGATGATACAACGGCTTCAAGGGATGATGATTACACGAGCGACTTCGGCGGAACCAGCGGAGCATCGCCAATTGTCGTTGGCGCGGCATTGATACTGCAAGGGATGTATAAGGCGACCGTGGCTTCCGTACTTTCACCGCTTCAAATGCGTTCTTTGCTTTCCAATCCGGCAACCGGAACGGCGCAGGGCGGAGGCGTTGCCGGCAACATCGGCGTGATGCCGAATCTACGGGCGATTATCGAAGACACGCTCGGCTTAGTGCCGGATGTTTATTTGCGGGATTATGTCGGAGATACCGGCAATGTGCCAAACACGGGCGCGTTGAGCGTAAGTCCCGATATTATTGTCAGACCAATTGCCGTCGCCGACCCGACCGCCGAGTTTGGCGAAGGCAGCGGCAATGAAAATTCCAACACGCTCGGTTCGGTAGTGGAATTCGGTCAGGATAATTTTATTTATGTGCGAATGAAAAACAGAGGCGGCAGCGATGCAAATAATGTTACCGCCGATGTTTATTGGAGCGAAGTCGGCACTCTGGTAACGCCGAATCTCTGGAATTTTATCGGCACTACCGCGCCGGTCAATGTTCCGGTCGGCGATGTCCTCGTGGTCACAAATCCGATCACCTGGGTTGACGGCACTTTGCCGCCGGCAGATACGCATCAATGTTTTGTCGGAATACTACAACACGCGCAAGACCCGGGACCGCCGATTCCCGCACCGGCAAATTTCGATTGGGATGATTTCATCGCCTTTATTAAAAACAACAACAACGTAACTTGGAGAAATTTCGATGTCGTTAACGATTTAGATCCGAGCGACCCGAATGCTTCGCTGCCGTTCAACATCAACGGCTCGCCTGATAAAGCGAGGAATTTTGACTTTGAGATAATCAGAGCGTTGCCGAGGAAGGCGCAGCTCTGGTTGGAGATGCCTTATAACCTCTTCGCTTTTACGCGGATCAAAGGTATCGAAACCAAAATTGACCAAAAAAGAAACAAGGTCTCCGTTTTATTGCCCAACTTACGACGATTCAGCATTTGCCGGCTCAATTTACCGAAGTCTGCCAAGTATAAATGTAGATTCGTCGTTAAAGGAGGTAAAGGATATGAAAACGGGCTTCATCAAATTGCGATTAGACAACTCTACGAGAATTTTGAAGTCGGCAGAGTCACTTGGGCGTTAAAAGCGAAAACCAAGAAAAAATGATGGATTAATCAATAGAGGCTTTGCACAAAAATCTGAAATTAAACGCTTTTTGTGCAAAGCCTTGCTGATAAATGCGCGGCGGAAATTATCCCGAACCGATGACCAATAAATATATCAATCGGTTAAATACAAACTTAGCCGCTGCGGCTTTGTTATCACGTTATCCTTTGACTCTAAACTTGTTCGTAGCGGTTTTGCGCCACATCATCTCCGCCGTTAGCCCGCTACTGATAAGTTAATGCTCAGTGAAAACGTATTTCAAGGAGTCCTTCGATGAAACCATTAATTATTGGAAAAGGAATTAAATGGATGCCGACGGGAATTGCGGGCAGGCGACGCGAGCGTTTCTTCTATATCGGCATAGCAATCGTAATCGTCGGTGTCGTCTTCGGCGGATTTGCGCGAACGTATTTTCTCAGACCATATTTTACTTCGCAGCCACTGATGCTGCTCCTTCATTTACACGGAATCGTGTTCACGTCTTGGCTGGTGCGTTTACCTGACACAAACCCTACTTGTCGCGGCAAAGCGGACTGATATTCATCGGCGTTTAGGTATAGCCGGTGCAGTGATTGCCGTATTGATGGTTCTAATCGGCACGATAACAGCCGTCATCAGAGCACAGCAAGGAGCGACCCCGACGGAAGGACTTTCTCCGCTCGTTTTTTTGGTGATTCCGCTCGCTGATATGTTGGTGTTTGCGATTTTGATTGGTGCGGGTTTCTATTTCCGCCGCCAACCCGACGTGCATAAAAGGCTGATGCTTCTTGCGACAATCTCGATTCTCGCGGCGGCAATCGCTCGACTGCCTTTCGCCTTTCTTCAAGCGGGACCGCCGGCTTTCTTTGGAGTAACAGACCTTTTTATTGCGGCGTGTTTTGTTTACGACCTTATCACGCGCGGGCGAATTCACCGCGCTACAGCATTGGGCGGCTTGCTAATCGTCGCATCGCAGCCCTTGCGCTTGATGATAGGAGGCACTGACGCTTGGATTGCATTCGCAACTTGGTTGACCCGATGGGCAGCTTGATAAAGGCGAATATTGATAAATGCAGCGGGCGGGCTAACATCTCAGTGGACGTGAGGGCGAAACAGCGACTTTCTTTTCGCATTATCCGTCAAATCTGAGTTTGTCCGTAGCGGTTTCCTACCAAGTCAACTCCGCCGTTTGACCGAAAAAACGCCTGCCGAATTCCTGGTGAACTTTGAAATGTCTCCGCCCGCTTCTACGCCGTCCTTAGATTCCTTCCTTCTATTGTGTTTTCTAAATGATAAAGTGTAAGATGCTCACAAGTTAGGGTGAGTTTCGGTTCGGTTTAAACACTTTGCGTCACAATGAAAAATACCTGGTTAAATTCAAAATTGCCCGATGACAGTTCTCCTTTTTGGTGGCTGCGTTGGATCCCGACCGTGGTTCTATCGGTTTTGACTCTGTATTTCCTTTACGTCGTTGGGCGCGTTGCCATCGTTCCGGTGCTTGCCTCTTTTGCATTGGCTTATCTGCTGAACCCAATAGTTTATCAGGGAGAAAAACGCGGTCCATCCCGGACGGTGTCGGCAATCGTCGCCATTCTGCTGGTCGCTCTGGCGATAACGGCTTTTATTGCTTTTGTTATTCCCGACCTCTGGGAAGAAAGCACGAATGCCGGTCAAAAGATTGCCAGCAATTTCACACCGGAGAATGCGGTTCGTCAACGGGCGATTCTCAAACGTTATTCGCCGACTCTTGAACGGGTCGCCGGTGATCGGGTGGAACAATTTTTGAGTGACCCCGCCGCCGTTATCGGCTCGACGGTCGAAGCCGGAGGCGGTCAGTCGGGTGTTATGTCCGTCCTTGTTTCCTCACTCGACCTGCTGCTGGTTCCTTTTTTCGTCTTTTATATTCTGGTTGATTTCGGCAACTGGCGTATTACTACCGAAGAACTTATCCCGCCGCGATTTCGTGAACCTTTTAGCCGCCTCTTCGACGAATCGGGGCGAATTCTCGAATCCTACGTGCGCGGGCAGCTTCTTATCGGGCTGATAATGGCGGTGTTTTACGCCATCGGGTTTGTGCTGCTCGGAGTTCCGGCGTGGGCGGGCATTGCGATGATTGCGGGATTATTAAATGTAATTCCATACGTCGGCACGCTGCTCGGAATCATTCTCGCCTGCGGATTCACTATCGCCGACGGCGGCGGGTTTGGAAGTATCGCCGCCGTTCTCGGAGTTTTTGTCGCGGTTCAAAGTCTCGAAGGTTATTTTTTAACTCCGCGAATTCTCGGCGGACGCTTGAATTTGCACCCGATGGCAGTGTTTCTCGGACTTTTAGTCGGCGGAAAACTCTTCGGTCTGATGGGCGTTATCCTCGCCATACCGGCGATTGCCATCGGCAAAGTTTTCCTCAAGTTTTTACGCGAGCTTTATCAAGGGTCGCAATTTTATCACGCCGGAGACCTTCATCCGGCGGACGCTCCGAGCGAAGTATTGGAGGAGCGTCTCGCCGATGCTGCCGAGACCGTGCTTGCCGAACAAAAAGGTGAAGATGATAAAGAGGTCGAAGAAGAAAACACTGTCGTCGGTAATGATGAATTTACACCCGTAGTTGAAAAGACGATTTGATTTACAAATATATTTATTGCGGCTCGATTTCAGCGTTAGATTTTTGCTTCGTCTTTTCCGACCAGAAACAAATATGAATACATCGCAATTCCCGTCAAAATTCCCGTGCCGAATTTAACCGCCGGCGGGAGAGCGGCGGGTGAAAGAAAACCTTCGATAATTCCCGCGATAACCAGCAAAAACGCGCAGCCGATGACAATCCGCGCCGCTTCGAGTCCCTTTTTCTTTAAGGCTTGCGCTCTGGTCAAATCGCCCGGATTTATCATCGCGTAGCCAATCATCATTCCCGCGCCGCCGCAAAAATAAATACAGGAAAGCTCGATAACGCCGTGTCCGACGACAAAACTTGCCAAGGCGTTACCGAACGCGGCATCAATTTTATAGCAAACGGCAAAGACGCTGCCGAGCCGCGCGCCTTCAAACGCCAAATCGTAAAACGCTCCGATACCGAAAAGCGCGCCCATCGCAAACACTCGAATCGTTACCAGGATATTGTTGCTTAGAATTGCGCTCGCTCCGATTTGATTTCCCTCGTTGAGCTTGAGCCACCACTGGTCGCCCGCTCTGACCGAGTCGCGCACGTCGGCATAAACGAACTGCGAAAAATCCAAATCGCGCCACGTTACGGCAAAACCCAAAACGGCAAAACCTGCAAAAATGGCAAAGGCAATCGCAAAATAACGCGCATTCCTGCGAAATGTCTGCGGAAAATCTTTGGCGAAAAAGTTTAGGATGAGATTTGCGCCCTGACTCTCGGCACGGTAAATTTTGCCGTGAGCGCGAATAACGAGACTGTTGAGATAATTAACAAGTTTCGGGTCGCGCGTCTCGCTGCGGGCGATTGCCAAATCAGAAGCCGCGCGTCGGTAAAGCTCGCCGAATTCGCGCACCTCAGACTTTGACAATCCGCGCAAAGACGACATATCCGCCAGGAGGAGCAAATCTTCGAGACGCTGCCAATTGTCTTTGCGGTCATTTACAAAACGGCTCATTTTTATTTTGGATTTTAGATTTTGGATTTTGGATTGGCAATGTATAATTTTAACATACCAAATAATAACAACTTCTACTAAACAAAGCTTGAATCTAAAATCGCCGCAAAATTCCAATCCAAAATCCAAAATCTAAAATCACAAAGTGTCCGAAGAAACAAAGAAAATTCACGAAGAAGAAGCGATTGAGAAAACTTACGATTGGACTGTTACCAAACGTCTGCTCACTTATCTGAAACCGTATTGGAAGATGGTAGCGGTCGCGCTCGTTCTGACGTTTCTGACAAATATTTTAATCAGCCTGCAGCCGTATTTTACCAAAGTAGCGGTTGACGATTTTATCACTCCGAAGCAGACAGACGGGATTTGGTATTTCGCCTTTCTCTTTTTTTGCATCTTTCTATTTCGCTTTCTCTTTTCTTACTTGCAGGAAATTCTGCTGAACGTCGTCGGGCAAAAGGTGATGTTTGATTTGCGGACGCAGATTTTCACCAAGCTCCAGCAGCAGGAAGTCGCGTATTACGACAAAAATCCGGTCGGGCGAATTATCACGCGCATAACTTCCGACGTTGACGCGCTCAACGAACTTTTTACGTCGGGCGTGATTGATGTCTTGGGCGATTTGGTGATTATTTTTGCGATTATCGGAATGATGTTTTGGCTCGATTGGCGGCTTGCGCTGGTTTCGCTTATCACCGTTCCGCTTCTTTTTGCCGCAACCAATTGGTTTCGCAAACGCGCCCGCGCCGGCTTCGACAAAGTGCGGACGCGCACCGCCAAGCTCAACGCTTTTTTGCAGGAACACATTTCGGGAGCGCAAACCGTCCAGCTTTTTAACGCCGAAGCAAAATCAGAGAAAAATTTTCACGACATCAACGACGATTACCGCAACGCCAATATCGAAACGATTTATTATTACGCGATTTTTTATCCGCTGGTTGATTTTATCGGCGCAATCGGCATCGGGCTCGTGATTTGGTTCGGCGGCTATCAGATTTTAACCGGAGTTTCGGCAAGCGGAACGGCTTTGACAATCGGCACGGTTATCGCGTTTATCCAATACTCACAGCAGCTTTTTCAACCGATTCGTGATTTGTCGGATAAATTTAATGTACTGCAAGCCGCAATTGTCGCTTCGCACCGAATTTTTCTGCTGCTCGATTTGCCCGTTCAAATCACAACGCCCGAAAAACCTAAAAAGTCAGGGAAAGCCGTCGGCAAAATTGAATTTCAAAATGTCTGGTTTGCATATAAAAAAGATAATTGGGTTTTGAAGGATGTGTCTTTTTCGATAAACGCCGGCGAATCAATCGCGCTGGTCGGACACACGGGTTCGGGGAAAACGACGGTTACAAATCTGCTGATGCGCTTTTACGACGTGCAGAAAGGGAAAATTTTGCTTGACGGCGTTGACGTGCGCGATTGGGATTTGGAATCTTTGCGGGAAAATTTCGCGGTTGTTTTGCAGGACGTTTTCCTGTTCAGCGGCTCGCTCGCCAACAATATCCGGCTTGGAAACACAAAAATTTCCGATGAAAAAATTCTCTGGGCGGCGAAGGAAGTTCACGCCGACGAGTTTGTCCAAAAAATTCCTGACGCTTACGATTCCTTAGTCAAAGAACGCGGCGCGGGTCTTTCGGTCGGGCAAAAACAATTGATTTCCTTTGCGCGGGCGTTGGCGTTTGAGCCTTCGATTTTGATTCTTGACGAAGCAACCAGCTCGATTGACACGGAAACCGAACAGCTTATCCAGCAAGCCGTTGACCGCGTGATGCAGGAAAGAACTTCGCTGGTCGTCGCGCACCGGCTTTCGACAATCCAAAAATGCGACAGAATTTTAGTCTTTCATCACGGCGAACTGCGCGAAGCGGGAACGCACAACGAACTGCTCGGCAGTCGCGGACTTTATTGGCGGCTGTATCAATTGCAATATGTCGAAGAAAAGATAGAACATCCGGCGAGCTTGCAAAATCAAAATTTGAGCTTGGAAGCCGAAACCGCAAATTAAGGATTTACAACTTTTTTTACTTTTCACGACTGAATCGGCTAGGTTCTGTTGACATTTGCTTTTCTGCGCTGGAAGCGCATCGGAAATTAGCCTGCGGTAAAACCGCAGTAAAATGCCAAACCAGATTTCCGCGCCGATAGGCGCGGTGGAAACT
>Ga0136617_10003521_pt1 | contig 14000 bp, 15 predicted proteins | sample AntDrymUQ3222106_2_FD_129672 | JGI IMG/M metagenome (GOLD analysis project Ga0136617, IMG submission 129672) | Polar desert sand microbial communities from Dry Valleys, Antarctica - metaG UQ322 (21.06) | ecosystem: Environmental > Terrestrial > Soil > Desert | place: Antarctica: Dry Valley... | reverse complement strand
CATGATCAACATAACGATGATCGCGGTTGAGCATCTCGATGTGTGGAGGTGGCGGCGTTAAATGGTCGGCTTTCCGTGGTGCGGCCGCGGCACGTACCGGTGTTGACGCGCTCTGTGATCGGAAACCCGTGACACGCTTCGTGACGCGAAACAGGGTGCAATCGAGGGGTCGGAGCGCCCTGTGGTGGTCGGCAACGAGAGCGTTGTTGCTGGTAGAGGCTATGTGAGGCGTTCCCTGCTTCTCATAATCCGTCAGGTTGTGGGTTCGAACCCCACCTGTCCCACCAGGATTTCGCGGCTGACTACGTTGGTACACCGGAGTTTGTCGTGGTGCGACTGTGGCCATCGTGATTTCGCGTCACATCGGTGGTCCGGCGTGTGGCTGACGGGCCGGACGGGGGCGCGGCGCTGCGGTCGGCTTCTGGTCTCGGGCTACGCTTGGGACATGAGTGCCGCGCGAGATGAGCTTCGCGAGCTCGTGGAGCAGCTGCCGGACGAGGAGGTCCCGGCAGTGCTCGCCGAGGTTCGCCGACACGTTGCACCGGCTCCGCGGAGGCCGTGGCCACCGGCCTTCTTTGGCGCGGGTCGCGCGAGTCGTTCGGACGTCGCGGCGCGGTCTGAGCAGATCCTTGATGAGGGCTTCGGCCCTCCGGCGTGATCCTCTGCGATACCGGGATGATCGTGGCGGCGGCACTCGTAGGCGATGATGATCAGCGCGCGTGCGTGGATCTGTTCACCGGTCTTCACCTGGCCAACCAGCCGCTGCTCGTCCCAGGCACTGTTGCGGCCGAGGTGGGCTACCTGCTCAACCGGGAGGCTGGCGCTGGGGCCCAGGCACTGTTTCTCACCGCCTTGGCGGACGGTGACTTCACGCCGGCTGATCTCACCGGTGCCGATTACCGGCGGGCCGCCGAGCTGGTGACGACGTACGCGGACCTGCCCTTGGGCACGACCGATGCGACGGTGATCGCTCTCGCCGAACGCCTGGGCGTGGAGGACGTCGCGACCTTGGATCGCCGGCACTTTACGGTGGTTCGACCGAGGCACTAGCGGTCTGCTCACACCTTGGCGCGAGTTGGGCCGCCCACCCGGGGCAGCTACTCGAAGCGGCGAACCTCCGCGGGGTCGGCATTCTGGACCGCGGGAGCCACGACGTCTGGCTTCCGCAACTCGGCTAGCTGGTCGTAGCGGCGCTGGTACGCGGTGAGCACCGGCTGATCGCACTGTCGAGTGCATTACACGGCGACCTCGCGGACCCGCAACCGCCCGGCCGCGGCACCTCGAACTCCGCCTCCTCGACGACAACGTGCCGATCGACACCCAGTAGTAGGTCGAGCTACCGCAGCCTGCGATTGGTTCCATCCCGCTGGTGCCGTGCAGCGTGCTGGTAGGTCCGAACGGGGCCGAGAAGACCAAACTGGCGTTCAGCTCATGCGGGCCACGCTGATGCTCGAAGCCACAACCCGTCGTGGTGGGCCTCAGGCTGCCGGCCAGTCGAGAACGACCCGCTCCGTACCGCCGTCGAATGCCGCCGTGATCTCCAGCCGTCCACCGATCGCGTCGAGGTAGCGGGCGAGCAGGTCGATGGTCGCGACCGCACCGTGTTCGATGTGACTGACGCGGGCCTTCGAGACCCCCATCCGCTCCGCCACGTCAGCCTGCGTCAGCCCTGTCCTCTTGCGCATCTCGACGAGGCGCTGCAACGCGAGCTCGCGGCGCAGTTGTTCTCTCCGCTGTGTCTGCTCGTCGGTGCTGCCGAGTGCGTCGGACAGCTCGTCGCGAACCTCGTTCCAGCTGTGCCACTCGGTCATGATCTGGTCTCCTTGATCCATTCCTCGTACCGTTGCTCGGCCAGTGGGATGGCGCTCGTGTACCAACGTTTCCAGTTGCCTGCCTTTCTCCGGCGACGAGCAGGACCGCATCGCTGCTAGGATCGAACGCAAACAGGATGCGGATCTCGCTGGTCCGGGCTGACCCAGGGCACAGCTCCTTGAGATGGTGCAGGCTGGAGGACTTCACCCGGTCGACGAGGGGTCGACCCAACGTCGGGCCCTCGATCGTCAGCAGGTCCAGAGCGTCGCTGATCTGCCGCAACGTGTCCCGGTCGTTGTGGCGAAGCTCGTGCAGCCACTGCCGGACCTCGCCTGTCATGACGATCCTCCACACCGACGAAGTATATGTTTTTGTTGACTTGCTCGTCGATCCCCGGTGTGTTGATCGATGATCCGCACCCGGAGTTGAGCCGACTGGTCCAGGTTGTTCCCCACCCCAGCGGCGAGCAGCAGGCCATCGACGACGTCCCCGCCAGCCCGCCCGCGCCTCGGCCACCCCCAGAAGTTCAGCGGTGCCAGCTCGTACGACGTCCGCAACGAGCTGGGTGAGCTGATCGAGCACAACCTCCTCGGACCCTGGCATCCAGGCTCGCTGATGAACGATGGCACATCCCCCGCCCTGGCGGGGTGTCCATGAACTTGTCCATAAACGGCTGCTGTCTGGTGCCGATGAGGCGGGCGTGACGGTCTGTTCTGTCGACGATGCCCAGGTCGTCTACTGCTGCCGGGTGAATTCGTCGTCTCATAATCCGTCAGGTCGTGGGTTCGAACCCCACCCGCCCCACCAGGGTTTCGCGGTCGAGCACTTTGGTACACGGCGCGTGAGTCCCCGGAACCGAGGCCTCGTAGCAGCTTTCCGCGGCGCCCTGCGGATCAGGGGCGGTCGGTGACTATCGCCACAAGTCGGCCTCCGTCGTCGCGTATCCACCTGCGCAGCGCGGGGTCTATCGCGTCGAGGACGTATTCGAGGTCGGCGAGTCTGGCGGGCAGGTTCTCGCGGATCAGCGGCTCGTGGTGGGTGATCCGGTTGCGGAGTTGGTGGAGGTGGATGACCGGTCTTTCCAGCCGGGCTCGGTTGCGTCCGGGGAGGTGGGGGAAGGCGTGGCGGATGGCTGGCCAGAGCGTGGGGCTGTAGCGCTTGGCGAGCAGGTATCGCCAGAATCCGAACGGCAGCTCCGCGACGAGCTTGCCGGGCGGCACGGCTTCGGAGCTGATGCCGCGGCGAGCGCGCCGCTTGGCTGCGTCGATCTCGTCGTGGGCGCGGTTGTCGAGTTCGTGGCGGGGGTTGTCGAACCAGTACCCGGGTTGGCGACGATGCTGGTGGCGGGTGGTGAGGGTGTCGTGGATTGCGTTGCGGAGGAGGACCTCGCCGTGTCCGAGTGCCTCCCAGAGCGCTCCTGCGATGCGTGCGTTCCATTTGTAGAGCAGGAGGGCTTGGTTGAGGTCCCCGTCGCAGGCGTCGACGTAGGTGGCGACGCGGGGGGCGGTGAGGTGAGCTTCGACGAGCCCGGCTGGTGCATCAGGAGTGTGCCGTCGACGTCCGCCGGGTGGTGAACTCGACACGCTCGGCATGCTCTCCTACACTCGATTGCGAAGACCTCGGAGCGATCCCTGGCCGCCGATCTCGGCGAGCTACATCACCGGGGTTATTGCTTTGAGTGTGCCGTCCTGATCGTCTCGAGGGACAACCGGGTGCAGACTTGCGGACGGGCTTCGCGGGAGCTCACCGGGCGAGCGTCGTGACCCGGTTCGTGACACGAAATGGGGTTGAACGCTGTGGTCAGCAGCGGTTGCTGAGGTTCTGCCCGACACTGTTGTTGCTGGTAGAGGCTGTGTGAGGTCGTTCCGACTTCCCTCATAATCCGTCAGGTCGTGGGTTCGAACCCCTCTCGCCCCACCAGGATTTCGCGATTGTGCGCTGTGGTATATCCGACTTCTCATGTCGTCACTCTAGTCGCCGTGATTTCGCACCACGCGGCGCTTTGTCACACGCGCCGGCGAACGTCGGCTTCGGATCGCCGGCTGCATCGCTGGTTGCCGACCCGTATCGCGCGTAGCCGCCTGTACGGGCTCGCGTCGAGCGGGTGGTCGGCTGGCGAGCTGCGGGCTATTGGCGCCGGCCCGGCCATTCACACGAGACTTTCGTTTCGTTCGTTTCCGTCGTACTCTTGGCCCATGAGCGCGACGATGACCGAACGAACGGTGCTTCCGGGTGAGGCCTCGCAGCGCATGACTGACTTGCTGACTGCGCTCAAGGCGCACGGTCGTCCCGCGTTGGTTGGCAACGACGGCATCCACATCGAGCTTCCAGACGAGCTCTACGAGGTTCTCAAGGATGTCGTCACGGCGCTGTCGCAGGGCTTGGCGATCACGGTTGCACCGCAACACACGGTTCTCACGACGGGCCAGGCCGCGGACCTGCTGGGAGTCTCGCGCCCCACGCTGGTCCGGCTGCTCGAAGCGGGCGAGATCCCGTTCGACAAGCCGGGTCGGCATCGGCGTATCAGGTTGGGTGATGTCCTTGCCTACCAGGAACGGTCACGTCGGTCCCGTGCTGCTGGTCTGGATGAGATGGTGCGCGTCTCGGAGGACGCGGGGATCTACGATCTTCCGCACGACGCAACGTTCGATCGGGCTGCCCGGCGCCTGGAGGTCGACTCTGCCTGATGTTCCGCGCTCTGCTCGACGCATGCGTGCTTGTCCGCCGCCACTCTGCTTGCTCCGGATACCCCCCGGCCAACCCCAGCCACCGCGGCTGCGCGGGTACCGGTGGGCATACTTGTTGGCTGTGCCTGCGGCAACGACCGAACCGCGTCGAGCGATACACCCAATGAGGGCAATCGTCTCGGGCTGTGGAGCACAGCAGGATGTCGGCCCGGCGTGAGAGAGTGGCAGCTACGGGGAGCCTGGGGAGGTGCGTGATGGGTGGTGATCGTGCCGCCACGGAGGTGCAGGTCAAGGAGTTGAGCGAGCAGGAGGCGCAGGATCTGTTCGATCGGATCTGCCGACGTGAGTTGGGCATCAGCGCCGTCGAGTTCCTGTCCAGGTGGGACGCCGGCGACTACGACGCCACCGATGTTGACTCCGTCCCAGGGTTGGCGGACGTCACGATGGCGCTGCCGCTGATCCGCGAGATCTGACGATCTTCGCGCAGAGGGGAGTTCCACCGCTTCATGCCAGGACGAAACCCGCATGAGGCGGTCGTCGCGTTTCTTGACCCGCTGGTTGATGCGCTGGCCGTGCTGGATGGTCACGTCCAGCTGATCGTGCACAAGCGCGGCGGCTACCGGAAAGGCGTCCCGTACGTCTGGATCCTCAACGGGGAGGAAGGGATGTCGTTGCGTGGTGTCGGCCGGCTTCGCGCGACGATGCAGTTCATGGTGATCGACTGTGACCCTGCGACGAACGACGGCGGCCATCCGTTGCGGGTCACGACGCTCGGCTACAACTACAAGATCATTGACGTCCACGACCAGGACATCATTCGCTTCCATTGGCACCCGCGGGGCCACGCGAAGAACCCGCACCCTCACGTGCATGCGCGCCCGAACCTGGACGCTCATTTCTACATGCCGCGGGTGACGTTGGAGACCGTGATCCGTGGCTGCCTGGAGCTCGGCGCACCCCTCACCGTGGATGCCGCTGAGGCGGTACGGCACCTTGCGGTTACCGAGGCTCCCCACGTGCTCTACCGAAGCTGGGCTGATTGGCCGCCCGGCGCAGAAGAACCGTTTCGAACGAGTGGTCGCTGACGCCGATGGTCGGCCTGCTGCGTGAGGGTGTCGGCGAGCAGGTGAGCGCCGCCTCGCTCAGCTTGGCGTCATTGTCGAGCAAGATCGCGGGATCAAGGTGGCAGAGGGTGCCGGGGGTCCGGCGCAGCCTGCGCCTGGAGACACGGCGTGGGATCAAACGTGGTGCGAAACAACGGTAAACAGGGATTCGGAGGACGCCCCGTGGTGCCGTCCGGGTGGTCATCGTTGCTGGTAGAGGCCGTGTGCGGTGTGAAATGGTTCCCTCATAATCCGTCAGGTCGTGGGTTCGAACCCCCACCCGCCCCACCGTGATTTCGCATACGTACGCGCGGGCCTACCCAGTTTCGCGGGCCGCCACTTGCGACGACGTGACTTCGCGTCATGTGCTGAGTGCGGCGACGGCGTAGGCGCCATTCGTGGTGACGACGGAGAACGGACATATCGGGTGGGGTTGGTCGTCACGGTGTCGCCCTGGTCGTCGAGCTGCCGCAAGCCGCGGCGTGCGCGCCGGTTCGGCGTCGTCCAGGTGCCGGCCGCCTGCGGGTGCGCGAGGACCCGGCAGGAGCCCGATGTCAGCCCGGTGCTGTCCGTGCCACGAGCCGGCCGTGGGTGATCTGGCCGATCAGCGTCCACGGCGGGACGTGCGGGGCGACCCGGGCTCGCAGGGTGACCGTGGCGGCGGCCAGTGCGGTCAGTACCTCACCTAGCCGCGTGGGCTGCGGCGCGAGGTCGGCGAGGACGTCACGGTCGATTCGGACGATCCGGGCCACGGCTTGGGCGCGGAGCCACTCGACGTGGTCGGGGCCGCGGACGACGCGGATCCAGCACCGCACGGTGGACAGCGGCCGGTCCAGACCGGTGGCGATCCGCTGGTAGCCGATCCCGCGGGCACTGGCCTGCAGGGCGGCACCAATCACGGCGGTGGTGTCGGCCCGTCGTGCGCCACCGCGGCGGGCAGCAGGACGTGGGTGCCACGACAGGTTCGGCAACGGGCCCGCCGTGGTCGCACGAGCAGGGTAGTCGTGCCGTGGTCGCGCACAGTGCGGGCCCGGGCGTGCCCCCAGGGCTGCAGCGGGCCGGCGCATCCCGGACAGGTGTGCGGACACCGGCGGAGCTGCTTGCCGACGCGGCCCAGCTCGCAGCGACCGAGCGCACCGCCACCTGGCTCGACCAGCTCACCGACGATGGCCTGATCACGCCCGAGCAGCGGGCGCGGATCGCCGCCGAGGACGGAGCCGCCACCCTTATCGTGTCCTGCGCCGCGCCGAACTCGCCGGCCACGACGCCCGTCAAGTCCTGCGCGACGCGGTCGCCCACCGGCCGCGAGGTTGTGCTGTGACCCCGTTGATCCCGCCGCTGCTGCGCCTCTCTGGTCTGGACATGGCACTGCGCACCTGACGACGAGCGTGTTCTGCGACTGCTACGCGCTCACGAACTCTGCTACTGGTACCTTCGAGCGACCGCGGGACTTCTGCGGTGCATCTTCGGCGGCCGGCGCGACCTGCGCAGCCTCAGGGCTCGCGGGCGGGGTGTTGTTGCGGTTGTCGTAGGCATGCTGCACCTCGGCGGAGATTCGGCCTCGGCCGGAGATCTTCATGCCTTGAGCTTCGGCCCAGGCTCTGATGGCCTTGATGTCGTTACGCCGGCCGGCCGGCCGGGTCGACGTGCGGCGGCTGGGCCGCGTGCCGCCATCTGTTCTGCGGGCTGCGCTGATGTAGGGCGCGAGGGACTCGCGCAGCTTCGTGGCGTTGCTGTCGGAGAGGTCGATCTCGAAAGCTGTCTTGTCCAGAACAAACGACACCGTGCCTTCGGCAACACTCCCGTCGATGTCATCGACAAAGGACACTTGAACCTGCTGAGCCATGCGCACCACAATCTCAATAAGTCGTTCCGTGAAGGTCACCGCAGATTGTCCACATGCGAGCGGAAATGTCAAGTCGCCTCCTAGCGCCGGCGGCGGCGAGTCCCCCACCCGCGGAATGCGTCCTTGATCTTTTCGCCGGCTTGCTTCAGGTTGCTCTGCACCTCATCGGCCCTGCCCTCGGCCTGAAGCCTCTTGTCGCCGGTGACCTCGCCAGTGTTCCGCTTGATGCGGCCGCGTAGCTCTTGAACCTTGTTGCTGACCTTGTCTGCGAAGCTCACCACAACCCCTTCCTCGTCATCGGGGCTCACCCGGCCCTGTGTACGGGACGCCACCGACTCGTCCAAGGATACTCCGATCGGACCGAGCGAGAACTCCTCACCACCGCGTTCGCTCACCTCGCAGCCTCTCCCACCGCCGTTCGCGAAGCCGACGTCGCGGCTCACCGGTGCCATCCGCTGTCACAGCCGCAGTCCGCTCGCTCTACCTGCCTCCCATTGGCGTCGGCGAACAGCTACCGCGCTCCCTACTGCTGAAACACTGCTGACACATACCGGTCAACGGTGCCGTTCGACTACATCGTCCACCAGGGGTTCGTCCTCGACTGTGCGGACGAGGAGTGACCAGCCGTTGCTCGTCTTTCGTGCCGGTCCCGTCACACGGATCGCCAGGCCGGTGCCGTGGCGGCGGGACCGCTGCATCAGGTGCCGGTGGGCGTCGCGTTCGTCGTTCGGGGCGGGTCGGGCGCGCCTGGTGTGGAGGTCCCACGGCAGCTCCGTGCCCTGACGCAGCGCCAGGAGCCGCACCGGAGCTGGAAGGGTGGGCCCGGTCAAGTGCAGGTCGCCGTCGTGCTCGGTGACGGTGCCCGCGATCGTCACCTCCACGCCGCGGAAGTCATAGCTCCCGTTGGCCCAGCGGGCGATCTGTTCGGGCCATCGGTCGAGATCCGGCAGTCCCTGGTCGGTGAGGTAGACCTCGGCGGTCGAGTCCGTGGTGTTGGCGATCGGTCGCACCGCGGCGACGCCGTCGAGTTTCGTCAACGCCTCGTACGCTCCGCCCCAGCACGGCCCGAGTCCGTACGGGCATTTCGCGGTCAGCCCGACCGTCACCCGGGTCCCGGTCGATCGGGTTCGCACGGCGTCGTCCCGTTCCTGGGTGTGCGTCCTCTCGGGAAGGCGGGACGGTGGGGCACTCTCGGCAGCACCCGTCACGGCCGCGGCGACGCTGGCTGCCGGGGCGGCGATCCGGACGATCCGCGCGACGGAGGGCACCCCGGACGTGCTGAGGACGAAGAGCATGTAGTGCCCCGGCGGGCAGACGCCCGGTCCGGCCGGGGCGGTGGCGGTCAGGGTGCTTCCCTGCGAGCTGAACGTGAGGACGTTGATGCGCTGGTTCTGGTCGAAGGCATGGGTCACCGAGGGCAGCCGTACCACGGTGACCTTCGCGATGTCTGGACCCTGGACCTCGATGGGGAAGTCCTCGCCGTGAATGATCTCGGTGGGTACCGCGGAGATCTGCGGGCGTGGCCCCTGGAACAGGTAGGGCGGATGGAAGATCTGCGCGTCGCGGTGGGTATCGGCGGGATCGTTCGGCGCGTCGCCGACCATGAACTCACCGCCGCCCGCGCTGAGCACCGTCGCGTCCGGGAGCAGCACGGCCGTCGCGTGGTAGCAGCGGTCGACGTCCTCGGCGGCCAGCTCCGTCCATGTGCCGGTCGCCGGGTTCCACAGTTCGGCGACGTGCACGGGCCTGCCCGGCGACAGGTCGTTGAATCCGGGACCGCTCGTTCCTCCGGTCACGAGGACGGTCCCGTCGGGGAGGATCGTCGCGTTGTGCTGGCGACGCCGCAACGCCATGCTCGCGGCCCCCTGCCACGCCGGGGGAGTGGCGCCGAGATCGATGACCTCTGTCGCGGCGGTGGGCAGGTCGGTGCCGGCGTCGTTTCCGCCGCCGATGTAGATCACCTTGCCGGGCTCGTACATCACCGAGGGGCCGTACTGCCGCTCCCCGTTCTGTCGTGATCCGCCCGGCCCGGGCAGCGGGGTCCAGGTTCCCCCGCCGTCGGTGTTCAGGAGGTAGGTGGTGGCGTTGGACCCGGACATGAAGACCTGAGCGGTCGCAGCGACGTGCATGCGCGGGTACAGCGGGAGACCGATGAAGTTGACGGTCGGCTGCCACCGTGTCCCATCCCAGATCTGCGGGACGTCGTTGACGACGATCGTGCCGTTGCTCGCGGCACTGCCCGACGACACCAGCACCCTCCCGTCGGCGAGGGTCGTGGCGGTCGGGTACCACCTGCCGCTGTTCATCACGGGCAGGGCGGTCCAGGTGTTGGTGGCGTGGTCGTAGGTGCACGCCTGGTTGACGCCGTCGCCGTCGGTGAGGTGCCCGCCGGCCACCAGCAGCCTGCCGTCGGGCAGGAAGGTGTGCCCGGAGCAGAAGAGGTTGACGGTCGTCCCGTCCGCGAGTGTCGGCTGCGGTGTGGGGGTGGAGGCACCGGTCGCAGGATCCCAGACGTGGGGTGTGCCCGCGTGCTCGTTCATCGAGCCGGCCGGGTCGTCGCGCCGACCCCAGAACAGCACCGTGCCGCTCGGCAGCACGTGGGTGTGGATCGCGACGTTCGGTAACGGGAACACCGGATCCCACCGGCCCACCTGCACCCACACGGGATCGTTCGCGATCCCTGCGGCCGAGATAGGGGTGGCCGAGATAGGGGTGGCCGAGATGGGGGTGGGACTGTCCGCGGGCCTGGTCGGGTCCGGTTTCATGCCCTTCTCCTTCGAGGGTGGGCCGGAACGGATCCCGGCGACGTGCGGGGACAGATGCGGGACGTGGTGCCCGGCTGGCAGGCATCGCGCCGGCCGTCGAGGTAGCCGAAGTGCTTGTAGGTAGCAAGACCATCAGGCCTCTTCGGGGCACGCTCGGAGCGAGCGTCGAACCCACGGCGTACCTACCCCCCGGTGCCGGAATCATCGTTGCGGTCGTGCCGCCTTCTCCGCGGCTATCCCGAACGGGACCACCCAACCGCGATGTGACGATCAGACTGCTACCTTATCGTGCTCGGGCGATAGCCATGCAGAGATAGATGACGCCGTACGAGACTTCATCGACGCTATCGCCCCCGAGTACCGGCCTCTGTCTGCCCGGCCGACTTCGCGGTGGGCACACCGCAGCTCGACGAGCACATCGTCGAGGTGGTCGACGGGTCGGAGCGGCTCGTGCTGGACGGCGGTTTCCTGGACGGTCTGCGGGAGAGCGCGGGGAGCGCCGCGTGAAGCGGGCGCGTTTCTTCAGCTGATGATATCAGTCCTGTGAACGGTTACTATCGTTCAATCAACGTGGGGAGGTGGCGATGATCTATCAGGTGCCCGAGCTCGGGCCGGAGGAGCACGCTGCCCTCCGTGCGATCGACGGTTTGCGCAAGCAGCTGCGCTACAGCACTGCCGAGCCGCGCCGATGGATCGGCACCGTGCGGCGGGTGCTGGCGGCACGCGCCATCCAGGGCTCGAACAGCATCGAGGGCTACCACGTCTCCGTCGAGGACGCCATCGCCGTCATCGAGGGCGAGGATCCCGCCGACCCGCGGTCGATCGATGCCCGTGCGGTGTCGGGATATCAGCGCGCGATGACCTACGTCATCAACCTCGCCCAGGACGAGCACTTCGAGTACAGCGCCGCATTGCTGCGCAGCCTGCACTTCATGATGACGGAGTACGCCCTCGACGCCTGGCCGGGGCGCTGGCGGCCCGGCCCCATCTGGGTGCGCAACGATGCCACGGGCGAGGCCGTGTACGAGGCGCCTGAGGCGGAGGACGTTCCCGGCCTGGTCGGTGAGCTCGTGAAGGCGTTGGAGGTGGACACCACCACGCCGACGATCGTCCGCGCGGCGATGGCCCATCTGAACCTCGTGATGATCCACCCGTTCCGCGACGGCAACGGCCGGATGTCCCGTTGCCTGCAGATCCTCGTCCTCGTGCGGGAGAAGATTCTCGCGCAGGAGTTGAGCAGCATTGAAGAGTACCTCGGCCGCAACACCGCGCGCTACTACGCGGTGCTCGCCGAGGTCGGTCAAGGGTCATGGAACCCCTCGGGTGACCCCCGCGCTTGGGTGCGCTTCTGCCTGGAGGCCCACTACGTCCAGGCGGAGAGCGTGCTGTGGCGGATCCGGGAGTCCGGTCAGATGTGGATCGAGATCGAGACGCTCCGCGAGGCGGAGGGTCTTCCTGAGCGGGTCACCGCCGCGCTGTTCGACGCGACGATCGGTTTGCAGGTCCGCAACTCGGGCTACCGCGCACTGCTGCGCGGCTGGGGGGAGGAGATCTCCAACCAGGTGGCCACCACGGATCTGCGGGCGATGGTGAACGCGGGTCTGCTCCGCTCGCACGGCCGCAACCGGGGCGCGTACTACGACGCCGCCGAACCGTTGCGCCGGGTCCGAGCGTCGACGCGGAGCGCGCGCCGCCCCATCGACACATCGACGCTCTTCGATCCCGAAGCCGCATAGAACCTGTGCTCGACCTGGCTGGCGAGGACGTGGTGGGGGGTGGTGCTCAACGCCATCGACGACGTGCTCTACCACGGCCGTGAGGGAGACCGCACGAGCTGGCAACTCGCCGACATCACCTACCTGCCCGAGCTGCTCGACGCGGCCCGCAGCTATCGACGTCCGGTCGTGCTGGTGGGCGACCACAGACACGTGCTGGAACGTTCGAGCGCTGTGGACGGACTGACGGCGGCCGAGGGCGTGGAGTCCGCCTGGCCGTCGGCCTCGATCGGTTCGCCGCAGCGATGGACAACGACCTGTCGACGATGGCGCACGGTCGCGCGGCCTTCCACGCCGTGCGGGGAAAGTACGGATCGGGCAAGACCTTCTTGGTGAACACGTCGGTGTCGACGACGACAGTCGCCGGGACCGGTGGGTTCACCCGCGGATCAACGCCAGGAACGCGGTCACCTCGTCGGCGTCCACACCGTCGATACCGCTGTCGGGTGCCGACGGGTCGCGCGACGGTGTCGGCATCGGAGACCTGGTCGAGATAGACATCGTTGCCGACAAGGTCGCGGATCCGGAACCGCGCCCGCCGCAGATCGACGAGGTCCAGGCGACACGAGAAGCACGCTGCTCGCTCGTGGTGTCTAGCCCCGCTTAACACTTGCTATCTAGGGGGACTAGAGTCGGGGCCGCCACGAAAAATGGGCCTGCCCGTGGACGGCACTCGGTGAGCATCGTGCGCACCACCACCGTGTCCGCGGGCGTCGTCCTGGACGCGATCAAGCGGATGGCCTGCCTACCGGAAGGGTGGCTGCAATGACGGCATACGAGGTTACCGCCAAGCGGTGGGCCCAGGGCTGGGAACTCCACATCGCCGGGGTCGGCGTCACGCAAGCACGTACGCTGATGTCCGCCGAGGACATGGTCCGCGAATACATCGCACTTGACCTCGACATTGACGACCCGGACAGCTTCGACGTGCAGATCACACCCGAGCTCGACGGGAACCTCGTCACGGAGGCAGAAGCAGCGCGTCAGGCCGTGCGGGACGCAGAGAAGGCCCAACGTGCCGCGGGGGCGCAGTCCCGCGCCATCGCTCGCCGCCTCAAAGCAGCTGGGCTGTCCGGTGCGGACATCGCCGCGGTGCTCGGTGTATCTACCCAGCGGGTGTCCCAGCTCGTCAACTCTTGACTTCCGGACGGGGGCGGGCAGTAGAACGGCGACCGCGCCCGGCGTTACCTCGGGTATGCGCTGTTCGGTCGTGGTCGTGGTGTGGCCTGCGGCGTAAGCATTCGGATCCCGTGCGGCGGTGGTTGGTCTGCTGCCTTGCTGGGGCTTGTCGGGATCAGGGCGGTGGTGAGGGCGGTCTGGTAGTTGCGGTGCAGCGCGTTTGACGACGCCCAGCACCTCATCGAGGCGGTCCTGGCTGAGGCCGGCGAACCCGCCAGGGCCACTGAGAGCTCCCCCGCCCGCCGGGGCCCTGCCGGGGGCGAGGGTGAGCGTCGTCGACCTGATGCGCACCCAGGCTGCGGCGCTGAGAGTCATCGCGGACGAGGTGGGACAGATCCCGGCACGGATGACCGTGGCGCACACCGGCGGGGTCGACATCCGGATCAACGGGATGGACCTGGCGGACCCGACGTGCGGATGCCCCGTGGTTGCGGCAGATCGACAATATGCAACGCGACCGGCGTTCTGACCCCGGCTGTACGGTTGGGGCGCAGGTGTAGAACGCCCCCGCGAGCGGGCAGGCTCCGGGGGGTGGACCGACGCAGGAAGGTCGGATATGAACGAGGATAGTGCCGGACCGACGGTGGGCAAGCGTGTTCGCTATTACCGGGAGCGCGCGGGTATGTCCCGTCCCGTGCTCGGTGGGCTGGTCGGCATGTCCGCGGAGTGGGTCAAGGCCGTCGAGTCTGGCCGTCTCCTTCTTCCCCGGTTGCCGCTACTGATCCGACTCGCGGAGGTGTTGAGGGTGGCCGACCTGGCCGACCTCACCGGCGAGCAACGGCTGTCCGCGTCGAGCTACAGCAAGGCAGCGCACGAGTCGCTGCCCGCTGTCT
>Ga0136617_10003520_pt1 | contig 14000 bp, 15 predicted proteins | sample AntDrymUQ3222106_2_FD_129672 | JGI IMG/M metagenome (GOLD analysis project Ga0136617, IMG submission 129672) | Polar desert sand microbial communities from Dry Valleys, Antarctica - metaG UQ322 (21.06) | ecosystem: Environmental > Terrestrial > Soil > Desert | place: Antarctica: Dry Valley... | reverse complement strand
TCGCTCGCCTGGAACGTCCAGGGTCCCCCGGGACCACAAGGCGCCCAGGGAATCCCAGGGCCGACGGGCGAGACAGGAGCCACCGGGGCGACGGGCGCTACAGGCGCGACCGGCGCAGCAGGTCCAACGGGGGCAGCCGGCCCCGCCGGCACGAGCGACGTCTACATCGCGCGCGGCGGCACGCAAACGAACAACGGCGGTGACTCGAACTCGTACACCACGGTGACGGTACCGGCGGGTAGCTACCTCATCAACGGCAAGGCGACCTTCGTAAACGAAGACATGGACACGCAATATGCACACTGTTCCGTGGCCGGTGACGTTACGTTCGTGCGGGTCCACGAGTGGGTGAACGACGGCGGCACAAGCGCTCTTGCCTACGAGTCGATCGCCCTTCTGGATGCAAGGACCTTCCCATCAACAACGACGCTCACAATGCATTGCCACATTTACGGCGGTTTTAAGGGCGGGATAGCCGGCGCGGTTCTTATCGCCACCAGGGTGACGGCAATCCACTAATCGAGGCGGCGTCGGTTGACCGACCTGCTCGGGTGCCGCGTCGGTCGAGGGTGGAAGCTCGGTCTCTCTCAGCCGCGATGCGTCCGATGATCGGCCAAGCGCCGCGAGACGCGCCCACGTCGGCGCCTGCTCTCCCCGCATCGTGGGCCCCTCCGGTCACACACAATCGGATGGGCGGGCGCCGTGCGGATTACCCACACGAAATGGAGGATCAATGCAAGAGAGAATTGATCAAGGGCTGATCCTTGTCTGCGGGGCAAGCGGCGAGCTCGGTCGGCGGGTGGCAAGGCAGCTGATCGAACACCGCAAGAACGTCCGCGTCCTGCTTCGCCCTCAGGCGGACGCGACGGAGCTGCAAGAGTGCGGCGCCGAGATCGTGCGTGGGGACTTCCGCGACCACGAGTCGCTCGAGCGCGCTGTGCGCGGCGTCGGGACCGTCGTCAGCGGCGTGACTGCCCTAACACGGATCCTTGCGGGGACGGAAGCCCGCGACGGCTTCCGCGTCGTCGACCGCGACGGAAACCTGGCCCTGATCGCGGCCGCCGAGCGAGCCGGGGCGAGACGGTTCGTGTTCGTCTCGGTGGCGGGCATCGAGCGCGCCCGGCAGACGCTCTACGGTCAGGCCAAGCTGGCGGTCGAGGCCCGGCTCCTCCGCTCCCCGCTTCGCGAGGTGATCGTCCGACCGGCAGCGTTCCAGGAGGTCGTGCTTTCGCCTGCCGCAGGCCTCGACTGGGACAACGGCAAGCTGACCATCTTCGGGCGCGGCGAGGCACCCGTGCGGTACGTCGCAGTCGATGACGTCGCCGTGGCCGTCGCCCGCCTCGCGCTCGCAGACGATCCGCCGCGCTGGGTCGACTTCGGCGGCCCAGAGGCACTCAGCCGCAAAGAGGTCGCGAGTCTGATCGAGCGCGCCGCGGAGCGGCCGATGAAACGGCGCCGGGTCCCGCGCCCGGTGCTTGCAGTGGGTAGCCGGATCTTGAAGCGGCTCAAGCCCGAACTCGCGACCGTGATGGGGCTTTCGCTGATGATGGACGACGGAGCCAACTGGGACGACCGGCCGCTGCGCGAGCTCGGAATCGAGCCACGCTAGGCGAGCGCATACATCGTGCAGACTGTCGATAGCAAAGAGCCGCAGTAGCCCGTCGCAGGGCTGCTCGGACCGCTACCCGCCCACATCAACGCAGCGGGAGAGGTTTGAACCCCGTGGATCTCGACCGACCTCGCCCACTTCTCCCTCGAAGGGAACGCAAAAGCAGCCGCGGTCGCAGGGGCGGCACTGAAACGGGTCGGGATCATCCCGAGCGCGCGATGACGGAACGAGCTGCTCCGATGCCGGGCGACGGCCGATGTTTTCATCCAGCGAGGGAGCGACGAATGAACAGTCGGGCGAATGCAGTCTGGGCGGTGCTGGTCGGTGCGGCGGTCGCGGCAGGGGCCGTGGCGGCGCTTGCGCAGGCAACGGTTCCGGGCAAGAACGGCCAGATTGTCTACAGGCAGTTCAAGAGCCTGTTGGTTGTGAACCCCGACGGTACCGGTGAGCGGAAGTTGACGCGCCCGCCCCGGGGCTCGGTCGACGACCAGCCCGACTGGTCGCCCGACGGCTCAAGGATCGTGTTCCAACGCTGCACCGACGACTGCCAGGTCTGGATCCTGGCGCCGAACGGAATGGGCCTGCGCCGGCTCGGTCCGGCCGGTGACGACCGCGCGGAGCCCGCGTGGGCGCCCAGCGGAAAGCAGATCGCCTACACCCGCCGGTGGGGACGCCGCCAGCAGGACCAATTCGAGCGCGCAGAGATCTACCTGATGAACACCACAGGGGGAGCGGCACGGCAAATCACGGAGATCACGGCCGCCAATCCATCGTCGGCCGATGTCGGGAACCCGGCTTGGTCGCCGAACGGGAAGCAGCTCGTCTTCGCGGTCCGGAACTCGCCGCGCGCCGAGCCCGCGAACGGGCGCGCCCTCTTTGTGATCAACGCTGACGGGTCCGGGCAGCGCCAGCTCACACCGTGGAGCCTCAAAGCAGGGGGCGGCCGGCTGGACTGGTCGCCCGACGGCAGGCTGATCCTCTTCCGCATCGCCGGAGCCAAGATCCAGCACGGCAACATCTACACGGTCCACCCCGACGGCAGCGGCCTAAAGCAGCTCACCCGCTACGCCGCGCTCAAGCCAGCCGAGCTCGGCTCGTTCTCCCCCGACGGCAGATGGATCACCTTTAGCCGGTTCTCCGGGAACAGCCCCTATTCGACGCTCTTTGCAATGCGCACCGACGGCACAGACGTGCGCCGGGTGAGCAAGCGCGACGCCAACTACTCGCCCGACTGGGGCCGTCCCCGCTGATCAACCAGCGCACGCACCGAAACGGCGAGCAGCGCGAGTTGCGGCGGACAGTTCGAATGAGCAGCCACTCTCCGAGCCGAGCAGCGGGGCGCGTGGCTGCGGCAGAGGCGCGGGAGCCAATGCGTCCCGCAGGAGCGTGAGAACGTGATGCGAACATCAGCCCGACCACGCGCGTCCACGCCCGGGTCACGTCTCGCCGTCTGATCCCGTCGGTTTGCGGGAGTTTCGTGGCCGTGGGTGCCCGCGCGTGCCCTTGCTTCCCTCCCCGGAACCTGAATGGTAAGGAGGGGGTCGACGGTTCGAGTCCGTCAGAGGGCTTCGCTAAAAATCCTGCCAATAGGGCTTCATTGTTGCCTGCCTAGACGCAACGGCGCTCTCTCGCGGGTACGAGACGGGTACATTTTCGGACGAGCGGGCACTCGCGGGCACATGCGACCCATGCCGAGGCATGGTCTGACCGGTCATTGCGCCATCCGAAGTCAGAAACTCTGCAAACGGGGGTTGCTCAAGCGTCAACAAGAGTGCCTAGAAAGGGTGAGGACTTCTTTGTTCACTATCGCCTGAAGAATGGGGGTGATTCAACAGCACGCCAAGTCGTTGTACGCCTGGCTACGGCCGAGGGGCTCAGGCTGCTGTCGCAGCCTGAGCAGCGCTTCAAGGCAGTTAGAGGGCACCAAACGGTTCGAGGCACCTTTGCTCTGGAAGCCGTGCAGACCGGTCGATACCTTCTGGATCTTACGGTAAGCAGTATCGCCAACCGGCCCGGCGCCGATCGATCTCTATGTTGAGGAACGACCCGAATCCACCAGCTGGCGCTATTGGTCTCTGCTTGTAGGCGGTCTGGTCGCTATTGCCGGTAGTGTTGGATGGCGTATCTGGCTGTATAGGCGACCGTGCAGGAAGCAACGAGCAAGTTTAGGTATCGACCCCTACTAACGTCGAAGAAATTTTGATACGGAATGGCGCTAGCGATGATACCAGCGTAGACGATCGCGTTCGAAGGCGCCTCCCCGCGTTCTCTCGGAACGAAGAATAAAGCAGCTTTCGCTGATAAGCAGGAGAGTGTTAGGGAGATTATCGCTACGCCTGTAAGGATCTAGCAAGAAAGATTGGTTTTAGCCGTGCAGGGATTGCCCGTCATCACTTAATGGAAGTTCTGGTATCCCCCTGGGGCTTTAAGCGTGATGGTCAACGACTGGTCGGTCCCAAGGCAAACTATAGTCCTTCCCGCGATGTGAGTCGCGTTGCGGCGGGATTGCGCTGCGCCCCTTGATCCGGACGGCGAGCGTGAGACGCTTAAGATGGATCTAGACGAGGGCGAGGAGGCTCGGGTTTGAAAGCTGTCCGGTAAGGCCCACCACGCGACGGCGACTTTCTGCCGGACGCGCCTGCTCAGCGAAGGGCATTGACCGTTTTGTAGCGGCCGTCGAACGTTCCAATAGGCCCGTCAGCGGAGTAGAAGTAGCCGGCCTCGCAGCGGCGAAAGCCAAGGCCGTGCTCGAGCATTCGAGTGCGGGCCTCGAGGAGCGCCTCCATGCGACCCACCTTGGGTCTGCTCGAGACCTGCCATCGCAGCTACACAGTACGAAAGTGCCTGCAAACAGGGGAGCTACGTTGTCGGTACTGGCGCGAGGGTGACCACCTCCTTCGTCGAGAGGGGATCACGGGTTCATGACTCGACGGTGTCGTTCGAGGACACTTCAGCCCTGTTTGGCTGGTTCGGTCATCCACTGCACGATCTGTACGGTGACGCCGCTGGGGCCGGTTACCTGCAAGTACCGCTCGCCCCAGGGCTCGGTCACGATCGCGGTAGTGATCGCCACGCCCTCGCTCTGCAGGCGTGCGTACTCGCGGTCGATGTCTTCAACGACGAGGACGATCAGGAGGCCGTCGGCGGTCCGGCCCGCAGTCGCGTTCCGGCCGGTACGTCGCGAGTCCCGGCGTGCTCGGCGCGACCGCGCTCGCGCAGGGGGCGATTTTCGCCTTCAGCGACAGTGTGGCGCTCCTCGCCGACCTGATCCACAACGTCGGCGACGCCCTCACCGCCGTCCCGCTCGGGATCGCCTTCCTGCTCCGCAGCGAGCGCGCCGAGCGGTTCGCAGGGCTCTTCGTCGTGCTCGCGATCCTGATCAGCGCCCTCGTCGCCCTCTACCAGAGCATCGTTCGACTGATCGACCGCAACCGCTCACCCACCTCTGGGTGCTCGCAGCCGCCGGCGCGATCGGGTTCATCGGCAACGAGATCGCCGCCTACATCCGTCTTCGCGCCGGCCGCCGGCTCAACAGTCCCCCCTCGTCGCGGACGGCTACCACGCCCGCACGGACGGTCTCGTCAGCCTCGGCGTCGTCCTCAGCGCGATCGTGGTCGCGCTCGGCGCCGAGATCGCCGACCCTCTCATCGGGCTCGCGATTACCCTCGTCATCCTCCGCATCACCTGGCACTCCTGGCGGACGGTTCGCGCCGGCTAGACGTTACGGAGGCGATCAGGGTCTCGAGCGGATCGTCCACGTCGCACCGCCGTCGGTCGAGCGCTTGATCGTTCCGTCATGCAATGCGACGTAGAGCTCGTCCTTCCCTGCTGCAAGAAGTGCGGCGGGCCGGCCGCCATGCTGCCCCGCTTGGCTAGCCGGCGGCCGCCGTCAGAGCTGATCAGCGTCTGGCCCGTCTCGTCGATGAGGTAGAGCCGCTCCGGGGCCGGCCAGGCGAGGTGCCCGACCGCGAAGTTCAGCCGCTTCCAGCTCTGCCCGCCGTTCCGCGAGGCGTACGTGCCCTGGTCGAGGCCGCCGATCGCGGTCGCGACGAGACGCCGAGGGTCGCTCGGGTCGGGAGCGAGATCGACGATCGGGGCCGGCTTGTCGAGCTCCTTCCAGGTCTGACCGTCGTCCGCGCTTGCGAGCAGTCGGTCGTTCGACGCGTCGTATCCGTAGACGTGTTTGCCGGCTGAGCGGAGCACGTGGAAGTCGGCCTCGCCGAGGAGCGAGATCGGCCTCCACGTCTTGCCGGCATCGGTGGACTCGATCAGCCCGAGTAGCGGCGGCAGCGTCTGCTCGCGCGCGTCGGGGTGACCGGAGCCGAGGAAGCGGTTCGGGCCGACGATCGAGAAGCCCATCGTGTCCTGATAGCGATCCGCAATCCGGATCGCTTTCCGCGAGTCCTTGCCGACGCGGAAGAGGCCGGTGTGGGTTGCGATGAAGAGTGAACCGTCAGCCGGGTTGATCCCGAGCCCATGGACGTGGATCGGGCCGGGATCCGTGGATGCGACGCCGGCGAAGACCTTCTCCTCATCTTGGCGGGAGGAGTTCCAGAGGAGCGCGCCGGCCGCTACTACTCCTGCCACTGCCGCTGCCGCGAGGAACAGCGGACCGCGCGGGAGCCGTGGCTCCCGGGTTTGGGGTGTTGCTTGTTGGCGCGCCTTCTTGATCTTGGTCGCTCGTGTCATCTTCCCCAGTCTCGCGGGGGCGCAGCTAGCGGATGCAGTCGGCCGCGTATGCCTCGTTCTTTGAGCAGCAGCGGGTGAGGGTCTCGACGAAGCCGCGTTCGCTGGGAGAGAGTGGTCGGCGTGCGAGCCGGGCGACGTGCAGGTTGCGCTGGAGCGGCTCGCCGATCCGGAACGCTTCCAGCTCGCCGCGCTCGATCTCCTCGGCGACGGCGTAGCGGGAAAGAAACGCGATGCCGAGCCCTTCGCGTGCGGCCCGTTTTATCGCCTCGCTCGAGTCCAGCACCCAGGTGCGCTCAGGCCAGATGCGGGCGCTCGCAAATGCGCGCTCGCTCGCTCGGCGGGTGCTCGAGCGAAGCTCGCGCACAAGGAGCGTCTGCTGGGTGAGCTGCTTCGCGTTGGCATGTCCGCCGCGGAGCGTGAGCAAGCCGGGCTTGGCGACGCCAACGATCTCGTCGCCGATGAACGGCTCGAGCTGGATCCGCTCGTCGGCCTCGGGCTCGCCGACGAGCGCGAGCTGCACACGCCCGGCCAGCAGCCGGTCGAGGATCTCGCCGGTCGAAGCGATCTCGACCTCGACGGTGACGTTGGGGTGGTCGCGGCGGAAGCAGCCGAGCGTATCGGGGAGCAGGTAGACGCCTGGAGTCGTGGAGGCGCCGATGTGGATCGTCCCGGCTTCGAGGCCGGAGAGCCGGTGAAGCTCTTCCTCGCCCGCTCCTAGCGTCTGCAGCGCTTGCCCGGCGTGGAGGGCGAGCAGCTTGCCGGCTTCGGTGAGCGTGCTGCCGCGGCCGTTGCGCTCGACGAGCCGCTGGCCGGCCGCGCCTTCGAGCGTGCGGAGGTGCTCGCTCGCGGTCGGCTGGCCGATGCCGATCGTGCGGGCGGCGGCGGAGACGCTGCCCTGGCGGCCGATTTCGACCAGCAGGCGCAGGCGGGTGGAGTCCCAGATGAGCGAGAGCGCGCTATCGGTCACAGCGATACCTCCCATCGGAACATTCGCCTTGCCCATGGTATCGCGCTGTCCCTACGCTCAAGCCATGATCTTCCGTCCGTACCTGTACGAGCCGACGGCGTGCGCGAGCTATCTGTTTGGCTGCCTCTCGAAGTCGGCGCTGGCAGTCGTCGACCCGCACGTCGAGCTCGTCGATGCCTACCTCGCCGAGGCGGAGCGGGTCGGCGCCCCGATCGTCGCCGTCCTCGAGACGCACGTGCAGGCCGACCACATCTCCGGCCTGCCGGCACTCGTGGAGGCGACCGGAGCGACCGCGTACCTGCCGGCCGGCGCCGGCGTCGAGTTCGAGCACGTGCCGCTGGCGGACGGCGAGAGGCTCGAGCTCGGCAATACGATCGTGCGCGCCGTGGCGACGCCGGGGCACGCGCCCGCTCATCACGCCTACGTCGTCGCCGATCGGCGCCGCGGCGACGAGGAGCCATGGCTCGTCTTCACCGGCGACTCGCTGCTGGTCGGCGACGTCGGCCGGCCCGACCTGCACGCAGGCGGTAACCCGCAGCCGCTCGCCCGCCGGCTGCACGGGTCGATCGGACGGCTGCTCGAGTTGGCCGACGGGGTGCTCGTCTATCCGAGCCACTTCGGCGGCTCGGTCTGCGGCCGCACCCTCTCCAGCAACCCGTTCTCGTCGATCGGATTCGAGCGCACCCATAACGAGGCGCTCGCACACGCCGACGCCGACAGCTTCGCGCTTGCGCTGCTCGTCGACGTGCCGCCGCCGCCGGTGGGCCAGGCGGCGATCGTCGCCGCCAACCGCGCCGGCCGCGTCGCAGTCGAGGCGTGAGCCCCGCTCGGCTCGGGCTGCGCGCGAACGCGCGCCAGTTCGGCCTGCTCGTCCTGCTGAACGGGTTCGTCGGCGCAATGGTCGGCCTGGAGCGCAGCGTGCTGCCGCTCGTCGGCGAGCGCGACTTCCAGCTCGACTCGCGCGCCGCGATCCTCTCCTTCGTCGTCGCCTTCGGGATCGCCAAGGCACTCTCGAACCTCGTCGCCGGCGGTCTCGCCGACCGGGTCGGGCGCAAACGGCTCCTCGTGATCGGGTGGCTGCTCGCCTTGCCCGTCCCGCTGCTGATTGCGCTCGCGCCGAACTGGGGCTTCATCGTCGCCGCCAACGTCTTCCTCGGGGCGAGCCAGGGGCTCGCCTGGTCGATGACCGTGGTGATGAAGATCGACCTCGCGGGGCCACGGCGACGGGGTCTCGCGCTCGGGCTGAACGAGTCGGCCGGCTATCTCGGCGTCGCGCTCGCCGCCTTCGCAACAGGAGCGCTCGCAGCGACCGTCGCGCCCCGCACCGTCGTCTGGGTCGGAGCCCTGATCATCGCCACGGTCGGACTGGCCGCATCGGGGCTGTTCGTGCGCGACACCGCCTCCCATGTCGCGCTCGAGCAGCGCGCACACGGCGACGGCGGACGCCGCATGCGCGGACACGCGTTCCTGAACGGCACGTTCTCGCACCCGGTGCTGCGGGCCTGCGCGCAGGCCGGGCTCGTCAACAACCTCAACGACGCGCTCGCCTGGGGCCTCGTCCCGCTCTACCTCGCCGCCAACGGCGCCAGCGTCACCGAGGTCGGGGTCGTCGCCGCCGTCTACCCCGCTGTCTGGGGCGCAGGCCAGCTACTGACCGGCTGGCTCTCCGACCACACCGGCCGCAAGCCCCTGATCGTTGCTGGGATGCTCGTCCAGGCAGGTGCGCTCGCGCTGCTCGCGGGCGGCGGCGCCTATGGGCCGGCGCTTCTCGCGGCGATCCTGCTCGGCGCCGGCACCGCACTCGTCTACCCGACCCTGATCGCAGCCGTCTCCGACGCCGTCCAGCCGGTCGAGCGTGCACCGGCGGTAGGCGTCTACCGTTTCTGGCGTGACTTCGGCTTCGTCGCCGGTGCCCTGATCAGCGGCATCGTCGCCGACACGCTCGGCGCCCGCGAAGCAATCGCCGTCGTCGCCGCACTGACCGCGATCAGCGGCGTCTGGGTCGCCGCGTCCGCTTGGGCCGCTGATGGTCCTCGCCTATCGGCGGGACCGATGACCGGCATCGGCACCCGCGCCTAGGCCCCGCTGTTCGGCAGAGTTACGCTCCGCCGAAGGATGACCGTCGAAGTCCTCACTTGCACCGACGAAAGGGGCATGACAATGAATCCGAACAAGGCGCTCTGGGAGAAGGGCGACTTCACCCGCATTGCGGGGAGCATGCGGGAGAGCGGCGAGGCGCTCGTCATGACGTTGGGAGTCACCGACGGGCTCGAGGTCTTGGACCTCGGATGCGGCGATGGGACAACGGCGCTTCCAGCCGCGAGGCTTGGGGCGGACGTCCTGGGTGTCGACATCGCCAGCAACCTCGTTGAGGCGGGCAACGCGCGAGCACAGAGCCACGGCCTCACGAACTGCAGATTCCAGGAAGGCGATGCGTCGGATCTGAGCGAGCTGGAGGACGACAGCTTCGACCTCGTCGTCAGCATCTTTGGCGCGATGTTCGCTCCGAGGCCGTTCGACGTGGCCAAGGAGGTCGTTCGTGTGACGCGGCCCGGCGGCCGGATCGTCATGGGCAACTGGATCCCCAATGACCCGACGCTCGTCGCCCAAATCTTGAAGATCAGCTCCGCCTACTCGCCGCCTCCACCGGATGGGTTCGTCAGTCCCATGACATGGGGCATTGAGGACAACGTGATCGAGCGATTCGCGGGCGCGGGAGTGCCCGAGGAGAACATCTCGTTCGAGAGGGATACCTACACGTTCAACCTCCCAGGCCCACCATCGGAACTTCTTGCTGCGTTCAGGACGTACTACGGGCCGACCATGAACGCGTTCGAGGCTGCAACCGCCAACGGCCGCGAGGCCGAGCTGGAGGCCGAGCTGGACGCCCTCTTCAACGGCCAGAACGCAAGCCCGAGCGAGGATGCCACCTCCATTCCTGCAACCTTCCTGCGCGTGACGGTCGCGGTGTGAGAGAGGACGTAACGGGAACGCGACCGCATAGCGGCAAGAACAGCACCGACACGCTCAAGTGCGAGATCAAGACGACCTACGCACAGGTCTCCAGCGAGTCTGAGACCGAGCTCATCTCCCGACCGGTCGCGCCTGGGCGCTCGGCCTCCAACGGCGTCATCGACTGGCTGAATCGCCGGACCTCTGCCGGAAGCAGAGTACGCCGGCCTTCGGCGACCGGATCGACACTTACGCGCGCTCGGCCTTCGAGGACACGCGTGAAGGCGGTCAAGCCAAAAAAGCTAGGAGACCCGTAACCGCCGGAGGCGGCAGCGCTCGCGCAAGACGAGCGCTTCCTCGATCGCCTGCGCCACGTGCACGAAGGCCTCGGGCAGGCAGCGCTTCGATCCTGCGACGTCGTCGACGAGGTCGGGGCCGTTCGGATAGTGCTTGCGGACGTCGTGGTCGTCCACGGCTTCCTCCGCGAGATCGCCGGCCTCGACCCGCGCGTCTATGGCGGCCGTCGCTACGTCCGCCATCCGAAACAGTTGCGCGCCTTCGATCTCGCCGACGACCCGCCGGTCCAGCTCGACCTGCGGGTTCGGCCGGATCACCTGGAGGTCGAGCACGATCCCGCCGCTCACAGCCGCCTCGAGCATGCGATTCAGGACGTCCACGACGTCCTCCGGGTCGACGCATCAGAGCGACCAGGAGAACACGACGAGATCGAACGCACCCCGCTCGGTCTTCGCCCTTGCCTGAACGTCCGCATGTGGTACTTTCCAACCAAATAGTTGGAGTGCGCTAGGGCAGGCGTTATTACGGGCGAACGAAGGAGGGGAACTATGCGCGCTGCGATCTACGAACGCACCGGCCCGGCGAGCGAAGTTTTGCGGGTGACCGAGCTGCCCGACCCCGAGCCGGGGCGTGGCGAGGTCAGGGTTCGCGTGTGCGTCGCGGCGGTCAACCCCACCGACTGGAAGGCCAGGCTGGGCTTTCCCGGGCGCCCGATGCCGTTCTCACGCCAGACTCCAGGTCAGGACGGCGCCGGCGAGATTGACGCGGTGGGGGCCGGAGTCGACCCGACGCGCCTCGGCGAGACCGTGTGGGTGTACCACGCCGCCGATGGCCGTCCCTCCGGAACGGCAGCCGAGTACGTGGTCGTTCCCGCCGAGCAGGCGGTGCAGCTCCCGGAGGGTGTCAGCCTCGACCAAGGCGCTGCGCTCGGGATCCCGTTCCTGACCGCGCACCGGTGCCTCTTCGCCGACGGGTCGATCGACGGCGCGCACGTCCTCGTCGCCGGGGGCGCTGGCGCCGTCGGTAATGCAGCGATTCAGCTCGCCAAGCGCGCCGGGACACAGGTGATCACGACTGTCAGCTCCGAGGCGAAGGCCAAGCTGGCGCGCGAGGCCGGTGCAGACGAGGTGGTCGTTGACTACACGCGCGCGGATGCCGGCGCCGAGATCGGAGCGTGGGCGCCCGCGGGGGTCGATCGGATTCTCGAGCTCGCCCTCGGAGCCAACCTGGAGCTCGACCTCGAGGTGCTCGCGTCGGGCGGCACGATCGTCACCTACGCCACGGAGCACACCGAGCCGCAACTGCCCGTCGGCCGGCTGCTGCGCCAGAACGTGCGGCTGCTCTTCATGCTCGTCTATGCGACGCCGCCTCACGCGCTCCGCCAGGGGGTCCGGGAGATCACCGACGCCCTCGTCGAGGGCGCCCTGCGCCCGCTGCGGGCGCCCTGCGCCCGCTGCCTGCGTTGCGTTTCGCCCTTGACGAGATCGTCGCCGCCCACGAGGCCGGCGAGCGAGGGGAGACCGGCAAGGTGCTGATCGAGCTTCCCTAGGAGCGCTTGCCGGGGCCGGTCGCCGACGGGAGCGCGAGCCGCCGTGCCGCTTCGACCACGGCGACTCGCTGCAGAGCCCGTTCCTGCTCGAGATCGTCGGTCGCGCCCCGGAGCATGCGAACGACCTGCGGGACCGCGAACCACCAGGCGGCGAGCGAAAGGATCAAGAAGACGAGGTGTGCAGCGTCCGGGCCCTCGGCAAGCAGGCCGGCGCGTTGACCTGCCGCAAACGCCTCGACCTTCTCGCGATAATAGGCCCCTCGGACATCCTCGTCGGGCACCTCGGCAGCGCCGTAGGCGAGAGCCTCCCAATGGAGCAAACGGGCCAGATGAGGATGGGAGGCGTGGTAGTCGAAGATGCGCCCTGCGAACTCGCCGACGTCCTCCTCCTCCAGGAACTGCATCGGCACCGCGGCGGCGATCAAAGCCAGCTCGTCGCGAAGCACCATCGCAAAGAGCTGCTCCTTGTTCCCGAAATGGCCGTAGAGCCGCTCCTTGTTGACGCCGGCGCGCCGGGCGATCCGGTCAACACGCGCGCCGGCGAGACCGTGCTCGGAGAACTCCTCGGCGGCCGCCCCCTTGAGTCGCCGGCGGGTCTCCTCCGTGTTCCAAGCCATGCTGGGAGCCTACCAACTGATTAGTTGACATTTTTGCCGGCGGCTGTATCCTGAGACTTCCAACTGCACGGTTGGAACCTTCTACAACGACGGAGCACCACGACGTGAGCACCGACAACAGCGTTTCCGGCGTCGACGTCGACGCCCTGTTCGGTTCAATCGACCACTTCGACGCAGATGCGTTCGCCGCCTTCTTCGCTCCGAACGCGACATACGTCTTCTCGAACTACCCGCCGGTCGTGGGACGCGACGAGATCGTGGCCGCCGCCACGGCCTTCTGGGACACCGTCCGCACCCTGAGCCACGACGTGCTCGAGGTCCTCCCGATCAACGGCGGCTTCGTCACTCGACTCGAGATCGCGTTCGGCCTGCAGGACGGTCGCACGGTGACGCTGCCGGTTGCGATGATCACTCGCACAGCGGCTGGACTGATCACCGAGCACCGCATCTACGTCAACGAGACGCCGCTCGCAGCCGGGGAATGAGCCGCGAGCGCGGCCCCGGATGCCCTCAGTCGGGATCCTCGGGGGTGACTGGTGTGTAGACGATCAGCCGTTGGCGGCCGGCCGTCATCTCGATCTGCCGGAGGTGCTGATGGACATGTTGCGGATCAGTGCGAAGGTCGCCGGCGTCGCTCCTGCGACCCCAAGCAGCGCACGCGCCGCGATCAGCATCTCAGCGCTCGTCGAGAAGGTTGCGATGACTGAGGCGGAGCCCAACGCGACAGCGCGGCTCAGGAGCAGCCGGCGGCGACCGATCCGGACCGGCGCGTGCCCATCGTGATTAGGAACCCGGCGACCATGAACGCGTAGAGGTCGACCACCCACAAGAACTGGGAACTAATGTGGGTGATATCCGCGCTCAGCTGCGGCATCGCGAGGTGCAGCACAGTCATCCATCGAGACGAGCATCGTCGGAGGGCGAGCGTCGACAGGCTGATCCACTCGCGCGATCGGGCTAGGTTCAATCACCCCACAGGCGGAACGTGCCGACTTCGATGAGATCGCCCCGCACTGACTTCCCGCGACCCGTCGGACGCCTGGCCGCTCGGATGTGTGGCGCTGGTCGAGCGTGGACATTGGGGCAAGTTCGCCGCCAGCGCGATCCCAGGACTGAGTTGGACGACGATCTCGCCGTGAAACGTGGTGAGAACACACGCTCGACCACGAGCGTCCAGGCGCGGGTCACGTCTCGCCCTCCGATGCCTTCGTTTTGCGGGATTTTCGTGGCCGCTCTTGCCCATGCTGACCCGCGTTTCCCCCCGCGGAACCTGAATGGTAAGGAGGGGGTCTCCGGTTCGAGTCCGGAAGAGGGCTTCGC
>Ga0136617_10003519_pt1 | contig 14005 bp, 16 predicted proteins | sample AntDrymUQ3222106_2_FD_129672 | JGI IMG/M metagenome (GOLD analysis project Ga0136617, IMG submission 129672) | Polar desert sand microbial communities from Dry Valleys, Antarctica - metaG UQ322 (21.06) | ecosystem: Environmental > Terrestrial > Soil > Desert | place: Antarctica: Dry Valley... | reverse complement strand
CTTCGGCCACATGAAGCGCAAGGAGGACGCGCGGTTCATCCGCGGCCTCGGCGACTACACCGACGACGTCCGGCTTCCGGGCATGGTCCACGGCGCGATCCTGCGCTCGCCGTACGCCCACGCGAAGATCATCTCGATCGACACGTCGGCGGCGCTCGCGCACCCGAAGGTCGCCGCGGTGGTCATCGCGAAGGACCTCGAGACGCTCGGTCTGGCCTGGATGCCGACCATCTCCTACGACACGCAGGCCGTGCTCGCAGGCGACAAGGTCCGCTTCCACCTCCAGGAGGTCGCGTTCGTCATCGCGACCGACGCCTACGCGGCGCAGGACGCCCTGCAGCTGATCGACGTTGATTACGACGTGCTGCCGGCGATCGTCAACTGCCGCAAGGCGCTCGATCCCGACGCCCCGCTGATTCGCGACGATAAGGTCGGGCAGACCGACAACCTCGCGAGCCCGCTGTGGGAGGCCGGCGACAAGGAGCAGTGCGATCGCGTCTTCGCCGAGGCCGACGTCGTGGCCAAGCGGACGATCCTCGACCCGCGCAGCCACCCGTGCCCGATGGAGACGTGCGGCATGGTCGCCGACATGAACCCGGCGACCGGTCAGCTGAACATCTACAACGCCAACCAGGCACCGCACGCGCACCGCACGGTGTACGCGCAGGTCGCGGGTCTGCCCGAGCAGAACATCCGCATCCTCTGCAACGACATCGGCGGCGGGTTCGGCAACAAGGTGCCGGTCTACCCGGGCTACGTCTGCGCGATCGCCGGTTCGATCGTCGCCGGCGCGCCGGTGAAGTGGATGGAGGACCGCTCGGAGAACCTCGCCTCGACCGGCTTTGCTCGCGACTACCTCATGTACAGCGAGATGTGCTCGAAGAACGGCAAGATCACCGGGCTGCGCGTCGACACGATCGCCGACCACGGCGCATTCGACTCGACCGCACAGGCCACGAAGTTCCCGGCCGGCTTCTTCCACATCGTCACGGGGTCCTACGACCTCGACGGCGCGCACTGCCAAGTCAAGGCCGTGTACACCAACAAGGCGCCCGGCGGCGTTGCCTACCGCTGCTCCTTCCGCATCACCGAGGCCGTCTACCTCGTCGAGCGGATGGTCGATGCGCTCGCGATGGAGATGAACGTCGATCCGGTCGAGCTCCGCATGAAGAGCTTCATCCGGTCTGACCAGTTCCCGTACGAGACGGTCACCGGCTGGGTCTACGACTCGGGCGACTACCACAAGGCCATGAAGCTCGCGATGGAGATGGCCGACTACGAGGGCCTGCGCAAAGAGCAGCAGGAGAAGCTCGCGAACGGCGAGATGATGGGCATCGGCGTCGCTTTCTTCACCGAGGGCGTCGGCGCCGGCCCGCGTCGCCACATGGACATCCTCGGCCTGGCGATGAACGACGGCGCAGAGCTGCGCGTCCATCCGTCCGGCAAGGCCGTCGTCTCGCTGTCGGCGCAGACGCAGGGCCAGGGGCACGAGACGACGTTCGCGCAGATCGTTGCCGAGGAGCTCGGCATCAGCCCGAACGAGATCATGGTCCGCCACGGCGATACGGACAAGACCCCGTACGGCCTGGGCACGTACGGCAGCCGCTCGACCCCGGTCTCCGGCGGCGCGGTCGCCGTCGTGTCGCGCAAGGTGCGCGACAAGGCTCGCCAGTTCGCCGCGCTCATGCTCGAGACCCGCGCAGAGGATCTCGCGTGGGAGAAGGGCCGCTGGTACGTGAAGGGCGATCCGGAGCGCGGCTCCACGATCGAGTCGATCGCGGAGTACGCCTACAGCACGTCCAACCTGCCCGAGGGGCTGGAGGGCGGCCTCGACGCCAACGCGGTGTACGACCCGCCCAACCTGACGTACCCCTTCGGGGCGTACATCGCGGTGGTCGACGTCGACCCCGGCACCGGCAAGGTCCACATGCGTCGCTTCATCGCAGTCGATGACTGCGGCGTGCGGATCAACCCGATGGTCGTCGAGGGCCAGATCCACGGCGGCCTCGTCGAGGGCATCGGTCAGGCGCTCATGGAGATCATCTCGTTCGACGAGCAGGGCAACTGCCTGAACGCGTCGTTCATGGATTACCTCCTGCCGACGGCGCTGGAGTGCCCGGCGGGTGGCTTCGAGCTCGGCGAGACGGTCACGCCGTGCCCGCACCATCCGATCGGCGCCAAGGGCGTCGGCGAGAGCCCGTGCGTCGGGTCCCCGCCGTGCATCACCAACGCCGTCGTCGACGCGATGTATCACGCCAAGGGCATCAAGCACATCGACATGCCGTGCTTCCCCGCCCGCGTGTGGGCCGCGATGAACGGAAACGCGGAGCCGCCGCAGTGAGAAGCGACGCGCTTGCGCGGCGAGCTGAAGAGCTCGCCGCGCAGGGCGCGGCCTTCGCGACCGCGACCGTCGTTCGCGCCCAGCGTCCGACGAGCGCGCGCGCCGGAGACGTCGCCCTCATCACGAGCGATGGCAACATCGAGGGATTCGTCGGCGGCATCTGTGCCGAGCACAGCGTGCGGCTGTTCGCCTGGACGGCGATGAAGTCCGGCAAGCCGGTGCTTCTGCGCATCCTGCCGGAGGTGAGCGACGACATGAAGACCGGCGCCGAAGAAGACGGCGCCGTGACGGTGGAGAACACCTGCCTGTCCGGCGGCGCGATCGAGATCTTCCTCGAGCCGACGCTGCCGACCCCGCGCGCGAACATCGTCGGCTCCAAGCCGATCGCGGCCGCGATCGAGCGGCTGGGCTCGGAGTTCGACCTCGACATCGCCGCCGTCGGTGACAACCCGCCGGAGATCCACGAGGGCGATCTCGGCATCGTCGTCGCCGCCCACGGCAAGGGCGAGCTCGAGGCGATCCGCGCCGGCCTCGAGGCCGAGCTGCCCTACGTCGGGCTCGTCGCGAGCCCCAAGCGCGGCGACGCGCTGATCGAGGAGTTGCGCGAAGCCGGCGTCCCCGACGAACAACTTGAGCGCATCGACTGTCCGGCCGGCCTGGACATCGGCGCGCAGACCCCGCCCGAGGTCGCGCTGACGATCCTCGCGCGGCTGATCGAGACGCGCTACGGCGGCTCTTACACGCCGCCGCTGCGCGCGCCGGGCACCGAGGCGGCGCCGAGCTTCGCGGTCGACCCGATCTGCGGTATGACGGTCACGATGGCGCCGGAAACGCCTCATCTCGAGCACGACGGCGAGACGATCTGGTTCTGCCGCGAGGCCTGCAAGACCGAGTACGCGGCCGGGCTCTCCGGCGACGCGCCGGCCAAGCCGGCCACCGCGGCGACCGCGGTCGACCCGATCTGCGGGATGACCGTCCTGGCGACGCCGGACACGCCCCATCTGCAGCACGACGGCGAGACGGTCTACTTCTGCTGCGACGGCTGCAGGACGAAGTACCAGCAGGAGCACATGGATGCCGTCGCCGCAGGCTGAGACGTTCATCACCGGGCTCGTGCTCGGGGCCGGCGGCTCGCGGCGCCTCGGGCAGCCCAAGCAGCTGCTGCCCTACGGCGAGCGCACGCTCCTGGGCCACACGCTGGGCACCGCGCGGCGCTGCGGCTTCGACCAGCTGGTCGTGCCGATCGGCGGCGCCGCCGACGAGGTTCGCGCGCGCGTCGACCTATCGGGCGCCGACGTCGTCGTCAACTACGACTACGGCGCCGGCTGCTCGTCGTCGATCGCGGCCGCGCTCGAGACGGTCGATCCGCGCTGCGATGTGCTCGTGCTGATGCTCGGCGATCAACCCGGCGTGACGCCGGCCGTCGTCCGGGCGCTGCTCGCAGGGCGGGGGGACGCGCCGCTTGCCGTGTGCCGGTATGACGACGGACGGGGGCATCCCTTGGCCTTCGATCGGCGTATCTTTCATCAGCTCGCCGATCTGCACGGCGACAAAGGTGTATGGCGCCTGCTGGATCAGCGCGCCGACGAGGTCGTCGAGGTACGGATCGCGGGCAACGTGCCGCTCGACGTGGACACGCCCGAGGACTATCAGGCCGCCCTCGCGGAGGCCGGCTTTACGGAGGTGACGGCATGAGCCGCCTGAAGCGCAGTGACGAGCTGGAAGAGGAGATGCGCCGGCTGATCCCGAGCGTCGACAAGCTCGGGCAGATGCTGGGAGACGTCGACTACCTGGCGGACGAGGGACTGGCGACGTCCGCCTACCTGGCGCTGCGCCTGCCGCAGCCGCTGCTGCTCGAGGGCGAGGCCGGCGTCGGCAAGACCGAGCTCGCCAAGGCGCTGGCGCAGGTCATGGACACGCCGCTGATCCGCCTGCAGTGCTACGAGGGCATCGACTCCTCCGAGGCGCTGTACGAGTGGAACTATCCGCGCCAGCTGCTGAGCATCCGGATCGCCGACTCCAAGGGCGAGGATCTCGAAGAGGAGGGGCTGTTCGGCCCCGACTACCTGATCCAACGTCCGCTGCTGGCCGCGCTCCAGCACAAGGGGCCGCGCCCGGCCGTCCTGCTGATCGACGAGCTCGATCGCGCCGACGACGACTTCGAGGCCTTCCTGCTCGAGCTGCTCGCCGAGGCGACGGTGACGATCCCCGAGATCGGCACGATCACCGCGACGCACCCGCCGATCGTGATCCTGACGTCCAACCGCACGCGCGATCTGCACGACGCCGTCAAGCGCCGCTGCCTGTACCAGTGGATCGACTACCCCGACGCCAAGCGCGAGGTCGACATCGTCCGCCGCCGCGTGAAGGGCGCGTCCGAGGTTCTCGCCGTGCAGGTCGCAGACGCCGTCTCGCGCATGCGCGAGTCCGACATCCAGAAGCCGCCGGGCATCGCCGAGGCGATCGACTGGGTCTCGGCGCTGGACCTGCTCGGTGTCGAGCATCTCGACGTTGCGACCGCCGACCGCACGCTGGGCTCGGTTCTGAAGTACAGCGAGGATCAGGAGGTCGTTCGCGCGGCCGGCCTGGAGCAACTGGTCGAGGAGCGATAGGAGCTCATGTCTGAAGAGGTCAACGGAGCGGCCCCCACCTTCGCGGTCGTCGACTTCGACGTCGACCTGCCGGGGCTCGCCAGCGCGTTCAGCCAGCGACTGCACGAGGCGGGCGTGCCGGTGACCCCTTCGCAGACCGAGCAGTACACGCGCGCGCTCAAGCTCACCAAGCCCGTCTCGCGGCGGCGGCTGTACTGCACGACGCGGGCGATCTTCGTCACCGGCTTTCAGCAGGTAGCGGCGTTCGACCGCGTCTTCGCGCAGGTCTTCGGCAGTCGCAAGAAGTCGATCAACCCCGACGACTACGACGTCGAGCTCGAGGACGAGCAGGTCGACCAAGTCGACAGCGAGACCCCCGAGGACATGGACGATCAGAACGTCATGGAGCGCGAGGGCGGCCAGGAAGCCATGAACATGAACGCCGGCGAGGGCGACGATGACGATGACGACGAGGACACCGAGGAGGAGCAGCTCGTCCCGATGCAGGAGGCCAGCGAGGAGGAGGCGCTCACCCACAAGAACTTCCAGTCGCTGAACGCCGATGAGCTCGCGCTCCTCTACAAGCTCATGGTCCGCCTGCAGCTCGCCACGCCCGAGCGCACCACGCGGCGCAAGAAGCGCGGGCGCCGCGGTGAGCACATGGACATGCGCCGCACGCTGCGCAGGAGCCTGCACACCGGCGGCGACCCGATCGTGCTCTCGCGCAAGCGCCGGCGGGTGCATCCGCGCCGGCTCGTCCTGCTGTGCGACATCTCGGGCTCGATGGAGCCCTACGCGCGCGCGTACCTGCAGTTCCTGCACGCCGCTCGCGCCACCGGCCCGTACGCGGAGGCGTTCGTCTTCGCGACGCGCCTGACCCGCCTGACCAAGCAGCTCGCCGGGCGCAACCCGCAGCGGGCGATCCGCCGCGCCACGGAGGCCGCTCCGGACTGGTCCAGCGGCACGCGCATCGGCGACGCGCTGAAGCAGTTCAACGACCGCTACGGGCGCCGCGGCATGGCGCGCGGCTCGGTCATCGTGATCCTGTCCGACGGCTGGGAGCGCGGCGACCCCGAGCTCGTCGGCCGCGAGATGCAGCGTCTGTCGCGGCTGGCCTACCGGATCGTCTGGGTCAACCCGCGCGTCGCGGCGCAGGGTTTCTCGCCCCAGGCGGGCGGCCTCGTCGCCGCGCTGCCCTACTGCGACGCGCTCGTCAGCGGGCACACGCTCAAGTCGCTCGAGGAGGTCGCCGACGCGATCGCCGCGCAGCGCGACTACGACCCGCTGCTGGCGAGCTGGCGCGTGCCGAACCTGGACGACGAGCCCGAGGAGGAGACGTGGGGGGTCGCGGGGACGACCGAGCGCCACGTCGCGATGCCGAGCGGCTACGGCCCGTACAAGGGCAACACCTCGCCCGGTTCCAACTCGGGGCTATGAGCTTTCTCAGCACATCCGGAGGCGCCATCGTGACGGGCGCGGTGCCATCGGAACTGTCATACTGGCGCCCGCTTGACCGGCGGCCACTCGTGGTCGCACGATCCCTGGGAGGGACCGTGATTCGCGGAAAGAGATCAATGAGGGGAGCTGTCCATGGCTAGCGTCTACCGTGCGGTGTATCTGCGCGTTCATCCGACAGGGAAGTGCACGCTCAGCCTGAGCTGTGACGGCGGCGGGCAGGATGCGCAGCTGGCCGAGGTCGTCGGCGACGAGCTCGGCATGCCCTCGGGCGACGTCAAGGTCGTTGCGCAGGACCTCGACCGCTTCGGCGGCGGACACGGGTACGTGACGCAGTCCAGCCCCGGCGTGCAGGAGGCGGTCCGCACGACGTGCGCGAAGATCAAGGACAAGTCGCGCTACCTCGCCGGCGGCATGCTCGGCACGTCACCGCAGCAGCTGTCGTGGAACGGCGACAACTTCGGCGGCAAGCGCATCGAGGAGATCGCGCTCTACGCCCACGGCGGCGCCATCGAGCTTCCGCTCGGGCCCGACGGTCGTCAGCTCGAGGGTTCGCTCGACGCCCAGACGACGTTCAACAACTGACCGACGCCAGTCGGACAGCGCGTCGAACGCACGCCGGCCTGCGCTGCAGGCCGGTGGTCGTTATGGGGCGTCGTCGCGCTTCCAGAAACGGCGGCGCGAGCGCAGGCTCGCCATGATCGCGACGTAGGTGGCGCCGAGCAGGGGAACCGCCATCAGGACGGCCTCCTCGATCGGGATTCCCGCGATGTGAGCGACGATCATGGCCACCCGGCCATCGTATACACCCGGGCCGTGGCCTCAGGCGAGCTTGCCCTCGAAGACGACCTTCACCTCGTCGTTGACCTTCAGGGCGCCGAACAGCGCCGAGTAGGGCTTGATGCCCCAGTCGCTCTGCTTGAAGCTCGCGCTGCCGGTGACGGTGTCCCCGCTCTCGGTCACGTCGAACGTGATCGGCTTGGTCTTGCCACCGAGCTCGAGGTCGCCGCTGACCGTCAGCCCGTCGCTCGCGGACTCGATGCTCGAGGACGTGAACGTGATGTCCTTCTGCTTGAGCACGTCCTTGTCGATCGTCTTGTGGATGTCCTCCTTGTCGTCGTCCTTCAGCGCCTGCATGCCGCCCGTGCCCTCGCGAACCTTCAGCGAGGTCGGGTCGGCGCTGAGCGCGAGGCTCGAGCTGTCGCCCACCTCGAGCGTCGCCTCCCAGGAGTTGACGTCGATGATCAGGTCGTGACCTGCCTTGGCCGCGGCGCCGTTGCGGCCCGTCTCCACATGAAGCGACGCTTTGTCCGGTCCGAGTTTGTATGTCCCTGCCTGGATAGCCATCGGCGGATTCTATGAAGACAGGCTCAACTTCGGCGGCTCCCCACCGGGCGGACGGATCCGCTGCGGAACTGAGATACTGGCCCGCTGCTCAGCGCACTGCTGCCCGGGGGCGGCGGCCGCATCGCGCGCGAAGGAACGGCAGGACGAAGCAGCCGTCATACCTGGATCAGAGGAGGAGCGCAGCATGCCGACGTTGAACGAGTCGTTCCCGGTGTCAGACCCGGACAAGGCCTGGGGCATCATCAGCGACCTGAACAAGCTTGTGCCGTGTGTTCCCGGCGCCAAGGTGCTGTCGGCTGACAGCCCGGAGTCCGTCAAGGCCGAGATCGAGGTCAAGATGGGCTCGATGGGCATGAAGTTCGTCGGCCCCGTCACGATCGAGTCCGCCGACGCCGGCAGCAAGACCGTCAAGATCAAGGCCAAGACGAAGGAAGCCGGCGGGCAGAGCGCCGCCAACGGCGACGTCACGATCGCCCTCAGTGGCAGCACCGGCACGGTCGACGCCGTCGCGAACGTCAACGGCAAGGCGGCCTCGATGGGCGAGGGCACCGTCGTGGCCGTCCTCACGCAGCTCGTCAAGCAGTTCGCCGCGGCCATCTAGCTAGGACGCTGCGCTGAGGCCAGCCCTGCCGGCCGGGTGCGCTTGCAGCGCTCCCGGCCGCCACGCGGTCGGCTGCTCCCAAACGCACCTGCGCCATGTTGTCGGCGCGGGCCCGAGTCCGGCGCGGGCGCGGCGGTAAGGTGTCCAGTGTGCTTTGCACACGTCCCGGCGTTCTTCTGACCGCCTGCGGACGCCGAGCGACCGTGGAAGGAGCGACGCGATGAAGGACGTGATCGAAGATGTCGATCGCTGGGTCGGGGAAGGGGCGCAGGTGGCGATCGCCACCATCACCGGCACCCGCCGTTCGGCCCCTCGCCCGCCGGGCGCGAAGATGGCGATCAACGACCGCGGCGAGGTCTCCGGGATGGTCTCGGGCGGCTGCGTCGAGGGCGCGGTCATCGAGGTCGCCGACAAGATCCTCAACGGCGACGGGGAGCCTGAGCTGCTGACCTTCGGCATCGCCGACGAGGAGGCCTGGGACGTGGGGCTGCCGTGCGGCGGCGAGATCGACGTCTGGGTGGAGCGCTTCCAGCCGTGAGCATCCACGAGGAGTTCGCGCAGGTCGCGCGGGAGGACGGACGCGCCGCGCTGGTCACGGTCGTGCAGGGCCCGCACAAGGGCGAGAAGCTGCTGGTGCGCACCGGCGGCAGCTCGGAGGGGACGCTGGGCGATCCCGAGCTCGACGCCCAGGGCAAGGCCGACGCCGAGGATCTCATGTGGGCGGAGCGCTCGGAGGTGCGGGGCGACCTGTTCATCGACGTCATCAATCCGGACCCGCGGATCGTGATCTTCGGCGCCGTCGAGTACGCGCAGCACCTGTCGGCGCTGGCCCGCGTCTGCGGCTGGCGTCCCTACGTCGTCGACCCGCGCGCGCGCTTCGCGACCCAGGAGCGCTTTCCCGACGCGCTCGGCGTCGTCGCAGCGTGGCCCGAGGAGGCCTTCGAGGAGCTGGGCGCGCCCGACAAGGGCACGTACATCGTGATCCTCACCCACGACCCCAAGCTCGACGACGCGACGCTGCTGATCGCCCTGCGGTCAGACGTCGCCTACATCGGCGCGATGGGCTCCAAGCGGGCGCAGGCCGATCGGCGCGAGCGGCTCGTCGCCGCCGGCGTGTCCGAGGAGGACCAGGCGCGCATCAGCGCTCCGGTCGGCCTCGATCTCGGCGCCACGAACGCGCGCGAGACGGCGCTGTCGATCATGGCCGAGCTGGCCGCCGTGCGCCACGGGCGCGAGGGCGGGCGGCTGTGTCACGGCAAGAAGGGCAGCGGGCGCATCCACGCCGCGGCCGAAGCCAAGTAGAACGACGGCCAAGCACCGCGTGCCCCGGGACCCCGGAGCACGCGGACCAGCCGGTCCCCGGGTCTACTTGAAGACCTTGTCGAGCAGGCCCGAGCTCGTGAGCAGGTTGCCGCCCTGCTCGAGCAGCCCGGTCGCCTGATCGAGCATGGCCTTGCGCCCCGCCTCGTCGGCGGTCACGTAGGCGACGCCCGCCGCAACGACCCCGAGCTTGGCGAGCGCCAGCATCGGGCGGCGATGCCCGACGAGGCCGAGCAGCTGCGCGTTTGTCGCGGCAAGCGAGTACATCGCCGGCGCAAGCTGCGCGTTTCGCTTTGAGTTTCGCATTCGCATCCCTTTCAACGCTGGTGTCCGACGTCCTAGGCCGACAGCCCGGAAGGGCATGCCGACGGCCGCGCCGACTCCTCCTGCACCCGCCACGAATCCGACCACCGCGGCCGCTGAGGCCAGCACGTCCTCCCGAACCGGGACGATACCCGGCTTGTCCTCGGCGGGGGCGACGGTTACGCCCGCGCCGATCCCGGGTACGACCGGCCGCGCGTCGATCGTGTCATTCGTGATGTTCTCGTCCGTCATCGCGCCTCCGTAGGCATGTTCCCGCGCGCGCGTGTACGAGAGCGCCGGCCGCTAACGGACAATCCATCTCACCACCCTGGCACCGACGAAGCCGGCGGCGATCGCCACCGGGACCTTCAGCGCGGGATCGAGCTCGTCGTACCTCGACTTCAGCTCGGCGAGCATGTCGCCGACGTCGATCTGGCTGGGATCGATCGAGGTGACCTGGTCGAGCATCTCGAAGAGGTCAAACGATCCGAGCTGGCCGACGAGCGCGCCGGCCTTCTCGCCGATGTCGTTCACGGGTACGCCGAGCGCCCCAAGCTTGTCCAGCGCCTGCTCAATGGGATCCTGCGTCACCGATCGCCCTCTTGACACGCGGTCTCATCCTCCCTTTCCCGCTCGATAGTCCCGACCGGCCGTTGGTACCACGGGCGCGAGCGCGGGCACAAGGTGATCCGAACATCTAGTGCCCTGCTTGCAGGAGTGGTACGACTCCCTTCTTGCTTGTGAGGAGCGATGTGGCAATGCAGTTCGAACGGGGGGCTTGACGACCGAAATGTGCTTGGCGATTCCCGGTCAGATCCTCGAGGTGGTTGACGAGACCAACCGCCTCGCAAAGGTCGACGTGGCGGGTGTGCACCGCAACGTGAACATCGGCCTTCTGGACGAAGGCGGCGAGGGCGTCGGCCCCGGCGACTGGGTCCTCATCCACGTCGGCTTCGCGATGTCGAAGGTCGACGAGGCCGAGGCCCTCGAAACACGTCGCATGCTCGAGAGCATGGGCGAGGACTACGAGCAGGAGCTCGAGGAGCTGAAGGCGAGCATCATCGAATGACGCGCCTGATCGCCAACGCGGCTTCCGCACTGGCACCGACAACCTGCGACTACACGACTGGCTGCATCACCTGTGGCGACGTCGCCATCCCGCTGACGATCCTTCGCCTCGATGACGATAGGGGACTGGCGCTGTGCGCTGATGACGACGGGAACTCGGAGACGGTTGAAACGGACCTAGTCGCCCCGGTGGCGCCGGGGGACCGACTCCTTGTTCACGCCGGCACGGCGATCGCGCGGCTGACTGAGGAGGCCCCTGGATGAAGTACGTAGACGAGTTCCGCGATCCCGCGCTCGGGGAAGTGCTCGCCGGAGAGATCCTCGGTCTCGTGGAGCCCGGCCGCCACTACAAGTTCATGGAGGTCTGCGGCGGCCACACGCACTCGATCTACAAGTACGGGATCGACGACCTGCTGCCCGCCAACGTCGAGCTCGTCCACGGGCCCGGCTGCCCAGTGTGCGTCATCCCGATGGGCCGCGTCGACGACGGCATCTCGCTCGCGCATCAGCCCGACGTGATCTTCACGTGCTTCGGGGACATGCTGCGCGTGCCCGGCTCGGCCGGCACGCTGCTGGACGCCAAGGCCGAGGGCGCCGACATCCGGATGGTGTACTCGCCGCTGGACGCGCTGCGGATCGCGAAGGCCAACCCCGAGCGGCCGGTCATCTTCTTCGCGATCGGCTTTGAGACGACGGCGCCGTCGACGGCGCTGACGCTCAAGCGCGCGAAGGCCGAGGGAGTGGCGAACTTCTTCTGCATGTGCAACCACGTGACGATCGTGCCGCCGCTGCGCGCGCTGCTCGACTCGCCCGACCTGCGGCTGGACGGCTTCATCGGCCCCGGCCACGTGTCGACCGTCGTGGGCGTGCGGCCGTTTGAGTTCATCCCGACGGAGTACGGCAAGCCGATCGCCGTCGCCGGCTTCGAGCCGCTCGACGTGCTGCACGCGATCCACATGATCCTCACGCAGATCAAGGAGGGTCGCTGCGAGGTCGAGAACCAGTACGCCCGCGTCGTTCCGTACGACGGCAACCCGCGTGCGCTGCAGGTCATGTCCGAGGTCTTCGAGCTGCGCCCCCACTTCGAGTGGCGCGGCATGGGCTTCATCTCCCAGAGCGGCCTGAAGCTCTCTGAGGCGTACGCCGACATGGACGCCGAGATCCAGTACGGCGTTCCCGGCATCCGCGTGGCCGACCCGAAGGCCTGCCAGTGCGGCGAGGTCCTCAAGGGCGTCATCAAGCCGTGGGAGTGCAAGGTGTTCGGCTCCGGCTGCACGCCGGAGCGCCCGATCGGCACGTGCATGGTCTCCAGCGAGGGCGCCTGCGCGGCCTACTACAACTACGGACGCTTCGCCCGTGAGCGCGAGGTCGTGTAAGTGACGTCGACCGGAGATACGGGCTTGCGAGGATCGGAGGGCGAAACCCTCATCTCAGAGCGCGAGCAGAAGGTCCTGAACATCATCGAGACCGCGCGCGCGAAGCGTCAGAAGTTCCGCGACACGCAGATCACGATGGCGCATGGGGCCGGCGGCAAGGCGACGCAGAGCCTCATCGAGGGCCTGCTCGTGCCGGCGTTCGCCAATGCGACGCTCGAGGCGATGGCCGACGCCGGCACCGTTCCGGTGCTCGGCGGCAACGTGGCGATGACGACGGACTCCTTCGTCGTCAACCCGATCTCGTTCCCGGGCGGGACGATCGGCGAGCTCGCCGTCAACGGGACGGTCAACGACCTTTCCATGGCGGGCGCCAAGCCGCTGGCGCTGACGCTCTCGCTGATCCTCGAGGAGGGCCTGCCGGCCGACATCCTCAAGGAGCAGGTCGCCGCGATCGCCGCGACGGCCGCCGCCGCCGGCGTGCCGATCGTCGCGGGCGACACGAAGGTCGTCGAGCGCGGCGCCTGCGATCAGATGTACATCTGCACCACCGGGATGGGCGTGCTCGACGATCGCGCGAGCCTGTCGCCCTCCTCGCTGCGCCCCGGGGACAAGATCCTCGTGTCGGGTCGCATCGGCGATCACGGCACGGCGATCATGCTCGCGCGCGGCGAGTTCGATCTCGAGTCCGACATCGAATCGGACACCATGTGCCTTTGGCCGATGGTCGACACGCTGCTGGACCAGGTCGGTCCGTCGCTGCGCTGCCTGCGCGACGCGACCCGCGGCGGCGTCGCATCGGTTCTCAACGAACTCGCTCGAGCATCGCACGTCGCGATGGTCATCAACGAGGCCGCGGTGCCAGTGCACCCGGCAGTCGCAGGCGCCGCGGAGATCCTCGGGATCGACCCGATGCACGTGGCGAACGAGGGGAAGATGGTTGTGATCGCTGCCCCCGAGGCAGCGGATGCAGCCCTGGCCGCACTGCGGTCGGCGCCGGGCGGCGAAGAGGCCGCCATCATCGGCGAATGCAAGACCGAACCCGAAGGCATGGTGTTGATGGCCACCGCCTTCGGAGGCAAGCGCGTGATGGATCAGCTCGTGGGCGATCCACTGCCGCGCATCTGTTAGTCGATAGGGAGGAGCTCACATGGCATCAATCGAGTTCGCACCACGGCAACACGAGACGGAGCAGATCACTGCTCACGTCATCTGGATGACCACCGGCCTGGGATGTGACGGCGACTCCGTCGCCATGACCTCGGCGGTCAACCCGAGTCTCGAGGACATCATCACGGGCGCGATCCCGGGCATGCCGAAGGTGGTGGCGCACACCCCGGTGCTCGCGTACGAGAACGGTGCGGAGTTCATGCAGGCCTGGTACGACGCCGAGGCCGGCAAGCTCGATCCGTTCGTCCTCATCGTCGAGGGTTCGATCCCGAACGAGAAGATCAACGGCGAGGGTCACTGGGCCGGCATGGGCGTCAACCCGAGCAACGGCCAGCCGATCACCACCAACGAATGGATCGATCGCCTCGCGCCGAAGTCGGCCGCAACGGTTGCCCTGGGCACGTGCGCGACCTACGGCGGCATCCCGGCGATGAAG
>Ga0136617_10003518_pt1 | contig 14010 bp, 10 predicted proteins | sample AntDrymUQ3222106_2_FD_129672 | JGI IMG/M metagenome (GOLD analysis project Ga0136617, IMG submission 129672) | Polar desert sand microbial communities from Dry Valleys, Antarctica - metaG UQ322 (21.06) | ecosystem: Environmental > Terrestrial > Soil > Desert | place: Antarctica: Dry Valley... | reverse complement strand
GTGGGGAGGGCGTGATCCGCGAGGACGAGCGCGTCGCCTGCGTGCTGACCGGCCATGTCCTGAAGGACGCGGACGTGATCCTCGCCCAGAAGGACCGGATCGCGGCGCGGCTGATCGAGATCGATCCGACGCTGGCGGCGGTGGAAGCGGCGCTCGAACGGCCATAACCTGATCTTTGGAGGGTCGCTGATGCTGGTTCTGGGGTACGTGGTCCTTGGGTTCATCATTGCCGGCGCGGTGCTGGTCGCCAGGATGCGACGCCGGCGGCGCGAATCGAATCGAGTGCTTTTGGACGGAGCGGCCCAGTACGCACAGACAGGGCGCTACGCGCAAGCCTGCTACCACTACGGCCTGGCGGCCTGGGGCGGCGCGGAGCCGGCCGCGTCGCACGTCCGTGCCTTGTGGCGTGCGCACGGTCCCTTCGACTTCTCCCAGACCGGCAACGAGACACGCGACAGTTACTGCCGGAACAAGAGCTGCGGCGAAGGATTCCACTCCATCACGACGCGGGAGATCGCCCGCATCGTCGCAAGCGACTAGAGCCGCAAGCTCACCGCCTGCCGGGCGAAGTCGCCTCCGAGCCAGACCGCGGTCGCGAGAACGGCCGCCGCCATTTCCATCGCAGGCGCGCACGCGGGATCGCCATTCGCTCGCGTCACGCGTTCGCTGGCGAGCGGCGGGAAGGTAAGGGCTCAAGCACGCCTCTATTGAAGCGCCCGAAATTCGTTCCGGAACGAATTCTTTTTACAAGTCGCGCGCGGCGACTACAGCCGAAGGCTCACCGCGTGGTGGCCGAAGTCGCGGGCCTGGAGCCACGCCGCCGCGCAGAGAACGGCCGCGGCCACTCCCCACCTCAATCGCGCGCGCGGGATCGTCATCACCGCCCCGGCGATGAACAGCGCCGCGAGCGGGGAGACGAACTGAAGCTCCTTGCCGTAGCGCAGAATTCGCGGGAAGAACGCGGGTTCTTTCAGGACCATGAACATCGCCCATGCGAGGAGCCACGCGATGAGGATCGGGCGCGCCGACACGCGCGCCCGGCGCAGCGCGAAGGGCGCCGCCACCGCGGCGGCAAGCATCGGCATCCAGAAACCCAGCACCCAGATGCGCAGGCTCTGGCGCGACTCGTTGTGGAAGATGAAGAACGTGCGGCCCGGCGACAGGTCGGCGGCTTGCTCCATCGCGCCTCCGCCGCGCAGCAGGCCGGGAACGTAGTGGAAGTAGTAGAGCGCGCCCGCCAGCGCTCCTCCTGCGGCGAGGGCGACCACCAGACCGCGCCGGGCCGGCCACGGCCATTCGCCGATACCGGCCACGAGGAGCGCGATGAGCGCGACGCCGAACGACCCGAGCAGCACCGCGAGGCTCGCATAGCCGAGCGCGCCCGCGGCGAGGACGCAGGCGGTCAGCGCGACGCCACGTGCGCGTGCGAGATCCTCGCTGTTCGCGGCGAGGTGGAGCAGCGCCGCCGTTCCCAGCGCGCCCCCCAGCGCGGCGGGGGCGTGGCCGCGTCCGAGGTGATGCCACACCGGCAGGTCGAGCACGTATAGGAAGGTCGCCACCCAGGCCGTCTCGCGGTCCCAGATCCGCGCCGCCGCCACCCATAGCAGCGCGGCCACGATCATCGCTGCGGCCGCGTTCAGGGCCGTGATCGCCCACGCCAGGTCGAGCCCGGCGAGATGGAGGACGTAGTACGCGAAATACGGCAGCGGCGAGTACGGGACCAGCGCCTGCTCGCCAAAGGCGTCGGTCGCGGTGTTGATGTCCTGCGACGCGGTCGGCATGTGCGAGCCGTACCGCAGCACAGCGCCGTAGTCCCAGGGCACGCCCGCGAAGTCCATCGTGCGCCGGACGTGGACGTCGAGATCCGGGGGCTGGTGGTTCGGAAAAAAGACCACCGACCCGTGGAAAAGGACACCCGCCGCCACGAGCGCCGTCAATGCGGCCCGCTCGCGCGGCGTGACGAGCGGCCGGAGCACCACGTTCACGGCCAGACCCGCAGCGACCGCGAACAATCCGAGGCGCGGAATGGCCAGCAAGGTCGGAATAGGCGCGGCACGGACAAGCAGCGCCACGAGGACCGACGAAACCGCGACGCCGCCCACGATCAGCCGGGGCCGCAGTCCGAAAAGGGCCAGGGCCAGCGCGATCGCCACCGGCACAACGGCGACGACGAGGCAGGCCGAGGGCGTGAGGCGCAGTCCGCCCGGGGCGTCGACCTCGATGGAATCCAGCAGGACCTCCGCCGTCGCCAGGTCGTCCGCGGAGCGCCGTACGAGCGGAAGCGGCCGGACCGCGAGCCTGACTTCGAGCGGGAACCCGCCACCCGGCGCGATCCCCGATAGCTCGGACCGCAGCCAGGGACCGGGGAAGTTCGTGTACTGCCACGGGGCGACGATGATCTCGCCGAGGCGCTTTTGGCCCAGGAACACCGTGACGCCGCTGCGGATGCGGGACAGCGCGCGAAGACGGATCGACACCGGTCCGTCCGCGGTCACCGGCATTCGGATCGTGGCCTCCGCCGGTGCCGGCCGGTAATAGAAGGACAGCGGGCCGCCCGGGGCCGCGGCGTCGTCGACGTCCGCCCGGCGGTACCGCGGCCAGGCGCCGATGAGCGGCCGGTCAAAGGCGCCGATCTCGAGGACCAGCGACGGCCCGATCGGCCGCGCGGCAAAACCGGCCGCCACGCCCATCGCTGTGACGAGGACAGCGACGAGGAGGAAGGAAAGGCGAGCGGAGGCGCGCGCGAACGGATCTCGCGCGCTAAAAGGCAAGCAGCCGCTCGAGCGCGTCGTCGACGCGCCCGCGCGGCGAGAAGATTTCCTCGAGCGCCTTGCTGAACGGCACCGGCATGTCGAGGGCGCCAAGGCGGGAGACGGGCGCATCGAGCGCTTCGAACGCCTCGCTCCCGATCACGGCCGCGAGCTCGCCGCCGAAGCCGCCGGTCAGCGGCGCCTCGTGGAGGACCATCGCGCGGCCGGTCTTGCGCACCGACGCGAGCACCGTGTCGCGGTCCCACGGGATGAGGGTGCGGAGGTCGATGACCTCGATCTCGCGTCCCTTCGCCGCGAACCGCTCGGCGGCTTCGAGCGCCCACAACACGCCGACCCCGTAGGTGACGATGGTGGCATCGCGCCCGCTCCGCGCCACGCGCGCCACGCCGAGGGGGACGCGGTACGCACCGGCGGGCACCGACTCCTTCGAGGAGCGGTACAGGAACTTGTGCTCGAGGTAGAGGACGGGATTCCCGTCCTCCACCGAAGCAAGAAGCAGCCCCTTGGCATCCGCCGGCGTCGCCGGGGCCACGACCTTCAGCCCCGCGACGCAGGTGAACCACGACTCGACGTTCTGGGAATGGAACGGCCCCGCTCCGACTCCGCCGCCCACCGGCGCGCGGATCACCACCGGCACCGCCGCCCCCCAGCGGTAATGCGTCTTGGCGAGGTTGTTGACGATCTGGTTGAAGCCGCAGGTGATGAAGTCGCCGAACTGCATCTCCACCATGGCGGGGAAGCCGCCCAGGGCGAGGCCGAGCGCCGCGCCCACCGCGCCCGACTCGATGATCGGCGTGTTGCGGATGCGCTTCTTGCCGAACTCCTCGACGAACCCCTCGGTCACCTTGAAGACGCCGCCGTACTCCGCGATGTCCTGTCCCATCACCACGAGCTTCGGGTGCAGCCGCAGCGCCTCGCGCAGGCCATCCCGGATCGCGTCGACGTAGCGCATCTCGGTGGACGTCCCCGCGACCTCGACCAGCGGCCGCGCGGGCGAAGACGAAGGAGCGAATACGTCCGCCAGCTCGCGCTCCGCCGTCGACGCCGGCAGTGGGGCAGCGAGGGCATCGTCGACGAGGGCGTCGATCGTCGCCTTCAGCTCCCCGCGCAGGCGCTCGATGTCGCCTTCGCGCAAGACACCGCGCTCGTGCAGCAGGGCCTCGAATCGCACCACGGGGTCCCGGCCGGCCCACTCCTCGAACAGGTGCTTCGGCACGTACGCGGTCCCGGACGCCTCCTCGTGGCCGCGCATGCGGAAGGTCTTGAACTCGAGGATCGTCGGCCCCTCCCCGCGCCGTGCGCGTGCGGCGGCCGCCGTCGTGGCCTTCATGACCGCCATCAGGTCGTTCCCGTCGACGACGTGGCCGGGAATGCCGTAGCCGATGCCGCGGTCGGCGAGATCCCGGCACGAGTACTGCTCCAGCGCCGGCGTCGACAACCCGTAGCAGTTGTTTTCGATCACGAAAAGCACGGGCAGCTTCCACACGCCAGCCAGGTTCACCGCTTCGTGGAAATCGCCTTCGCTCGTGGCGCCGTCGCCGGTGAACGTCGCCGCGACCTGCCGGGTGCCTTTCAGCTGGGCGGCCAGGGCGAGGCCGTCCGCCACCGGCAGCATGGCGCCGAGGTGGCTGATCATCCCGACGAGGTGGCTTTCGAGCAGGCCGAAGTGGAACGTGCGGTCACGCCCCTGGGTGAAGCCGCCGTCGCGGCCGAACAACTGCCGGAACAATCGTGCGAGATCGACCCCGCGCGTGGTGAAGACGCCAATGTTCCTGTGCATGGGGAGGATCCAGTCGTCGGCCTCGAGCGCGGTGGTGACGCCGACCGCGATCGCCTCCTGTCCCATCCCCGAGAACCACTTGGAGAGCTTGCCCTGCCGCAGCAGGAGCAGCGCCTTCTCTTCGATGAGACGGGGGATGAGCAGCGCCCGATAAAGCTCGCGCAGGCGGTCGGGAGGCACGTCGCCGGAGACGGGCGGCTTCTCGACTTCGTTGCGCGGCGACCAGGCCCAGCCGGGCGTCTCGCTCATGCCGCCGGCTTTCCGAGGAGCGTCTCCCCGATGAAATCGAGCATGAGCCCGCGCAAATGTCGTACCTGGTGGATGTCCACGACCCCGTGGCGGGACTTGGGATAAAGCATCATGCGGAACGGCTTGCCCGCCTTCTGCAGCTCGTGGGCGAATTGCAGCGTGTTCTGCGGGTGGACGTTGTCGTCGATTGCCCCGTGGATGAGCAGCAGCCGTCCGTGGAGAGACCTGGCGGAGCGTCGTGGCGCCGTGTCCGCGTAGCCGGCATCGTTGCCAGCCGGAAGCCCCATGAAGCGCTCGGTGTACACGGAGTCGTAGAGCCGCCAGTCGGTCACGGGGCCGCCGGCGATTCCCATGGCGAAGCTGGTGCTGTGCGTGAGCGCGTAGCTGGTCATGAAGCCGCCGTAGCTCCAACCCTCGATGCCGATGCGCGCCGGATCGACGTAGGGCAGGCGGCGCAGCCAGGCGATCCCGTCCTCGATGTCCGCGAGCTCGGTGACGCCGAGGCGCTTGTAGGCGCTCCACGCCGACACCGCCCCCTTTCCGCTGGCCGAGCGGTTGTCGCACACCCAGACGATCACCCCCTGCTGCGCGATGAGCTGCAGGAAGAGATGGTTGATCTCTCCCCACGCGTTCTTCACCCGCGGCGCATGCGGGCCGGCATATGTCGACTGCAGGACGGGATAGCGGCGCGCAGGATCGAATCCCGGCGGCTTGATCATCATCGCTTCCATCACGAAGCCGTCGCGCGTCGCCACCTGGACGAGCTCCGGGCGCTGGAGCCGATACTCGGCCAGGGCCGGGATGGGCGCGGCGACGATCACGCCCGTTTCCGTTCCGTCGGCGGCGTGCACCCGGACCTGGGGCGCTGTCGAGAGATCGCTCCAGACGTCGGCGTAGCGCGACAACGACCGCGGAAAGGCAGCGAGGTGCGTGCCCGCTCGCTCCGACAGGCGCGTGAAGCCGCTGCCATCGAGACGGACGCGGTAGACGTCGCTGCCGATCGGGCTGCGCTCGGTGCCGGAGAAGTACACCCAACCCGCCCGGCCGTCGGCGCCGTGAAGGGCGCGTGCTTCCCATTCCCCGGCGGTCAGACGGCGGATGACGTTGCCGTCGCGTCCGACGTGGTAGACGTGCTTCCAGCCGTCGCGCTCGCTCAGCCAGAGGAACGTCCCATCCGCGAGCCAGTAGGGGCTGCCGTGCGAGTCGACCCACGCCCGCGTCGTCTCGCGCAGGATGCGCCGCGGTCGGCCGTCCGCATTCGAGATGTTGAGGTCGAGCCAGGTCTGCTCGCGGTCCTGCACCTGGTAGGCGACCTCGCCGCGCGGCGTCCACGCCACGTCGACGACCAGCGGATCCGAGGCCGCATACGAGGACAGGTCGATCCACCGCGTGCTGCCGCCGGCGATGCGGACGATCCCGAGGCGGACCTTCGGGTTGCGATCTCCGGGGCGCGGGTAGGGCGTGACCTCCACCCCCAGCGGCTCGGCGACCTCGTCCACCAGCGTGAACCGCGGCACCCCGCGCTCGTCGAGCTGCAGGTAGGCCAGCGATGACGAATCGTCGCTCCACCAGTGGCTGCGATGGATGTCCCGGCCGTAGATCTCTTCCTGGTAGACCCAGTCCAGCTTGCCGTTCAGGATGTCGGCCGAGCCGTCGGTGGTGAGCCGCTGCTCGCGACCGGTCGCGAGCTCGACGACGTGAAGGTCGTTCTCGCGCACAAAGGCGATCCGCTTCGAGTCGGGGCTCCAGGCCGGCTCCTCTTCCTTTCCGGCGGCGGAAGTCAGGCGCGCGAGATGCCCGGTCGCGAACGTGAAAACGTAGAGGTCGCCGCCGGCCTCGAGGACGAATGCGCGGCCCGCCGTATCCATCGCGTACTTCTTCTCGCGCGCGAGCTTCCGGGCCCTGTCGGAGCCGACGCCGGGGATGCGCAACAGCGCCCTCTCCAGTGTGGCCGCCGGGAACAGCGGCCGGCGCGCCCCGCTATCGGGATCGATGACGAGGTGGTCGGTCAGGCGGGTGACGGGATCGGTCTTCGCCCAGTGCAGGCGGCTCTCGTCGAGCCAGGTAAGCGCGCGGGGAGCCGGCCCGGTGAAGTCGACGCGCGTTGCCGGGTCATAGAGGACGTCGAGCGACAGCGGCTTGTCCTGGGCCGCGGCGGGAGCACAGGCGAAGAGGAAGAAAAGAGCGGCACGGCGCATCGGGGCAGCTTAACAGACCCTTCAGTGGGCCTTGTCGGAAGCGGCGGCGGCCGGTAGGGCGGCCATTGCCTGGGCGCGCCAGGCCGTGGGACCGGCCAGGAGCGCCTCGGCGGCGGAAGCGTCGAGTCCGTCGGAGAAGAGCACGCCCTGCCCGAATCTGCAGCCGGCGATCCTCAGCGCCTCCGCCTGGTCGGCGGTTTCGATGCCCGCCGCCCCGACGGGCAGCCCGAGCGCCGATGCGAGCTGCACGATCGCGGGCACCATGCTTGCCGCGGCGGCTTCACCATCGAAGCCGGCCACCATCGTGGAGTCGAGCTTGACCGCGTGCAGCGCGTACCGCCGGAGCGCCCGGAGCGACGCGTCCCCGGCCCCGAAGCGGTCGAGCACGACGCCCACGCCAAGCGCTTCGAGGCCCGCGAAGTTCGCCTGGACGGTCTCCCGTTCGGAGAGGACCGTCTGCTCCGTCACGTCGAGAGTGAGAGCCCGCGCGGGCATCCCGGACTCATGCAGGAGCTCCGCCATTTCCCTCACGAGCTCGGGCCTCTCGAACTGCACGGCGGCGACGTTCACGCTCAGGCGGAGGTCCCCCGCCGACGGGTACCGGCGCAGCCACGCGCCCGCCTGCACGCACGCCTCGCGGAGGAGCCAGGCGCCGATGCGGATGATCCATCCCGCCTCTTCCGCCATCGACAGCACGTCGACGGGAATGATGAGCCCGCGCCAGCGCAGCGAGGCCTCGAAACCGGACAGCGTCCCCGAGGGCAGCTCGACGATCGGATGGTAGTGGACGCGGAACTCTCCGCTCCCCGCGGCGCGGCGCAGCTCGTCCTGCAACCGCAATCGGGCGGCCACCCGCTCGCGCATCGCCTGGTCGAAGACTTCCCACCGGCCGCGGCCGTCGGCCTTGGCCCGGTACATCGCCGCGTCTGCGTCCCGCAGCAGCTCGGCCGGCGTCTCGTACCCGGGGTGGCTGAGAGCGATGCCGATGCTCGCCCCGGGGCGGACGGTGTCGCCCCCGATGGCGACAGGCACTCGCATCGCCTCCTGGATGCGGTCCGCGACCCTCGTCGCATCCTCCGCGTCTTCCATGCGCGCGACGAGGACCGCGAACTCGTCCCCGCCGAGACGCCCGACGGTGTCGCCGGGCCGCACGCACATCTCCAGGCGGCGGGCGACTTCGATCAGCATGAGGTCGCCCGCGGCATGCCCGTGGATGTCGTTCACGGCCTTGAAGTGATCGAGGTCGACGAAGAGGACGGCGAAGAAGGACCGTGTCTGGCGGGTCGCCCTCTCCAGGGCCTCGCCGACGCGCTCGACGAAGAGCGCACGGTTCGGAAGTCCGGTGAGCGCGTCGTAGGACCGGCGGTCCGTGGTGTCCGTCTGCGCGCCGGCCATCCGATAAGGGCTGCCGTCCACCGTGCGGGCCGCGAACCCCCGGCTCAGGAACCACCGGTAGCTGCCGTCGTGATGGAGGAGGCGGTGCTCGTCCTCGAAGCGCGGTGTTCGTCCCCCGAGGTGGGCGTCGAGCTTCGCGCGGACGCGTGAGGCGTCTTCCGGATGCAGGCGCGAGAACCATTCCTCCGGCGTATCGGTGACCTTGTCCTCGTCGCCGCCGACCATCGCCTTCCATCGGGGGGAGAAGTAGATGCGCCCCGTGACGAGGTCCCAATCCCACAAGCCGTCGTTGGTGCCGCGGACGGCGAGCGCGTACCGCTCCTCGCTCACCCGCAGCGCCTCCTCGGCCGCGCGGCGGTCCGTGATGTCCTCGCAGGTCGTCACGAGGCCAAGCGCGCGGCCGGCGGCGTCGGTGACGAGGTCGGACATGAGCTGCACGGGGAAGGTCGTTCCGTCCTTGCGATGCCGCACGCGCTCGCGCTTCCAGCGGCGGACGAGAAGCAGGTCGCGAGGCGGCAGCGGACGCCATTCCTCCCGCGGCGAGAGGTCGCGCGCCGGCCGCCCAACCAGCTCCTGCACGGTGTAGCCGTGCATCTCGGCTTCCGCCTGGTTGACGTAGAGAATGACGCCCGCGGTGTCGGTGATGGTGACCCCGAGCTGCATGGTGTGCACGGCCTTGTCGAGGCGGCGCAGGGCGTCCGCGTTGCGCTTGCGTTCGATGGCGTAACAGATCGAGCGCGGCAGGAGGCTCGTCTCCACCTGCCCCTTCACGAGGTAGTCCTGCGCTCCCGACTGCACGGCGGCAAGACCGAGGGCGTCGTCCTCGGTCGCGGTCAGCACGAGGACGGGAACGGCCGGGAACGCCGAGCAGAGATCCTGGACACCGGTGACCCCTTCGGCATCGGGAAGGCCCATGTCGAGAAGAACCGCATCGACCCCGCCCGCCGCCAGTCGGACCAGCGCGCTGGCAAGGCGTCCGCAGACCTCGACTTCCCACGGTCCGGCGTTCCCGAAGATCAGCGTGCCGCGCAGGACCCGGGCGTAGGTTTGGTCGTCCTCGACCAGGAGCACCCGCGTCGGCAGGCCGGTATCGCGCATGGATTCTCGTGCTCCTGAAAGCGTATCGCGACGGGCACGCGCGGAGTGTGACGGCGGGCGTTTTGTGACCCGCCTCACCGGGGCGGTCTATCGCCGGGCGGTCCTAGCCGCGGCCCTGCGGCATCATCGCCAGCAGCAGGCCGGTCAGGGCGCCGGCGGCCCCGACATAACGGCCCGCGTCCCACTGTCCCCTCTCGGTGTCGAGCGACTCGGTAACGCTCAGACCGGGTGGCAGGGGCTCGAACCGGGCCGCCTGCTGTCCGCAGTAGAAAAACGCGGCGATTCCCGCCACCACCATCAGCCAGCCGAAATTGCGCATCAGTCCCCCCGGAAAACCGGCTTCCTCTTCTCGAGGAACGCCGTCGTCCCCTCGAGCTTGTCCGCCGAATCGAAGGTGATGGCCTGGGCGGTGGACTCGAAGACGAGCCCGGCCGACAGCGGCATCTGGCTGGAGGCATTGAGGGCGGACTTGGCCAGGCGCACCGCCAGGGGGCCGAGGGCGAGGACCTGGTCCGCCATCGCCCGCGCCGCCTTCATCAGCTCGCGGCCGGGAACGACGCGGCTCACGAGCCCGGCCTCGAGCGCCCGGGCGGCGTCCCAGCGCGCACCGGTCAGGATCATCTCCTTGGCGCGTCCCAATCCCACGATACGCGGCAGGCGCTGCGTGCCCCCCGCGCCGGGAATGATCCCGAGCGTCGGCTCGGGCAGGCCGAACACGGCGCTTTCGGCGGCGATGCGGAGGTCGCAGGCCAGCGCGACCTCGCACCCTCCCCCGAGCGCGTAACCGTTCACCGCCGCGATGCTGATCGCATCGTGGTTCTCGATCGCCGACATGAGCCGCGAGTTGATCGAGGCCAGCGCGTCGTCGCGCTTACGCGCGCGGATGGCGTTGATGTCCGCGCCGGATACAAAGGCCTTGTCCCCCGCGCCGGTGACGATGAGGACGGTGGAGCGGGCCTTGCGCACTTCATCCAGCGCGCGATGGAATTCATCGACCGTCTCGGTGTCCAGCGCGTTGCGCACGTCCGGGCGGTTGACGGTGAGCACGGCGACGCGATCCGCGACGGCCAGGATGAGGTTCCGGTATCCCGATTTCATCTAGGGCTCGCCGTAGTCGTACACGCCTCGGCCGACCTTCTTGCCCAGCCGTCCGGCCTTGACGTGCTGCACGAGGAGCGGCGCCGGGCGGTACTTCTCGCCCAGGCTCCGGTGCAGGAACTCGAGCACCGCCAGCCGCGTGTCGAGGCCCACGAGGTCGACCATCTCGAACGGCCCCATGGGGTGGTTGAGCCCGAGCTTCAGCGCCTTGTCGATGTCCTCCGCGGTGGCGACGCCTTCCTGCAGCATCAGGAAGGCTTCGTTCCCGATCATCGCGTTGACCCGCGACGTGATGAAGCCCGGGGATTCGCGGACGAGCACCGTCTCCTTGCGCATGCGCTGCGCGACCTCCGTCGTGACCGCGATCGAGTCGGCGGACGTGTCGAGGGCGCGCACGATCTCGACGAGCTTCATCTTCGGGACGGGATTGAAGAAATGCATCCCTACGACTCGCTCGGGGTTGCCGGTGGCGGCGGCGATCTCGGTGATCGACAGCGCCGACGTATTCGTCGCCAGCACCACCTCGGGCGGGCACGTGGAGTCGAGGTTGGCGAAAGTCCGCATCTTGACCGCGATGTCCTCGGGAACGGCCTCGATCACGAAGTCCGCCTCCGCCACCGCGCCGAGCTCGGTATGCGCGCTCAGCCGGGCAAAGGCGGCGCTGGCGTCCGTCGCGGTCAGCTTGCCGCGGGAGACACCCTCGTCGAGGTCCTTGCGGATCTGCGCGAACGCGCGGTCGAGGGCGGGCGCGGACACGTCGTGGACGATCGTGCGGAACCCGCCCACCGCCGCAACGTAGGCGATTCCGCGTCCCATGAGCCCCGATCCGATGACGGCGATGGTCTCTACGGCCACGGGCGGATCTTACAACGCCCGCAACCATGGCCCGCGGCGGGGGGGATAATCGGGACATGGCCAGCGACAAGCGCGTCGTCATCTACGGGAAGGACGGCTGACCCTTCACTTCGGACGCCCGGGAGGCGTTCGCGGCGAAAGGATACGAAGTCGAATATCGCAACGTCAAGGAATCCGCGGCCCAGCTCTACGAAATGCTGACGCACACCAAAGGCGCGAGGAAGGTTCCCGTCATCGTCGAGGACGGCAGGGTCACGACGGGTTACGGCGGTACCTGAGGAGTGTAGCGGCCGGTCCGGCCGCTACGCGAAGACCCGGCGCGCGTTTCCGTCGAGCATCCTTGTGAGCACGTCTTCCGCCAGCCCGAGGGCGCGGAAGTCCCGCAGGTTGTCGGCCATGCTGCGCACGCCGGGCGCCGGCCAGTCGCTGCCGTAGAGCACCTTGTCCGCGATCTCGGCCAGGCGCGGGAAATATCGCAGCACTGCCTTGGGCGGGATGCTCGACACGTCCATGAAGACGTTGGGGAATCGTCGCACCAGGAAGAAAGCCTGCTCCATCCACAATGGACGGCCGCCGTGGGCGATCACGATGCGCAGGTCGGGAAAATCCACCGCGACGTCGTCCACCGCCATGGGCTCGCCGGTGCGGCTGCGCGCACCGGGGAAGATCGACGTGCCGGTGTGGATCATCACCGGTAGCCGCAGCCTCTGCGCTTCCGCGTAGACATCCCGCAGCGCATCGAGCCCATGAAGGTAGGCGTTGGGCTCGAAGCCCATGTGCGGAGGATGCACCTTGAGCGCGCGCACGCCGAGGTCGGCCGCCCGCCGGACCTCGGCCGCGGCGTCCTCCGTGAACCGTGGGTGGACGCCACCCATCGGCACCAGGCGATCCGGGGCCGCTTCGCAGTACTGGGCCACGTACTCGTTCACGCGGTGGGTGAAGCCCATGAGGTCCGGGCTCGGGTAGTTGACGAGCACCGCGCGGTCGATCCCATCCGCGTCCATGCGCCGCAGGAGGTGCTGCGGGCTCTTCATGATCTTCTGCAGCTCGTCGACGTCGCTGCGCCCGCGCGTGATCACCTCGAGCACCTCGGGCCGGAGCTCCCACCAGGGCTGCACGTGGATGTGGGCGTCGGTGACGGGCATGGCGGCGCAGGATAACAGCGCGTTTGGTTCGGACGATAATTGGAGCGGTGACGCAGCCCTGGCCCCGGACGATCGCCGTCGTCGAGGACGATCGGCGCGCTCTCGACGAGCTGCACGAGCTGCTTGGATCCGCCGGCTACCGCGTCGTCTCCACCAACGACCCGCGGGCCGCCGTCGACCTCGTCCGTGACGAGCGGCCCGCGCTGCTGTTGTGCAACGTCGCGATGCCGGGGATGGATGGTTACGCGGTGCTGAAGTCGATCCAGGCCGATGCGGCGACCGCGGCCTGCCCGGTCGTCTTCCTGAGCCCGAACCAGGAATTCAGCGAGCGCATTCGCGCCTTCCGCCACGGCGTCATCGACTACCTCACCCGGCCGCTCACGCCCGAGGTGCTGCTGCGGAAGATCCAGAAGGCTCTCGAAGGGCGACTGGCGGCGCCGTCCGCCGGCGCGCCGACAGTGACCGAGGTGGGCCCGCACGCCGAAATCGTCGACCCGCCAAAGCTCCCCGAGAGCACGAGCGCGATGCCGCGGCTCGAGGACATCCCGGACGTCCTGCGCAGCGTGCTCGTGGTCGAGGACAACGCGATCTTCCGGACCTTCCTGCGCTCGTTGCTGACCGTCCAGGGTTTCACCGTCCACGAGGCGACGGATGGCGAGGAAGGCCTCCGGATGGCCCTGGAGCATCGCCCGTGGTTGATCCTCACCGACGTGCGCATGCCGGGGGAGGACGACGGCTTCGAGTTCTGCCGCAAGGTCCGCAGCCACAGCCTCATCCGCCAGACGCCGCTGCTGTTCCTCTCCGGATGGGACGATTACAAGGCGCGCTACCAGGGGCTCGAGCTGGGCGCCGACGACTTCGTCTCCAAGCAGACGCCGGCGCGCGAGCTGCTCATCCGCATCCAGGTGATCCTGAAGCGCTACGTGGACATGGGATCGCGCGGACGGTCGGGCCCCGGGATGCACGGCGAGCTGAGCGTGATGGGGGCGCCCGGCGTGCTGCAGGTGTGCCACCTGACCCGGCTCACCGGAACGCTCACCGTGAAGCAGGGGAGACGGCGGATGGCGGTCCGCTTCCGCGACGGCGAGGTCATCGGCGCCGAAGGCGACGGCGACAACGGCGAAGGCGCGATCTTCGCCCTCCTCGCATGGGAGGAGGGCACGTTCGAGTTCGCGCCGGGCGATCCCGGAAGCGGGATCCCCCTGGCGGCGGGGTTCGACCAGATCCTGCTCGAGGGCTGCCGGCTGCTCGACGAGGAGCGCCGCGCCGACGTTGTCTAGCAGCCCGTGGTGGAAGTCTGCCGCGGCACCGAGGCGCGCGATGCGCCCGGATGGCAAGGCGAGAGGAGCCCGAATATCTGGACTATTCGGGCGACGAGCAACGCAGCCAGCCGGGATGCAGCGTGCGCCGAATGCAGGCAG
>Ga0136617_10003517_pt1 | contig 14013 bp, 17 predicted proteins | sample AntDrymUQ3222106_2_FD_129672 | JGI IMG/M metagenome (GOLD analysis project Ga0136617, IMG submission 129672) | Polar desert sand microbial communities from Dry Valleys, Antarctica - metaG UQ322 (21.06) | ecosystem: Environmental > Terrestrial > Soil > Desert | place: Antarctica: Dry Valley... | reverse complement strand
TTGTGGTCCAGGCGGTCGCGGGTTCAAGTCCCGTCGCTCACCCTCCGCGAAAGCCCCGCACCCGCGGGGGTTTCTCGTCCTACGGCCCCCATCTTGACGCTACGCACGCGTTTCCTGCGGTGACACGCCGGTGACACACGAGCCGCTGCGAGCGGCCCCGATCCCTGCTGGTGCCCCATTGCCGCGCAACGTTGGTGCTCAACCGGACGTTCTGGCGCCCACGCCTCGTCGAGCTGCCGACACCGAGCACACGAAGCGCTCGCGACCTGACATCCGAAAGCTTTGAGCGCGCAGGCGTGCCGGGCGGGTAGCTATCGCCGTACACCTGGGGAGGAAAGGTGCGCCATACACCCACGCGCCAGCCCAGTTCAGCGCCCCTCCCGACCACTCACGTGAACATCCTGAGAACCAGCTCAGCCGCATCCAAGGACGCAAGACCCTGGAAACGGCGTGGCTACGCCTCCGGTGACTGTCAAGAGCACCGTTGCGCGGCTCGCGACGGGCTCGGCCCTGACGGGCTGCTGTGGACAGTCACCGGCCGGGCTGCTCTGGACAGTCACCGGCCGGCCACGCAGATGTCTCGATCAAGGACCGGCGAGACTGGATTAAAGACAGCCCTCAGAAGCAGCCTTCGTGAAGGACCGCCACGGGCGACAGGACACGACGACCTCGTCAAAGCTCGACGGATCCCACACGTCCGCGTCGGCGGGATCGCCGCCAATGACGCCCTCGACCGCCACGCCCGCGTCACGCAGCTGCCGCACCGCCCGTTCCAGGCGCTCCACGGTCTCCAGGTCGCGCGCCAACCTGTCCGCGCTTGCGATGCCGGGCGCGCACAGCGGGCCGGCGCCGACCGATGCGGGCGCGACAAGCGTGACATGCACCGGACCGGCAGCCGCGCGCTCGACGATCGCGTCGCGAACCTCCTCAGACTCGATACTACGGCCGGCGATGATCAGCACCTTCATGACCCGAGCCATGGCATCCGCCCTTCCCCTCGACGGCAGTCGGCAGCAGTCACGCGAACGTACGCCTCATCACCCAGCCGCACAAGAACGACAAAAGTAGAGCGCACGACTATCACCCCAACCTGTAGTTCTTCTCAATTCCGGCACGATGGCAAAGGACCCCCAAACAGGCAATCGATCAGGACCGCCTCAACGCAGCGCATCCGCCAGGCCGCGGGGGCGCTGACGCTGCGCAGCGACCGGCGTCCTCGCGCGAGACCCCTCGCGGCGCCGGCCGCACGCACGATCCAGACGTGATCGACGAGATCCGGCCACGCCGCGACTCAAGCATCGCCACGCCGATCCGCTGCTCGTGCGCCCGCGCGCGCTCGGCGAGCAACTCGAACTCGTGCACCATCGCCCGCAACGACATCGCCACCACCCACACGATTCAGCGAGGAGGCCCGTGAGGCTGCCAGCCGTGGCACACCGGTCACACACCGACGCGCGGACCGTCCGAGTCACACAATACCCGCGGGCCAGTCGACCCGTGCGGAACCGGACCGAGCTCCTCTCACGCCCGGCGGCCTCCGGTCCTGCAAGGATTGTGGTCCAGGCGGCGCGGGTTCAAGTCCCGTCGCTCACCCTCGAAGGAAGCCCGCAGACGGGTTTCTCGGCCACGGCCCGTGTTGACGCTACGCATGCGTTTTGCGCTGATTGCAGTCATCGGGTCGAGGCAAGCAGCATGATCACGTGCCCTTGCGCGCGGACTCCCAGCACGACCGGATGATCGCCGTCACCGCAGGCGAGGTGACCCTGACGGATCGACGAACCCAGCACAGCTGGACGCTCGCGCTCGCGCCCTACGAGCTCGCGGCTGTGTCCGTCACTCAGATGGAGTATGCCGAGGTGACGGGCCGGTTTCCGAGTGCCGCGCGCGGCGCCGAGCTTCCGGTGGAATGCGTCTCGTGGATCGACGCCGTTCGGTTTTGCAACGCTCGCTCGGAACGCGAGGGGCTGACACCGGTGTACAGCTTTGCAGCGGACGACGAGGACGTCAGCTGCGACATGTCCGTCGACGGCTATCGCCTGCCGACGGAGGCGGAGTGGGAGTACGCGTGCCGGGCAGGCGCGACCGGTGCGCACTACGGTGAGCTCGAGGAGATCGCCTGGTACGGCGAGAACGCTTGCGGGGCCCTCCACGAGGTGGGCGGCAAGGAGCCCAACGCATGGGGGTTTCACGACATGCTCGGCAACGTCTGGGAATGGTGCTGGGATCTCTACGACAGCGAGGTCTACGGCTCCTACCGGGTTCTGCGAGGCGGTGGGTGGAGTGACGAGCACTGGAGCTGCCGCGCGTCAGTGCGACGCGGCAGCCATCCCACCTTCCAGATCGACGACGTGGGCTTTCGCATCGCACGATCCGCCCCACGCTGACGCCTGCCGCCCGGTGCTCAGGGCACGACTCGCGAGTGGCGACAGCCGATCAAGGTCCGGCGGGACCGGGACCGGGCTCGGGAACGGCCCTCGTGCACGACAGCCACGGACGGCACGACACGACGATCTCGTCGAAGCGGGACGGATCCCATGCGTTCTGAACCGAGCCCGTCGCATCAGCATCCCCGCTGACGACGGCTTCGGCCGCCACGCCGGCGTCGCGAAGCTGCTGCACCGCCCGTTGCATCCGCTCCGCGGTCGCCCCGTGGTGCGCCGCCACGGCGCGCTCCCCGTGCGCGGTACCGGGCACGGCCTGAGGGTTGGCGCCGACGGAAGCGGGCGCGACAAGCGTGACCTGCACCGGACCCGCGACTGCGCGCGTGACGATCGCGTCACAGACCTCATCCGAGTCGATGCTGTGGTTTGCGACGACGAGCAGCTTCATCATCCGAGATATGGAAATCTGCCCTTCCCCGTGGCAGTCGTGACCCGTACCACGAACGTACGCCTCGTCAGATTCCCCGGCAAGACTTAGAAAAGCACGAACCGCTGAACGCATCCCAGCCGCGCGCCAGGCGAACTGCTCGGCCGGACGAGCCAGTACGCCTGCCATAACAAGAAGGCGGGGCCCCGCGGCGACGCACGGGGGGAGAACGTGCGCGGGGACCCCACGGTGACACTAGGTGCCAGGGCGCTATCGCGGTAACGCGCTGGTGAACCGGAAATGAACAGCACGTTTCGCACCCATCCGCCTGAAGCCGGGACGACGGTCGCACCGGCGGCACGCGCGGTTCGCGGCAACAACTTGTTAACTCGACGATTGCACGCACCCGACACCATCACCTGCAGGGGATGTGCGCTTGGCTGCGGCGGAGCGGGCGTCGAGGAACGAATAGCTCGCGATTCGCACGCGGGACCCGGCAGCGGGCGCGGCAGGAGGAAGGGACCATGCTGTGCCCCCGGACCGACGGCCCGACGACGTTCAAGTAGGCCCGCCGCAGTCCCGGACGGACACGGCGCACGCGACCCTCGCCGATCTCGTCACGGCCGATCAGGCTTGCGCTCTCATACGATCGGCGCTCGCGTTTGCTGCGGTCGCTCACGGCGGACAGCGGCGCCAGAGCGACGGGGCAGCATTCATCGAGCACCCGATGGAGGTCGCAGGACTGCTGCGCGACGCCGGCTGTTCGGATGTCGTCATCGCCGCCGGCCTGCTACACGACCTCGTCGAGGACACCCATGTCACGGTGGCCGAGCTGACGACCCAGTTCGGCGCAGAGGTCGCCAACCTCGTGCAGGCCGTCAGCGAGGACGCATCCCTGCCGACCTACCGCGAACGCAAGCAGATGCTGCGCCAGCAGGTCCGCGATGCGGGCCGCGACGCGGGGCTGGTGTTCGCCGCCGACAAGATCGCCAAGGTACGCGAACTACCCGATCGCGTCAGACGCGACCACGCACGGTTGGATGCGACGGGATCCGGGCACCACGCGCGGGACCGCCTCAACCGCTACCACCAGCAGCGCCTCGAGCACTACCGCGAGAGCCTGCGGATGCTGGGGGGCGTCGCCCCCCAGCATCCCCTCGTCGACCGGCTTGCCGACGAGCTCGACAACTACCCGACCGCCACCCGCACCGCCATAACCGGCGAGCGCATATAGCCGGCGGCCCGCATCGTCACAGCGGGTAGCCGGCTACGGGCCGCCGAGCGGGATTAGGCGCCACGCCGACCGCGGCCGCCCGCGAACAGCGCCGCGATGGCGCGAAACGGGGCGGTGACGACGGTGAGGATCGCGGTAAAGATTCGATTGATGATTCCCATGCCTGGGTGATACCCCCGCTGGGGCGCAGACATGTGGGCTCAGCGTGCCGGACGCGCTCACGGTATCCGGGGCGTATGACCGGGACTGCTCGTCGAACATCTGTCTGATCGCGTCGCGGGGCGTCACCGAGTGAGCCTGCTCGATCGCCTGGATGAGGTTCCTGCGACCGTCCTCCAAGTAGCCGGCGGGATAGGATCGCCACATCGTGCTGCGCGCGCATGCCGTCCCGCCGCAGCGGCTCGCGCTGGCCGCCGACGCCGAGCGCATCTCCGAGCTCATGCGCACGTCGGTGCTCGACCTCTTCCCACGTTTCTACGACGAGCGGCAGACCGCGAGCGCGGCCGTGCACATCGCGCACCTCGACATGACGCTGATCGAGGACGGCACGTACTTCGTACACGAAGCCGCCGGGGAGATCGTCGCGTGCGGCGGCTGGAGCAGGCGCGACAAGCTCTACACCGGCTCGGGCGACGCCGCCGGCGACGGGCGCCTGCTCGACCCGCGCACGGAGCCTGCCCGCGTGCGGGCGATGTTCGTGCGCCGCGACTGGACACGGCGCGGGCTCGGCCGGGCTATCCTCGAGTCGTGCGAGGGCGCGGCGCGCGCGGAGGGCTTCACGGTGCTCGCCCTGATGGCGACCCTGCCCGGCGAGCCGCTCTACCGGGCCTTCGGCTTCCGCGAGAGCGGACGATCGATGCTGTCGCTGCCCGACGGTGTCATGGTTGAGGGCGTGGCGATGGAGCGGCCGATCGCATGAGGTTCGTCGATCTCTCGGCGCCGATCGCTGCCGATCCGCCGGAGCTGCCCGACCTGCTCCGAACCGAGATCGACTTCGCCGACCACCAGCGGGGCGCACAGGACATCGAGGCGATGTTCGGCGTGGGGCGTGAGCTGCTGCGCGACGGCGAAGGCTGGTCGGTCGAGACGTTCCTGCGCTTCGGGACCCACAACTCGACCCATGTCGACGCGCCCTACCACTACAACTCGACGATCGGCGGCGAGCCGGCGAAGACGATCGACGAGCTGCCGCTCGACTGGTTTCACGCGCCCGGCGTCGTCCTGGACTTCAGCGCCAAGGCCGACGGCGACGCCGTCACGGCCGCGGAGGTCGAGCGCGAGCTTGCGCGGATCGGCCATGAGCTCGCGCCGCTGCACATCGTCCTCGTGCGCACGGACCGCGACGCGCATTACGGGACGTTGCAGTACATCGGCCTCGGCCCCGGCGTCACGCCCGATGCCACCCGCTGGCTGTACGAGCGCGGCGTGCGCGTCATGGGGATCGATGCCTGGGGCTGGGACCGCCCGCTCTGGATGCAGGCCGAGGACGCCAAGCGCGAGAACCGTCCCGGGATCTTCTGGGCGGCCCACCAGCTCGACCTCGAGTACTCGCAGATCGAGCGCCTCTGCAACCTCGCCGAGCTGCCGCCGAGGGGCTTCACCGTCAGCTGCTTTCCGCTGCCGATCGTGGGCGCGAGCGCGGCCCCGGCGCGGGTCGTCGCGATCGTGCCCTGATCAGCGGCGCCCGCAGCGCTGCGGGCGCCGCGGCTCGCCGAGTCGATGCGGTGCACCACGGGCGTCAGTGTGCCAGCCTCGACCGTTCGTAACGGTTTCGTCAGCCCAGGCTGGCATCGTGCAGCCATGGACGACGACGTACCGCAGGGCAGCCCGGTGGTCGGGCGCCGCGCGTTCCTCGGCTTCGCCGGGCTCGGCCTGTCGTCGCTCGCCTGGGGAGGCGCAGCCATGGACGTGCTGGCGCAGACGACGCGCCTCGTGCCCGAGTCGCTGCGCAGCGCGCTGCCGTTCGGCAAGGGCTGGCGGATCTACGCCGTCAACCCGCCGCACCCGCGCTTTGATCCGAGCACGTGGCGGCTGCGGATCGAGGGGCTCGTCGAGCGACCGCAGACGCTGACGTACGCCCAGCTGCGAGCCCTTCCGCGCGCGCAGCAGATCTCCGACTTCGTCTGCGTGACGGGCTGGTCGGTCGACGACGTCGGCTGGGCCGGCGTGCGCTTCGACGACCTGCTCGCGGCCGCGCGGCCGCTGCCCAGCGCGACGGCGCTGAAGTTCGTCTCCGCCGAGCAGCCCTACGAGGACTCGCTCACGCTCGAGCAGCTCCGTGAGCCCGACGCGATGCTCGCCTACGTGATGGACGGCCGGCCGCTGGAGCGCAAGCACGGCGCCCCGGCGCGCGTCGTGATGCCGCAGATGTACGGCTACAAGGGCGTGAAGTGGGTCCAGCGGATCGTCGTGACCGACGGCGTCGCCGACGGCTACTGGCAGCGGCGCGGCTACGACCGCGACGCCTGGATCGGCGGCTCCAATGGCCGTTGACCCGCGCCTGGTGCGCGCTGCCGAGCCACGCGTCGCCCGCTTCGGAGCAACAGAGCGTCACCTGCACACCGTCCATGCGGCGGCGTTCGCCGTGCTGCTCGCGACGGGCTTCGTGCTCTACCTGCCGTTCATGGCGCAGATCGTCTCCGACCGGCCGCTGATGAAGGCGATCCACCTCGCCGCCGCGGTCGGCTGGCTGACGGCGCTCGCGCTCGTCGTCGTGCTCGGCGATCGCCCGGCGCTGCGCCGCACGCGCCGCGAGATCGAGCGCTTCGATGACGACGACCTGCTCTTCCTGCGCCGCCGGCGGGCGCCGTCGGGGCGCTTCAACGGCGGCCAGAAGGCGCACGCGATCGTCCAGGCGGGATTGTCGCTGCTGTTCGTCGTGTCGGGCACGCTGCTGTGGCTCGGCGAGCGCGACACCGCGCTGCGCCTGCCGGGCACGATCGCGCTTCACGATGCGGCGACGGCCCTGCTCGCGGTGCTCGTGGCCGGCCACATCTGGACGGCGTTCTCGCAGCCGCAGTCGCTGGAGGGCATCTGGCGGGGGACCGTGCCGGCGCGCTACGCCGCCGAGCAGCACGAGAAATGGCGGCCTGCGGCGGCGGGCGGGCGGCGGAGGGCGCGGCCGGAAGCGGCGCGGATCGCGCTCGGGCTGCTCGTCGCGGCCGCGGGCATCTTCGCGGCGCTGGCGCTCGTGCTCGACGTCGCGGGCTGAGAGACTGCGGCGGACGATGGCAGCGCGCGAGGCTCGGCGGGAGATCGAGCGCGATTACGGCATCGCGCCCGGCAGCGCCGGATTCACCAGGGCCTGACGCGCGCGGGCGAGCAGGGCGCGGGCCGCGTGGCTTGGTGGAGCGTTGGCGCGCCAGACGAGCTCGAGTCGCGACCGCATCCGCGGGGTGATCTGGAGCACGTGCAGGTCCTCGGGCGCCGAGGCGGGCAGGATCGCGACCCCGAGTCCGCGCTGGGCGAGGTCCATCAGGACGCGCGGGTCGCCGGCCTCGAACGCGACGCGCGGCGAGAGACCGACCGCCGCAAACCCCTCGTCAAGCGCCGTCCGGCCGCCGGTTCCTCGTGGGAGGGCGATGAGCGCCTCGTCGTGGAGTGCGCGCACGCTGATCGTCCGTCGTTTGGCGAGGTGATGGCCTCGATGAATCGCGGCAACAAGGTCCTCGTCCCTGACGGTTGCCGTCTCTAAGCCGGCCGGGGGCGCTCCGGCGAGCCCGGCCAGGGCAAGGTCGAGCCGGCCCGAGCGGACGCCGTCGAGCAGCGCGTCCGATGTGTGCTCTTCGAGCGTGATCTCGACGCCCGGGTGATCGGCGTGGAAGCTGGCCAGCGCGTCGGCGAGCCAGCCGCCGACGGACGCAACGACCCCGACCGCCACGTGACCGCGGATCAGTCCAGCGAGCTCGTCGATGGCGGTGCGCACGCCCGCGGCGCCGGCGAGCGCTGCGCGCGCGAACGGCAGCACCGCCTCGCCTGCAGCCGTCAGGGTCACGGTGCCCGCGCCGCGATCGAACAAGGCCTGGCCAAGTTCGGCCTCCAGTCGCCGCACCTGAGCACTGACGCCGGGCTGCGCGACGTGCTCGCGTGCCGCGCCGCGGGTGAAGCTGCCCTCCTCAGCCACCGCGACGACGTAGGCGAGCTGGCGCAACTCCATACCGGATGATTCTAGCGCTCGGTGACATTATGTCTTTGCATTCTGCGGGGGGCAGCGCGATCATGACCGCATGACACCCAAGCAGACCATGCGTCGCTACTTCGAGACGTGGAACGCCAACGACTTCGATGCATTCGAGTCTCAGCTCGCCGACGACATCACGTTCGCCGGCCCGCTCGGTACTGCGAATGGCCCAGCCGAGTGCCGCCGAGGCATCGAAGGCATGGCCAAGCTGATGGACCGCACCGAGGTGCTGACGATGGTCGCCGACGGTCGCGACGTTGTCACCTGGTTCGAGCTGTACATGGGGGATGGCGCTCCCGTTCCGGTCGCAAACTGGGCGCAGATCGAGGAGGGGAAGATCCGGCGCGTGCGCGTGGCCTTCGACCCGCGGCCGCTGCTCGGATAGGTGCTACTCGCGCTCGCGCCGCGGGTCGCTCTGGGCGACGATGTCGGCGACGTCCTCGTGCTTGCGTACGACGAGGTAGCCGGCACCATCGTCGACGACGTCCTCGGCCTCTGGTTCCTCATGGCCCGGCACGAGGAAGAAGAGCTGCGCGTCCTGGCGGATCGACTCGTACGCCGGCAGCTCGAGCCGGATCGTCGCCTCGCACTCGGGGTCACCGCACTCGCAGACGAACCCGGCGACATGGCCGTCCGGGCCGTCCCGATGCACGCTGGCCTCGAGGCTCTCGTTCAGCGCCCGGAAGGCGCCTTCGTTATGGGCGATGCGCGCCTTGCGCAGTCTGGTCATGGGACGTTCATATCACGCGATCAGACGCGACGAGCATCGATCCCGTGGCGAGCGCGCCAAACCTGGTAGAAGCCGCGGATGACGCCAAGCCGATCGCCCGGCCCCAACATCCCCGTCGGCGCCACCGCAGCCGTGCCGCCCGGTCCCGAGGGCGGCGGCCTGCGGCGGGCGATCACGCCCGGGCTGCTGCTGTTCTTCATCGTCGGCGACATCCTCGGCGGCGGCATCTACGCCCGCGTCGGTCGGGTCGCCGGCGAGACCGGCGGCGCGATCTGGGTGGCGTTCGCGCTCGCGCTCGTCATGGCCGCGTTCACCGCGGGCTCATACGCGGAGCTCGTCGGCAAGTACCCGCGCGCCGGCGGCGCCGGACTCTACGTCCACCGTGCGTTCGGGCACCCGTTCCTGAGCTTCATCGTCGCGTTCGCCGTCGTGGCGTCGGGAATCGCGTCGGCGAGCGCGCTGTCGCGCGCCTTCGGCGGCGACTACCTCAGCGTGTTCCTCGACGTGCCGGTCGTCCTCACCGCGCTCGCGCTCGTCGCGCTCATCGCCGCCGTCAACCTGCGCGGCATCGCGGAGTCCGTGAAGATCAACGTCGGCTTCACGCTCGTCGAGATGGGCGGTCTCGTGCTCATCGTCGTCGTCGCGGCCGTCGCGATCGTCGGCGGCGACGCCGAGCCCGCGCGCGCGTTCGAGTTCAAGGAGGACGCGTCGATGCTCGGCGCCGCGCTCGCGGGCTCCGCGATCGCGTTCTACGCGCTGATCGGCTTCGAGGACTCCGTCAACGTCGCCGAAGAGACGCAGGACCCCAGCCGCGCGTACCCGAAGGCGCTCTTCGGCGCCCTGGCGATCGCCGGGACGCTGTACCTGCTCGTCACGATCGGCGCGTCGATGGTCGTGCCGACCGGCGACCTCGCCGGCTCGAGCGGGGCGCTGCTGGAGGTCATCCGCCAGGGACCGCTCGACATTCCCGAGAAGCTGTTCTCCGCGATCGGCCTGCTCGCGCTCTCCAACGGCGCGCTGATCAACATGATCATGGCATCGCGCCTGCTGTACGGGATGGCGCAGGAGGGCGTCGTGCCGGCTCCGTTCGCCAAGGTGCTGCCAGGCCGGCGCACCCCGTGGTTCGCGATCGCGTTCACATCCTCGATCGCCGCCGTGCTCGTCGCGACCGGCGACCTCGACTCGCTCGCCGACACGACCGTCGCGCTGCTCGTCGTCGTCTTCGCGATCGTCAACGTCTGCGTGCTCGTGCTGCGTCGCAATCCGGTCCAGCACGAGCACTTCGTCGTGCCGTCGGTCGTGCCGGTCGTCGGCATCGGGATCTCGGTCGCGCTGCTGACCCAGATCGAGGCCGCGACCTACGGGCGCGCGGCGATCCTCGTCGGGTTGGGCGCGGCGCTGTGGGTCGTCAACTGGCTGGTCCTGCGGCGCCAGCGCTGAGGCCGGCCGCGTGTACTACGGCGCCGCGGTCCATCTGACCTCGCCCGACTCGCAGGACCGGACGATGTTGCCGGTGGCCTTGTCGATCGCGCGGTCGCTGAGCGAGAAGGTGCCCTTCGCGCCGTCGCGGCCGATGACCGCCGTGAAGCGGTCGTCGACGTGCAAGCGCGTCGTCGGGTTGTCGATCGTGTACTTCTCGCGATCCGAGACCTTGCCGTCGTCGCCGATCCTGATGTTCTCGCTCGGCCCGTCGATGGCGATCGAGCGCTTTCCGTCGCTGCACTTGACCTGCTCGCCGAACAGCGCGCGTGAGATCAGCCGCCCGTTGCTGGAGACGCGCAGCACGATCGGCCGCCGCGGGCCGACGCCGCGCTGGGCGGTCGTGCCGAAGTAGCGCGCGCCCGGCGTTACGCCGCGCTTGCCGATCGCGCTGCCCGGGCGCCGCGCGCCGAAGGCGACCGTGCCGGTCTCGCAGGTCTCCTTCTTGCCCGCCGCCGACAGCTCGAGCGTCGCGGAGAGGGTGCCCTCGACGGCCGTCGGGCTCGTGAACGAGCCCGACAGCCTGTACTTCGTCGTGACCTTCTCGTTCGGGTTGGGCTGCTGGGTCTCCGTGCCGTCGGCGCTGAAGCTCCCGTCCGCGGCGATCTTCGTCTCCGCGGTGATGTCGCCGCCCGTGCATTTCGCCCGCACGGTGGCCTCGATCTCCAGCCGCCGCTGCTCCAGCGCGCGCAGGCCGATCACCGCGTTGCCGGCGCCGAAGATGTCCCTCGGCGGCGCGACGAGCGCGCCGCCGCCGAAGTTGCCCCTCGGCGGCGCGGGCGCCTGCGCCGTCGCGGCGGACGAGGCGACGAGGGTGGCGGTGACGGCACACAGAACCCCAGGGGTGCGCACGCCCGCCACCCTAGCCATCTGTTCGTTGGCGTGCACGCGTCTCACCGTTAGTCTCGTTGCTCCCGTCCGCGACCCCAAGGAGGCCCACCGCATGCAAGACGTCGGCACCGGCTACGCCGCGCGCGCGAGCGCGCGCGCAACGGTCAGCACCACCACACTGCTCGGGCAGGTGATGTTCCTCGTCGCCGTGGCGCTCGCGTTCACGGTGGCCGGCACGTACATCGGGCGCGACCTCACCGATGGCACCGCCTTCATCCTGTTCCTCGTCGGCTTCGGCATGCTGATCGCGCAAAGCTTCTCCGCGCGGCTGCGCGTCGGAACGTTCGCTATCGGCTGGCTGTACGCGATCGCGCTGCTCATCGGCCTCGGGCTCGGTCCGGCGATCAGCTACCTCGTCGAGAACGACCCGTCGACGGTCACGCAGGCGGCCGGCGCGACCGCGCTGATCACGCTCGGCACGGGCGCCGGCGGCTTTGCGCTGAGCAAGGACATCTCGGGCTGGATGCGGCCGCTGTCGTTCGTGATCCTCGGCTGCGTCGTCGTGTCGTTCGTGATGCTGCTGTTCTCCAGCGGCGGCAACCCGATCCTCAGCGCGATCATCGCGATCGTCTCGGCGCTGCTGATCGCGGTCGACTTCAACTACCTGCGCAAGCACGGGACGGGCGACGATGCCGTCTGGCTCGCGACCGGCATCTTCGTCTCGATCATCAACATCTTCCTCTCGCTGCTGAACCTCTTCGGCGACTGAGGACGCTCCCACGGGCGGGGAACCACGCTCCTTGGAGGCCGAGGCGCAGGCGGGGTCACTCCTCTCAACGGCACGAGGCGCCCAAGGGCCGCGCCACGCTGGGGTGGCGAGACGCCACCCTGCCAATGCCTACATCCGCTCGAGCCTGCCGCGCGCGCGCACGTAGCGCAGGAGCACCTCCGCCCAGTCGGCCACGCCCGCGCACAGGTGGCCGATCGGCCCCGTGACGATCCATGCTGCGAGCACCTCGTACGGGCGACGACGGCGGCGCATGGCCTGACGATAAGGTGCATTGCATGGCCACCGCAGTCACCACCACCGTCACCGAGCTGCCCGAGTCGCGCGTGAGCGTCGACGTCGAGGTCACCGCGGAGGAGATCCAGCGCTCGCTGGAGAACCAGGCGCGCAAGCTCGGACGTGAGATGAAGGTCCCGGGCTTTCGCACCGGCAAGATCCCGCCGGCCGTCGTCATCCAGCGGATCGGGCGTGAGCCGATCCTCGACGAGGCCGTTCGCGGGCGCCTGACCGACTGGTACATGAAGGCCGTCGACGAGTCCGGCATCGCCCCGGTCGGCGACCCGCAGGTCGACCTCGGCAAGCTGCCCGACGAGGGCAAGCCGCTGACGTTCTCCTTCGAGGTCGGCGTGCGCCCGAGCGCGACGCTCGGCACGTATCGCGGCCTGGAGGTCGGGCGCCGCGAGCCGGCCGCCGATCCCGAGATCGTCCAGGACCAGATCGAGGAGATGCGCGAGCGCTTCGCGCGCCTCGAGGTCGTCGACCGGCCCGCCGCGAGCGGCGACTTCGTCATCCTCGACTTCGTCGGCACGATCGACGGCGAGCCGTTCGAGGGCGGCGAGGGACGCGACCAGCTCGTCGAGGTCGGCGCCGGCCGCCTCATCCCAGGCTTCGAAGAGGGTCTCATCGGCGCGCGCGCGGGCGAGGAGCGCACCGTCGACGCGACGTTCCCCGACGACTACGCCGCCAAGCACGTCGCGGGCAGGCCGGCGCAGTTTGAGTTCAGCGTCAAGGAGGTCAAGCACAAGGATCTCCCCGAGCTCGACGACGACTTCGCCTCCGACGCCGCCGGCTACGACACGCTCGAGGAGCTGCGCGAGTCGATTTCCAAGGAGCTGCTCGAGCATGATGCCAAGCAGGTCGAGGCGGAGTTCCGCGCGAGCGCGCTGGACGCCGTCGTCGCCGATGCGACCGTCGACGTGCCCGAGGCGCTCGTCACCGCGCGGGCGCAGGAGCTGCTGGACCGGATGCTCCACGCGCTCGGCCATCAGGGCATCTCCAAGGAGCACTACCTGCAGATCTCCGGCAAGTCCGAGGACGAGCTCATCGAGGAGTCAAAGCCAGACGCCGCGGTCGCTTTGCGGCGCGAGGCCGTGCTCGCCGCGATCATCGAGGCCGAGCAGATCGAGCCGTCCGAGGGGGAACTGCTCGACGCGCTCGAGAGCGCCGCCGAGAAGGAGCAGATGTCGCGCCAGAAGCTGCTCGACCGCCTGCGCCAGGCGGGCCGCGTCGAGACGCTCGCCAAGGAGGTGGCGGCCGAGCAGGCGATCGACCTCGTCGTGACGACCGCCAAGCCCGTCCCGCTCGCAGACGCCGAGGAGAAGCAGCCCGCGGCGGACGAGAAGAAGAGACAGAAGGCGCCCGTCGCGAAGAAGAGGCCCGCGGCGAAGAAGAAGGCGCCGGCCAAGCAGCAGGGCGACAAGGGCGACGAGCTGTGGACGCCGGACAAGGATCCTGCCGCCGCCGGCAAGGGCAAGCTCTGGACCCCGGACGGCTAGTGGGTCCACTAGCACTAGCACTAGCTAGTGCTAGTGGACCGTCCACAAACGTTGTGCCCGAAACCGCGGGCGCCGATCACCGCCATGCGGCGTCCTCGGATCTCGATGTGCCAGAGGCACACCTTCGATCCTGCGTCCTTGCCTGGCGGCGCCGGCATCCCGCGGCTTCGGGCACAACGTTCCTGGCCG
>Ga0136617_10003516_pt1 | contig 14014 bp, 13 predicted proteins | sample AntDrymUQ3222106_2_FD_129672 | JGI IMG/M metagenome (GOLD analysis project Ga0136617, IMG submission 129672) | Polar desert sand microbial communities from Dry Valleys, Antarctica - metaG UQ322 (21.06) | ecosystem: Environmental > Terrestrial > Soil > Desert | place: Antarctica: Dry Valley... | reverse complement strand
TTCTGATAGCCGAGGTAGTAGGCATGCTCCCAGACGTCCACACCGAGCAGCGGGGTGTGACCGTCTGAGATCGGGTTGTCCTGGTTGGCCGTCGAGGTGATCGTCAGCCCCGAGCCGTCGTGGACGAGCCAGGCCCAGCCCGATCCGAAGCGGGCGATGCCGGCTTCCTTGAGCTTGGACTTGAAATCCGAGTAGGAGCCGAAGGCGGCTGTGATGGCCTCGCCCACATCACCCGTGGGCTCTCCCCCGCCGTCCGGGGACATGCTGCGCCAGAACATGCAGTGGTTGTAGTGCCCGCCCGCGTTGTTGCGGACCGGGCCGCGCAGCTCCTCCGGCAGCTCGTCGAGCCGGGTGAGCAGTTCCTTGGGCTTGACGTCCTCCCACTCCGTGCCCGCCAAGGCCGCGTTGGCCTTGTCGACGTAGGCCTGGTGGTGCTTGTCGTGGTGCACGCGCATCGTTGCCTCGTCGATATGCGGCTCGAGTGCGTCGAACGCGTAGGGAAGGTCGGGCACCTTGTGGGCCATGGGAATCTCCTTGGGCTTGTTCCTGACCGCTGCGTGCGGCTTCCTCGACACTACACGGCGCCCACCTCGCGCAGACGGGCGGCAATCCGTAGGCTCGTTCGATGTCCGAGTCGTCACCGATCGTCAAGCAGCCAGGAGAAGGCGTCACGGTCCAAGGGCCGGCAGGCGGACCGCTCACCTTCAAGGCTCGCGGCGCGGAGACCAACGGGGCCTTGACCGCGCTGGAGAACCTGGTTGCTCCCGGCGAGGGCCCGCCGCTGCACCTCCACGCCTACGAGGACGAGTCGTGGTACGTGCTCGAAGGCGACCTCCGTTTCCAGATCGCCGACGACATCGCCGGCGCACCCGCGGGCTCGTTCGTGTTCGTTCCACGCGGGACGCCGCACTGCTTCCAGAACGTGGGCGACGGGATGGCCAGGATCCTGGTTCTCTTCACGCCGTCGGGAATGGAGCACTTCTTCGACCGCTTCGCCGCTCTCCCAGCCGACCGCGTCGACCCGGGCGCCTTTCGCTCCATCGGGAGCGAGGTGGGCATGGAGGTCGTCGGTCCACCGTTGGCCGGTCGGACCTGACCCCTACCTGAAAGCCTGGATGCCGGTGACGGCGCCTCCGACCACCAGCGCGTGGACGTCAGCCGTGCCTTCGTAGGTGACGACCGACTCAAGGTTGTTCATGTGGCGGATGACGGGATACTCGAGCGTGACCCCGTTGGCGCCCAGCACCTGGCGAGCGCTTCGCGCGACGTCCAGAGCCGCGTTGACGTTGCCCAGCTTGCCCATGCTGACGTGCTCCGGACGAAGGCGACCCTCGTCCTTGAGCCGACCGAGATGGAGCGCCAGGAGCGTCGCGCGATTGACTTCGAGCGCCATCATCGCGAGCTTCTGCTGCTGGATCTGGAACGACGCGATCGGCTTGCCGAAGGCGATGCGCTCTTTGCTGTACTCGAGCGCCGCCTCGTAGCACGCCCTGGCGGCGCCGACGGCGCCCCACACGATTCCGTAGCGGGCCTCGTTCAGGCACGACAGCGGGCCCCGGAGCGAGGTCGCCTCGGGTAGGAGGGCCCCGGCGGGAAGTCGCACGTCGTCGAGAAGCAGCTCAGAGGTCACCGAGGCGCGCAGCGACAGCTTCTTGTGGATGTCCTGGGTGGTGAAGCCCTTGGTTCCCTTGGGGACCAGGAACCCACGGACACCTTCGTCCGTGACGGCCCACACGATCGCGATGTCGGCGACCGACCCGTTCGTGATCCACATCTTCTGACCATGCAGGATCCAGTCGTCGCCGTCGCGCCGGGCGCGGGTGCGCATCGCGCCGGGATCTGATCCCGCGTCGGGTTCGGTCAGGCCGAAGCAGCCGATCGCCGTGCCGGCGGCCATGCGCGGCAACCACGCCTGCTTCTGCTCCTCGGAGCCCCAGCGGTGGATCGCGAACATCGCGAGGGAACCCTGAACGGAGACGAGGGAACGGATTCCGCTGTCCCCCGCCTCGAGTTCCAGGCACGCGAGGCCGTAGGCCGTCGCGCTGGCTCCTGTGCACCCGTAGCCCTCGAGATGCATTCCGAGAACGCCGAGCTCGCCGAGTTCGGTCGCCAGCTCGAGCGGGATGCGAGCTTCCTCGAACCAGTCGCCGACATGGGGCACTATGCGGTCACGGACAAAGGCCCGGACGACGTCACGCATGTCGCGTTCCTCGTCGGAAAGCAGATGGTCGATGCCCAGGAAGTCGGTCGGCCGGATGGCTTCAGGCGTTTCCGTGGCGGTTGACATACGGGGCGGCGCTCCTCGGCTGACGATTTACCACGCTCAGTCAAGCATGCCGTCGGGGCTCCCCCGCCTCCCTGTCATCGTGGCGCTGATGAACGAGGTCGAGACCCGGCGCGCCGATGCGTACCCCGTCGGTTCCGGCGCCACCTTGCAGACGCTTGAGGGCGACCCCTACGAGCTGCTGGCGACGCTTCGCCGGAGCGAGCCCGTGTCGTGGCTACCGGCGCTCGGCGGTTGGCTCGTCACTCGCCGTGACCTCGCGCTGACGGTGACCCGTGACGCCCGTGGATTCACGGTGCAGGACCCTCGCTTTACGACCGGGCAGGTGGTCGGGCCGAGCATGCTGTCGCTCGACGGCCCCGAGCACACCAGGCATCGCGGGCGCTTCACGGCTCCGTTCGGATTGGGCGAGGTGCGTCGGCGGCTGGCCTCTGAGGTGGCCGGAGAGGCGCAGAAGCTGGTCAGCGAGCTGGCTCCGGCGGGGCAAGCCGAGCTGCGACGCGCCTTCGCCGGGCCGCTCGCCGCTGCGGTCATCACGCGCACCCTCGGGCTGGACCCGGCCACCACCGAACGGGTCCTCGGCTGGTACGACGCGATCGTCGCGGCCGTCACCGACCTGAGCGCCGGCCGCCCGGTGGAGCCGGCCGCCCAGCGAGCGGTGTCGGCGCTGGGCGAGGCTGTGCGTCACGGCGTTCAAGCCGGCTCGGAGAAGTCGCTTCTCACCATGGCGGCCAGCGGCGACGCGCCTCTGACCGATCGGGAGATCGCCTCCAACGCGGCGGTCGTGCTGTTCGGGGGCATCGAGACGATGGAGGGCATGATCGCCAACGCGATCGCCCACCTCCTCGCCGATCCGGACGCGCTCCGGCTCGTTCGTGCCGGACGGAGTCTGCTCCCTGGAGCCGTCGAGGAGTCCCTTCGGCTTGAGCCCGCAGCGGCGGTCATCGACCGCTACGCGACGACCGACGTGCAGCTCGCCGGAGCGGAGATCACGGCCGGCGATCTGGTCCGGGTCTCGATCACCGCCGCCAACCGTGACCCCGCCACCTTTGAGCACCCCGACCGCTTCGACCCGCGACGGGCCAATGCGGGCCGGCACCTCGCCTTCGCCACCGGCCCGCACGTGTGCATCGGGATGCACCTCGCCCGTCTCGAGGCCCACGTGGCGATCGGCGCCCTGCTCGACGGGCTCCCGCGCCTTGGCCTCCGAGCCGACCGGCCACCGGCCGTCCGCGGTCTGGTGTTCCGGAAGCCTCCCGCGGTGGACGTCCGGTGGGACGCCTGACCGGCGGTCAGTCCTTGCGGAGCTTGTCCTTCGCCTTGTCGGAGACGTCGCCCACCTTGTCCTTGACCGAGCCGGAGGCGCGGTCGACCTTGCCCTCGTTCTTGAGGTCCTTGTCGCCGGTGAGGTCTCCCCCGGCCTCCTTCACGTGTCCCTTGAGCTTGTCACTGGTTCCGTCACCCATGAGGTGCTCCTTCGATCGGTTGCTCCTCCCTGTACCCGAACTGGCGCGGTCGTCAACGGTCGCCGGTTGCGGCGACCATGGGCACGAACCGGCCGACGCTCGCTCGTCGTAGGGTTCGACGCACATGAGGCTCGGCGTCCATATCGGGCATTGGGGGCTCGGCCCAACCGCGGGCGATCAGCTCAGGATCGTCCAGGAGGCCGAGCGGCTCGGCTATGAGTCGGTGTGGACCGCGGAGGCGTACGGATCGGATGCCGCCACCATCCTCGGCTGGCTCGCCGCGAGCACCACCTCGATCAAGCTCGGTTCCGCGATCTTCCAGATGCCCGGCCGCTCGGCGGCGATGACCGCCATGACGGCGGCGACCATCGACCAGCTCTCGGGCGGCCGGATGCTGCTGGGAATCGGCTCGAGCGGCCCGCAGGTGGCCGAGGGGTGGCACGGCCAGCCCTACTTTCCCCCGAGCACCTCGGCGAGTTCCGGCCGCTGCTCGAGGAGGGCGCCGCCCGGGTCCCGGGCAAGTGCCTGCACGGCTTTGACATCGCCCCGACCGTCAACGTGATGATCTCCGGTGACCTGGCCGCCGCTCGGGACGCTATGCGCCCGGATCTCGCGCTGTACATCGGCGGGATGGGCTCGCGCGAGAAGAACTTCTACAACCAGCTCGCGCGCCGATACGGGCATGAGGACGCCGCCCGTCGCGTGCAAGACCTCTACCTCGACGGCAAGCGCGACGAGGCGGCGGCCGCGCTGCCCGACCATCTCATCGACACGATCACGCTGTGCGGACCACCTGACGTGGTCCGCGAGCGGCTGGCCGTCTACTCGGACGCGGGGGTGGACACGCTCATCGTGTCGCCCACGGCGTTCAACGCGCCGGACCGGCTCGAGCAGCTGCGGCTCGTCGCCGAGCTGTCCGCTTCGGTCGGCTAGCGCGTCGACGGATGCGCGTCCTGCTCGGCGCCTTCGGCGACCCCGGCCATGCCTTCCCGATGCTCGCCCTTGGATCCGCGCTGGTGGCTCGCGGACACGAAGTCTGCTTTCAGACCTGGCGGCGGTGGCAGCCGGATGTGACATCCGCCGGCATGCGATTCGCGCCGGCGCCGGAGTACCAGGTCTTCCCGACACGTGAGCGGCCGCTCAAGCCCTACGAAGCGGCGGTGCTCGCCGCGCGCGAGACCGTGCCCCTCTTCGAGGACTTCGCTCCCGACATCGCCGTGGCCGACATCCTCACCCCTGCCCCGGCCCTGGCCGCCGAGCTCGCCGGCGTGCCGCGTGCCTCGCTGGTGCCGCACGTCCACCCCCATGGCGAGCCCGGGCACCCGCCCTACTCGATCGGCGCGCGCCTTCCGCGGACGGTCGCGGGCGCCAGGCTGTGGCGCTCGACGGATGGACTGGTCGTCAAGGGCCTCGAGCAGGGTCGGCGTGAGTACAACGAGTGCCGCTCACGGCTCGGGCTCACTCCGCTGCCCTACGTCCACACGGGTCTCTCGCGCGATCTGACGCTCGTCGCCACGCTGCCGCAGCTCGAATACCCGCGCCGCTGGCCTGCTTGGCTGAACGTGGTCGGACCGTTGCTGTGGGAGCCACCGGGTGAGACTGTGACTCCCCCGCCCGGATCGGCGCCAGTGGTCCTCGTTGCCCCTTCGACCTCTCAGGATCCCGATCATGCCCTGCTGCGGGCGGCGCTCTCCGGCCTGGCCCGAGAGCCGGTGCGAGTGATCGCCACGTACAACGGACGCGTGCCCGACCCACCGGTCGCGGTGCCGGCCAACGCGATCCTGGTCCCCTGGCTCTCCTACGCCAAGACGATGCCGGCGTGCGATCTCGTCGTGCTCCATGGCGGCCACGGAACCCTTGCGCGGGCGCTCGTCTCGGGATGCCCGGTGGTGATCTGTCCCGCGGCGGGCGATATGGCCGAGAACGCCGCGCGAGCCGACTGGGCCGGCGTCGGCGTCCGCCTGCCGCGGCGCCTGCTCTCGGGTTGGTCCTTGGCCCTGGCGGTGCGACGCGCGCTGGCCGACAGAGGGCTTCGCAGTCGGGCGATCGAGATGGCCGGATGGGCCGCCGCCCACGCGGGTGATTCGGCCGCCTGCGCTGCCCTGGAGGACTGGAATGCCCGACCCGCGCCGGGCTAGGACCGGCGACGGCGGGAGATGACCGCCACGAATCGCCACTTCGCTTCTCTACAGTTATTGACAACGCACCGCCAGCGGTGCGACCTTCCCCGGTGGTGTAATGGCAACACACTTGACTGTTAATCAAGGTTTGGAGGTTCGAGTCCTCCCCGGGGAGCTGCCCGATCAGAACCAGGCGGCACACAACAGAACCCGACTTCGACCTCCGCGTGGCAGTTCGCGCACAGCAGGGCGCACTTCTCAGCCTCCGCCAAGGCTCGGGACCATGATCTCGTCACCCCTTGACGGGAGAGATGGAAGGCCTTCTGATCCGGATCGAGATGATGGAACTGCAGGGCAGCGGCACAGCGATCGTACCCGCACAACACGCATCTGCCGCCGGCCCGTTCGATAAGCCCGCGCTTGATCCGACGCCGCTGCTCCGAAACCCGCTCAGCACGGCACCGCATGCAGCGATACGAGCCGCGTGCCCTGGAGACATGATCGGTGAGACCATGGTGCTTGCAGTTCAATTCGATCGTTCTGACACCATCTGCCGCCGCCCGGCGACTAGCAGCACGGTTGGCGGCCTGACGACTGGCGAGCCCGTAGCGTTCGAGGTATCGGCGCACAAGCGCGGCGGTGCAATCCATCTGCTGAGCCATTTCCGGGACAGACAGGCCTGCGTCGGCGAGCCGCGCAAGGTCGCTTCTCTCAAGGACCGGCTTCGGTCCGAACCGCACTGAGCCATTCGCTCGAAGCCCATGCCGCTTGAGCCAGTAGCTGACGGTCGAAGGGCTGCGATTGACTTGCTCCGCGATCCGGTCCAACGAGAGTCCTGCTCCCAGCAGGTTCACGAGATGCTCCTTCTCCATGACACGAACACTAGTTCGTATGCCGGACGGAAACGCGGGCGTCAATGCAGCTTGTGGCGGATCTCGTCGCGCACGCGCTGGCGCTCACCGGCCAATGCCGTCACCGCGGCGCCCTCCGCCCGCGCGGCTTCGATTCCGCGGTCCAGGCGGGCTAGCTCGAGCTGGAGAACCTCTACGTCGAGCGTCGCACCGGAGGGCTCGACATCGTCCGCTCGGAGCACGAGCTCAGCGATCAATCCGGCGAGCTCGGGATCGTCGTGCGGCAGTGCGGACGCCGGTGACGCGGCGTGATCGCGCACGAACGCGGCCGCGCGCCGGGTCAAGGGTGATTCGAAGAGCGCCTCGAGATCCATGCGGGCGAGCCGGCGGGCGCCGTCGTCGGGCGTCGCCAGGCAGAGAGCGAGAAAGGATCGTTCGGTGCGGTCGAGGCGATCGAGCGCGGGGCGCGGCTCGACGCGGACGCCGTTTCCGTGCGCACTGCCCCGCATCCCCAGGACCGTCGCGGTCAGGGCCTCCGAGAGCCTCAGCCGACCAGCCGTCAGCTGGACGAGCTCCTCACGCAGGACGCTCGGTGGCATGGGACCGACGATGTCGGCGACTTCGGCGAGCGCCGCGTCGCGGCCCTCGGCGGAATGGATCTGGGCGCTACCGAGCGCTCGCTCGACCTGGAAGCGCGCGAAGGGCATCGCCTGGTCCAGGAGGGTGCGCATCGCCTCTCCTCCGCCGTCCGAGCTCACGAGGTCCGCCGGATCCGCTCCGGCCGGAAGCGGGACCACCCGCAGCTCGTTCCCTCGGGCGGCGACGAGCCCAGCGGCTCGGACCATCGCCTCCTGGCCCGCCGCGTCGGCGTCGAGACAGAGCAGGACCGTCCGCGCGAGCTGACCGAGCTCGACCGCCTGATCCTCGGTGAGCGCGGTGCCCATCAGGCCGACGGCGTTCTGCATGCCGGCCTGGTGCAGCGCGATGACGTCGGTGTAGCCCTCGGCCAGCACGACGGACCCGACCCGACTCGCGGCCACCCGGGCCAGATCGACCGCGAAGAGCTGGCGGCCCTTGCGGTAGACCTCGCCGTCGCGCGAGTTGACGTACTTCGGCCCCTGGTTGTCGCGCATGGCACGCGCGCCGAAGCCGAGCACCCGCCCCCGCCGATCAGTGAGCGGGAAGGTGATCCGACCCCTGAAGGCGTCGTACATCCGGCCTTCCTTCGAGCGGGTCATGAGGCCGGCAGCCCGCAGCTCCTCCTCGGAGTAGCCCGCTCGCCGGGACGCGAGCAGCACCCTGTCCCAGCCGCTCGGCGCGTACCCGACCCGGAACTGGCGCAGCGCGGCCTCCTCGAGGCCGCGGGCCTGCAGGTTTTCGCGCGCCGGAGCTGCCTCCTCCGCTTCCCAGAGCACGCGGACGTAGAAGGCGGCCGTGCGCTCGAGCAGCGCCAGCAGGCGCTCACGGCGGGTACGCCGCTCAGCCGACCGAGGGTCTTCCTCCTCGCGCTCGAGTTCGACGCCCGCGCGATCCGCGACCGCTTCGAGCGCCGCTCCGAAATCGAGGCTCTCCGTCTCCATGACGAACTTGAAGACGTCACCGCCTTCACCACAGCCGAAGCAGTGGTAGAGCTTTTCGACCGGATCGATGCCGAAGGACGGGGACCGTTCCTCGTGAAACGGACACAGCCCGACGTAGCGACGAACGCCCGCCTTGCGCAGCTCCGTACGCGCGCCGACCAGCTCGACGAAGTCGACGGCGTCGCGCACACGCTCGCGTGACTCGTCGGAGTACCGCGCCAATTCAGGGGTTCCCGTCAGTAGGAGCAGCGACCGTGAACACTCAGGCCCCCGCGAAGCCCCGCGGCACGGCCCGCTCGGTGTACGCCCGGATGGCGAACCGATCGGTCATCCCCGCCAGGTAGTCGATCACCCGATCGGCGTCGGAAGTGCCCGAATCCGCGGGCGGCAGCTCCTCGACGCGCTCGCAGAACCAGTCGAACAGAGTCGAGAGGACCCGCTCGATGCGCTCGTGCTCCTCGCGGGCGATGTCTCCCAGGTAGACGCGTTCGAACATGAAGGCGCGCAGGCGGAGCATCGCTCCGCCGATCTGCTCACCCTGGACGATGGCTCCCGCCGCCCAGGAGTGCTCGACCAGGTCATGCACGAGCGTGTCGATACGCGCAGACCCAGTCGGACCGAGGATCGCTATGTCGCTTTCGGGGAGATCCTGGATGCGGATGACGCCGGCGCGCAGCGCATCGTCGATGTCGTGGTTGATGTACGCGATGCGGTCCACGAGGCGGACGATGCGCCCCTCAAGCGACGCCGACGGCTCGGTCCGGCTGGAGTGGCGCAGGATGCCATCCCGCACGGGCTCGCACAGGTTCAGCTTCTCGAGCTCGTCGACCACCCGCAGCGAGTGCTCGTTGTGATGAAACGCCCGCCCGAAGACCTCCAGCCCACGCCGGTGGAGCACCTCCTCGCCGATGTGGCCGAACGGCGGGTGCCCCAGGTCGTGCCCGAGGCCGATCGCCTCCACCAGATCCTCGTTGAGCCGGAGGGCGCGCGCGACGGTGCGCGAGATCTGCGTCGTCTCGAGCGTATGCGTGAGACGGGTGCGGTAGTGGTCGCCCTCTGGCGCGACGAAGACCTGGGTCTTTGACTTCAGTCGCCGGAACGCCTTGGAGTGGACGATGCGATCGCGGTCGCGCTGGAACGGGGTGCGCAGTCCACACTCCTCTTCGGCGACCGTTCGACGCGCCGGATAGGACGTCGTGGCCAGCTCCGACAGCTGCTCGGCTTCTCGCGCCGCCGAGCGGGCGGCGAAGCCCGCGGAGATCGGAGAGGATGCGACGACGCTCACGGACACATTCTCACAGGCCCGGCTCGCGATCTGCCCAGGCGTGTCGGAATTGTCGCGAAGGCCGCCGTTCACGACCCATGTCGGGGGTCGGGAGCTACGAAGCCGCTGCTTCTGCGACCGCGGCCCGGGCGGCCGCGACCCGGGCGATCGGGACACGGAACGGCGAGCAGCTCACGTAGTCCAAGCCGGCCATGTGGAAGAACTCAATGGAGTCCGGGTCGCCGCCGTGTTCGCCGCAGATCCCCAGCTTGAGCTCGGGCTTGGCTTCCCGGCCCACCCAGGCGGCGAGCCTGACCAGCCACCCGACTCCCGGCTTGTCGATGGTCTCGAACGGCGAGCGGTCCACGATCTTTCGCTCCAGATAGCGCGCGAGGAACTTGGACTCCACGTCGTCGCGCGAGAAGCCGAGGGCGGTCTGGGTCAGATCGTTGGTGCCGAACGAGAAGAAGTCGGCGTGCTTGGCGATCCGGTTGGCCACGAAGCAGGCGCGCGGGAGCTCGATCATCGTTCCGACCGTGTAGTCGTCGCCCACCGTCAGGCCCTCCTCCTCCCCGACGGCGATCACCAGCGCGCGCATGATCTCGATCTCCTGCTCGTAGACCACCAGCGGGACCATGATCTCGGGGATGGGAGCCTCGCCCGCGCGCTTGCCGACCGCCGTCGCCGCACGCAGGATGGCGTGAACCTGCATTTCGAAGATCTCCGGATACAGGATCCCCAGCCGGACACCGCGGGTTCCCAGCATCGGGTTGCCCTCGGAGAGATCCTCCACCCGATGCTGGAGCTTCTCGAGCGCTCCGAGCTCGTCGGATTCCTCGATGCGCGCTCGCTCCACGTCAGCCGCCAGGTCGGGCAGGTTCGGCAGGAACTCGTGCAGGGGCGGGTCGAGCAACCGGATGGTGACCGGAAGCCCGGCCATCGCCTCGAAGATCCCCTCGAAGTCCTCCTGCTGCAGCGGCAACAGCTCAGCGAGGGCGGCCCGGCGCTCCTCGGCGGTGTCGGAGAGGATCATCGTGCGCATCTTCGGCTGCCGGTCGGCGGCCATGAACATGTGCTCGGTGCGACACAAGCCGATGCCCTCGGCACCGAATTCACGCGCCCTGCGGGCATCGTCGGGAGCGTCAGCGTTGGCGCGCACTCCGAGCCTGCGGAGGTCGTCGGCCCAGTCGAGCACCCGATCGAAGTACTCGGACACCTCGGGATCCACGAGCGGTACGTCGTCGAGGGTCACGGTGCCCGTCGTCCCGTCGATGGCGATGCGCTCGCCTTCTGACACCGTCGTCCCGTTCACGTTGATGGTCTTCGCCTTCAGGTCGATGTCGAGGGCGTCCGCACCGACCACCGCCGGCCGGCCCATCCCGCGGGCGACGAGGGCGGCGTGCGACGCCTTCCCGCCTTCGGAGGTCAGGATGCCTCGGGCGGCGAAGAACCCGCCGACGTCCTCGGCTTCGGTGAACGGCCGGACGAGGATCACGGCACGGCCGTCCTCGGCGGCGGCGATCGCCTCGGCCGCCGTGAAGACCACCTCGCCCTTCGCCGCCCCGGGCGAAGCCGAGACCCCACGCGCGAGCACCTCGAACTTCGCCTCGGGGTCGAACGTCGGGTGCAGGAGCTGGTCGAGCGAGGCCGGGTCGACGGTTGCGATGGCCTCCTCGCGGGACAGCAGGTCCTCGTCGACCGCATCACACGCGAAGCGCACCGCGGCCTGGGCGGGCCGCTTGGCGTTGCGGGTCTGCAGCATGTAGAGGCGCCCCTCCTCCACCGTGAACTCCGTGTCCTGCATGTCGTGGTAGTGCTTCTCGAGCGTCCGCAGGATCTCCATCAGCTCGGTGTGGGTGTCGGGCATGATGTCGGCCAGCTCGGCGATGTCGCGGGTGTTGCGAACGCCCGACACGACGTCCTCACCCTGGGCATCGACCAGGAAGTCGCCGGAGGGCTCAGGAGCGCCCGTCACCTCGTCGCGCGAGAAGGCCACGCCCGAGCCGCTGGTCTCACCCTTGTTGCCGAAGACCATCTGCTGGACGTTGACCGCAGTGCCCCAGTCGTCGGGCATGCGGTTGATGCGGCGGTACTCGACCGCTCGCTTCCCCGTCCAGGAGTCGAACACCGCTCGCACCGCCTGGCGCAACTGCTCCTGTGGATCCTGCGGGAAGGGCTCGTCCACCCGGTCTGAGTAGAGCACCTTGAAAGTGTCGGTGAGGTCGCGCAGAGCGGCGACGTCGAGCTCGACGTCGGTCTCGACGCCGCGCTCGTCCTTCGCGGCCTGGATCGCCTGTTCGAAGTGCTCGCCCTCGATGCCCCGCACGACGTTCGAGAACATCTGCACGAACCGCCGGTAGGAGTCCCAGGCGAAGCGCTCGTTCTCGGTCTTCGACGCCAGGCCTTCGACCGACGTGTCGTTGAGACCGAGGTTGAGGACCGTGTCGAGCATTCCGGGCATCGACTCCCGGGCTCCCGAGCGCACGGAGACCAGCAGTGGGTCCTCGTCGTCGCCGAGCTTCTTGCCCGTCTGCTCCTCCAGCCGGCCGAGCGCCTCGGCGACCTGCTCTGCGAGCTCGTCGGGCTCGGTCTGTCCGGCCTGCATGTAGGCGACGCACGCCTCCGTGGTGATCGTGAACCCCGCAGGGACGCGTTCCTGGCCGAGGATCCGGGTCATCTCGGCCACGTTCGCGCCCTTGCCGCCGAGAAGCTCACGCATCTCGCGCGACCCTTCCGCGAAGTCGTAGACCCACTTCATCCGCCGCGGACTCTACGCTCCGACGGCCCGCAGACGCAGATGGGCGTGGTGCTCGAGCGTCTCGAGGATGGCGCGCTCGGCTTGGAAGAGCGCATTGGGCGGGGCAGCAGGGGCTTGGGCGAGGGGGCTCCCGAGTGCACCGACCATGAACTCGTGCGCCGCTTGGGAGAAGGGGAACGCGCTCGCCTCGCACGCCCCGCAGACCACGCCGCCCGCGGCACCGGAGAAACCCGCGAGGTGCTCCTGCTCGCCACAGGAGGCGCACGCAGCCAACTGCGGTGCAAAGCCGGCAGCGAGCAGCAGCTTCAAGCGGAAGGCGAGAGCGTTCGACAAAGTCGCGTGGGCCCGACCGGCGTCGAGCAGGGCGAGCTCGTTTGCGAGCAGGTGGTACACGCCCGGGTGCGGATCGCCGGGGTCGAACACACGGTCGACCGCATCGCAGGCCCGCGCGGCGACGTCGAGTGAGGCGTGGTGCTCACGCAGCCTCGGGTAACCGGCGAGGGTCGAAGCGCTGGTGACCGTCAGAAGCTCCGAACGGCCCTGATAGAGGACGAGATCGAGCCGGAAGAAGGGCTCGAGGCGCCCCCCGAACCGTGAGCGGGCCTTGCGCACGCCCTTTGCGATGGCGCTGAGCCGGCCGGAGTGCGGCGTGAAGATGTGCAGGATCCGGTCAGCCTCGCCGTACCGGATCGATCGCAGGACGATGCCCTCGGTCTTTACGGAGCCGGCCAAGCTATACTTTCTGAAGTGAGAGTCACGATGTACACAACCGAACCGTGTGGCTACTGCCGCACCGCGAAGGCCCTGCTCGCCAAGCGCGGGATCCCGTTCGAGGAGATCAATCTGTCACGGGACCCGGACGGCCGCCAGGAGCTCGTCGAGCGCACCGGCATGATGACCTTCCCGCAGGTCATCATCGACGGCCACCCGGTCGGTGGCTTCCAGGAGCTGGCGCGCGCCGACCGCGACGGCAAGCTCGCTGACCTCGCGGCCTAGCGTCACGGACGTTTGACGCCCGCGGGCCGGCGCGTCGTCCGCGGCCGTGGCTGGCAGGTCTCGCAGACGTACGTCCCCCGCCCGGCTACCACCAGCTTGCGGATCAGGGTGCCGCAGGTCAGGCACGGCTCGCCGGCGCGGCGATGGACGAGGAACCGATCCTGGAAGGAGCCCTGGACGCCGTCCGGGTGGCGGAAGTCGTCGATCGTGGCCCCCTTGGCCTCGATGCCTTCCTCCAAGGCCGCGATCACCGCGTCGTGCAGAGCGGCGATCTGGGCTCCTTTGAGCTTCCGGGCCACTCGCAGCGGGTGGATCCTGGCGCGGTGGAGCGCCTCGTCGGCGTAGATGTTGCCGACTCCCGCGATCCGTTTCTGGTCGAGCAGGAAGGCCTTGATGGGTGCGCGAGACGTCCGCGCCAACGTACGTAGATGAGCGCGATCGAAGCCGGGGTCAAACGGCTCGAGTCCGAGGCGGGTGGACAGGAAGCCGTCGAGCGCCGCCGCGCCCATCGCGAGCTGGCCCGTGCCGAAGCGGCGAGGATCGACGAAGAGGAGGTACTGCGCCCCGTGATCGAGATCGAAGCCAACCCGCGTGTGCGGCACCGGCGTGCTCCCGCTTCCGATGAGGAGCGTCCCGGTCATCCTCAGGTGGACGAGGAGGTGGGCTTCGCCTTCGAGCTCCCACACGAGGTACTT